>ENA-ORNT01002347-ORNT01002347.1-human-gut-metagenome-genome-assembly--contig:-NODE-2347-length-11768-cov-4.032357_pt1 | contig 11768 bp, 8 predicted proteins | sample MGYA00242120_ERZ509032 | MGnify/ENA primary metagenome ERZ509032 (study PRJEB26280, sample SAMEA2338729) | human gut metagenome | biome: human gut; feature: human-associated habitat; material: faeces...
CAGGATGTGTTAGTCCTGTGTATTATATGCTGTATAATGAAAATGATGTTATTACTAGATATTATAATTTGGTATTTCAGACAGAAGCATTTCAAAGGTCTTTAAGAGGATTAGGAAACGGTATTTTAATCAAAGAAACTGATGAAGGAAAGCTTAATACTATTCGTATGAGAATTCCTATGGAAAAACTGAACAAAGTTAAATTACCATCTCCATCTTTTGATGAAATGAAAAAGGTTGTTGAATCTATTGAACCTATACGTTCCAAAATTGATGAAATCATTGCAGAAGCAAAGGCAAGTGTTGAGGAATATAAGGAACTGAGGTTATCCGTTTTAACATCAGCAATTACAAAAGGTTTGTCAGATGCTGCGAAATATAAAGACAGTGGTTCTCGCTGGGTAGATAAAATTCCAAGTAATTGGTCTAAAATGAAGATTCATTATATCATTGATATGCCGGTAATTGATGGACCACATGTTAGTCCAGAGCTTGTTGGTGAAGGTGTGGACTATATTTCAGCAAATGCGATTGTGGATGGTAAGATTGATTTTAGTAAGAGACGAGGTTATATTACAAGGGAATATAGTAATGAATGTAGAAAACGATATTCGCCACAAAAAAATGACATTTTAGTTGTAAAACTTGGTGCTTCAACAGGAAAAATGGCGATGGTAGGAGATTATACTGATTTTGATATTTGGGTTCCAATAGCAGTGGTAAGATGTAAGAAAGAAGTTAATGCTAAATATGTTTATTACTCTATGTCATCTAAATATTTTAAAGATGAAATTAAGGATGGATGGACTTTTGGAACGCAAGAAACATTGGGTGTAAAGACATTAGAAAGTTTATACGTTTTTTTACCATCAAGGGTAGAACAAGATGAGATTGTTCGTTATTTAGATGAACAATTACCAAAATATGATTCCCTCATTACTGAAAAAGAATCTCTCATCAATGACCTTGAAGCATACAAGAAATCACTGATTTATGAAGTGGTAACAGGAAAAAGAAGGGTGGTATAAAAGTACACACCAATATCCACGCCAACGAGTTCGTGCCGTCTGACATCAAGTTCATGTCAGCCGCAACCAATGACAGCTTTATGCTGAAGCCCGCGAATTATAACGATGGAGATATCATTGCCATGGACAGGGCCTACATAGACTATGCCTGGTTTGAGGAACTGACCAATCGTGGCGTCACATACGTGACAAAGATGAAGAAGAATCTTGTATATGATACTCTTTCTGACACAATGTACATGTTGCCGTGTGGCCTCATGTAGTGTAGAGTCCAGGTCGTGGAGTTCAGGAAACATATAAAGGGCGGAGAGAATATCAAACACAAGGCCCGTATTGTCACCTATGTCGATCCTGCGAAGAAAAAGCCGAAAGTCATATCGTTGCTCACCAACGACATGACCATGGAGGTGGAAGACATCATCGACATATACCGCCAAAGATGGGAAATAGAGTTGCTGTTCAAGCAGTTGAAACAAAATTTCCCGCTTAAATACTTCTATGGGGAGAGCGCCAACGCCATCAAGATACAGATTTGGGTCACTCTAATAGCCAATCTCTTTCTGATGGTCATAAAAAAACGCATCAAACGCTCTTGGAGCTTTTCTGGATTGGCATCAATGGTAAGAATCATGCTCATGTATTATGTGAACTGCTATACTTTCCTTGAGGAACCAGAAAAAGACTGGGCAAAAATGGTTCAGGTGATTAGAGAGGGGCTTACTTTTTATAAAACAAGCCCAGAGTCCCATTTCAGGACTTCGGGCGGGGAATTTGTGCTCTTTAGAGTTTTAGCGGACAGCAATGGAATGGAAAAGGCGGCTTGTTTCGGATGGTTGCGATTTACTGAAGTTGCATAGTGACAACAACTCCTATAGGTGCTTTGCCATTGCTTCAATGCTATGCAAAAAAAGAGAACCATCATTGTGATAGTTCTCTCTTTCTTTTGGATGGCAAAAATTGTTTATACCATTCCTGTTATTTCTTTGTAATGTCATTGAGCAGAAGGTCACCGCATTTCTGATAAACCTCATCAAAGATTTCCCTGCAACGCTTCTCGCTCATTTTAATCTTTGTGCCAACGGCTATGAAGTCCTGAAGAGTAGGGTAGCCGGTAGAGTTGACAGATGTAGCGTGCTGACCATTGTAGCCTTCTGTGCATAGGGTAAGGTCGTATGCAGGAGCAAGATGCCAGATGAACTTGCCATTTGAATCCTTACGAACCTGGTAACTGAAGTTCTTGCAGTGGTCATCCTTGTTGTCGGTAAGGTAGTTGAATACCATGCGACGGTATATTTCCTCCACATACTTTGGATTCTGTGTGATGTAGCCAGTCAAAGCAAGCAAGTTGCTGTAGTCAAGCACAGGCTCAGACAGTGAAAGGCATAGCAAACCACCTGCAGTAGCTGTATGGATGCGCTCGCCATCGTCGGTAAGGTCAAATCGCTTAGTTGTAAAGTACTTGCCATTGGTAAGCTTGAAGTCTGGAACATCGATGCCACACTTGCGTGCTATCTCATTGTAATGGTATTCCTGCAGTCCCATGTCTTTAGGATCGTATGTGTGACGGAATTTTACAAGCCAATGTCCTTCTGCGTCTGAGAACACTGCCTTTGGAGGGCAACCACCACTGTTACCGCTGTTGTAGAGCAGAAGTCCAGCGTCTGTGTCCTGCTGTTCTTTGAGAACTTCCAAAGCCTTCTCTTGGAGTAAGTCGAAGTCGGTAATATCTTCTCCTGTTGATATGATGGCCTCAGGCTCGTATGTCAAAGCTCCCATGCCGCTATTGCCTACGATGCTCAGTCGCTCAATGGCAGTCAGTTTCCTGTCATCAATGCCTTCACGCATCAAAGCCTTGTGAAGGAGATAGCGACCGTAGCCATCGGGAAGACTGTCCTCAAAGATGCCGAAGTCACCATACAGAGGTGTTGGCTTTGCAAGAAACAATCCAGTCTTCAGCGGAAGTTCCAATGGCGAAATGCTGAATCCCTCTGCAAGCCAGCGAGGATCATACTCAAAAGCCAGACGCTTGTCGCCAGGGGTCAGCGAGATTACTCCTACAATCTCACCGTGGTATTTTACAGTTAGTCTATCTATATTGTTCATTGCTTATGTGCTCTCGTTTTACCAGTGTTCTTGCGTATCTGAGTCAGTTCCTCCATTGTTGAGTACTTTGGCTCAGAAAATATATTCTTTACCTCAGACGTGTATTCCATAGCCATAGCAATGCCAATGATGTTCTTCAGCGAAATGAGCCCTTTCTGCTCGAATCTCACGATATTTGCTACAGCAACGCCCGACTTCTCAGCAACCTGCTCACGAGTAAGATTCTTCTCTATGCGACGTTTACGGAAATCATCAGCCAATGACTTGGCGATGTCATCAGCATTATCAAGCGTGAAATTATCTAAAAGTGATAATATATTATTCATTGTATTCTGTGTTGATTATTTATAGATAAAATGTTATCAGTTGTAAAGGTACTGCTTTTATTTCAAATAACCGTCACAATCAACAATAATTTGATGATTTTTATGAATATAATGACGAAAGGGTAGTGCAAAAGGTGGAATTTATTTCTTTTGAACGGCAAAAAGTACGATTCTAACATTTCTTCCATCAGAAGTACATGCTCATCCCAGCGCATAGACCTGAAGCCTATGCCCAGACGAAGTAATATGCGAGGGTGGAAACGGCCTTGCTCCAAACATTTGTAGTACATCACATCTCCTCCACGTTCCCAATGGAGCAACTTCATTGTCGTGCGAGACTTGCCCACAAATATATACAAGTCACCATTAGCCGGTTACAGATCCACTTGCCGGACCTGCCCACACATACCATTCACGCCCATGCGCATATCAGTAGGATGCTACGCCATAACTATATGGTTGTCCTTATTCAAATTGAACATAACTTTTTTGAGGGACAAAGGAAAACAGTCTCGACGAAATGGAGAAGGCGGCTGGTTTCGGATGGTTGCACATCAGGACTTTAACCCGTTAGACAATGTTCATGCCGTGCGTACCAACAATTAGCCCCCACGCAACTCATTCGTCGCATGGGGGCTGGTTTGGTTATTGTCTATGGGCTGGGGCTTATTCTTCCCTTGCCCCCGACGGTCGGTTATTTATATCCGTTGGTCTCGTCGATGTCTTCCCAAATGTCTGTGGCCAATGGGCTGCGGGCTGCAGTGCCATTGCCAGAGCCCATAGTGGATTCGCCGACATTCACCACATCGTTGTTGATAAAATTAGAGCCGGCGAGGATGGCGTTAGCTTTTACTTCGATCAGCTCTGCTTTGGGCATAATATATTTTTGCTTCATAATCATATATATATTTAGATGTTAATTACTTTACTACTATCTTCTTGCCATTCTGGATATAGAGGCCGGGCTGCAGGCCGTTGAGGCTGTTGCCTGCATACTGGCCGTTCAGATTGTACACACGACCGTTGGCCTTGACGCCGTCGATTACCAAGTCTTCGATACCAGTGGCGGTGCCGTCGATAACAACATTGTATTTTGTAGCCTCGGCGCCAGAAGAGAGGACGAAAGCGGCACGGAAGCCCTTCATTTTACCTTCGGTTACCTTGAACAGCTTGTTGCCAGCGCCAATAGCAGCTACAGATGCGCCCAACTCGCTGGCTTCGGTCATCTTGTAGAAACCGTTGAAACTGATGCCCCCATTATTTACCTCTACAGGAGTAGCAGCTGCAACGAGAGTTACGCCCTCGAATTTCTTCTCAACATTAACAGCCGCTGCTGATGAGTTAGCCCACTTAATCAGGTATGGCTTGCCTGCCTCAATGGCTGTTGCCTCTTTGAAGACGATGGTGTTGCCATTGCTTTTCTCAGTGTCTACCTCGCGCAACTCTGCGCGATCAAAGGCAGTTTTAGCGTCAGCCACTGCGAAAGGCAAGCAGAGAGTATTCCATTCGCCATCCTTGTAGAATGTGCGCTTCAGCGTAACATTAACATTCTCCGCTGCCTCAACAATATTGTCGCTATTCTCATCGAGACTGATTTCTTGGGGAGCTACCTTTGTAACCATTACCTCATCAAGGAAGAAGCGGTTGTATTTGCCAGAACCAGAAAATTTCACGGTAAAGGAATTAGTCCCGCTTACTATCATGGAGTAGTCAGTCCATGTTTCTCTCACAACATCAATAGTCACAGATTGTGAATTCTTGCCGTTGTACGTCAAAGTGCCATCGCTCACTGATATTTTGATCTGTGACTTTTCTTTATCTGTACTCCAGCGACTTGCTTTGAATTTCAACTGTGCTTTTTGGTCAATCTGTATGTTTGGCGAGGTCGCAGAACCTATATTATCTGCATAGCCAAAACTTGCACATTGGTTCCTTTCTCTTCCGTTATCAAACTTCCAGCCAGGATTGTCAGCTCTTTCGGGTTTCAACTCATTACCAAGTAAGTTACCACTCCATTTATTGTCATTACCACCGGTGCCATCACAATTGTCAAATGATTCATAGAACACGAAATCTCCCACATGTTTGATACTATATCTTGCTTCTGAATTAGCGTAGTTACCTGTGGCAACGAACTGTGCAGTGATTGTTGCTGTACCGTACTTCGCACCAAGAGTTATGGCTCCAGTTGTAACGTCGACCTTGGCTATAGCTTCGTTGCTGCTCTTATATACGATTTTGCCCGTAGCGCCTTCTGTTGTGCAAGTAGCAACTCGACCCTCAAAAGTTTCTCCGTCTCTAACTTCAAAAGTATTATTGTCAACTTCTGCACCGAAGGTGGTGGTTGTGGATGTTTGGTTTGAAGAAGTGTAATAAACTGTAATTGTTTTTAGAAAGTAAGAGCCAGGCTTTGAACTTGCTTGTTTAGTAAATAACAACTCGATATCACCAGATGCTTTACCCTCAAAAGTATAGTCTGCATTACTTGTCGTTAAAGCTACTTGCTTTCCAAATGCCTGACCTCCAACTTTTACATCTAAAACAGGTGTTATTTTTCCACATTTTGCGTTGACCACAATTTTTGATATTTCTGCATTGCTGTCTTTCAGTTTCGCAGTTACAGTTACCTTTCCTTTACCACAATTCCAAAAGTATCCGCTTTGGTTTTTACCATCAATTTTACGAGAAAAATTAAAAGTTAAATCACCTGCAGGCTCAATAGCTTCTCCTTTGTCTGTAAACGTACATGTAACGCTCTTGACTTGCGAATACCCCCCCATGCAAATCATTGCAAGTAGGGATAGCATGATTAATCGTAAATGTTTTGTCATAATGTTTATAGTTTTTAATTGTTAATGAATATCAGTAGTTGAATGGGTTATATATATAAATAGGTGTAAACAGGAATGGCACTCAGCACCGCCAAGCGACACGCAACGCACCACTCGCAGCAGCAAGCGGGGCAATGGATGGGTCGTGGATGGAGCGCAAAGTAACCATTACAGCGTTAATTTTTTGCAAAAATACGGCATATTTATGACAAAAGGTCAACAAAGGTGTTAAAAAGCAAGGTCAAGTAGGTTAAATCATGTTAAGACGCGACAATATACACAATAATCGCAGTAATCAGGGCAGAAAAGGCGCATAAGTCGCTCACCAAGCCCACAAGAGAAGCCTTGTCCAGAAGCCCCATCCCAGCCATCCCAAAGGGATAGTAGACTCTCTCTGCTGTGGATCGGGTTGTTAGGAGCGTAAAGCGTGGCCCATACCAGATACAACAAAAGAGCCCCCGCTACGTGCCTCTCCATGCGTCCCCCATAGAGTCTAATAGTTCAATCCAGTCTAACCAAAGGAAAGAGAAGTTTCTTCTTGCTGTGGATATGGTTGTAACAAAATCCCATAAACGCAAAAGCGTGCAACTCATTGAGCTGCACGCTTTTGCTTATAGTCTATTATGTGTTTACCTTTCGGCATTACTTCATCTCCTCGAAAACGACTCTAACTGACTATCAATGCGTTAGCACCGGATGTTGCACACATGCCGCAAAAAAGAAATAACCATTGATAACCAACATGTTACAAAATCGATGCGAAGATACTGATTTCCACCTAAATAACCAAAAGAAAACAAGTAAAATGCTACGATGTGGATTGTCCCTTGCAAAGTAGAATTGACAAAAAGAAGTGATAGCAACACAAGAATCCTCTTTTTGGAAAAGCAAATATCCTCGTTTATAGTGTAAAAATAGCTGCTATAAGTTATAAAAGTGAAGAATAAGATATAAAAATGATGGTTTCTTAAAGAAAAGTACTTCAATTATTCGTTATAATTGAGAAAATTAATTATCTTTGCCCATGTATTATAAATAATGTATGCTCATTTGGCATATCATAATAACTTCATTATAATAAGAATGGAAAATCGAATCAAAGTCGTTCTCGTTGACAAGAAGAAGACCAACAAGTGGCTAGCCGAGCAACTTGACTGCTCACCTACTACTGTCAGTAAGTGGTGCACCAATGTCAGTCAACCGCCAATGGAGACATTCGTCAAAATAGCCGAACTCCTTGAAGTCAATATTAACGAGTTGTTGAGACTTGAAAAGAAGAACGAGATTCAAAGTAACTCGTAATTTATTCACAAATTATTTCTGTACAGATTATGAACAGCATCCATACAAATATCCAATCCGCACGCTTCAAGAAAGGCGATGCTTTTGTTCAGTGTGATTATGTCTCTATCACTTTCATGGAGATAAACGAGGTTGACCAGAGCACTGACAGTATGGATTTCTGTACAGTCACTTGGTACTGCTGCGAAAAAGAAGGAGTAAACATTCAGCGTCGCTTCTCTATGGCTGCCCGTGATGGCAAGTTCTGTAATTTTGAACCAATAGCACGCAACATACTAAAAGAGGTCAAAAAGGCAATTCGTGAGTTTGAAGCAAAGGTAAAATCATTGAATAATCAGAATGAGATTCAACAGCATTACACAGATTGCAGCAAGTATCTAAGACGTCTGATTGGTGATGAGGTTGAAACTGACGAATCATTTTCTTCAAAAGAGAACAAGCTAATCACGCACCAATGGCTTGATTGCTCGGATGACAACTACTGGTTAGAAGATGACCTTGAGTTAGGTAACAAATACATCACCCTTGTATGTATAACAATCGAGACATACTATGACAAAGAAGACAAAACCATTGCCGAGCAATTCATCTACCTACGTGACAATTGTCCGTACAGCTGGAGTACACTTGCGAAAAGTGACGCCAAGTATATAGTAATCGAGAAGCCAAAGAAGTAAAACATGCATCAAAACATGATGTCAAAGCAAATATCCAAATATAAAAGCGATATGGAAGTTCAAATAAAAGACAATAAGATATACGCACCACTCAAAGGTAAGTGGCTGGTCACAAAACCAGAAGAAGAAGTACGCCAAAAGTACATCTGTCGTTTGGTTGATAGTTATGGTTATGATCTTAATCAGATGGACCAGGAATTGAAAGTTACAAACTCTCAACGTGGTCAAGGTGCAGCACGAGCAGATATCGTAATTTGGAAATCAGCCAAAGACAAGGCTGATAGTAAAAATGCCTTTATCGTAGTTGAATGTAAAGCAGAAAGCGTTACCATTCGTAAGGACGATTACTATCAAGGATATAATTATGCATCTTGGGCTGGAGCTGATTTCTTTGTGACTACCAACTTGAAAGAAACAAGAATCTTTAAAGTCGTAAAAGGTGAACTTCCAAAGAAACTCGAAGAAATTGTTGATATACCATCTGCGGAAAATGCTACTAACGAAAAAAAAGTAAAAGATTTGTTGAATCAGACAAAAGCTTTTACTCGTGACGAGTTCTCACGCCTTCTCTACAAGTGCCATAATATCATTCGGAATAATGATAAACTTTCTCCAGAAGCAGCTTTTGATGAGATAAGCAAAATCTTGTTCATCAAAATTCGCTATGAACGTGATAATAATCTTGGACAAATTTTCTCAAAAGAAAGATTCACTCAAAACAAACAAAAATATGAGGAACTGAATGAAGAAATGGGAGTTAAGGATGCTAAGCCCTTTTACCAAAATCTTTTTGAGAAGACAAAACAAGATTTCAAAGAGGATAATCTATTTGACCCGAATGACACAATAAGGATTCGTGAAACAAGCTTTGAAAAGATTGTAGAAGAACTCCAAATTTACAATCTATCTCATACTTCGGACGATGTAAAGGGTATTGCTTTTGAGAAATTCCTTGGGCGTACATTCCGTGGTGAACTCGGTCAGTTCTTTACTCCTCGTACTATTGTCGAATTCATGGTAGCTGCCCTTGATCCACAAGAGGGAGAGTATGTTTGTGATCCTTGCTGTGGAAGTGGCGGATTCTTGATTCGTGCGTTTGAATATGTTCGAGAACAAATAGAGAGTGAACTTGAAGAGCGCAAAGAAGAAATTAAGGCGCAACTCATACCGGACAATTATGACGACTTAAAGGCGAAAGATCAGGAGGCCATTGATGCTAAGGTATCTGATGCTTTTGCGAAAATGAACTATGAAGTTGACATTAGTAACGAAAAAGGTCGTCTTCGCAGCCTTTCATTCAACTGCATCTATGGGACAGATGCTAATCCGCGAATGGCGCGTACAGCTAAGATGAATATGATTATGCATGGTGACGGTCACGGTGGCGTACACCATCATGATGGTCTCTTGAATGTCAATGGCATTTGGGACGGACGTTTCGATGTAATCCTGACTAATCCGCCTTTCGGTTCTCGTGTTGACAAGGACATTAAGATAACAGAGGCTGACAAGTTTACGGACGAAACAAAAATAAATTCTTACATCAAACGCTATGGTAATGAGTATCTTAATGCTCTAAAGCAAGTAAACGATCATATAGGTGAATCGCTTTTGGATCAGTTTGGTGTTGGTAAACTTAGCGGTCTTACAGAAGTTCTCTTCATTGACCGTTGTATCAATCTGCTTAAACCTGGTGGACGTTTGGGCATTGTTCTGCCAGAAGGAGTGTTGAACAATACCAACCTTCAGAATGTGCGTGAATACTTCGAAGGTAGAGCCAAGATTCTTCTTATTGTGTCTATTCCACAAGAGGTATTCATGGCTGCAGGTGCGACTGTAAAGCCAAGCCTTATGTTCTTCAAACGTTTCACTGAGGATGAACAGAAACAGTATGATGACATTAAGGAAAAGGCATATTCGGAAGTGCGTGACAAGTATACTTTCGAACTGCATGTGATAGAAGAAGAACTTGCAAAGAAAGGTAAAAATGCCAAACCTGCAGCCGAGAAGAAAATACTCCGTGCAAGGAAAAAGGAAATAGAAGCCGCTATAGAGTCAGAAGCGAAAACGCTAATTAAGCAACGTTTTGACTATGTTATTCCAATCGCAGACATTAAGCGTGCTGGCATAAACTCTATTGGTATTAAGATTGAGAATGACCTCGAACCTCTTCTTGAAGAGTTTACCAAATATCGCAAAAAGAACGACCTATGGCACAAACCTCATGTTGTAAAATCATACCAATACAATGATGATGGCAATATGACACGTTCAACAGAAGTAGATGGCGTCATGGTCAGGGAAGACGAAGTATTCTATAACGCAAAGAAAAATCGATATGGCTACGATAACATATAAATTCCTCCATTTTGCAAATCTAAAGGACATTCCGAATTGGAGTGTCCAATATGCAGATGGGGAAGATCTTGGCTTCACAAAGAAATATCCAATGGCAAGGATTGGATCATTTCTTGTGAAGAGTCGCGATATTATCGAAGTACAGGACGATGTTGAATACAAGCAAGTAACACTAAAAATCAACAACGGAGGTGTTGTGCCTCGAAATAATGGCGCAACTCTCATAGGTTCTAAGATAGGAACAAAGCGCCAGCATGTAATCCACGCGGGACAATTTATCATGTCTAAGATTGATGCTCGAAATGGTGCATACGGTATAGTTCCTGCAGAACTTGAAGGTGCTATTGTAACTAACGACTTCCCTGTTTTTGACGTTGACACGAAGAAGATAATTCCTCAATTCCTCGTTCTTGTTTCCACAACTGACAAGTTTGTAGAGTTTGCCCGCAAATGCAGCAGCGGTACCACAAACCGCAAGCGCATTGATATTGATGCTTTCCTTAACCAACAGATTCCTTTGCCAAGCAAAGAGGAACAGGAAAAGATTTTGAAAGAGTATAACTCATGCATCCAAACCGCTTTAAAAAAAGAAGAGGAAATATATAAATGTGAGAGAGAACTCTCTCATTTCGTACTCTCATCGATAGACTTAAAAGACGTTAAAGATGAATCAGAAGAAAAACAATCGGCAATGATGATGTTTACGTCTTTATCTAAGGTGACAAGATGGGATACATATAACATTAAGTACCATATTAATAAAGAAAAAGGTACGACTTTGCTTCGTGATTTGGTTAAGTCCAAACCTTTTTACGGCGCACCGTATTCTGCAGTTGATTATAATAAGAAAATCCGCTACATTAGAATTACCGATATAAATGAAGATGGTACATTATCAGAAGAAAAAGTATCCGCAAATCAGTATAATGAAGCCTACTTGCTGAAAGAAAATGATTTCTTAATTGCAAGATCTGGAAATACTGTAGGAAAATCATTTTTATATACTTCTGATATTGGACCAGCAATCTTTGCTGGTTATCTGATTAAGTTTGAACTACAAGAGGAATTAATACTTCCACAATATTTATTAGGGTCTGCTGAATTAATTTCGAGTCACAGACAGAGGGTAGCAGACGTAGACCC
>ENA-ORNT01002354-ORNT01002354.1-human-gut-metagenome-genome-assembly--contig:-NODE-2354-length-11747-cov-3.917722_pt1 | contig 11747 bp, 8 predicted proteins | sample MGYA00242120_ERZ509032 | MGnify/ENA primary metagenome ERZ509032 (study PRJEB26280, sample SAMEA2338729) | human gut metagenome | biome: human gut; feature: human-associated habitat; material: faeces...
GGTAGCCTTCCAGCGCGGCCTGTTTGCCGGTGCCGCCGGTCACGACGCCCTCCATCAAGCGGCGCATCGTGGCCGAGGTTTCCTCGCTGATGACCCGCCGCTTCACGGTCGGCGCCATTTCCTTTATAATAGTCCCGTCCGGGGCCGTGATTTTCGCCACCACATAGGGCTGCATCAGCTCACCGCCGTTCACCACCGCACAAACCGCTGTGAGCATCTGTAAATAGCTGACCTTGCTGCTCTGCCCAAAGGAACAACTCGCCAGCTCCACCGGGCCCATTTTATCCGCCGTGTAATACTCGCTGCGGCGTATCTCGCCCGGCAGGTCGATACCCGTTGCCTCCCGCAGGCCGAAGTCCGCAAAATAATCGCAGAAACGTTCTTTCCCGAGACGTGCGCCGATTTGGATAAAGCAGGGGTTGCAGCTGACCGCCAGCCCCCGGGCAAATGTCTCGGTGCCGTGGATGTGCCCATTGGCGCAGCGGAACCGCGTACCTGCGACAGAAATTTTACCTGCGCAGGTAAAATAATCTGTGGCCCTGCACGCGCCGGAGTCCAGCGCCGCCGACGCCGTGATGAGCTTGAACACGCTACCCGGCTCGTACAGGTCGCTGATGGCCTTGTTGCGCCACTGGGCCTGCTGAGCTTTTTGCAGTGCGGTGCTGCGTTCCTCGCCGCTCAGGGCGTTCACGGTGTCGCGGACTTCCTTATTTATAAGAGTGCGCGGCGCATTGGGGTCGTAGTCTGGTTGGCAGGACATGGCCAGCACCGCGCCGGTGTGGACGTCCATCACGATGCCGACGCCCCGCTCGGCGACATGGTGCTCCTCCACGGCGGCGGCCAGGGCACTTTCGAGCCAATGCTGGATGTTCGCGTCGATGGTCAGCGTCAGTGTGTTGCCGGGTACGGCGTCCACCAGCGTTTGGTAGTGGGTGGGCAGGTCGTACCCCCAGGCGTTCTTGGCGGTCAGGATGCGCCCATTCTTCCCGGTCAATTCATCGTTGTAGCGCAGTTCCAGCCCCCACAGGCCCGCGTTGTCCACATCGGTAAAGCCCAGGATGCCGCCCATAAAGTTTCCTTCCGGGTAGACGCGCTTGGTGTCCTGGCGTATCTGCACGCCATCCACGCCGTTGGCCGTGCACCAGTCCCGCACGGCATCGGCCATATCTTTATCCACACGGCGGCGCAAAAGGCAGTCGTTGGAGCTGCGCTGGCTGAATTTTGCCAGCGTATCGTCATAATCCAGTTCCAAGATCTCGCTCAGCGCCCGGGCAGCGGGTTCAACTTTGTCGTCGGCCATTTCCCGCGGGGCGGCGCGGATGGTCCAGCAGGTCTTGCTGGCGGCCAGCAGCGTGCCGTCGGCGGAGTAAATCTCCCCGCGGGCGGCGGGCAGCGTGGCCCCGCGCAGCTGTTGGTCGGCGGCACGGGCCGCGTAGCCGCCGGGGTCACGCAGCATCAGGATGAACAGCCGCACGACCAGCCCGCCCAGGCACCCCACCGCCAGCACCGCCGCCAAAAGCCGCGTGCGCAGGCGCATTTTTGCGTTTTGCTGCGGCGTAATATGACGCATACGCTCTGCCCCCTTCCCCATACAATAAGCGTATGAGCCCGCGATGGGCAAAATGACGAATTATCGGCAGTAAATTCTCCGTATTGTCGATTGACCATTTAGACATAAAGGGTGTATACTGTATACAATAGATTTTGACATTTAATTATCAAAGTCAAAAAAGAGCATTTTATTTATATAAGGAGGCATAACCCTATGGCTAGATTTACTTTACCTCGTGACCTGTACCACGGCCCCAACGCGCTGGAAGCACTGAAAACACTGCCCGGCAAACGCGCGATGATTTGCGTCGGCGGCGGCTCGATGAAGCGTTTCGGCTTCCTGGACCGTGCGGAGGCGTACTTAAAAGAGGCCGGCATGGAGGTTGAGCTGTTTGAAGGCATCGAGCCTGACCCGTCGGTCGAGACAGTCATGAAGGGCGCTGCCGCTATGGAAAAATTCCAGCCCGACTGGATCGTCGCAATCGGCGGTGGCTCCCCCATCGATGCCGCCAAGGCCATGTGGATCAAGTACGAGTACCCCGATATCACCTTTGAGGATATGTGCAAGGTGTTCGGCATCCCGCCGCTGCGCCGCAAGGCCCATTTCTGCGCCATTTCTTCCACCTCCGGCACCGCGACCGAGGTCACGGCGTTCTCCATCATCACCGACTACGAGAAGGGTATCAAGTACCCCATCGCCGACTTTGAGATCACCCCCGATGTCGCCATCGTTGACCCAGAGCTGGCCCACACCATGCCTAAGAAACTCGTCGCCCACACCGGTATGGACGCCATGACCCACGCCATCGAGGCTTATGTTTCCACCGCCAACTGCGACTTCACCGACCCGCTGGCCCTGCACGCCATCGAGATGATCCAGGCGGATCTCGTCGGCAGCTACAACGGCGATATGGAAAAGCGCGATGCAATGCACAACGCCCAGTGCCTGGCCGGTATGGCGTTCTCGAACGCTTTGCTGGGCATCGTCCACAGCATGGCCCACAAGACCGGTGCGGCCTTTGCTGATTACGGCGCCCACATCATCCACGGCGCAGCCAACGCCATGTACCTGCCCAAGGTCATTGCCTTCAACGCGAAGGATCCGACCGCCAAGGCACGCTATGGCGTTATCGCTGACAAGATGCACCTGGGCGGCGCGAACGACGACGAGAAGGTCGATCTGCTCATCAAATACCTGCGCGGCATGAACGACGATTTGAACATCCCGCACTGCATCGGCCACTACGGCCCCGACTCCTACCCCGCAGAGCAGGGCTTCGTGCCGGAGAATGTCTTCCTTGAGAGACTGCCCGAAATCGCCAAGAACGCGATTGCCGACGCCTGCACCGGTTCCAACCCGCGCCAGCCCAGCCAGGAAGAGATGGAAAAGCTGCTGAAGTGCTGCTACTACGACACCGAGGTCGACTTCTAAACCAGATTTATTCCTAACTTTAACAAGCCCGCAGCAACCTCCAAGCTGCTGTGTTCCCCTGCCCCGGCCGCGTCCCTCTGCGGCCGGGGCCTTGTTTTTTTGTAAAGTGGGCAATATCCTTGCGATTTGATTTTTCGCCATTTTGGCTGCAAACGCTGCCGTTACAATGTTTTACGCTATATTTTGAACAAGTGTCAAAACGTTGATTTCGTATAAATTTTGCGGTATAATAACGGTAAAATCCAAGAAAAAAAGGAGTAATTTCATGGCAGCCGCTGCAAAGCCGCAAGCGCCGCTCTTCACCAAGCGGGCGCTTTTTACCCTGATCTGGCCCCTGCTGCTGGAGCAGACCCTCAGCGTGACCATGGGCATGGCCGATACACTGATGGTCTCCGGCGTGGGCGAAGCCGCTGTTTCCAGCGTTTCACTGGTGGACAGCCTAAATATTTTGATTATTCAAATTCTGTCTGCCCTGGCCACCGGCGGCGCGGTCATTGCCAGCCAATACCTGGGCCGCAAGGACGAGGAAAATGCCAGCCATAGCGCCGCCCAGCTGTACAGCGTGCTGGGCATTTCCACCATCACGGTGGGCGTTGTCTGTATGCTGCTCTCCCGCCCGATTCTGCGCGGCGTGTTTGGCAGCATCGACGACGACGTCATGCGGTTTGCCCAGCAGTATTTCCTCATCAGTGCGGTGTCGTATCCCTTCATCGGGCTGTACAACGGCGGCGCGGCGCTGTTCCGGGCGCAGGGCAACAGCCGCATCAGTAGGACTACCAGCAGATCTCCATGCAGATCAGCGTCCTCATGAACATCATCAACATCGCAGGCAACGCCATTTTAATTTACGGTTTCCGCATGGGCGTTATCGGCGCGGCGCTGGCAACACTGATTGGCCGTGTGTTCGCCGCCGTGTTCATCCTGTGGCAGAACCAGAATATGCACAACCCGCTGCGGGTCCAGCACCTCGCCGACCTGCGCCCCCGGCGCGAGCCGATCATGAAGGTGCTGTCCATCGGTATCCCCTCGGGGCTTGAAAATGGTATGTTCCAGATCGGCAAGCTCTGCGTCAGCAGCCTGACGTCCACCCTGGGCACCTCGGCCATTGCGGCCAACGCAGTGGCGAACTCCGTTTCGACGCTGGCGAACATTCCCGGCGCGACGATGAGCCTAGCGACGATTCCCGTCATCGGCCAATGTCTGGGCGCGGGCGAGAAAAAGCAGGCCCAGCGCTACACCATGACCCTGATGGGCGTTGCCATAACCGGCCTGGCGCTGGCCAACCTGGCGCTGTTCATCCTGATGCCCGAGGTCGTGACCTGGTTCAGCCTCTCGGCTGAGGCCTCGACGATGTGTACCCATGTGGTCCACTGGTTCAATCTGTTCAGCGTGTTCTTCTGGGCAACGAGCTTTACCCTGCCCAACGCCCTGCGCGCGGGCGGCGATGCCAAGTACACGATGACGGTCAGCATCATCAGTATGTGGCTGTTCCGCGTGATTTTGAGCTATGTTTTCGTCTTGCAGTTCCACATGGGCCTGACCGGCGTCTGGTTCGGTATGTTCATCGACTGGATCTGCCGCAGCCTGTGCTTCGGCGTGCGGTTCTTCCGTGGGAAGTGGATGGAACATAAAGTGATATAAGCCACAAAAAATCTCCCTGCCCGGCGTGGACAGGGAGATTTTTTATTTCATAAGGGTGAAACCTTACTCCACCATATACTCAAAATCAATGCGGCCCAGCGCCACATCGGCGGCGGCGACCTGAATCTTCATGGAGGAACCCAGCATCCAGCTTTTGCCGGTCAGGGGGTCCAGCATACTCACGCCGTCGATGACCTGCGGCTCGCCCTTGCAGAGCTGGGCGGCGGGCACAAAGCCCTCGACCGTGTTGTCCAGCTCGACAAAAACGCCGCGCGGGGTGATGCCCGCTACCGTGCCAGTGTAGACCTCGCCCAGATGGCCGTGCATATACTCGGCCTTGTACAGATCCTCAACGTCGCGCTCGATACGCACGGCAGCGACTTCCTGCTTGCTGGACTTCTCGCTGGCCTGCTGGGCAAACTCATTAAAGTCCTTCTGCAGCTGGCTGGCCGATGCGCCGGTGAGCATTTCGCTCAGAATACGATGGATAGCCAAATCCGGGTAACGGCGGATGGGGCTGGTAAAGTGGGCGTAGTCCGCCAGCACCAGGCCGTAGTGGCCCAGGGGCTGCGGGGCGTAGCGGGCCTTCTGCATACTGCGCAGGATGCCAGTGTGCACAGGGATTTGAATGGGCTGGTCGCGGGTCTCGTCCAGCAGGGCGGCCAGCTCCAGCTGCGTCGGGATGGGGTTCTTGAACTTGGCGTTCAGGCCGCAGGCCAGCAGTGTGGCGGACAGCTTTTCCATCTTCTCGGCATCGGGAGCCTCGTGTACACGGTAGACAAAGGGCACCTTGTTCGTGCGGCCCGCGTTGGCGGCGCACTGGTTCGCCAGCAGCATGAACTCCTCGATCATGCACTCGGAGGTGCCGCGGTCGCGCTTGACGATGTCCACACAGCGGCCGTTCTCGTCCATGACAAGCTTTGCCTCGTTGGACTCGATGTCCATGCCGCCGCGGGCCTTGCGCAGCACAAGGCGCTTGCGGTACAGCTCATCCATGGTGGGCAGCTGGTCCAGCACGGCGGCGTACTTGGTCTGCAAGTCGGTCAGGTCTGCACCCTCTTCCGGCTCAAGCAGGGCGTTGATTTCTTTATACACACCTTTGACGCGGCTGCAAATCACACTCTTGACAAACTTGTAGCTGCGGATCTCACCGTTCTCGTCCAGACGCATCAGGCAGGAGAACGCCAGACGGTCCTCGCCCTCGTTCAGCGAGCAGATACCGTTGGACAGCTGGGTCGGCAGCATCGGGATGACCTTGTCGGCGTAGTAAATGCTCGTTGCGCGCTCAAAGGCTTCCTCGTCCAAGGCGGAACCGGGGCGCACATAATGGCTGACGTCGGCAATGTGGACGCCCAGCTCGTAGCCGTCGTCCAGCTTTTGCAGGCTGATGGCATCGTCGATGTCCTTCGTCTCAGCGGAGTCGATGGTGAAGATGGGGATGCCGCGCAGGTCCAGCCGCTTCGCGGCCTCGGTCGGGTCAATCGTGGCGTCGTCATAGGCGTGGGCCTCTTCCAGCACTTCGGGCGGGAACTCGAGCCGGACGTTGCGGCCGTACAGAATGGCCTTGGCGCACTCGGAGGCGTAGTCGGAGGAGCCGAACTTCTCGACGACGGCGGCACGGTGATCACTGTGGCGGTTGCCGCGGTGGGTAATGAGGAAACCGACCTTGTCGCCCAGGTGGACGCCCTCGCTCCCCTGTTTCGCCAGCAGGAACTTCACATCGCGGCAGCCGTCCGGCTCAACGGCCAGGCGGCCATCCTCAGATAGGCAGACCGTACCGGCAAAGCGGTTGTTGGGCACGGTGACTTCGACGACCTCACCCTCAGAGGAACCCTCCACGCGGGGATGGTCGAACAGCTTGACGTTGATCTTGTCCTGGGGCATCGCGCCGTGCAGTGCGCGGCCCGGGATGAAGATATCGCCTTCGCCGTCGTCGCGGCTGGCAAAGCCGAAGCGGGCCGCCAGCTTGACCAGCGTGCAGGGGATGGTCTCGGGGGCATTGGCATTCACATAGGTGGCAAAGCCCGGGGCATAGGTGCCGTTGCGCATCGACAGCTCGCCGGTGGCGACCATGGCGGACACGCTGGTGCGCAGGCGGGAATTATCCACCTGCAAATTGTTCTGCAGCTCGCGCAGCGTCATGGGGCGGCGCTTGACGGCGTTTAAAATGTTTTTCTGTAACGGTGTCATGTGTACTCCTTTAATTTACGTCGCACCGCCGTCCGGCGGTGCCCTACCAGTTTGACTTCTTTATATACTTTCACAAAAAACGGCCCGCCGGGGCGCTGCCTGCAAAGGCCTAAAGCGCTTGGCGGACCCTTTTGTTTTGTGCTTACCCTGCCAAAATCACAGGCGTGCGCTGAGGACGCAGACGACCAGCGTGACGACAAAGAAAACAATGCCGCAGACCTTGGTCAGCTTGGCCAGCTTAGCGTCCACGCCGCGCTCACGGCCAGCTGCCATCGTGGCGGAGCTTTCGCCCATGATCGCGCCAGACAGACCCTGGCCCTTCTGCTCCTGAGCGAGGGTAAAGACGATGATCAAAACGGATACGACGACGAGGACGACGCCGAGAGCGATCTCATACCAGTTCATTGATTAGCACTCCTTCTATTTCTATCCACGCCGCCATGACGTGAAAAGTCTCATGCACCGTACAGTATAGCATAGATTCCTGTACGATGCAAGCGCTTTTTTCACGTTTTGTGCGTAAAATCAGTTTTGCAGCGCAATTTGTTCGCCCTGCACCAGCGGGTAGCGGGTCAGCTTGGTGCTGTCCAGGTTTTCCCGGTGCATATCCACAGCGGTGATCTGGTGGTTGCCGTAGGTCGTGTAGTAGTAAATGCCTTTGTCGGCGTTGCAGCAGCTGGTGTAGAGGGTGATCTCATACTTGCCGCCGTCCAGCTCACAGCAGCCGCGCTGCTGTTCGACCGAGTGCAGGATGTGGAAGAACTGGTTGACACTCTCGGCCTCGCCGCTGCCGGATTTGGCATTCATACGCACAAAGGCCGCACGGACAAAGCGGGACTGGCTGGACAGGTCGCCCGGCAGGCCCAGCCCGCCCAGGCCGCGGCTGTACGCGGTCAAGTCCAGCCCCTCGGCAAAGGTACTGGCGGGTGTGCGGGGCGACAGGGCGCGGTAGTTGTTCAGCGCGAAAAGCTGCTGCGGGAACGGCGGATTGTTTGTCAGCACGCCCACCGGGTCATCATAAATGTGCAGGCCGTCGGCGGTGGATTCCACCACGATGCTGCCGGTCTTGTCGGCAATCAGCCAATGCAGCTGGGCCAGGGGCAGCTGGTCACTGAATGGAATATTGACGATGTTTGTCTTTTCCAGCAGCGTGCGGGCCTCGGCCAGGGTGGCGCAGCAGCCCAGCAGCCAGGGGATCAATTCAAACTGTGTGACGTTGTTTTTACCCTCAGCCGCCGGATGGTAGACCGCGTTACCCACAAAGTTCAGCCCCGCAATACCGAGGCCCTTCTCATTGACAGCGTCGTAATACAGCGGGTACTCCCCCGCCACGTAGGCCATGCCGATCATGGCGTATTTCGTGCGGAAATTCCCCATGCAGCGCAGGGCAAACGGATAGGCACGCGGCGTGACCGTGACCTCGTCGCCGTAGGAAAATTCATAGTCCAGATTGCGGCCAAAGTAGAAATCTTCGGTTTTATACGTTGCAGCGGTACACATACGGAACGCCCCTTTTGTTGGTTGTAGTTTTGTTGTAGGGGGGCGATGCAAGCATCCGCCCCTACATAGTATAGGGTAGTGTACCACGTCGGCAAGGAATAATCCACCGGGAAATTGTAAACAAATGACGGCAGGGGTGTTTCCTGCCGCCATTTGGCTGTATATTACTGTTTTGCTTTTTTGGATGCCGCCATACCCAGGTATGCGCCGCCGCTCAACAGGAGCAGCGCGAACAGCAGCGTGACACTGCTGTTATCCCCCGTCTGGGGAATCGTGGACACTGCCTTCGGGGTGGGCGCGGGGGTAGGTGCCGCCGTCGGCTGCGGGGTGGCCGTTGCCTGCACCGTAACTGCGGGTGCGTAGCAGCGGGCTTCTCGGTCGGAGCCGGGGTGGCAGTGGGCTGTTCTGTGGGCGCAGGGGTCGGGGTAGCTGCCTCCTGCGGTTTCAGCTTGGCCGTCACAATCTGCTCTTTGGTAATTTCAGTCGCAGCGGTAGCGTCGCTGTAATACTTGCCGCAGCCCTCGCAGTACCAATATTCAATGTTGCCCTCGGCCTCGGTGGTAGCTGCCTTGGCCTCCACATGGGTGAGCGCCGTGTGGTTTGCGGGGTCAAGGTCGCCGTAGGGCGTCTGGCAGACGTCGCACGTTGCAGGTTTCGCGCAGGTGGCCTTGCCGCCGGAATGGCTGTTGCAGACGAGCGCGCCGCCCTCGCTGGAGAAGCCGCCCTCGACCGTGACCGTGCCATTGTTCGTGAAGGTGTTGCCCGCACCGACCGACAGGGACGTGCCTTCCGGGATGACGAGCGTCTTGCCTGCGTCCAGCGTTGTATTGCCAAGCAGGGTCGCGTTGCCGATGACCGTGCCGGAGTTGCCGTTGAAAAGAACGCTGTCGGTGATGCCGCCGTCGTAACTTTCACTACCGCTCGTCTCGATCCAAGAATTATTCATCGCGGTCTCGTTCTGCGCGCCAATCGCAAAATCGGCGTCGTCCGGCGAGGCCGCTTTTACAGTGCTGCCTTCGATTGTAACTTTGTTGCGAGAATAAATCGCCGCATCGGCAGTCGAGGCCGCTTCGACCTGACTGCTCGTGATAGAAAGTTCCCCACCGCTCATCAGCGCAGGCCAATAGCCAGAAGCCTTTACCGTTGCACCGTTGGAGATTGTCAATGTGCCGCTTGCAAAGATACCATTGCTGCCCTTGCTGTCTGCGGTGACTGTTCCGCCGGAAATTTCGACACTGCCCCATGTGCTGATTGCCACATCATATGCTGTCGCCTTGATTTCGGCCTTATCCTTTACGGTTATATCTCCGTCGGATGTAATGGCACAGCCTACATATTTGCCACTACCGGCTTTCCCCTGCGCTTCCAAGTAGCTGTTATTCTGCAACAAAATTGGTGCCGCTTGGAAAATTTCCAAGCCATTCACCGAGGACGGCGACGGTGCATCCATGTCGTCTTGCAGGCAATACAGCTTTGCGTTATCCTTCAGCGTCAAAGAATGCGTTGTATCGCCAGACTTACCGCCAACTTGTAGTGCCGCGTATGTTCCATTGCCTTTGTACGTTACATTCGCGCTACCATCCAGCACACAAGGTCCGTTCCACTCGCTAGGATTTCCTGCTGGGTTCGTCACGATAATCGTAGTATCCGTAATGTGCAATGCACTGGGCATATAGGTTGTTTTCTGCCCCACGCTAACATAGCTCGCATTCAGCGTTCCTGCACCCTTGATCGTCAGGTCATTCGCGGTCACTTTGCTGATTGTATTGACCGTATTTTCCGGAATATCCAGCACCATCTTAACCGGACTGTTTTGAACGATAATGCCGCCGCTTACGGTCACACCATTTGCGCGGATATAGAATGCCTGTTCTATATCTGCCGCATTATTGCTTCCCCAAATCCAGATTGGCTTACTCGTTGTTCCTGTGAGTTCATAAATTACGTCTCTCTTGCGGAGTCTGATTTCACTATCACTAATCTGGTAATCGTCGTTATCTACGTTACCCCCCCACGTCGATGGTGACAGTCGGCATGTCGTCTGCAAACGCCGCCATCGGGACGAAGCAGAGCACCATGCAGAGCGCCACCAGGATGCTCAACACATACTTTTTCATGATTTTCTCCTTTAAATATTTGCCGTTCGATTTGCCGCCAGAAACTTTTCCTCATTTCCGCAGTATTTTAAGCACTTTTAACTATACGCCCCCATCCAAAATTTGTCAAGAAATGCACAGAAATCAAACATCCGCGCAAAAATCGTACAAAAAAGCGCACCGGCTTACCGCCGATGCGCTTGCAGACTATGCTATAAAATCAGTTTTTCTTTTCTTCTTCCTGTTTGGCGGCCTCGTGTGCCTTGTAGGCAATGCCCAGTTCACGCACGGCGACAATCAGAATCGCAACGACCAGGAAGATGGCGGCCATCGTGAGGGCGGAAGCTGCCGCGCCTGCGGCCTCGCTCTTCTCCTTTTTGCCCTCGCTGGCCGGGGAAACGATGCTGATGGTGGCGTAGTTGGTAGCGCTGTCCATCGCCTTGATGCCGGTATCCACGATGGTCTCGCAGATGCTCTGGCAGCGCTCTGCATCGTCATCGGTCACCGAAACATTGATGGTCTGCGTGTCGCTGGGAACCGTCACGGTAATATTCTCGCGCAGATTGTCCACCTTGGTATTGACGGCGTCCTCGTTCTCCACATCGATATCCTCGCTGTCCAGCGCGTACTGCTTGGCGATGGGCGCAATGACAGAGTCGCTGGAAACGATCTGCGAGAAGGAGTTTGCCAGCATACTGATCTTGGAGGACTCGTTCATATCGTTACTAGTGTCGATCACATCACGGTTCAGGTCAACGAACAGCAACGCCGTGGAGGTATATTTCTCTTCCTTAAATACCTTGGCCTTGACAAAGCCGACCACACCGCCGAGCACAAAGAACACCAGCAGCAGCGCAATGTAGCGCTTTGCAATCAGCAGGCTTTTTTTGCAAAGGGTGATGATGTCATAAATGTCCATTTCATCGTCATCGTCGTTCTCATAGCGGACGTAGACGTAGTTGCGGTCGGTCAGCTTCTCCTGGGCGGCGTCCTTGCGGTTCATTTCCTCTGCCATAAACTCTATATCCTTTCCGTGTTGTGTGCATACGAATATAGTTTATAATAACACATTTCCCGTCAAAAATCAACCGCGTTTGGCCAATCACTACTTGATTTTTGGCAGAGAAATCGATATAATAATAAAGTATCCGTATATTTCCGGGGAAAATGTCTCAGTAGCGCAGCCGGATAGGGCACACGTACCCTAAGCGGTTGTTCAATCCTCACTATTTACAATTTCATTTGATATACGCGCCAATAGCTCAGCTGGATAGAGCGTCCCCCTCCTAAGGTTGCGTTACAACGGCCACCTTGGAAAAACTTCATATAGGATTCAA
>ENA-ORNT01002371-ORNT01002371.1-human-gut-metagenome-genome-assembly--contig:-NODE-2371-length-11706-cov-10.201699_pt1 | contig 11706 bp, 12 predicted proteins | sample MGYA00242120_ERZ509032 | MGnify/ENA primary metagenome ERZ509032 (study PRJEB26280, sample SAMEA2338729) | human gut metagenome | biome: human gut; feature: human-associated habitat; material: faeces...
TTTTTCACCTAGTGCACTTTTCTCGTAATAGAATCGACTGATTAACATACTTATACTCATCATTAATTCTATTTTTTTCAAATGCCCAACCCACTCCCCTCCGCAACAGTGTTAATTATTTTTAACACTATCGCACATTTCGTCGATAGTATTAATTTATTTTAACACTATGAGTGATTTTTGCGTTAGTGTTAATTATTTTTAATACTTTTGCATGAGCTATTCCTCTTTATAACCCAAACGCAGGCACAAAAAAAGCCCGCCCTTGTGGACGGACTTTTCAGCATAAACCGGATTATTTACGGATACCCAGTTTAGCAATGATTGCACGATAGCGCTCGATGTCTTTGCTAGCCAGGTAGTTCAGCAGGCCACGACGTTTACCTACCAGTTTCAGCAGGCCACGACGGGAATGATGATCTTTTTTGTGCTCTTTCAGATGCTCGGTCAAATATTTGATGCGTTCGGTCAGAACTGCGATTTGTACCTCAGAAGAACCGGTGTCACCTTCATGACGTGCGTTTGCCAGAATTACTGCTTGTTTAGCTTCGCTAGTTAACATTGTTTGTTTCCTCCTAAAAATTCAAATTGCCATAAGCGTAGCAGCCGTTGGAGAATCGAACTGCCAGGCCTTGGTTCAAATACTATGATAGTATACCATATCTTGCCACCAGATAGCAAGTATTTTGTAAAGTTTTTTATAAAAACAGCTTTGATTTACCGCAAAGCCGCTTCGCAGTCGTTTTTATCCTGCGCCAGCTGCTGCTTGAGCTGCTCAATGCCGGCAAATTTTACTTCGCCACGAATGCGCTGCACAAACTGCACCGTGAGCTGTTTACCGTAAAGGTCCCCGGTAAAATCAAAGATGTTCGTTTCCAGACGCGGTTTGGCAACATCGCCAAAGGTCGGATTGTAACCAATATTAGCCATACCGTGATAGCTTTTGCCGTTGACAATTACTCGCACAGCATACACTCCGCCCAAAGGAACCGCAACATGAGCATCCTCCAGCTCGATATTGGCAGTAGGATATCCCAGCAGTCTGCCACGCTCGTTGCCGTGCGCCACCGTGCCGCTGATGCTGTAGCTGCGCCCCAGCATGTCGGCAGCCTCTGCTACCTTGCCTGCGGCAATCAGTTGACGTATAGCGGTGCTGCTGATAACGGTTGCGCCCTCGCTTACCAGCTCGCGTACAATCAGCTCAAAGCCCATGACCTTGGCAGAAGCAGCCAGCGTATAGACAGTTCCCTGTCCGCGGCAGCCGTAGGTGAAGTTAGCACCGACTACCAGACAGCTGTAATCAAGCTGCTGCAGTCGCTGCAAAAACTCCTGCGGCGAAAGATCTGCTACCTGCTGATTAAAGGGAATGTCCACCAGTACATCCACGCCAAGCTGCTGCAAAAGCTCCTGCTTTTGCGCGCCGGTTATCAGCGCCGGCGGCACCATGCCCGGACGAATCCATTCAAAGGGGTGGTTGCTGAAGGTAAATACCGCCAGCTGCGAATTACATTCATGCGCTTTCTCCCTTGCGGTTTCAATTACATCAAGATGACCGCGATGCAAACCGTCAAAGGTACCCAATGCTACCACACAGGGAGCGGAAAATTTATGCAGTTGTTCTAAAGAAGTAATAATCTCCATGCTTATTCCTCTGGCATCGGGTAATGCTCTAAGATTTTTTCTGCCTGCAGGCGCTCCTGCTCACAGCGGACGATGCCTAAGAATTCATCCCCCGGACCCAGCAGAGCGTATCTGCCGTCGGCAGTCTGCGCCACTGTGGTGCGCACACCGTTAGTGATGCGTGCCGCCTGACGCGCGTTCACCTTGAGCTTGGGCAGCTCGGCAACGGCAGTCAGCGGCTCTGCGGCACAGACCTCGGGGTTCTCCGCGATTTCCTGCAGCGTGCAGGCCTTGTCAATCGTGTAGGCTCCCACCTGTGTACGCAGCAAAAAGCTCATCGTACCGCAGGTTCCCAGCGCCGTTGCCAAATCTTCGCCCAGTACGCGGATATAGGTGCCCTTGGAGCAGGCCACGCGCACGGTAAAGCTGTTTGCCGTATAATGCAAAAGCTCCAGCTTATAGACCTCAATGGGACGTGCGGTGCGTTCCACCTCTACGCCCTGACGTGCCAGCTGATACAGCTTTTTGCCGTTGATTTTGATTGCCGAATACATCGGCGGCAGCTGCAGCTGCTTGCCGGTAAATTGCGCCAGCACCGCTTCCAGCTCCTGTTTGCCGAATGCAGGCACAGGCATTGTTTTGACAACCTCACCGCTGTCATCGCCGGTAACTGTCTGCGCTCCCAGCGTAAATTCGGCAATATATTCCTTGCGGCCTTCTACAGCAAATTCCAGCAGACGGGTTGCACTGCCCGCAAAAACAGGAAGAACTCCTGCCGCGTCAGGGTCAAGAGTTCCCCCATGTCCGATTTTCTTTGTGTTAAGCACGCGCCGCAAAAAGCCGATAACATCGTGCGATGTCATCTGTGGTGGTTTTAATACATTAAAAATTGCGTCCATATTAAACCAATTTGCCCAATGCCTCCAGCAGCTGAGTGCGAGCCTCCTCTACCGGTGCATAAATCGTACAGCCTGCTGCCCGCAGATGACCGCCGCCGCCGAAGGCTACAGCCACAGCGGATACGTCAACGCTCTTGGAGCGCATGCTCACGCGCGTTACCGCCGGCTCTACGGCCTTGAACATAATAGCTACGTCAACGCCCTCAATATAGCGCGGGTAGGACACAAAGCTGTCGGTCTGGACATCCTTGTCATATAAATCGTTGGTAATTGTGAGATAAGCAATTTTGCCTTCATAAGCGAAGGTCAGCGAAGGCAGTACCTTGGCCAGCATCTCTACCGTATCACGGGAGCGCACGTCCAGTGCATCGCTGATTTCGTTAGGCTGCACGCCGTATTCCAGCAGCTTGGCAGCATTACGCATAGTTTTCGGCGTAGTGTTGGCATAGCGGAACGAGCCGCAGTCTGTGCTGATTGCTGTGTAAAAACAGGTAGCAATTTCCTTATCAAAGGGCCATTGCATAGCCATGAACAGATCACACATTACCTCGCCTACGGCTGCTGCCTTGGCATCCAAGTAGAGATATTCAGCAAAGCGTTCGTTAGAAATATGGTGGTCGATATTCAGCAGCGTTTTTGCTTCCACAACCTCGGACACCAGACCTACACGGTCAAAAGAGCTGGCATCAATAACTACCAGCAAATCCGTCTGCAGCTTGCTGCCCTCTACCGGGCGTTCACACAATTCAATGCCGGGAAAAAAGCTAAAGCTTTTGTTGATAACGTCATCACAGAAAACAGTAACCTGCTTGCCCTGTGCCAGCAAAAAGCGTGCCAGTCCCAAAGTGGAGCCCAGGGTGTCACCATCCGGGCTTACATGGGTGCACAGCACGATTTTTTCTGCCGCCAGCAGCATAGCGCCTGTTTCCTGCAGGCTAAGCTCCTTACTCATGCTCTGCTTCCTCGGCTGCAGGCTTTTCTTCCTGCTTAATCTTATCTAAGATGCTCTGAATATGCGCACTGTATTCTGCGGAGGTATCCTTCTGCAGAATCAGGGTCGGTGCAAAGCGCAGGCGGATGCGTTTGGCAATTTCCGTACGCATAAAGCCTAATGCCTTGTTCAGAGCCTTCCAGGTTTCATCCTGTTTATCCTTGGGACCATACATGCTGATGAAAATCTTTGCATAGCTCATGTCATCTGTCAGCTCCACGCCGGTTACGGTAACAAACTGAATGCGCGGATCCTTGACATCATGCAGCAGCATTTTGCTGATTTCGTGCTTGATGGCCTCTTGTACTTTTTCTACTCTAAGTCTTGCCATTTTCTTTTCCTCTATATATAGATACAGACTGACGTACAGGCAACAGCTGCGGGGAATGCGGCGTATACGGCCGGCATTCCTGCGCAATGTGCCTTATGCGGCAGACTATTCTACTGCGATTTCTTCCATGTCGTATACTTCAAAGATATCGCCCTCTTTAAGGTCGCTGAATTTCTCTAAAGTAATACCACATTCAAAGCCTTGGGCAACTTCCTTCACATCGTCCTTGAAGCGGCGCAGAGATTCGATAACGCCCTCGTGAACTACGATGCCGTCACGGACAACACGAACCTTGGAGCTGTTGGTAACCTTACCTTCAACTACATAGCAGCCGGCAATCTTCAGCTTGGAAATAGTAATCAGCTGACGGATTTCTACGCGGCCTTGGATAACCTCCTTGAACTTAGGAGCAAGCATACCCTTGATAGCAGCCTCAACGTCGTTGATTGCGTCGTAAATTACACGGTAGGTGCGTACGTCAACCTTCTCGGTTTCGGCAGCCTTACGCGCGTTAGCGTCAGGACGAACGTTAAAGCCGATAATCAGTGCGTTAGCAGCGGATGCCAGCATTACGTCGGACTCGGTGATAGCGCCTACGCCTGCATGGACAACGGCAACCTTAACCTCATCGTTTTTGATTTTTTCCAGGGATGCCTTCAATGCTTCGATGGTGCCCTGAACGTCAGCCTTAACTACGATGTTCAGCTCTTTGATTTCGCCTTCTTTAATGCGTTGGAACAGGTCATCCAGAGAAACCTTGGAGTTCAGCTTGATTTCCTCTTCCTTCTTCTTGGCGATACGTTTTTCGGCAACGCCGCGGGCAGTCTTTTCATCGGTGCTGTCGAGAATATCGCCGGCAGCCGGTACATCGTTCAGGCCCAGTACCTCTACAGGGGTAGAAGGAAGAGCCTTCTTAACTTTTTCGCCACGGTCATTGATCATTGCACGAACCTTACCATATGAGGTGCCGGCAATAATGGTATCACCGATATGCAGAGTACCGCGTTGTACCAATACGGTAGCAACCGGGCCGCGGCCCTTATCCAGCTGTGCCTCGATGATGGTGCCGTGAGCAGGCAGATTTGGGTTAGCCTTCAGCTCCTGCATTTCAGCAACCAGCAGAATCATTTCCAGCAGGTCGCTGATGCCGGTTTTCTGATGTGCGGAAACAGGAACCATAATGGTGTCGCCGCCCCAATCCTCAGGAATGAGCTCATGCTCTGCCAGCTGTTGTTTAACGTGATCCGGATTTGCGCCCGGACGGTCGATTTTATTGATAGCTACAATGATAGGTACCTTTGCAGCCTTAGCATGGTTGATAGCCTCGATGGTCTGCGGCATTACACCGTCATCTGCTGCTACAACCAGAATTGCAACGTCGGTTACCTGTGCGCCGCGGGCACGCATAGCGGTGAAAGCCTCATGGCCCGGGGTATCCAGGAATACAATCTGCTTGCCCTGGTAGTTTACCTTATAAGCACCGATGTGCTGGGTAATACCGCCGGCCTCGCGGGAAGTAACGTTGGTTTTACGGATAGCGTCCAGCAAGGAGGTTTTACCATGGTCAACGTGGCCCATAACGGTAATAACCGGCGGACGCGGAACGCGTTTTTCAGGCGGATCGTCAACTTCGGGAATCTCGGTCGGATCCTCTTCTGGAGCCTTCTGGCCAACCTCTACGCCGAAGTTGTCGCCGATAAGCTGTGCGGTATCGAAATCGATATCCTGGTTGATGGTAACCATTACGCCCAGCATGAACAGAGCCTTGATTACTTCATTAACCTCACGCTTAATGAGCTTGGAAAATTCCTGTACATTGATGGATTCGCCAATTTCAACGTAGGTCGGACGAACGATTTCTACCGGAGCCTGTTGTTGCTTCGGTGCGGGCTTCTTGCCGCCGCGGTTTACCGGCATCTGATGGCCGGCGCTGCGGTTCGGACGGCTTTCGCGGGTAGCGTAGCTGCCCTTAATCTGCGGCTTGTTGTCCTTACGGCTCTTGCCTGCGTTGCGACCGCCCTGACGGTTATCGCGACCGCCTTCGCTGCGACCGCTGCTGCGGCCTTCGCTGCGGCCACCGCTAACCTGCGCACGGCTTTCACCATGTACGCTCGGGCCCTGCTGGCTCTTAGGACCTACAAAGATACCGCCCTGGCGTTGTTGGCCGTTACGGTTACCCTGACGGTTGCCCTGACCGCCCTGCTGGCCGTTGCGGTTTTGCGGACGGCCTTCGTTACGGCCACCTTGGCCGCCTTGACGGTTGCCCTGCTGACCACCGCGGTTTTGCTGCGGACGGCCTTCGTTGCGGCCACCCTGACGATTTTCATTACGCCCTTGTTGAGCGTTGTTATTGCGTTGATTTTGTTGCTGATTTTGTTGCATATTCCTCTGTCCGTTATTCCTATTCATATTGTTATCGTTTCTTTTAGCTGTATCCTGCGAACGTGCAGGAGCAGCCGGTTTGCTGACATCACGTTTTTCCGTCTTCGCCGGTTTGGGCGGTTCTGGTTTTTTATCGTATGCTTTACGGATAACAGACATAGCCTTGTCATCAGCTGCACTAAAATTAGTTTTTTCGATATTATTTTTCTTCAGTAGGTCAATGACCTCATTTACCGGTTTGCCATAATCCTTGGCAACCTCATATATTCTTTTATTACCCATTCATCCACCTCCAGACCAGATAATAAGAAGCAGACTCATCTGCGGAGCTTGCACAAGCTGCGCAGACAACTGTGATTTAAATCATTATTTTTTCAACAGCATGTTGGCAAAATTCGCATCGGTAATAGCCACAGCTATTCTCGGTCCTTTGCCGATTGCATAGCCCAGCTCATTGCGCGTCAACAGCTCAATGACCTGCACGCCTGCCATCTCTGCCAGGAAATAAATTTCCTTTTTTGAATTAGGGGCAGCATCTTGTGCCAAAACAAGTACTTTGACCTTGCCGCTTTTTAAGGCAGCACGCACAGCTACATCGCCGGAAGCGGTTTTGCCGGCCTTTTGCGCCAACCCTAAAGCAAAAGCAACATTATTGCCTGCCATGTTCGAAATCCTCCAGCAGCTGCTTGAGTACATCCTCACCGATAGGCTTTTCCAAAGCGCGCTCCAGACGTTTCTCCTTTACGGCCTTGGTAATGCATTCCTTATCGGGGCAGACATATGCGCCGCGTCCGTTCTTCTTGCCGGTGAGGTCAAGGCTGACCTCGCCCTCAGGTGAACGTACAACGCGCAGCAGAGCCTTTTTATCCTTCATTTCATTGCAGCCTAAGCATTTACGCTGCGGAATTTTTTTTACCTTCATCATGCTTCTTCCACGGGAGCAGGCTCAGCAGCAGCCTCTTCAGCAGCCTGAGTTTCGCTCTTAATATCAATTTTCCAGCCGGTCAGCTTAGCAGCCAGGCGGGCATTTTGGCCTTCCTTGCCGATAGCCAGGGACAGCTGGTAATCCGGTACGACAACGCGGCAGATTTTGTCTGCTTCGTTAACGGTTGTCTTAACAACCTTTGCCGGGCTCAGAGCATTGGCAACATATTGTGCCGGATCTTCACTGTATTTTACAATATCAATCTTTTCACCGCGCAGCTCGTTGACAATAGTCTGCACACGCATGCCCTTGTGGCCTACGCAGGCACCTACCGGATCAACATTGCTGTCAGCGGTATATACGGAAATTTTGGAGCGCATACCGGGCTCGCGGGCAACGGATTTGATTTCAACAACGCCGTCATGGATTTCCGGAACCTCCAGCTCAAACAGGCGCTTCAGCAGGCCGGGATGAGTGCGGGAAACCATAATCTGCGGTCCCTTGTTGGTGCGCTTAACCTCAACAATATAGGTTTTCATACGCTCATGGTATTGGTAAATTTCACCGGGAATCTGCTCGTTCGGAGTCAGCACAGCTTCAACCTTGCCCAAATCGATATAAACGTTTTGGTTTTCCATGCGCTCGATAATACCGGTAACGATATCATTGGCACGGCTTTGGAAGCGTTCATATACCTGTCCGCGCTCTGCCTCACGGATACGCTGTACAACAAACTGCTTAGCGTTTTGGGCAGCGATACGGCCGAAGTTTTTCGGAGTAACCTCAACCTCTACGATATCGCCGGCAAGATACTGCGGGTTGATTGCCTGAGCATCCTCCAAAGTCATTTCGTTAATGCCGTCAGCCTCGCCTTCAACTACAGTGCGCTGAGCATATACATGGATTTCACCGGTTTCTTTATTCATTTCAACACGGACATTCTGGTTTGTGCCGGTGTTCTTCTTGTAAGCAGCAACCAAAGCGTCATCAACAGCCTGGAACAAAAGCTCGGGGTCGATACCCTTTTCCTTTCCTAATTCCTGGATTGCTGAGATAAAATCTGCGTTCACTTAATAAGCCTCCTATTTCTTAAATTAAAAGTCTATATGCGGTCTGATATTCGCAATCAGCCTACGTTCAATGCGGTCAGGATTTTTGAATTCCTTACCTTTAATAATCTTTTTAACCTGTACAGCTTCGTCATCATGTGCTACCAGAATGCCGGTCAGATTTTTCATTCCCTCCCAAGGAGTATAGAACATAATGTCAACCTTGGTGCCGTAGGCAGCTTCAAAGTCCTTGTCCTTCTTCAGCGGACGGTCAATGCCCGGAGAAGAAACCTCCAAAAAGTATTTGTCGGGAATAGGATCCTCTGCATCCAGAATCTCCGTCAGCCTTTCGCTCACCATCTGGCAGTCATCAATTTCAACTCCACCAGGCTTATCGAGAAAAATCCGTAGGTACCAGTCCTTTTCACGCACATATTCTACATCAACCAGAGTAAGCCCGGTATCCTGCAGAAGGGGTCCTACCATTGCGGTAATCAGTGCTTCAACTTCTTTTGCCTGCATCATTTTCACCTCCATATTAAGTTTTTCTTTCTGTATTAACCTTGCGGCCAATACCTGCCTCTGCCGCAAATGCGTCAGAAACATCGTAATAAGCGGAAAGAGCGGGCTTTAAACCCACTCTTTCACAAGTCATACTTATTTTGGCTATTCTTATTATAGCATCTGTTGGCAAGTCTTGCAAGTAGCTTATGCTATATCTAGTTATGATATGTTAAATTTTATACAAAAAAATGCTAAATCTGCCACGTAAAATGTATACACTGCGCTTTCCCTTGTCAGTCGCAAAAATATCTGCTACAGTAATATAGTAAACAGATAGAGATTGTGGAAAAAGTGTCAGTTTGGACAAGGGCGCTTTATCGACAAGCTTTTTATGAAAGGTGGTATTTTTTATGTCCTATAATTTTGATGCTGCTGTTTCTCCCTTTATTAAAGCACTGCCTCCCTCCGGTCTGGCAAAGTTTCTTGATATTATGGCCGCTAACCCCAACATCGTACCTCTCAGCGTAGGCGAACCCGATTTTGATATTCCGCAGGCTGTCAAGGATGCCGAAATCAACAGCATCTGCGAAGGCAAAAGCTGCTACACTCCTACGCTCGGCCTTTTGGAGCTGCGCGAAGCAATTGCGGATGATATCCATAAAAACTACGGCGTTAAATACGACCCGAAAACCGAAATCATGGTAACCGTCGGTGTCAGCGAAGCACTGTACACCACTATTACTACCATTATGCATCCCGGTGACGAAATTATTCTGCCCGAGCCCTGCTACGTTGCCAACAAAGCCTGCGTTATTCTGGCAGGTGGCAAGCCTGTTTCTGTAGAAACATATCAGGAAAACGGCTTTGTGCCTACTGTAGAAGATTTGGAAAAAGCTGTTACGCCCAAGACTAAGGCTATTATGCTTGGCTACCCCAATAACCCGACCGGCGCTATTATGAGCAAGGAACAGATTAAAGCTATCGGTGACTGGGCTGTGAAGCATGACCTGATTGTCATCAGCGACGAGCTTTATGCTCATCTTACCTACGGCGGCAAAACACACACCATGTTCACCTCCTTCCCGGAATTCCGCGACCGCACCATTATTTTCAACGGCTTCTCCAAGGCCTACGCTATGACCGGTCTGCGTCTTGGCTATATCATGGCACCGGCAGCAATCATCAACGCTATGAACATCCTGCATCAGTACGTTGTGCTCTGCCCCAACGTTACGGCACAATACGGTGCGATTGCGGCACTGAAATATTGCCGTCAGGACGTTGACAACATGGTTGCCGAATACAGCCGTCGCCGTCAGATTATGATTGACGGCTTCCACAAGATGGGTCTGCCGTTGTATGAGCCCGAAGGCGCCTTCTATGTTTTCCCCTGCATCAAGGAAACCGGCCTTTCCAGCATGGAATTTGTTGAAAAGCTGCTGGAGGAGCAGGAGGTTCTCGTAATCCCTGGCAACATCTTCGGTGCCGGCGGCGAAGGCTATATCCGCTGCTCCTATGCTTATAGCGAAGAAATCCTGCATAAGGCACTGGAGCGCATCGCCCTCTTCATAACGAAATACAGAAATCTGAACAAGGCGAAATAACTGTTATGCTTATTAATTATTAGACACAGTTATCTTATTAGTATATAATATCAATTGTAGATTTGATATCTGCTTAAAAATTCTTTGTCTTGATTTCGCTATATCTCACTTTCCTTCCATGAGACATAGCACATAAGAAAAACACGGTGTTTATCATCCGTGTTTTTTCTTTTTGAAAAAGCTTTTTGATTATTCTATTGCAGCAGCAGCGTAAGCTAAACAAAAAATCCGCATGAAAAAAACATCATCATATTCCCGCTAAAACAGTTAAAGCTGCCAGCCTCCGGTTTGAGCCGGAGACGGCAGCTTTTTGCATAAAAGCATCTGCGTGTAATTTTTATCTTAAGTTAAAGCTTACTGCACGCGTAACGCGACAGCGTGCATTCTGCCCGTACTTGTCTTTAGCAGGACTGAAGCGCCATTTGTTGACCGCCGTCACAACGCTGTTATCCATAGCACCGTTGCCGGAGGAACCAACCACCGTTACATCCTCTACACTGCCGTCGGCACCCACCAAAATGCGTACCGTCACTACACCTGTAGCACCGCTGTTGCGTGCGGACGCAGGATATACAGGCGCAACCTCGCGCAGCAGGCGTGGCGGCTTGATCGGCACGCCGCTGCCTTCGCCGCTGCCATTACCGTTACCATTACCGTTGCCGCTTCCGCTGCCACTGCCGCTGCCTGTTCCGGTACCAGTGCCTGTACCTGTACCATTACCGGTAGGATTACCGGCAGGAGCCTTCGGTCCGGGGGCTGCAGTCGCCTTTTTCCTGACAACCTTCTTTTGCGGTTTAGGCTTCAGCTTTTGGTCAATAATATCTTCCAAGCTTTGGATGATAGGCTCTTCCTGCTGCTCCTCCTGTTCGATTTCTTCCTCCTGAGCTTCAGCGCCGCCACCGCCGCCCTCCAAAGAAACCTCCAAAATTTCTGGAGGCGTATGCACAAAGCGGTAGCCGAAAATGCCAAGACCGGCGGCAAGAACAAGATGCACAGCCAGAGCTACGGCAAAGCCCTTGCCAAATCGCTTTTGTTCGTCCTTCATTTGCTCTCACCTGTATCCGTAGCCAAACCGAAGCGTGTGACACCTGCTCCCTTCATTTTATCCATCAGCTGGATAATAGTTTTATAGGGCGCTTCGTCCTCTGCTCTGATAATAACCGAGAAAGAGGAATCATGCTTGCTTTCAATCGCAGCATTCTGAACCAGCATATCCATCTCGATTTTATTTTCATCAAGATAAAGGCTGCCGTCCTTTTTGATTGTTACATTAAAATTGCTCTTGCTGACATTCTCCGAATGCCGAGCAACAGGCAGGCGGATAGGAATCGTCTTGACCTCGCTCATATACATAGTGCTGACAATGAAAAATACCAGCAGCAGGAAAATCATATCAATCAT
>ENA-ORNT01002378-ORNT01002378.1-human-gut-metagenome-genome-assembly--contig:-NODE-2378-length-11675-cov-4.405766_pt1 | contig 11675 bp, 10 predicted proteins | sample MGYA00242120_ERZ509032 | MGnify/ENA primary metagenome ERZ509032 (study PRJEB26280, sample SAMEA2338729) | human gut metagenome | biome: human gut; feature: human-associated habitat; material: faeces...
CTGTTTCCTTACTCCTCAATGCTTCCAGCGTCATTCCCATTCTGGCAGACATAATACCCATATCACTATAGTATAATTTAAATGTACTCACATCCTGATATGCTGCAACCGGATAAAATCCCTGACTACATTTCATACACTTATTTACAATTCCAGCCCGAATCAGCCAGTCAATCGCATCTCCATATTGAGATGCACGCGCACCCGATTTTATCAACTTATACTGGAACTTTTTAGCATCTTTTGCCAACTGTGCCGGAAGGGAATCATATGCTTCAAAAATGCGCACTGTATCTGACTTATTCGCATATTTTGTCATGTCCGCAATATAAGAATTTAATAACATCTGTCTGATTTCCGTCTGCTCTATAGGACTGTCTTTTGCAAGGTCAGCTTTCACCGCTGCCGGCATTCCCCCAACAATACAATAATGATAAAATTCCTGCATAGCCTCCTCATGGAGCATCTCATTCAACGGCTGATTATTTTCATAATGTTCCCGGATTGTGTCTGTAAGCATCTGTTTTCCTTTTGCCCACAACACCTCTTCCAAATCCATTGGATACATGGTCAGCATCTGAACTTTTCCAACCGGAAATGAATATTTTTCCCGGTTCACCGCCACACCAAGCAGGCTTCCGGCAGCCATTACATGATATTCCGGAGCTTCTTCTGAAAAATATTTTAGCGAAGTTAATGCTCTTTCACACATCTGAATTTCATCAAATATTATGAGTGTATTTTCAGGTACAATCTTTGCCTGATAGTATTTTTCCAAAACAGCTATCACATGATCTGCATGAATATCTGTTTCAAAATATTTTCCAATTCTTTCGTCTGTTTCAAAATTTACATAAATCGTATTCTTGTAATATAATGATCCAAACTCACGCATTTCAAATGTTTTTCCAACCTGACGTGCACCATAAATAAGCAATGGCATTCTTCCATCTGACATATTTTTCCACTCATATAACTTAGACGTTATTTTACGTTTCATGCGTATGCATTCTCCTTCTTCTTCCTTCTTCTCCAAAATATTTTGGTATATTTTAATGTATTATATTACATCTTTTCGTATGAATCAATGTGTTTTTTCACATTTTTATTCATATACACTATCATATAAATCATACTTACGCATGCGCAATAGCCTGAAACATAAATTTATCGTCCCCGATTGTTTCAAACGCCTTTCCCGACTACCAGCCCAGATCCAGCAGCCAGTTATTCAGACTTCTCTCCCTCTCTTTTTCATCGGTAATCTCCTTTAAACCTGTATATTCACCCTTGATATTGCCGTCCACGATAAAAAGCACCCTGCCGCATTTTGCCGCAACTTTCGCATCATGCGTTACCATAACGATCGTTGTCCCCTCGTTGTTTAACTTCACAAGTTCGTCCATAACCTCATTGGAGGAAGTACGGTTTAATGCGCCGGTCGGTTCATCGGCAAAAAGCAGTTTTGGGCGATTCATCATACTTCTGCAGATACACGCCCGCTGAAGCTGTCCGCCGGAAACCTCGTTGATATCGTTATCTGCAATCTCGATGATTCCCATTTTACGCATAAGCTGCTCGCCTCTTTCCTGCTTCTCCTCCCTGCTTTCCTTTGACTTTTTACTTTCTGCTGCCGGAAGCACGATGTTATCGAGAATGGTAAGATTTTTCATCATATACATCTGCTGAAAAATGAATCCCATCTCATCCAAGCGGATTTTTGCAAGTTCCTTTTCGCTCAGTTTCGTCAAATCCTTCCCTTCAAAAAGCACCTGACCGCTCGTCGCCCGGTCCATCCCCGAGATGGCATACAAAAGCGTGGATTTTCCGGAGCCGGATGGTCCCATGATTGCAACCATCTCCCCCTCTTTTACTTCAAGATTTACATTCTTTAACACATTATTCTGCCTTTTATCAATTACATAGGTTTTGCAAAGATCTTTTGCACAAAGCAATGCTGCCATAAGATTTTCCTCCGTTTACTCTATATTGGTTGTATCGTTGCTCTTGATCGTCCGGATCTGTAATGCTGTCATTCCCGATGCCAGAAGCGTCATAAGGAAAATAATGCCCGGATACAGGAAAAAGATTTTCCACGGACGGATCACATAAGCCACTTTTCCGGCCCCCATCATGCCGAATATCGGATTGCCGATCAGATATGTTGCCGGAATGGAACAGATTGCTGCCAAAAAAACAGCCACAAGCGTAACAATACCGAATCGTGTCATATGCCATTCCATCACCCGTTTGTTACCGAATCCCATCGCCTTAAGAACCGCGATCTGGCTTTTCTCGTCCGCAAGAAATGACCGCTCCATCAGAATACATACAAGAAGCACGACGATCAGTGTAATTCCAAGAAGCAGATACTGTACCGATTCCATCGTCGATGCCGCGCCCATACAGTCGTCACAGTATTCCGTGGCATTCATTACTTTTTCATTGTCAAAAAGCTTTTTGATTTTTTCTTTTCGAATCTCTATCTCCTTCGCAGAAGGATGGTCGTCAAAATCGATCTGATAACTCATAACATTCGCAATATAGGTAAAATCGGTCGGTGCATCCTCGTGAAGGCGTATGACCTCTCCAAGCTGATTCATGCTTTGGAAATAAGCAACCACAACGCAGTCAAGTGTCTCTTTTCCAAAATCAATCGTTACGGTATCTCCGAGTTTCGCCCCTGTCAATTTGCTGACCATCGGTGTAATCGCAATCTCATTTTTGTTTTGCGGAACTACCCCATTGATATATTCATACGCGGATGCTTTCGTATGGATTCCCTGCTGACAACTGATGGAATAATCTTTTCCGTCAAAATGAACCTTATATTTGTACTGCGTTTCCACACACAGTTTCGCAGGCATTCCGTTTTTCTTAAACAGTGCTTCCGTTTTTGCAAAGTACTCCTCGATCTGCTTTCTTCCATCCGGATTCATACAACTCATCGCTTCCGTCAGATCGGTGTAGTACAGATCACTCCGCGTTCCGAATGTTGTAATAAACGTATCGCTTCGCATGGTTGATGAGACGTTGACAAATACAAGCACAAACAACGTGCATAAAAAGAATGTGGTTATGATCGTCATGTACCGTTTCGGTGCGCTGAACACATCATTGACCGCCATAAAGAAACCGGTGCTTCCATGGCTTTTGACCAGACGAAACGACGATTTTTTCTTATAACGTTCCCCCGTCTGACCGGAACGGATCGCATCGATCGGAGAAGACTTCTTCACCAGCTTCGTGCAGCGAAAAGCATACAGCAGAATGACAATAACGACCAGAATTGCCCCCAGAACCGACAACAGGAAATGGTTATCCGCCTCCAGAACCATATTGCTGCTGACCGATCGCAGTAACAGATCAGAAAACGGGATACTCACAAAAAATCCCACAAACGCTCCTATTACTGCCAACATCAGATACTTTGTCAGGTAGAGACTCCGTATCTTGAAATTACTGATACCGATTGCTTTCATCACACCGATCTCACGAAACTCCTCGGAGATCGTAAACGTGATGGAAAACTTTAATACGACAAACGACACGATGATCAGGCAGATACTTAAAATCAGCATCGTAAACGCAACGATCATATCCATGACATAGCACATTTTTATCAGCGAACGTGCGCCGGAAAACATGATGCCCGGAGCCTGTGAAATAGCCGAAGCAATCTCCGATACGCCTGCCTCATCCTTTAGATCAATATAGCTGATCTGCCCCTGATACCCATTGTAAATGGTTTCATCCGAAAGCAGCTTCTCGATCTCCTCCCGATGAAAAAGGAAACGGCTGTTGCCCATCATGGAAGACCCTAAAAGCGCATCTTTTGCCATACCATCCAGCGTTACCATAAAAGAAATACTGTTGTGCGTAATCCTGATTTTATCCCCCGGCTGCAAATGATTTTTCTCCATAAAATCACCGGTTGCATATGCATGCCCCGGCTTGATCTGGGTAATCTGCTTATTCTCTTTATCAAAGAATTTAAGCCGGCTGTCCTCGATGGACTGGTAAATAACAGAATTCTTTGCCTCCAGTTTTTCTCCGTGCATATCTTTCAGATTGGATTTTTCTCCGAATACAACCGGCTCAATGCGATAATCCCGGATGGATTCCATCTCATGCAGGATCTCATCGATGGACGCTTTGCTGTCCGCACCCATCGAGATGACCACATAATCGCCGATCTCCGCCTTATCCAGATAGGAATCCGTTCCGTTCATGACGGAAACAACATTGCTGATTCCGCTCGCTACGAACATCGTTGCCAGCAGAATAAAACAAAGCAATATTGCGTTCATTACTTTTTTTCTTTTCAAATCTTTTTTCAAAATACGAAAAAGCATTTTAACGTTCCTCCCCTCGTTTGATGTACTCATCTTACAGGAGAAATTATTAAACAATCCTTAAATGCACATTATGCCTTTCGCACAACAACTGTCGCGCAGAAATCATCTTCCTTAATTTCCGCAAATACTTCCCCATCCATTTTTTGCATCAACTGCCGGCTGATATACAGTCCGAGTCCCGAACCATCCGTCGAGCCGACATTGCTTCCGCGATAAAAAGAATCAAACAGATTTATGAGTTCTTCCTGCTTTAAGCTGCATCCGGAATTTCTTACCGTGATCAGTCTGCAGTCCTCTTCCTCCGAAAAGTCGATGGAAATACACTTGCCGTCCCCGTATTTGATCGCGTTTTCCAAAAGGTTCTGCAACACCTCGATCAGCCGGTCCGCATCCCCTTTCAGCAACAGATCCGTGTAGGATGCAATCTGAAATCCGGTATGTAAATTATGCAGTTTTTCCTCATAAAGTCCCCGGATCGCATCGATCACATGGGACAGATACACTTCCCCCGGATTGACACTCAGTTGCAGGAAATCCTCTCTCGATGCGAGCGTGATCTCATTGACATACTCCTCAATCTCTTTTACGTTCTTTTCAATCCCTTGACATGCTTCGACACGCCGCTTCCCGGTCGTATAAAGATTTTCTGCCAGCGCCTTCGCATACAGCCGGATCGCAGATAACGGCGTCCTGATGTCATGTGTCAGCGACAGGATCAGCGTCTTTTTTTCTTTTTGCAGCGCGAGTTCTTTTTCTTTGTTGCTCTCCAATGTTTCGCGCAGCATATCCATTCCCCATAGGAATCTGCCTAAGAATTTGCTTTTTTCGGCTTTGACCGGCACCGAGAGATTGCCTTTCGCCAGATCCTCGGTCAGCGACTGCATCTGTTCAAACGGCTTTATGATCTTCTTTCCGATATAACAAATCAGAAAAACAGACAGCAAAAACAGAATTCCCAAGGCAATATCCATGAGAATCCAGGTTCTGTCGTCTGTCTGTGTATAAATGATCCTGTAGATTGTTTCGGTTTTATCCTGCACACGCGAAATGCACGGTTCCTGATTATTTGCTGTCACATAATAAACGATATTCGCAAGTGCAATAATAAGCAGCTCCACTCCACAAAACTTTGCTACAAATTTTTTGTAATTATTCATATCGGTATCCCGTTCCCCAAACCGTAATAATGTGTTTCGGCTTCTTCGAATCCTGTTCTATCTTTTCCCTCAGCCACTTGATATGTACCGTGAGCGTCTGCGGCTCCGATTCACTGTTGCTTCCCCAGATGCGGTTGAACAGGTATTCTTTCTTCAATGTCGTTCCTTTATTTTCGACCAGCAGTTTCAGCAGCTGGAATTCCTTTTCCGTAACATTGACCGGTGTTTGGTTCACGGTGAGTGTCTGCGTGACATTGTTCAATTTCAGATTGTCGCATACGATTTCGTCCAATGCATATTTTCGTTTGAAAATGCCGTTGATCTTGGCAATCAGAATATCGATATCATAAGGCCTACAGATGTAATCATCCGCGCCGATCTGCAAGCCTTTTAATGTGCTTTCCTTGTCGTCTCTTGCAGTCGCGATCATAATATGTGCGTTTGAAGTCTCCCTTATTTTGGAACAGACGGAATAACCGTCCACCCCCGGCAGACCGATGTCAATCACAACAAGATTGGCACCGTACTGCTCAAAGATCTGAAGTGCCTTCTCCCCAGTGTCCACAAGGCTCACCGTATAATTTTCTTTTCGCAGGAAATCGCACAAAAGTGTTCCGATCTCCCTGTTGTCCTCTACGATAATAATGTCCGGCATTATTTTACCTCATGTCCTGTCACGACCTCAAAGTGATATTTTACAATTCCAAGGTCAATCCTGGAATAAAAACCACCAAGATTTTTGGCTGTTACAATTCCGTTTTTCAGTTCAAAATAAAACTTCTGCTGATTGACAGCAGTTGGTGCAAGACTTACCGCTTCCATACCTTTTTCAAACCATTCGTTCTTCTGATCCGCCTGTCCAAGTTCTGCGATACTTTTGCTTTTATGTGGAACTCCCTGTGTTTCTCCATATCCCAGTGAGATAATAATGAGTAGCTTCTGTCCTCTTTTGATCTGCGCTTTTGATTTTCCATGCGTCATTGCCACCCAGCAGGTATTAAGCCCAAGTTTCTGACATTTCAGCACAATCTTCTCGCCATAATATCCTGCCTTTTCCTGATCATTCTTATTTCCGACAATCGCGATATAATTCTTTACATTTTCAAATTTTCCGTAATGAGCCATAAATGAATCAAAACATTTCGGTTCATCGTAAAAAACCTGTATCGACAGTTTACTTTCCGCATTAACATCTTTTATCAACGCATTGATTTTTTCTCTCTTTGAAGATTCAATTGCCTGATTTTTATACTGTCTTACGCTGTGTCGCGCTTTCATGGTCTCTAATATATCCATCTTTAATATCCTCGCTTTCGTTCAACTGATTAAACCGAGTATACCATATCTTTAAAAAAAAAATTCAATGGTAAAGAAAATCGAGACCATTATAACTTTTTAACTTTCTTTGTTAGTTTTATCATAGTTCTACAGATTTTCCCAGTCAATCTTTTCCAATTGTAACTCCCGGAACTATAATAGTCCCTGCGCCGATCCAGACATTTTCCCCAATATGAACGGTCTTGTTATACTGCATCGCATTTTCACGAAGTGATGGCTCAATCGGATGATTCGCAGTTGCTATCGTAACGCTTGGACCAAACCCATATGATTTTCCTCCATTGTTGCTGTTCTTATCCTCGTTACTCTTACCTCACTCCTACCAATATAGCATGCATAGAATTTATTAACAACCGGAAACGCCATAGAAAACAACCGTAAAAAATTTTTTACTTGACTTTAATTTCATTTTTCTGCTAAAATGCAAGAGTTGTAAAAACAAATTAAATACAAGACACATATCAGACAATAAATGTCACCTGTCCACTGTCAGACGGACGGGCAGCATTTGTTGTCTTTTTTTGTTGTCGGAAAGGAAACACTATGGTTATGAAACTCATTCTTGATGCGATTCAAAAATACAACGGAGGAAAAGAAAATGCCTAGAACACGAGGAGAATCCATATTTTTTACAGCGATCACCGCATGGATGATGGTCTATGTCATGACAGTCTATAACACGGTACTCGCAACAGGAAGCTTTACAAATACGACCTTTCTTATTGCATTGAAGGGAATGTGGATAGAGTATATCATCATCGGATTGCTTGCCTATTTCGTGTCCGGTCATCTCTCAAAAATGTGCGCCTTCCGCGTTGTCCAGCCTGGCGACCGGCCGATTTTTATCATCTTTGCGATCCAGACTTTCACGGTAATCTGGCAGGTTGCATTCGCCAGTGTGATCGGTGTCTATCACGGACATGGATTTACCGCCAACTTTATACCGGATTATCTTATGACCTATTGCAAAAATTTTATCATGGCATTTCCGCTGCAGCTTATTTTTGTAGGACCGCTTGCAAGACTGATCTTCCGGACATTATTTATCAATCATAAGAAAGAAAAAAGCACCAACGAGATTCAGAATGACGATGAGAAAATCGTTGCAAAAACAATGTAAGCTATTTATATGCAAAAGCAATCAAAAAATCAATCGTAAAAAAATACGATTGATTTTTCGATTACTTATACGCATTACAATGAATTAAAAAGTCAGCCGCATCTGATGCCACACAGCGTTTCCGTGTGTGGATTTATCGGACACGCCTTCATCAACAAAACTAAATTTTGCATAATACTTGATCAGTTTTTCCTTGCAGGTCAACACAAGACCTTTTCTGCCCTGCTCTCTTGCATCCTTGATTGCACATTGGATCAGTTGTCCTGCATATCCGTGTTTACGATAATCCGGAAGTGTATTGACACCGAATATCATCTGCCATGCACCATCCTCGTTGTGCATAGCAGCCTTCTCATACATTTCATCTGTTTGTTGGTTGATAAACGTTTCTCTAACTTTTATAATATTGTACAACACAGTGTTGGATAATGAAAGGAAGAGTTATATGAATGCAATTATCATTTATTATTCCCGTTCTGGAAATACTGAAAAAATAGCAAAACAACTTCAGTCAGATCTGGGTGTCACATGTATGGTATCTCTTAATTGCACATTTGTTTTCTTCTATTTCTTGCAATCCATTATGATCTTCTCACACAGATCATATCCAAGCTCGGAACTGTTCAGTGACAATGTATAATTCTTTGCCATCCCCCACTTCTGATCCGTGTAAAAGCGATAATTGCTCATACGGCGCTTATCAATGTCTTCTGTCATTTTGATCGCTTCCTGTTCCGTAACATTGTATAAGCCGCAAATCCGCTTTACCTTCTCCGGCATATTTCCGTGTATAAATACGTTCAGGACGTCATCCCGATCTTTCAGAATAAAATCCGCATTTCTACCTATTATCACACACTCTTCTCTTTCCGCAATATCCAAAATGATCTTTCTCTGCGCTTCATAGATCATGTCTTCGACGGATCGTCCCATCTGGTCGCGCCCTGAAAACGCATAGGCAAATAACCCCTTCTTGGGTGACAATTCCGCATTCTCCTGGATATACTTCGGTGAAAATCCGGACTGCTCCGCAATCTGTCCGATCATCTCCTTATCGTAGTATTTCACACCCAGTTTCTGCGCCACTTCCATACCGATAAAACGTCCGCCAGATAAGCGAAACACCTGCCTGACCGTTTCTCACAAAGATTGAAAAGATGCCTGCCAACGGCAGAATAATCACAAACTGTCTGAGCAGTGAAATCACCAGCGACTGGATGCCACTGTTAAGCGCCTGATAAATGCCCTGATATGCCACATTGATTCCGGCAAAAATAAAGCTGATGGAAATGATTCTCATTGCCCCGATAAAGTATTCTCTGGACGATCCGGCATTAAATAATCCGGCAAACACCCCTGGGAAAACCTCTGTGATTGCCATGCCCACAATCATCAGAACAACCGTATAGAACAGTCCATATTTGATTCCATCCAGAATCCGCCTTCTGCTATGCATTCCGTATGCAAATGCGATGATCGGTGTGATGGCGTCGCGCAGACCAAACGCAAGGAACAATACAAACTGCTGTACTTTGTAGAAGAGTCCATCCGCCGTCTGGGCGGAAGGATTGAATTTCAAAATCAGGTTCATCACATACACCATAATAGACATGAGCGCCTGCGCGATGATCGCCGGAAGTCCGATCGCGTAGATTTCCCTTATAATTCCGACATCCGGCTTCATATATGTGAAATCATGCTCAAACTCTTTGTTTAACTTCATATGAAAAACAAATAATAAAACCGCCGATATGACCTGCCCGATCACCGTTGCATAGGCAGCGCCCGCAACTCCCATCTCCGGGACAGGTCCAATTCCATAGATCATAATCGGGTCCAGAATGATATTTACCACTGCTCCCACAACCTGACCGATGGTAGAGTATAGAGAACGCCCGGTTGCCTGTAACAGTTTCTCAAATAGTGAGAAGGAAATAATTCCAAAAGAAATCATACAGCATATTCTTAAATAGCTTGTTCCCATTGCAATGACTTCCGCATCAATGGTCTGGGATGAGAGGTATGCTTTTACCCCAAACATTCCAAACAGCAGACATACTGCATAAATAATCACTCCAAGAAATAAACTGTTTCCTGCAACTTTTGCAGCTTTTTTACTTTTTCCCTCTCCCAGTGTTCTCGCGAGAAGTGCATTGGTTCCCACACCGGTTCCGATTCCCACTGCTACCATAAGCATCTGAACCGGAAATACCAGTGTAAGTGCATTAAGTGCAGCCTCACTTCCTGATTTCATGTTTCCTACAAAGGCACTGTCTACAATGTTATAAACCGCCTGCAATGCCATCGATAAAATCATCGGTATTCCCATCTGCACCATAAGCTTATTCACCGGCATCTCTTTCATCTTGTTAGGCATTTCCTTCATCTTATTACTTTCTGCCATCTTAACTTAATCCTCCTTTTTCCATCTGCAGAAGATGCCACTGGCAGCTTCTTACGGATATTTGGCAATATAAAAAGTGCGTACCTATCTTATAAGTTGGACTTACGCTGATAAGCTACACACTTTTTCATTGCATTATAAAATTACAAAAACGAGCAGCAAAACTGGATTTACGCAATTTTGCTACTCGTTCAGAAGTCATTATATTTTTCTTTTTGGAAAAAGTCAAATTATTTTTCTCTCGTTTTATACTCATCCCATTTTCCACCATATATGCAATTTTCAACGTAAGCCATCATACGATTGTGTAAAATGGTCATATTATACATATCATCTTCTTCATTAGAATACACAACCGTTGCCATTTCTCTGCCTCCTAACTTTATATCCATATTTCTATATCGGAATATATTATCTCCTTCTATACTAAAACTCCAAACTATCCTCATTGAGCAGAAAATATTTCATGCCCATGATCACAAAGCCTTCCTCATTTCTCCAAGGCTTTTTTGTTCCATTTACTATAACAATCTTCTTAAATGAATCCGGAATATTTCGGAGTGAATTAAGTTCCTGTGTTTGCTTTTCCTCAGAAGTCATATCATAAGCCACCTGAATGTAATATCTCTGACTGCCCTGGTTTACTACAAAATCAACCTCTAGCTGCTTATGAACTCTCTTTCCGTCACTATTCTTTGCAAATACATCCACAATACCAACATCTACATTGTAGCCACGCACAAGCAACTCATTATAAACAATGTTTTCCATAATATGAGTCGGCTCCTGCTGTCTGAAGTTTAGTCTGGCATTTCTAAGTCCTATATCCGAAAAATAGTATTTCAGATTGGCTCCTACATATTTTCTCCCCTTAATATCATACCGGTCCGCTTTAGAAATCAAAAATGCCTCTGCCAAATAATCAATATGATTGGATATAGTTTTATTGCTGTAATTGATACCTCTCTCACTTTTGAAAGTATTTGATATTTTTGTTGGATTGGTAGGTGCTCCTATGGCAGAAGCAAGAATGTCCACCAAAGTTCCAATCTCATCAACATTTTGAATTTTGTTTCGCTCTACCACATCCTTGATATAAACATTGGTAAAAATATTTTTAAGATACTCAGCCTTCTGGCGTTCTACAGAAAATTGTGCCACTTGTGGTAAACCACCATATATCATATATTCTTCCCAAGCATCATCATAATCTCCGCCGAAAGCTGCATAGAACTCTGCAAAAGACAACGGATATATTCTTATCTCATCTCCTCTGCCTCTAAATTCAGTTACAATAT
>ENA-ORNT01002381-ORNT01002381.1-human-gut-metagenome-genome-assembly--contig:-NODE-2381-length-11665-cov-85.596038_pt1 | contig 11665 bp, 6 predicted proteins | sample MGYA00242120_ERZ509032 | MGnify/ENA primary metagenome ERZ509032 (study PRJEB26280, sample SAMEA2338729) | human gut metagenome | biome: human gut; feature: human-associated habitat; material: faeces...
TCTCAGAAATCTTGTTAGAGTTGATGGTGAAGAAGATATCACGACGGATTTCCTCAACCTTCTTCTCAACAACAGGTGCTGGAGCAGGAGCTGGCTCCTCAACCTTCTGAACTGGTGCTGGAGCTGGTTCTGGTTCTACTGGCTTCTCCTTCTTGGTAGCACTCTTGCCCAGATTGATGCGAAGACCAGCCAAAGCATTGAAATACCAGTCTGGGTTATCAGCCTTCTTTGAGTTGTACTTGTCTGAAACGACATTGGCATTACCCTCAATCATCAGACTGACAGACTTGCTGACCTTGAACGCCAACTCGATACCGGCACGACCGTAAGGACGAACCTTGGTACCATCCCAGAGATACTCCAGGTTGTAAGCATCCAGGTTCTTCATGGTTGCAGCCAACTCATTCACCTCGTCGTTATCCCAGGCGATGTTGGCACCTGCACCAGCGAAGGCAGTAACGTTCAGCACACGGTTAGGGTTCCAACCGCAGAAGAGGTTGCTGAGGTTGAACATGAAGTCAACACCAGGAGCCACATACTTGAACTTATAATTAGCGTTGTAAGGAGTCTCGCCCTTCTGAGCACGGAAACCAGCCCAACCGCCCTTGCTCTGCCAACCGTTAGCCTGCAGACGCATGCCGAAGACAGGAGTGAACTGGTAACCCAGACCCAACTGAACGTTAGGAGAGAGCAAATCACCGAACTTAGCCTCACCGAGTGTATACTGAGCACCGCCCTGGAGGTCCAGGAAGAAATGCTTGTTGAATGTATACTCATCACCGTTTGGGTCGGTGTAAGTAGCCTGTGCCATGGCTGATGTTGTGCCGAGGGCAAGCAGGGAGGCAGCGAATAAAGATTTCATTGTATTCATAACTATGTTCTTTATTGATTAATAAAACGGATTACTACCTTATTTATTTTTCTTAGGCTGATGCTTTTTGGCGAACTCAACACCTTCCTCAAGTTCCTTCACCTCTTCCTTGGTCATTGGAGCTGTCTCCAACTTCTTGTTAGGATCGTAAACTGCATTCATTACATGACCCTTCTTTGGAATCAGCTTGATGAGAACTGCCTTTACAGGTTCATCAGAAAGAGAACCGATATAGTTGATTTCTGCAGAGTCGCCAGCCATCACAAAGCCATTGTCAAATGTAGCCTGCTTGTAATCGAAAGTAACCTGATGGTCATCGATGATAGTAAGAAGAGTTGAATCTGTCATTTGCTTGATACTGACATTAGTACTCTTAATCTTTTCGCTGCAGGCATTGAAAGAGAGAATGGCAATAAGACAGATAGTAATTATCGATAATAATTTCTTCATCTTATAAGTAAAAAATAAAGGGGGCGCTCAAAACTGAACGCCCCCAATGAATAGTATTTTATTTACATTGTGGAGCTTCTTTCAACTCCTTTCTTGTAAATCGTGTCTTTAATTAGTGCTTTCTTGCTGTTGTTTGTATAGTTGGCATCTTGATTACGAATGGCAATGTGATGTTCATCTTGTTGCCGAAGCAATCCTTAACAGTGAAGTGAATCTCACCCTTATTAGCTGTTGAAGGAATAGTACCCTGGTTGCTCTGTGTCAAAGTAACTTTCTTTGTTGCAGTATTAATTGTTGCAGTGAAGTATGGGTTAATCTGACCATCCTTACCTGTTGTGTAAACTGCACCATACTGGCCAGGAACTACAGCAATTACATTGCTTGCGAAGAACTTATCCAATGTAGTACCAGTTACACCTGTTGTTACAGGGAGCAAGCTAAGCTTATCAACCTTTACAGTAACCTTAGACAAATCCAAAGGAGTTGCTGTGTTAGCTGCAGATGTCCACTCAACAACGTTGGCTGGTGCAATGTAATCTGCATCACCTGCCTTGCCTTTACCAGTCCACTTTTCACCACCATTTGTAGCAACAGCAAAATTCTTTGACCATGTGCTGTAAATGATGTCCTTAGTAGTAGGAGAAGCTGCCTTCCAATCCTGATATGATACGTAGTTCTCAGAATTTGTATCATACTTCTTTGAGATGTTTCTATAAACGAACTCAGCAGAAATCTTACGCTTTGTTTTATTATCAACTAAGTTATCGTTACCATTCTGAATATTCAAAATGTAGCTAGAACCTGTACAAGAAGCCTTATCCAATGCACCAGAAGCATTATATGTACCATTAGCAACATTGAAGATAAATGTACCCTTTGTAAAGAGATCTACACCGTTCCAAGCATTAACATTATTGTTGATAATCAATGTATTTCTGAAGTCGAAGCTACCACTCTTATTAGAGCTACTTACCTTATAGTCGCCTACTACCCAGTTTCCATTGTTGTCGTAATAACGAGGTGTGATATACTCAGTATTCTCATCGAAGCCATCACGGTAACCAAATGTAGGAGCACTTGTTGGCATAACCTTCTTGAATGAAGCGTTAACTGTGCAAACTTCTGTACCTGCGCTAGAGATGTACTTCTTCAAAGTTGTAGAAACGTTGTAAACTGCACCATCAATGAACTGACCAGGCTGTGTCAATACAAAGCGGATGGCCTTTACGTCCTTGCTCAACTGTGAAACCTCTGTACCATCAGCGTCGAAGTATTCAACACGGAAGCTTGTAGGCTTATTGCCAGAAGCGTCTTCCTCTGTAACTTCCCAGTTGTAACTACTTGCGTCAAAATCATAACTGCTGAAGTCTACAGGAATCTTTTCTGATACAAACTGAGGGTTACTGTTTGCAGCTGTAGACATATCGATTCCTACATTTGCCTGCTCGATAGTCTTTTCCTGCTTAACATCACCAACAGCAACATAGAATGCACGTCCATCTGGGTCGTACAATGTACCATCATAGTTAACTGCGTATACACGGAAACCGATAATATCACCCTGTACGTTATTCATATTCTTGATAGTAATAGTACCCTTATTACCCTCGAACAACTTAGCTGGCTTACCGTTGTAACCAACATTCTCATAAGTATAAGAATTCCAAGCATTCAACTCTGATGGAGCAGACTCCTGAGCGAAGTCCTTGTCAAGAGTTACATAGAATCCCTTTACACCTCTAATTGCAGGGTTAGTAAATTCAATAGTGATAGGTTTACCCATCACTACAGGTAAGATATCCTTCCCCTGGCGCTCATCTCGCATGTATGAAGATCTGTCAGTTGGACGGTTTACTGCATTAATCTTAGTTGCATCTGCATTGTCTGTCACAAACTGAGTTGCTGGCTTATTAGCGTCCTTCCATACCAATTCAAGAATATTACTTGTTGAGTTTTCTGTCTCTGTCTGATAGAAACGGTTATGGATTTCTTTTACAGGCATGTTGCCTACCTTGAAGTCCCAAGCTGGTTTAGCATCCTGAGTATTCAAAGCAACTGCGAACTCGGAAGTTACACGACGTGTGCTAGCATCCTCCTTCTTATCAGAAGTATTGTATGTATTCTTAACTGCTACAGAATAAAGAATCTGCTCTGAAGTGTTAGCTGTAGGATCTACCATTGCAGCCTCCTTAAAGCTATCGCCCAAATCATTAGCCTTGAACTTTACAACCCAAAGGCCTGAGTTTGTTGCAGCTGCGCGAGAGAGCAAACCGTTATATCTGTGAACGCTAGTTACGTCAACGAGACCATTAAGTTCCTTACCCTGAGAGTTCATCAAAGAAACATTGTTAGCTGTCAACTCAGCATCTACAGGAGATACGCGAACCAACAAGCTATCCTCGCCAACATAATACTTACCCTCCTCGAATGTTAACTGCTTGTCAGCAGCCTTTGCATCTGCAGGGAATTTATTAGCCTTTTCTACAGTCTGTGTAAAAATCAAGTTATGGTTATCAAAGCCAGTAGAACCCCAATTACCATTGATAGCATACAACTGAACGTCAGTTACCATAGTAGAGTACTGACCGATGATGTCCTTCAACTTGTTCTCGATGTTTGTAACCTTAGTAGCGAGACCGAGCTTAGTGTCATCGTCCTTAACACCGTTCAATACACTCTCGATATCAGCCAAACGTGAAGCAAGTGAACCAAGCTTGCTGTCTGGTGTACCAATCTGAGCCTGAATAGTCTTGATTGCAGCAGCAACAGTACCCTCTTTGCTAGAATCATTAAGAGATGCAAGTGCCTCATCAAGCTTAGTCTTATTAGCCTGAGCCAAAGCCAAGGCATCTTTAGCATTCTTAACTGTTGTAGCAAGACCCTCGATAGCAGCAGCATTTTTACCTGCTGTAGACTTTACTTCCGCAATAGCAGCATTGAGTTCCTCTTCTGCCTTAGTCAAAGCCTTAGTGTCAGCCTTCTTATCAAGAGCTGTCTGAAGAGCCTCTGCCTTCGCAGCAACCTTGTCAAGGCTCTCCTGCTTTGCATAAGTCTTCAAAGACTCAAGGATTTCATTCTGCTTGTCCTGCAAAGTTTTGATATCACCAGTCTTGAGAGCTTCGATAGCATCGTTTGCAGCCTTTGCAGCAGCCTTAACGTCTTCAACCTCAGCCTTTGTAGCCAAAGTCTTCAAAGTCTCGAGAATCTCAGCATTTGCAGCCTTTGCGTCTTCTGCAGCCTTGTCGGCAGCAGCCTGAGCAGCCTTAACAGCATCCTGCAATGCAGTGATGTCACCACCCTGAGCCTTAACAGCAGCATCTAATGTTGCAAGAGCATCCTCAACATACTGCTTCTCTGCATAGTTAGCCAAGACAGCCTTAACCTCGTCAAGAGTTGTCTTCTTAGCCAACTCTGTCTGAAGAGAAGTGATGTCAGACTTGTTAGCAGAAATCAAAGCCTGGAGCTCAGAAACCTTCTGCGCAAGCTGTTCAGCAGTAGCCAACTTGTCGATCTGACCTTGCAAGTTACTGATGTCGTCATCATAATCCTTACAAGAAGTAAATGTACTCATGGATGCCACTGTAAGTGTTCCCATAAGCAGCGCGCTTAAATACTTTCTTTTCATACGATAAAATTTAATTAAAAATATTAATTGTTAACTTTAAGTTCTAAACTTTCTCTGTACTATCTCCTGCGGGGAGATATTACCGATATTCGGGGATTTTGTAAAGAAAGTAGAAGAACGCCCTCTCTATATATAATAAGGTGTAGAAAAAATCGTGTCTGAAATGCTTAAAAATGCATGAAAAAGGCGTTTTGAGCACTCAAACAAGCCCAATTTTATTAAAAACTAAAGAAAATAAGGGGTTTTTGGAAAAAAAAAGGTTAAATATTTGCGAGTATGAATAAATTTGTCTATATTTGCACCGTAAAAGAATATCTCCCCGCAGGAGATTAGAGATTACAAGCATAGAACTTAAAGTTAACAATTAATATTTTTAATTAAATTTTATCGTATGAAAAGAAAGTATTTAAGCGCGCTGCTTATGGGTGTATTGACACTTACATCTGTAAGTACATTTACTTCTTGTAAGGATTATGATGACGACATCAGCAACTTGCAAGGTCAGATTGACAAGCTTGCTACTGCCGATCAGCTTTCACAGAAGGTTGCTGAGCTCCAGGCTCTCATCTCTTCTAACAAGTCTGACATCACTTCTCTTCAGTCTGAGTTGGCTAAGAAGACAACTCTCGACGAGGTTAAGGCAGTTTTGGCAAACTATGCAACTAAGGAGTATGTTGATGGTGCAGATGCAACATTGCAGGCTGCAATCAAGGCTCTTGAGACTGGTAAGGTTGCAGAATTAGAGGCTGCTGTTAAGGCTGCTCAGGCAGCTGCAGACAAGGCTGCAGAAGATGCAAAGGCTGCAAATGCAGAGATTCTCGAGACATTGAAGACTTTGGCAACAAAGGCTGAGGTTAGCGAGGCTGCTGATGCTGCTCAGAAGGCAATCGATGCAGTTAAGTCTAACAACGCAGAGGCTTTGAAGAAGGCACAGGCTGAAATCCTCGAGACTTTGAAGGATTATGCAACAAAGGAGAATCTTAAGGACGTAGCTGATGCTGCTCAGAAGGCTCTTGATGCTGCTCAGAAGGACAACAGCAAGGCTTTGGCTGACCTCGATACTGCTGTTAAGAACGCTCAGACTAAGGCTAACACAGCTGCTGCTGATGCAACAAAGGCTCTCGCAGACTTGGTAAAAACAACAAAGAATGCTACTGATGCTTTGAAGCAGGCTAATGACAACAAGGCTACTCTCGATGCAGTTGCAGAGTCTCTTGGTAAGGGTTACAGCAAGGAGAACACTGTAGCTGATGCTATCAAGGCTATCCAGGCTCAGGTTGGTACACCTAACAAGGAGCTCGGTACACTTGATACACGTTTGGCTGCTATCGAGAGCGTATTGAACGGTGTTAAGGACGATGACACTAAGCTCGGTCTCGCTACTAAGGTTACAAACATCGAGAAGCAGTTGAAGGACATCATCGGTGAGTACACAACTATGGTAACTGAGGTTAGCTTGGTTGGTAGCTACCACCTCAATACAAATCAAGGTAGAGAATGGGATGATGTTCTCATGGGTAAGGCTGATTTGCAGTTCATGAGCGACAATGTTGCTGCTGATCTTACATTCGGTAAGGGCCAGAAGGATAACACTGGTGCTGTAGTTGCAGAGGCTAGCAATCAGCAGACATACAAGAAGGGTACTCCTTTCAATAATGAGACTTCAATCGTAGTACGTGTAAATCCAACAAACGCTGAGCTTACAAAGAATACAACTATCAAGTTGGTTGACTCTAAGGGCCGTGACTTGAGCGACGTTCTTGAGCTTAGTACTCCAGAGCGTTTCAACACATTGTTGAGCCGTGCTTCTGCAGCTTCTGGTCTTTGGACTATTCCTGTAAAGGTTAAGGCTGGCGTTGCTACAGATAAAATTGAGCAGAAGGTTGGTGGTACTGGTGCAGACAGAAACAATCATGTTCTCTATGCAGTGGCTATCAAGAATACCGCAACTGAAAAGGATGCTCAGGATCGTTATGTAACATCAACATACGATTTGACAGTACAGGCGCCTACAGGCTTTACTGCAGCAACAAGTCTTAAGGATGTTAAGATTTGGTCTGAAACCACAATGGGTTATGACAATGCCATTACATTGAATGGTAACAAGAAGTTTGCTGGTTCTACTGGTGGTGATGAGGTTTCCGCAAAGAACAATGAGAAGATTAACATTGACTTCTCAGCTTATAAGGATCAGATTCAGTACTTCTATGTAGTACGTGATGATAACAACGTAGACTCTGAGAGTGGTACATCTGCTATCAACGCTTGGAATAGCTATAAGTATACAGGTCTTGGTCAGGTTGTAAAGGCTGACGAAGGTGGTGTTCTTACTGTAGATATCAACAAGGGTCAGGTTGGTGACGAGATCGGTTTCCGTATCTTCGCAGTCAACTATAACGGTACTCTTGTTCCTACTATTGGTGATAGCTTCGTTGTTTATGTTGGTGAGCAGCAGAACCAGGCTTCTGTAGCTGGTAGCATCAATGTTACTAAGGAAACAAATAATACTACAGCATGGTTGCCTCTCACAGGTAAATTGAAGGATGGCGTATCATTGCCTACATATTGTGAAACATCAATTAATGGTCAGACTGTAACATTTAATGTAGCATACTCAAAGGATGGCAAGAATGCAGCTGGTGCTTCTGTTAAGAACAGCGAAATTAAGTACGTTCAGTTTACTTGCACATCTGAGATGAAGAACTGGAAGGATGATGCTAAGGCTGTCTTTACTATCTCTCAGAAGGATGCTCAGGACAAGATGGTAGAGAATGAAATTGCTGTTACTTTGACTAAGGTTCTCCCTACTGTAGAATCTACCAAGAAATTGATGGGCTACACTTGGAAGGATGAGCAGCTTGTTAATGGCACATATACAGCTTATGTATATCCTGTAGGTAATGCTTGGACAACTGATGGCCAGGCTAATGGTTACAAGGACTTTGATCAGGCTATCACTGGTTTGGGTGCTAATTGCGTTATCAACATTGCAAACCTCCAGAAGGATGACAAGAACAAGTATACTGTATCACAGGATTTCACAACTACTCCTTGGAAGGTTACTGTTGACAATGCATTGATTGATGGTACAACAAAGCATGCAACTAATATTTCTTACAACTATGGTAAGATTTCTTCTGAAAAGAAGAATGAGGCTGGTGCAATTGTTGATTACGTAGTATCTGTTGAGACTGTTCAGACAATCTTTGCTTGCCCATTGAAGGACAATGTTCAGACTTACAGCTGGGGTAAGCATTATGTTGCTAGCAGCAAGAAGAACATTGACGTTAACTACTTGACATATGGTAGCGAGAAGACTGTAGAAATTAAGGCTGCAACCTCTACAACTCCAGCAGAGTACGCAAACCTCTTCGACTACATCATCGGTCATAACGACTTTGATAACACAGTATTCGGTGGTAAGTTGTCTGCTCTTGCAAAGAACAAGTATGTTGACGTAACAGCTAAGTTGATTTCTAACGGTAGCAAGAAGGAAGACTACTTTATTGCACATGTTAACAAGACTGCTGGTACTATCACATTCGAGAAGAAGTCTGGTACAACAAACCCTGTTAAGGATGTCGCTTCTAAGTTGATTATCACAGTTAAGGATGCATTCGGTCATACTTACGAGTATCCAATGGACTTCACTGTAAAGCGTGCACAGTAATTTGAAATTGAGCGACTAAGTAATTTAGAAGCTTAGATAATACCCAAAGGAGCTTCCCATGTTATATGCATTTGGGAAGCTCCTTTTTCACTTTTATACAATATTATTCTTTATAGTTTTATTAAGATGAAGAAATGTTTAATCGCTTGGGTTGTGTTATTGGGCTGCACTTTCTCTTTTTCTTCCTGTGAGGAAAAGCTAAAGGAAAAAGAAGGTGTAGTAACATCTGTTGATGCAAGCAAGTTGGGTGATACGATTTATTCCATGAAGGTTTATGATGGAACGGATACCTTGCTGTTTTCTCTTAAAGACGCACGTTATAGCAATGGCGTGATGCTAAAGGATGACCAGGTGAGGGTGAATTACCTGAATGGCAACGGTGACACATTGAGAGCCATGCTCGTATATGTTCAGCCAAAAGCTTTTAAGGCAATCGAAATCAAACCAGACAGCTCTAAAGAGCTCTTATCTAGATAACAGATAGACATTCCCTTGCATTTAATAATTAATTAAACTTTTAAGGTATGAATACAATGAAATCATTATTCGCTGCGTCACTGCTTGCCCTCGGCACAACATCTGCCATGGCACAGGCTACTTACGCCGACCAGAACGGTGATGAGTATACTTTCAACAAGCATTGGTTCCTGGATTTGCAGGGTGGTGCTCAGTATACACTCGGTGAGGCTAAGTTCGGCGATTTGCTCTCTCCTAACGTTCAGTTGGGTCTGGGCTACCAGTTCTCTCCGGTCTTCGGCATGCGTCTGCAGGCTAACGGCTGGCAGAGCAAGGGTGGTTGGGCTGGTTTCCGTGCTCAGAAGGGCGAGACTCCTTACAACGCTCAGTATAAATATAAATATGTGGCTCCTGGTGTTGACTTCATGTTCAACCTCAGCAACCTCTTCTGCGGTTGGAACCCTAACCGTGTGCTGAACGTTACTGCCTTCGCTGGTGCAGGTGCCAACATCGCCTGGGATAATGACGAGGTGAATGAGTTGGCTGCAACCATGAAGAATATGAATGCCTACAACCTGGAGTATCTCTGGGATGGTACCAAGGTTCGCCCTTACGGTCGTGCCGGTATCGAGTTGGCATTCAAGGTCAGTAAGTCTGTCAGTCTGATGATTGAGGGTAATGCCAATGTCATTTCCGACAAGTACAACTCTAAGAAGGCAGATAACCCAGACTGGTATTTCAATGCTTTGGCTGGTCTTCGTATCAACCTGGGTAAGAGTGCTACCAAGAAGGAGAAGCCAGTAGAACCAGAACCAGCTCCTGCACCAGTTCAGAAGGTTGAGGAGCCAGCTCCTGCTCCAGCACCAGTAGAGAATAAGGTAGAGGAAATCCGTCGTGATATCTTCTTCACCATCAACTCTAACAAGATTTCTGAGAAGGAAAACAAGAAGATCCTCGAGGTTATCGACTTCCTGGTGAAGTATCCTGAGGCTAAGGTTGTTGTTACCGGTTATGCTGACAAGGGTACTGGTAATGACAGAGTGAACGACCGCATCGCTGCCAAGCGTGCTGCAGCCGTTGTATGGATGTTGGAGAAGCGCTACGGCATTCCTGCTGAGCGCATCACAGAAGAGTCAAAGGGTGCTCGTGTTCAGCCATTCGCAGAGAATGATAAGAACCGTGTTTCTATCATGATTGCTAAATAATATCTGGCGTTCGCCATATATTATTTAAGCATTATTTAAAAAATAGGGTAAGCTGCAAGGCTTATCTGGGCGAGGCTTCTTTTTCTAGAAGCCTCGCTTTTGCGTTTCTTTCTTTTCGAAAAGTTAGTTGGAAATTCATTCGTGCATTTTTGATTCTGCCTGTTCTTCCTTTGCCAAAGAGGTGTTTTTTTGCCCCACCTGTCCCTCCCCTGCGGGAGGGTCCTTAATCCCTAACCAAGCCTTTCCCTTAACCATTAAGGGAAAGGATGTAACCGCCCTCCGGTGCTCAGAACCGCTTCGCTCTAAGGTTGGCGGGGCATCAAAGCCCTCGCCATGTTTTGCGGGATGGGACCGCCTGGGGGAACTTTTAAGGGTAAAAAGGTAAAAGGGTAAAAAAATCCGTGAGAATCTGTGAGATCTGTGGAACTTTTAAAGGTAAAAAATCTGCGTCATCTGCGCAATCTGCGTGACTTTAAAAGAGTAAAAGGGTAAAAGAAAAAATCTGTGTGAATCTGTGAGATCTGTGGGAACTTTTAAAGGTAAAAGGGTAAAAAAGTAAAAAATCTGCGGGAATCTGTGAGAACTGCGGGACTTTAGAAGGGCTGCTTATCGGATAATTGGTTGATAACTTGAAGATTTCTTGCTTTTTTCTTGATGGTTTCGAGAAAAAAGCGTAACTTTGGCGACAAAAGTTGAATATTTAATTTAAAGATTATGGCAACAACAGCATTAAATTATACGCAGGTACATCTCTTGCAAATGTTTCAAGTTGATGATTCCCGGAAGGGATTGGAGGAATTGAAAGAATTGCTATATTCTTACTATTCAAAAAAAATGGATGAATCCTTGAATGAACTTTGGGATTCGGGTGTTCTTGATCAAAAACGACTTGATGAAATCAATGATATGGATTTGCATAAATTAAAAATGTCATGAGTCGTTTAGTTCTAGACACAAATTGTCTAATACAGATTGTTTCTCCACGAAGTAAATACCATTTCTTAAATGTATTGTCACGAATGATCATCATTATGATGTGTTGAAAACAATTCCTTTTCCAAAAGTTGAAGTTGTAAGTCTTGTGGATTTTTTGAAATATCAATAATCATGATGTCAAGAGCTCTATAGATAAACGAAAATCCCTTTGTGTTTTTTTCGATTCTGCCTGTTTCTCCTTTGCCAAAGAGGTGTTTTTGCCCCACCTGTCCCTCCCCTGCGGGAGGGTCCTTTATCCCTAACCAAGCCTTTCCCTTAACCATTAAGGGAAAGAATGTAACCGCCCTGCAGTGCTGTCTTTTTCGATCCACCCCGTCCCTCCTTTGCCAAGGGAGGACACTGAAAAAGTCCCTTTTGGGGTTATGGTAGTTTAACATTCTGCTTTTAAAATA
>ENA-ORNT01002390-ORNT01002390.1-human-gut-metagenome-genome-assembly--contig:-NODE-2390-length-11635-cov-19.396546_pt1 | contig 11635 bp, 3 predicted proteins | sample MGYA00242120_ERZ509032 | MGnify/ENA primary metagenome ERZ509032 (study PRJEB26280, sample SAMEA2338729) | human gut metagenome | biome: human gut; feature: human-associated habitat; material: faeces...
AGGAGGCAACTACCTATCCGAATGACAACTCGCTAAAGGCAGGCATACCGAGGGCCGTGTATAACGGCAGCATGACTGGTGGTGTCTTTTCGCCTACAGACGAGGGTACGACGAACTACATCGTGTTGAGCGGAAAACTGGTGCTGAACCCAGTGATGGCATTGACGGACACCTACAAAGCAATATACAACTATGACGGTGGAAAATGGGGAGGTCTTTTTACTGGAATTGGTAAATGGTCAGGTGTTACGGTGCCGAGCCGAAACAATGGTGACGGGCGATACTACACGCAGCAGTGGTGGAAGGCAGCAACGCCTAATGAGACAGTGGTATGGGATATGGAAACAGCGCACGGCTTTGTTCCGTTCACAGATAACGGCCCTCAGTTGTATGAGTTCAAGTATAGTGCCATTGGTGACGGCAGCGACCATATATCAAAGGTGGGTGTGTTGGCATGTATGCTGATAATAGGGGATAAGTGTGTTGTGGAAAAAGGCACAGAAGGACAGGTGACGGACTTCGAGTGGCGGAAGTACAAGACGCTGGAGGAGTGCTCCAATGAGGACGAGTACTACCAGCAGTGTTTCACGATAGGTTTTGACCCAAAAATCGGTGACAAGATAGTTGGTACCAAGTTCGATTTGCAAAACAACGTGAACTATGAGCTCGGCATCGATGCGGAGGGTATAGCGATACCAATCAAAAAGGCAGATAAGGTGAGCGGTAGGGTTAAGTTTATGATCCTGGGACCGGTGAACGCATTGTGGGACGTGGTGACGAGACGGCACAAGACGTGGTTCAGACACACGAAATGGAACAGTACAACGATACCGCTGCTGGCGCATGTGAGTAGTATCATGGTGGAGCAGTTTGAAGTGAAGATATACAGCGACAACGGACTGGTGAACAACACTGGTGATAACGACCTCGTTTACATGAGCGACACAAAGGAGAGCTTTGTGAACGTGAAGGACGACATCGAAATGAAGATAAACTCAGCACTGACAGCAGCGGAATGCCAGACGTTGGACGTGACAGACAGCGTAAAGATGAGCACTCCATTGAACACGTTGACCGGAGAGGGACTGTTGGCGGTATATGACTATTCGAGGGGTGTGAGCGCTAAGCCTGAGCAGTTGTATGTGGACTACTACTACAAAGAATGGCATGCACCAAGGGTGGTTATGACGCAGAAGTTGACGGATACAGATGGTGGCATCGTGAATCTGTTCGCTCACTATCGCCATCCCATGATGGATAAAACCTTCTTCGTGCAGGGCATCAGTCGCAATCTTGAGGAAGGATATGCAGAAATGACACTTAAGGAGATTGAGCAATGATAGACATCAAGGTAATAAAGAAACCAAAAAACGAGGGCAGTACGTCGGCACTGAGAACGAGCGGCACCGCTTACGGTGGCATGGCTGTGAAGGAGGCTGCGCATGCGGCCAAGGCCGACATTGCAGAACTGGCGAAGAATGCTACCCATGCCAAGGATAGCGACCATGCGCTGGAAGCAGACCACTCGAAAGAGGCAGACCATGCTGTGAACGCAGATGAGTCGAAACACGCACTGGAGGCAGACCACGCCAAGGAAGCTGATAATGCAGATAAGTGGGATTACCGTGAGTTTGACGACTATCTGAATCAGCCAGTGAGAAAGACTGATGGTGTGACCTTTGACTCCGTGACCTCGGACAGCATAAGGAGCGCTGGGCAGTTCGTTGACGGGATGCTTGGTGCTGGGTTCCAGTTGTGGAAAGGTGAGGATGGGCGCACCTACCTGACGGTGGATAAACTGACGGTGAGGCAGACGATGGCCGTGATGGAGCTGCTCATCGAGAAGGTGAGGAGCGTGGGCGGTCAGATATGCGTGAGCGCGGCCAACGGACGCATCAAGACCGTGGAGGAATCGGGCGAGCACTATCTTATCACCTTCGAGCAGGAGAATATGTTTGTGCAGCACGACCTGGTGCGCTGCCAGACGTTCACGGGCAAGGATATGCGGAGCTACTGGGTGGAAGTGGCCGATGTTACAGAGGACGGTATCGTGGTGGCGAAGGAGGAGTTTGAGGGCGTGGAACCGAAGGAGGGCGACGAGTGCGTGCTGATGGGTAACACGGCGAACACCGACCGCCAGAATATTGTGCTCATATCGGCAACCGAGGACGGACAGCCGAGAGTGGACGTGATGGATGGCGTGAGTGGCAAGACCTTTGACAACGCTTTGCGTGCAAGGCTCGGCAACCTGGACGGCATCAAGGACGACAAGTTCCCGGCAGACCGCCAACCACGGGGCAACGGCCTGTATGCAGACAACGCCTATATGAAGGGAACCTTCGTGCTGGAGACAGGCGAGGACGTGAAGACTCGGTTTGAGATAACGGAGGGCAAAGTGCAGAGCGCGATCGACAGCGTGAGGAACGATTTCCTAAGCGAGAAGGGCTATCTGAACAATCCCACGTTCGCGAGCGGACTGGAGAAATGGAACTCGGAGAATGAGACGGTGTTCTTCCTCGTCGGCAACAAATGGGTGTGGGCCAACGGCGCAGCACTATCGAAGAAGGGTGACGGCGCGAGCGTGGTGACAGACATGGGACGCAAGGTGGTGCGCATACGCAACAAGTATATCCGCCAGAAGCACGAGAATCTGCGCTTTGTGCCGACATTTCCGACGAACGGCGACGGGAAGAAGGAAGCCTTGCCAGTGTATCTGAGCTTTTTTTATCGCTGCGCAAAGGCGGGAACGCTGAAGATAGGGTTCGAGAACGTGGACAAGGCAGGTTTTGCGGACTTCGACAGCTTAGCGGTGAGCGAGCAGATTGCGGTGACGGACGGCTATGTGCAGTACACCTGCAGCGGACTGTGGAACGGCACGGGCGACTTCAAGTTATCGTTTGACGGCGACATCTACCTTTATATGTTGGTGTTGAGCACGGACAAGATAGAGGCGCTGACTTACAAGTACAAGACGCTGTTTGAGCAGTCGGAGCGACTGGTGAAAATATCGGCTGCCGTGTATGACAAGGATGAGCGGGCATTGGAAGAGACTGGCTTAATCGTTACCTCCAAGGTGTCGGGGCTGTATGCAATCGATGTGGACGGCAACTTGAAATCCTTTGTCGGTGCCGGTCAGGACGGTGTGAAGATAAAGGCATCAAACATACAGCTGGAGGGACTTGTAACCGCCAATAATAATTTCAAAATTCTGGAAGATGGTAGTATTGAGACAATCAAGGCTACTATCGGACAGTCATTATTGAGGGACGTAAGAATAAACGGAGCTATCCGAACCCCATTCAGAGACGGTAATTATGCACTTTCAGCAGATGGCCCGATAGTTGTTTCAACTTTCGGTCTCCAGAACAACAACAATATAATCATACCGGGAGACGGTGGCGGGTGGTACACGGCATTTACCGTTCCTTTCTCTTCTGAATTTAACGGATTCCGCGCGATGGTCCTGAATTATCATTGGAATAACGAACGGACAACCGGACCAATTGCAGCAACGGCTCCATCCGGTTTCTATTTCTATGAAGATGGTGAGCCGTTGACAACCCTTATTGTAAACGCATACGAAGCCGTTGAAATGATAGGTGTTGGAGATGGGGAGACGTTTAAGGGGTGGCTTGTATTGAACAGACGCTTGTTCAACTACGGCGATGCTCCTGGACCTCTCAAAAGCATTGGTGAAGGTTTTGACTTGAAAGCGATGTACCTTGGAAAGGTGGAATTTACCAATGGCACTCCGACCCTTGTAAGGCAGAAGCGATGGAACAGAAATATATATGACAACGAAAATAAAAATCTATATATATCCTATCCTTCGAAAGGAGACAAGTATGTGACAGTACACTTCCCCAGCGGTACATTTTCATCTGCAGACAAGTACGAGGTGATGCTGACTGGCTTTAACGATGCAGGAGCGAATATATACGCTTGTGTGTCCGCAAAAACAGCAGACTCTTTTACCGTCTATACGGGTGATGACGAGACATTCAACGCTGGCGGTTTTACCTTTATGGTACTTGGTACATGGTTTTGGACTTAAAGAATAAAGATATGAAAAGATTGAATTTTAAGGAATTCGGCATATATACCGGAATTTGCAAGAAGAACCGGCAAATCGGTGATGCCCGTGAAAGTTTTGCCGATTTGCTGTATCTGCATGCTAATGGTATCCGTGCCCATGCCCTTGCCTTGAAGATATTTAGGAGCGAGGGACTTGTGGAATATTCGGACGAGGAAACCGCCCTGATTAGGGAAACGGCGTACAAGTATTGTCTGCCCAACTTTATAGACGGGCTTGAAGATCAGTTGAACAATAATCAAAACAACGGATGATATGACAGAAGAAGAGAAAAAGGAACTGGTGCAGGACGTGGTGAACCAGATAAAGACTGACAGTCAGAGTGTGGACGAACTGGAAGCGGTGAGCACGCTGGACGGTGTGGTGAGCCTCCCTGCCATGAGAGGCGAGACGGTGGTGAGCGCCCCGCTGAAACTGCTGTCGAAACCTGCGGAGGACGCTGCTGCTATCGCCAAGGCTTCTGCTGCTGTGGCTGACGCATCGGCAAAGAAAGCAGATACGGCAGCATCAACAGCGGAGTCTGCGGCCCAAACCGCCAATGATGCGGCAAGCAAGGCCACGGATGCCGCACAGAAAACGGAAGCGGCAGTGGCGGACGCAAACCTCGTGAAGGCAGAGTATGAGGGTACGGCAGTAATGGCGAGAGATGGTGCAACCGCACGATTTGACGGCTTTGTGGAGGGCGTGGAGATACGACTTGTATCATACCCCCAGATAGACGGTGTGTACTATGACACGGTGAACAAATCCTTCTGCGGGAAGAATGGTAACATATACTGCAATAACTGGTTAGGCGCAGACATGTTCCTGAACGACACACGCACAGCCCCAAGGAAGGACAAAGTGTTCGTCTGCGGTGCTGCGCTGTATGTGTGGAGCGATGAGGAAGAGAACCTGGTGGAGATAAGCGGAAGCGGCGGTGGCAACACCTATAACGTGACGGAGCAGGTTCCGCTGGAGAGCGGATACTATACGCTTGAGACCGCCATAGCAGCCGTGGATGGAAAGGCACGTGCGAAGGGACGCTGCATCACCTACGAGACGGCACAGGGCAAATGGGAGACCAAGCAGTTCAAGGGCACGAACATCGAGAGCTGGGAGCAGGCGGCAAGCTGGGAGGACTTTGGCGGCGACGGCACGGTGAAGAGCGTGACGCTGAACGGCAAGAAGCTGGAGCCTGGCGAGGATGGCAACGTCGTCATCACCATCAGCGAGACTGAGGTGGACGAGAGCCTGAATGTAAGTTCGACGAACCCGGTGCAGAACGCGGCGGTGGCGGCGAAGCTGATGGAGATAGAGGCGAGCACCGTCTTGGGCATGAACGCCGAACTGAGTGACGACGGCAGCAGCGTGCGCCTGGCACTGACCAACAAGAGCGGTGCGGAGATAGCGTCTGCGGACATTCCGGCAGGAAGCGGCGGTGGAGGCGGTGACGCTTCGACCACGAAAATCGTGCTGGATGCAGCCGTCAGCAAGACCATCATCAAGGAAGGTGACAGCGCGATGCTGACATGGACGTATGACCACCAGTACAGCAGCGGTGACGAGAAAGGCACATCCACGGGCCAGAAGGCAACAGTCAGCATTGAGATGAAGAGGGGCGCGACCGTGATGTATGCAGACACGCAGCATGATGTGAGCAAGGGAACCTATACCCTGGACCTGACGAAATACCTGCTGCTCGGAACGACAGACATCTATGTGAGGGCTACCACAACCGACCCGACCACCGGCAAGACACAGACGAGGCAGAGCTATGTGAGCGTGAAGGCTGTGACCCTTGCGCTGAGCAGCAGCTTCAACATAGCCGAGTGTGTCGCCAAGGGCGGCTACGGCGTGAGCGAGGCGGTGAGCATCCCCTTTGCGGTGAGCGGAAGCGGCGACAAAACCGTGACGCTGTATCTGGACGGACACCAGTGGGACTCGCAGACGGTGAAAAGAAGCGGCACGACGAACGGCAGTTTCTCCTTGTCGATGTCGGGAGTGAGCATCGGCCGGCACACGGTGCAGATCGTCGCCGAGATGGAGGCGAGCGCGGAGCTGACGCTGAAGAGTGAGAGCATCTACTTTGACATTCTGAAGGCCGGACATAACGCCCCGTATATCGGCACGAAGCTGACCTTCGGTGACGGACGCATTTTTGCGGACGACCATCTGACCCCGACTATTGAAACCGGACAGTATGAGCAGGTGAGATTTGACTTTGTGGCGTATGACCCGACAACGACCCCGGCGACCGTGGGTGTGTGGCGAGACGGCATTCATACGCAGACGGTGAGCGTTCCGAGGACGACGCAGGTATATACAAACCGTTTCCTGGAGCAGGGCGACGTGGCCATGGTGCTGAAGTGCGGCACTACGGAATACAAGCTGAACGTGAAGGTGACGGAGAGCGGCATTGACCTGAGCGAGGCGACAGCCGGACTCGTACTGAAACTGACGGCAGCCGGCAGAAGCAATGCCGAGAGCGAGCCTGCTGAATGGCGTTATAACGACGTTCAAACGGCGTTTGAAGGCTTTGACTGGCAGAGCAACGGCTGGACGGGCGACGCGCTGAAGCTGACGAACGGCGCGAATGTTGAAATCGGGTACAAGCCTTTCGGCAACGACGCGACCACCACGGGCGCAACCTACGAGATGGAGCTGACATGTACGAACGTGACCGACCGCAGGGGTACGGTGGTGGACTGCATGGCCGGCGGCGTGGGCTTCAGACTGACGACGCAGGAGGCTCTGATGCGGACGGGCGCAGGCTCGGAAGTAGGCACTAAGTTCGCAAGCGGTATGACACTGAAGATAGCCTTCGTGGTGCAGGAGAAGAAGGCGGCCAGACTGATGACGCTGTATGTGAACGGCATCCTATGCGGTGCGAAGCAGTATGCCTCGACGGATTCGCTGCTCCAGGCAGAACCGACGAACATCAGGATCACGAGCGAGAGCGCGGACGTGGAGGTGCGTAACCTGCGCGTGTATAACCGTGCCTTGGGCGATGATGAGGAACTGGCGAACTACATGGTGGACCGCCCGACGAGCGACGAGATGGTGGTGCTGTTCGAGAAGAACCAGGTGATGGACGACGAGGGCACTGATGTCGATATAGACAAACTGCGTGCGATGGGCAAGAGCGTGATGAGAATCGTGGGCGACGTGAACCTGGTGAACCAGACGAACAACAAGAAGTTTGAGGTTCCGGTGGACATCTACTTCTACTCTGCCTACGGTAAGGAGTATGACTTCATCATCTACCAGTGCGGTCTGAGAATACAAGGCACCTCATCGACGACCTACCCGAGAAAGAACTACCGCATCTACTTCAGCCGCTCGACGAAGTACGGTACTAAGCTGTATGTGAACGGTGTGGAGGTAGCGGACTTCAAATATTCGTTCAAACCAGGTGCAAGACCGATAGACATATTCTGTCTGAAGGCGGACTTCTCGGATTCTTCATCTACGCATAATACGGGTGCGGTGAGAATCGTGAACGACATCTGGAAGAGATGCGGCTGGCTGACTCCGCCACAAATGGCCTACAAGGGCAACTATGATGTGAGAATCGGCGTGGACGGTTTCCCGATAGATTTGTTCTACGACAACAACGGCACGGGTGAGAACGTGTATCTTGGCAAGTACAACTTCAACAACGAGAAGAGCGGCAGCGGCATCATCTACGGCTTTGAGGGTATCGAGGGCTTCAATGACGAGGCTGCATTGAAGGGCGGGCGCAACAAGTGTATCTGCCTGGAGTTCCTGAACAACTCGGAGACATTATGTCTGTTTGGTACGAGCAACATGGACACGTTTGACGATGCTCTGGAGTTCCGCTTCAAGGCCGACAACACATGGGCGACGGCGCATGAGGATGACAAGGCGGCAGTGAAGCGCCTTTGGGAGTGGATATACTCGTGCAAGGGCAACCCGACGAAATTCCTGAACGAATATGCGGAATACTTCGGCAACGACTCGCCATTTGCATGGTATCTGATAACGGACTACTTCATGGCTGTGGACAACCGCGCGAAAAACATGATGCTCGTGACGTGGGACGGCAAGATATGGTACTTCATCCCATACGACATGGACACGGTGTTCGGTGAGCGCAACGACTCGGTTCTGAAATACGACTACACGATAACGTGGGAGACGATGGACGAGAGCATCGGCTCGTATGCGTTTGCAGGACACGACTCCGTGCTGTGGGAACTTGTGAGAGGCTGCCCGGACAAACTGAGGGAGGTGGCAGACAAGCTGCGAAGCACGATGTCGCTGGAGTATGTGCTGAAGGTGTTCAATGAGGAGATGATGGGCAACTGGTGTGAGCGCATCTACAACAAGGACGGCATCTACAAGTACATCAAACCGCTGACGGAGGGTGTGACGACGGCTGACGGCACCACGAGTTACTATGACTATCTCTATGCACTCCAGGGCAGCCGATATGCGCACCGCACCTATACCATCCAGAACCGGTTTGCATTGCTGGACAGCCAGTATGTGTGCGGTACATACAGAAAGGACAGTTTCGCGGCCTACTTCGGCTATAAGTTCGGAAGTGACAACCGGAAGATAAGAATCACGGCGAGCGAGCGGTATTTCTTCGGGTACGGCTATACGAGCGGTACTCCGCACCAGAGCGCAGTGCTTGCAGAGGACACGGGAAGTCAGGTGGAACTGACGCTTGACACGGACCTCATCGTGAATGACCCGCAATACATCTACGGTGCGAGCCGCATCATGGGGCTTGACCTGACGGACGTTAGCCATGCCATACTCCAGACTCTGAACCTGAACAACTGCTCCGCTCTGAGGACGCTTGACGTGAGCTGCGGCCAGACACAGACAACGCTGAACGCATTGCTGGTGAACGGTTGCCGGAACTTGCGTACTCTGAATATGACCGGCTTGAAGTCAGGCAGCTTCACTGGCATAGACTTGAGCAACAACACGAAGCTGGAGACGCTGAAGGCAGGCAAGACTGCCCTGACCGGCGTGAACTTCGCACAGGGTGCTCCGCTGACGAGCGTAACGCTCCCGGCAACGTTGCAGACACTGGAACTGCGCTACCTGGGCAAACTGACGACCGGCGGTCTGACGCTGGAGGGCACAAGCAACATCAACAGGCTTGTGGTTGACAATTGCCCGGGTGTGGACTGGCAGACGCTGCACGCAAGGTGCGGAAACGTGAAGTACCTGCGTGTGACCGGCATCGACATGGAAGGCGACGGCAGCCTGCTGGCCTCACTGATGCAGACGGGCGGTGTGGACGAGAATGGCGGAAACGTGGAGAGCTGCCGACTGGTGGGCACATACCGGTTGACCCGTTACGTTGATGATGAGACCTATGCTGCATACATCGAGCACTACCCTGAGTTGAACATTGAGCAGCCTGAATACACAATGCTGGAGAGCGACGAGAGCGTGGCAGACGATGCAAATCTCTCGAACTTGGATAACGGCACGGGCTATAAGTACGGCAACGACTACAAGCCAAGCGGCCATGTGGCAGCGATATTGAAGAACCGCCACAGAGTGCTTGCGAAGGTGACAAAGAAAGCGACCACGAGGAACGTGAACATCGCGAATGTCGATACCATGGTGAACAATCAGGACGGCGAGATGACTTACATGGAGCTTGACGATAAGGACAGCACCAAGTATGCCGACGGAACCCCAGCCAAACTTGACGGCAGCGAGGGTGACCTGATGATGCACGAGCCTTTCTTCTGGAGCAAGGGTATCAATGACTTCTTGAATAGCAAGGACTACAGCTGCTACAGCTCGAAGGACAAGGATCACATGCCGGCTGTGCCGAATGTGGACGTATTGACGCTTGATGACATCAAGGCGGTGCAGGGCGGTTACACTAAAGGCAGAAAAGTGATGAGTGGCAGGGACACCATAACAAATGCCATGAGTACGGACAGCTCTTATTCGGTGTGCGTGGTGGATGTGTCGAAGCACAAGCGTGTTCGCTGGCCGAGTGTGCCAGGCACGAACCTTGTGGGCAGCGCATTTGCCGACGTGAACGGCAATGTGGTGAAGAGCGCCGTGGTGCCAACGCTGGGTAACAGATTTGAGGCTGGCATGTATCTTATTAGCGATGTGCCTGAGGGAGCCAAGACTTTGTACTTCTCTATATTGAACACAGCCGAGTTTGACAAGGTGGTGCTGTCCAACAGCAGCAAGATAGAGGATATGGAGCCTGAATGGTTTGCGAACGATGAGCATCTGTGTGCTGTTGTGGGCAGTTCTGTTGTGGGCAGCAAGCTGCGTGCCTGCATAACGGGCGGCAGCACCACTGCAAGCATGACATGGACGGACTTCCATTATTACAGCGTGCAGCGAGGTATGCAGCAGATTGACGCTCTGATGCACTTCCGCATTGCGAACCTTGCATACGCGAAGTATGGCAGGAGAAACATGCAGGAGCAGTGTGGCGCAGGCTCGCATACGAATATGCGCACGACTGGCGGCACGATGTCAAGAGGCATGCAGGACACCATAGGCTATGAGGGCGCAAAGGCAATCAACCCGAATGTGACAAACAGTCTGGTGGACGAGAACAGAGTACACCAATATGCCTGGTATGTGGACAAGGACGAGTATGGTGCTGCAAAGGTGACGCAGGTGAACAATATCTGCTGCCTGGGCTATGAGGACATCTACGGACACAAGTATGACATGATGGACGGTGTGGACTTGCCGAACACGAGCGGCAATGAGGGCAAGTGGCGCATTTGGATGCCTGACGGCAGCACAATCATGATAAAGGGCACGACGAATAGCGGTAACTGGATAACGGCAGTGGCTCATGGAAGGCTGATGGCGGTAGTGCCAGTAGGCTCGATGAATGGCTCGTCGAGCACATACTATTCAGACATGTACTGGATAAGCACAGCCACGGGCCGTGTGGTCTATCGCGGGTACAGCTATGCGAACGCGAGTGGCGGTGTCTCGTATGCGAGTGCGAGTAACGATGCCTCGTACTCGTATGCGAATATCGGCTCGCGCCTGGCCTTCCGCGGCAAACTCGTGAGGGCGCAAAGCGTGGCTGCGTATAAGGCGTTGAGCGAGGCTGCGTAACGCGAAGCGCGCAAAGCGGGAGCGAAGCGACAAAACGAAAAGAACGGGGTTCGGATGGTGTCCGGACTCCGTTCTTGCATTATGTGAATACCGGCGTAAGCCGGTCGAAAATTTTTGGGGTGGGGGAGTACCCCTGCGGTACGTTTCGTTTTAAGAAAATAGACGGCTCGTTCTGGAATGGCGAAACGTTTCGTTTTGCGGATTATATACAGCAAATTTTAAGAAAAATGAAGAAATTCAGTTAAAAAGTTGTTGACATCACAAAAAAAATTGTTTACCAAGCCTCCATTGCTTGCTATAAGATAAAAGAAGACGAAAGCGTGAAGGATGGGGTGCCCTTCACGCTTTCGTCATATAATTCAAGTTTCGCATGTAAGCTCCACACGCCCTGAAAGGGCAGAAGCCCATAGCCCAGGGCATCGCCCTGGGTAATTACGGACGCAAACCTGTCGCCCTGTAAGG
>ENA-ORNT01002391-ORNT01002391.1-human-gut-metagenome-genome-assembly--contig:-NODE-2391-length-11635-cov-9.198964_pt1 | contig 11635 bp, 8 predicted proteins | sample MGYA00242120_ERZ509032 | MGnify/ENA primary metagenome ERZ509032 (study PRJEB26280, sample SAMEA2338729) | human gut metagenome | biome: human gut; feature: human-associated habitat; material: faeces...
GGCGGGCTGTGCGGCCTCGGCAGCAGCCTGCTCCGGCTTTTCAGCGGGAGCCTCCACAGTTTCAGCCGGGGCTTCGGCGGGCTGCTCGGGCAGTTCCTCCACAGCATCCTCGGTCAGGTCGGTGACCTCCTCGGTCTCAGCCAGCTTCTTGGCGGCTTCCTCTTTGCTGGTCTTGCCAATGCCGGTAAAGCTCTTGGTCACGTCCCGCATGCTGCTGTCGATATCTTTTTTGATATCAGTCAGGGGGGCAACAGCCTCTTTCAGGGGAGCCTGAATCTCGTTCAGCGGCTCCACCACGTTCTTCTGGATCTCCTCAGAAGCAGCGCCGGTGTATTTCTTCAGCTCGCGGAGCATCTTGCCGATCTTCTTTGCGTAGACAGGCAGCTGGTCCGGGCCGATGAACACAAACGCCACGATGACGATGACGATAAGTTCCCAAAAACCAATTTTCATAAGTAACGTTTCCTTTCCTGTACCAAGGGCATTTCCAAGACCGCCGCACACCACAGCAGTCTGCGCGTTTTTGCCCTTTTTGGCGGGGGTTCGGCGCACTGCGCGCCTTTGTTGCCCTATGTATACCGAAAAGTGGTGTACTGAATGTTAATATATTATTAACATTCTATGAATGAGTGACTATTCGGCGCGTTTTAATCAACAAAATGCATTTTGGCTGCTTGTTATTACAGATTGGATAGGATACAACAGCATCCTCAGGTCTGCACGCCCTCGAACTGGCTGTTGTAGAGCTTGGCATAGAAGCCGCCCTGTGCCAGCAGCTGGTCGTGGTTACCCTGCTCCACGATGTGGCCGTCCTTCATGACAAGGATGACGTCTGCCTCCCGGATGGTGGAAAGGCGGTGTGCCACGATAAAGCTGGTGCGCCCCTGCATCATGCGGGCAAAGGCCTTCTGGATGCGCACCTCAGTGCGGGTATCAATGGAGGATGTGGCTTCGTCCAAGATCAGCATGGGCGGCAAGCAGAGCATCACGCGGGCGATGCAGAGCAGCTGCTTCTGGCCCTGACTGATGTTACCGCCGTCCTCTGCAATGACGGTATCATAACCCTTGGGCAGGCGGCGGATAAAGCTGTGGGCGTGGGCAGCCTTGGCAGCGGCGATCACCTCGTCCATGGTGGCGTCCGGCTTGCCGTAGGCAATGTTCTCCCGCACCGTACCGGCGCGCAGCCAGGTGTCCTGCAGCACCATGCCGTAGCTGCCGCGCAGAGAGGCGCGGGTCACATCCCGGATATCGGTGCCGGACACCTTGATGCTGCCGCTGTTTGCATCATAGAACCGCATAAGCAGGTTGATGAGGGTGGTCTTGCCGCAGCCGGTAGGGCCTACGATGGCGATGCGCTGGCCGGGCTGCACATCCAGCGAGAGCCCTTCGATGAGCGGTCGGTCGGGCAGATAGCGGAAGGAAACATCCTGTAACTGCACATGGCCGTCCGGCTGCAACGCGGCGGCGTTTTCGGCCTCCGGCACCTGATCTTCGGCGTCCAGCAGTTCAAACACCCGGGCGGCGCAGGCCAGTGCATTCTGTAATTCGGTGACCACGCCGGAGATCTCGTTGAAGGGTTTGGTGTACTGGTTGGCGTAGCTCAGAAAAACGCTGAGCTGACCGATGGTGATGCCGCCGCGCACGGCGTACAGCGCACCCACAAGCCCTACGCCCGCATACACGATGTTGTTCACAAAGCGGGTGGCGGGGTTGGTCAGGCTGGAGAAGAAGATGGCCTTCAGGCTCACGTCCTGCAGCTGTCCGTTCACCTCGTCAAAGGCGGCAAGGCTTTCGGCTTCGTGGCCAAAGGCCTGCACCACCTTCTGGCCTTCGATCATCTCGTTGACCAGCGCGGTCTGCTTGCCGCGCACGGTGCTCTGGCCCTGGAAGTAGCCGTAACTGCGCTTTGCCAGAAAGCCCGCCACCACAAGGCTCAGCGGGGTGATGCACACCACCACCAGCGTGATGGGCACATTCTCCCGCAGCATGAACAGCAGGGTGCCAAAAATGGTCAGGATGCCGGAGAACAGCTGGGTAAAGCCCATCAGCAGGCCGTCCGCAAAGGTGTCCACATCCGCCACCATGCGGCTGACGATATCGCCGGAGGGGTGGCTGTCCAGATAGGACAGCGGCAGGGTCTGAATTTTATGCAGCGCCTCGTTGCGCAGGTCACGGCTGACCGAGAAGGTGATGCGGTTGTTGCACACGCTCAAAAGCCACTGTGCAAGGGCGGCCACGGCAGCTACCACCAGAATGCTCACCGCAATGCGCAGCACCCCGGCAAGGTCCACATTGCCCTTGCCCAGCATCTTATCAATGGCATCACCGCACAGGATGGGGATATACAGCTGGGCGGCTACGCTGACCGCCGCCACCAGCAGGCTGCACACTACAAAGGCGCTGTACGGACGGATTTTGCGCAGCACCCGGTTCAGAGTGGCCTTGCGCTGCTGCGGGGTCAGCTTGTTTTTTGTTTTTGCACTCATGCTTCTGCCTCCCCTTTCTTGAACTGGCTCTCGTAGATCTCCTCGTACACCGGGCAGCTGCTGCGCAGGGCTCTGTGAGTGCCGATGCCCACCAGATGGCCGTCATCCAGCACCAGAATCTGGTCGGCGTGCTGCAAGCTGGCGGCACGCTGGCTGACGATGAACACGGTCAGAGCCCCGGGCAGCGCCGCCAGCGCCTTGCGCAGGGCGGCGTCGGTGGCGTAGTCCAGCGCACTGGCGCTGTCATCTAAAATCAGAATGTCCGGCTTGCCCACCAGCGCACGGGCGATGGTCAGGCGCTGCTTCTGTCCGCCGGAAAGATTGCGTCCGCCCTGCTCCACCGGCTCGTCCAGCCCAAGGGGCTTTGCACGCACAAAGTCTGCGGCCTGTGCCGTTTCCAGCGCCGCCCACAGGTCGGCATCGGTGGCGTCCTTGTTGCCCCACAAAAGGTTGGAGCGGATGGGGCCGCCGAAGAGCTGCGCCTTCTGCATGACCACCGCCACCCTGCCGCGCAAAGCGTCCCGGGGGTAGCTGGCCACCGGGCGGCCAAAGATCTCCACGCTGCCCTCGGTGGCATCGTAAAAGCGCGGGATCAGGTTTACAAGGCTGGATTTGCCGCTGCCGGTGCCGCCGATGACGCCGATGGTCTGGCCCTTTTTGGCGGTAAAGCTGATGTCGGTCAGGCTGGGTGCGCCTGCGCCGGCGTAGGTCAGACCTACATGGTCAAAGCGCACGGCATCGCCGGTCTTGTCTGCGGGCACTTCGCCCAGAAGTTCGGCGGGGAAGGTCATGCCGGGCTTCGTGTCCAGCACCGCCTGCACACGGCCTGCACAGGCCAGCGCCTTGCTGATCTGCACGATGAGGTTGGCCAGCTTTACCAGCTCCACAAGGATCTGGTTCATGTAGTTTACCAGCGCAATGACATCACCGGAGGCCATGCCGCCCACGTTGATCTCAATGCTGCCCACATACAGCAGCGCCACGATGGCAAGGTTGATGAGCACATAGGTCAGCGGGTTCATCAGCGCCGAAAGGTGGCCGACGTGCAGCTGCATCCCGGTCAGCAGGGCGTTGGCATCCTCAAAGCGGTCGATCTCGCTCTGCTCCTTATCAAAGGCGCGCACCACGCGCACGCCGGTCAGGTTCTCGCGGGTCAGGCCCAGCACCCGGTCCAGCCGGGTCTGCACGGTCTTATACAGCGGCCGGGTGATCACCATCACGCCGAACACCACCACGCTGAGCAGCGGGATGGTGACTACAAAGATCATTGCCGCCCGGGCGTTGACCGTAAAGGCCATGACCATAGCGCCCAGAACCACAAAGGGGCTGCGCAGGAACAGGCGTAAAAACAGGTTGAGCCCGCTTTGCACCTGATTGACATCGCTGGTCATGCGGGTAATGAGGGTGCTGGTGCCCAGCGTATCCATCTCTGAAAAGCTCAGGCTCTGGATATGGGCAAACAGGGCGTGCCGCAGCGCGGTGGAGTAGCCCACCGCCGCCTTGGCGGAAAAATACTGCGCGGTCAGGCTGCAGGTAAGGCCGATGAAAGCCAGCAGCAGCAAAAGGCCGCACCGTACCAGAATATAATGCAGGTCATGTGCTGCAATGCCCACATTGACGATATCGGCCATGACCAGCGGCACGAACAGGTCAAAGGTGGCTTCCAGCATCTTAAAGAGCGGTGCAAGCACACTTTCGCGCTCGTAGCCCTTCAGGTAGCCAAGCATCCGGTTCAAAAAAATTCCTCCTTTGGGGGTCAAAATCTACCTTATTATAGCGCGCTGTATGCTGAAAATCCAGTGCCGCAGCTGCGTTTTGCATTGTACAAGCTGCCAAATCCTGTTATACTAGAGCTGAGATTGATAGGGAAGTATGGTGAACACAATGGCAAGACGAACAGACGGCGGGGTACGCTTCCGCCCGGTGGGCAGCCGCCGCAGCCGCACCGCACCGGTGTACAGCCCGCGCGGCACCGGCTGCCCGGCCATCGAGCAGGCTGTGCAGGGGCTGTATAAAGGCCAGAACGAGGAGAGCTTCTGGGCTTTGATGAGCGCTTTGAACTACGCGCTGGAGCTGGAGACCCATGTGCTGGTGCCGCTGCAGACGGCGCTTTCGGCGCAGGGGGCGCCCGCCCCGTGGATGGAGCACCCCATCCCGGCGGAAAAGGCTGACGGCCTTGCCTTGTGGACGCTGCGCAACGATAAAGGGCGCTGCTGGCTGCCGCTGTTCACCTCGGTGGCAGACCGCAGCACCGGCAGCCGCCCCATGGCTGACCGCACCTTGGAACAGGCCATGCAGCTGGCGCTGGACACCCCGGGCATCGACGGCGTGGTGCTGGACCCGTGGAGCAATTCCGCCTCGCTGGACGGTGCGCTGCTCAACGGTCTGCTGCACGCAGGCCACACCCCGGAGGGTCCCGGCGCAGAGGAGGCCGAAGCCGGGAAAGAAGCTGCCCGCGCCGGACACTGGGCGGCAGCGGCAGAGTGCTACCAGAAAGCCGCCGAGCAGGGCAGTTCTGCCGGGCTATCGCTGCTGGGCGAGTGCCTGTATCAGGGGCGCGGCGTGCCAAAAAGCGCTGCACAGGCGCGCAAGCTGTGGAAGGCCGCAGCCGAAAGCGGAGAGCCCATCGCCCTTTTGAACCTTGGCGATGACTGCGCCGCCCGGGGCGACAACGGCAAGGCACTGCTGTGGTACCGCCGGGCGCGGCAGAACGCGGCAGCGGTGCCGGATATCGAGTATACGCCTCGGGTCTGCCTGCGGCTGGCGCAGTACGAGACCCGCTACACCTCCCGCAAAAAGGCGCTGGCGCAGGCGGCAGAGGCAAAGCAGGCGTTTACCATTTTGCAGCGGGAGCACGAGCCGGACGCCGACCGCTGGCTGCAGGAGACCGAGCAGCTGCTCTATGCGCTGACCCACGAGCCGCCCACGGCTCCGGCGGCATATAACATAGAATCTTTACAATTGGACTAAAAAATGGTCACAGCCGTCCGGTAAGATAGACTGGAGAAAAATCAGCCCGCAGACACGGCGGACAAGAAATAGAGGAAACAGTATGAGCAAAGTGATCGGCATTGATCTTGGTACGACCAATTCCTGTGTGGCGGTGGTGGAGGGTGGCAAGCCCGTGGTCATCACCAACGCAGAGGGCGAGCGCACCACCCCCAGCGTGGTGGCCTTTACCAAGGACGGCGAGCGTCTGGTGGGCGGTGCGGCAAAGCGCCAGATCGCCACGAATTCCGGGCGCACGATCTCCAGCATCAAGCGGTACATGGGTTCGGACTACCGGGCGCATATTGACGGCAAGGACCTTGCCCCGCAGGAGATCAGCGCCATGATCCTTGCCAAGATCCGCCGGGACGCCGAGAGCTATCTGGGCGAGTCGGTCACCGAAGCCGTCATCACCGTGCCCGCTTATTTTGACGACAGCCAGCGCAAGGCCACGCAGGATGCCGGCCGCATTGCGGGGCTGAACGTGCTGCGCATCATCAACGAGCCTACCGCCGCCGCGGTAGCCTACGGTCTGGACAACGAAGCCGCGCAGAAGATCCTTGTCTACGACCTTGGCGGCGGCACCTTTGACGTGTCCATCATCGAGATCGAGGACGGCACCTTTACGGTGCTGGCCACCGGCGGCGACACCCATCTGGGCGGCGACGACTTTGACCAGCGCATTGTGGAGTACGCGGTGGCAGAGTTCAAAAAGTCTGACCGCATCGACCTGACCCGCGACCCTGCCGCCATGGGACGGCTGAAGGAGGAAGCGGAAAAGGCCAAGAAGGAGCTTTCCAGTGCGCCCTCTGCCCAGCTGAACCTGCCCTTTATCGCGGTGGGCAAGGACGGGCCCCATCACTTGGATATCGCTTTGTCCCGCCCGCAGTTCGAGATGATGACCGGAGACCTGCTGTCCCGCACCGTGACCCCGGTGCAGAACGCTTTGCGGGATGCCGGCATCTCTGCCAGCCAGCTGGGCAAGGTGCTGCTGGTGGGCGGCAGCACCCGGATGCCCGCCGTGGAACGGCAGGTGCGGGAGCTGCTGGGTAAGGAGCCCAGCCACAGCCTGAACCCGGATGAGTGCGTTGCCATGGGCGCAGCGGTGCAGGGTGCACTGCTGCAGGGCGGCGGCAAGCTGGCGGGTGCCACCGGCGCGGCAGCGCAGGGGCTGGTGCTGATGGATGTGACCCCGCTGACCTTGTCCATCGAGACGCTGGGCGGGGTCGCCACCCCGCTGATCACCCGCAACAGCATGATCCCCACCCGCAAGAGCCAGATCTTTACCACCGCCCGTCCCATGCAGACCAGCGTGGAGATCAACGTTCTGCAGGGCGAGCGTCACTTTGCGCGGGATAACAAGTCTTTGGGCAAGTTCAAGCTGAACGGCATCCGGGCAAGCTTTTCGTCTAAGCCGCAGATCGAGGTCACCTTTGATATCGATGTGAACGGCGTGGTGAAGGTATCTGCGAAAGACCTTGCCACCGGGCGGGAGCAGAACATTACCATCACCGGCAGCACCAACCTTTCCGAAAACGAGATCCAGCGCGCCATGGCAGATGCCGCCGCCTACGAGGCCGAGGACAGCCGCCGCAAGGAGCGTCTGGACCTGCACAATCAGGCCGAGGTGCTGGCCTACAAGGTGGATGAAGCGCTTTCCAAGTGCAAAAAGGAGTTGGACAAGGACGAAAAGGCCAGCGTGAAGGCCGACCTTGCCAACCTGCGCCGCTGCCTGCGCAAGGATAAGCCCGAAAAGATGAACGAGACCGAGGAAGCCGCCCTGCGGCAGGCCAAGAGCCAGCTGGAAGCCTCGGCCAACCACCTGATGCTGTTGTACTCTGCCGAGCAGACCCCCGGCGATGGAACGGACAGCACGCTGTAATATTTATAATATAAGGTTTGTGGGCTGCTGCACCCGCCCGGCGCAGCAGCCCTTTTTGCAGGAATAGAAAGGAACTGTTATGAAGGAACTGCAATATCCGGTGCGCCCCGGGCGCTACCGCCACTTTAAAGGCAACGAATATCAGGTGCTGGGCGTGGCACGCCACAGCGAGACCGAGGAGGAAATGGTGGTGTACCGCGCCCTGTACGGTGAGGGCGGGCTGTGGGTGCGCCCCGCCGCCATGTGGCTGGAGACTGTGACCCGGGACGGCATTACCCAGCCCCGCTTTACCTATATCGGGGAGTGATGCGCCCGGCTTGAATCCCGTTATTGACCCTAGGATTATTTTGCGGTAAAATGTGGGTAAGATACCAAAGAAAAAAAGGAGGTTTTCGTATGAAGGCCAAACGATGGATCTCGCTGCTGCTTGCGGTCAGCATGATGCTTGGTGTGCTGGCAATGCCTGCCTCGGCGGCAGCTCAGCAGCCGGAAAGCACCGCTGTTGTCAGCGAGGAACTGCCCGATGCCGCAGCGCTGAGCGCGGCAGAGGATGAAAATGATATCGTCAACATCCGCATCCGGGCGACCGGCAACCTTGTCTACGGCTCCGATTATAAGCTGGAGGTGGAGACCCGGCCCGAAAACACCCAGTATATTGCCGTGGTGCTGGGCACCAGCGGCGAAGCCTACGGCTATGTGACCCTGATGATCTCGGATAAGCTGCGCACCCTGCTCAAGCTGATCCCCCTGCCTAAAAAGATGTCCCAGACCCCGGACCAGGCCGAGGAATTCAATGTATACAGCTACCTCAAGCAGCTGATCGACGGCAACGATGTCGGCGTGCTGTTGCGGGTGGCGGACGAAGTAGTGTCGGTGATGGACACCGTCAGCTTCTTTGTCCCGGCCGGCTACCTGACCACGGTGAAGAATGTTTCCAACGGCATGAAACTGGCGCTGAGCCTGATCCGCAAGTATCTGCCCGAGGGTGCGCTGAGCCGCATCTATCTGGACGAGCAGCCCAAGGACAGCGGCAAGTACTTTGCCGGTGCCATCGCGCTGGAAAGCAGCGATATCAACGCCGCCGGGTTTGCCATGTTCAAGATCAAGCCCAAGACCGAAAACGTCAGCCTGAGCTGGACAGCGGATGCTCCGGCCAGCATGACTGTCTCTCAGCTGCAAAACGCCGATCTGACCGCTAAGGTGATCTCGGACGGACAGGTGGCTGAAAACGGCAAGGTGAGCTACACCTACAAGAAAAAGACCTTCCTGTGGTTCAGCAGCAAAATGAGCGGCGTGCCCACCGAGCCCGGCACCTACACCCAGACCGCCAAGGCGGGGGGCAACTACTCCTGCAGTACCATCAGCCGCACCATTACGGTGACTGCTGACCCGCAGCCTGCTGCCGCAGAGCAGCCCGCGGCATAAGCATCTTTATAGCACATAAACCGGCGGAAAATTATTTTTGAATTGGACGATCCCGGAAAGTCTGCGGACTTTCCGGGATCGTTTTTTCACGAGAGAGGCTACTTTTTATTTTCTATAAAAGGGGCTGCTTTACTCTTGCAAATCGCTGCATAATACGCTATTATAAAAATAAAATAACCCCTTGCGGTAAAAAAGGGAGAAGAAGGAGCAGCTTATCTATGGAAGAGAAAAAAAGCGGCATCAAAAAGTTCCTTGAAGAGTTCAAGGCATTTGCCATGCGCGGCAACGTGCTGGACATGGCAGTGGGCGTTGTCATCGGCGGTGCCTTCACCGCCATCGTCACCGCGTTGGTGGAGGACATCATCAACCCGCTGATCGGCCTGTTCTTCAAGGCGGATTTTTCCGATGTGGTCATTGGTCTGGGCGGCTCCAGCATCAAGATCGGCGAGTTCGTCAACTCCATCATCAACTTCCTCATCGTGGCCTTTGTGCTGTTCGTTGTGATCAAGTTTGTCAACTCCCTGCACAAAAAGCCCGAAGCGCCCGCCGAGCCGGAGGAGCCCACCACCAAGGTGTGCCCCTACTGCCAGAGTGAGATCTCCATCAAGGCTGTGCGCTGCCCCCACTGCACCTCCAAGCTGGAGGGCTTTCCCGAAATGAAGGCCTGAAGCATTCAGCATTGACAATACAACAAAACCCTCCCTGCCGGGCGCAGTCTTTGCGCTTGCGGCAGGGAGGGTTTTGCACATTTTGCGGCTTGGTTGTGGAAAAGTGGAACAGGAAGTGAGGAGGGAAAATCAGGGGTTCTTACTTACTGTCTTACTGAACCTTGGTCAGCTCAGCCAGCTTGTGGTAGATCTCGGTGTTGTCGTATACACCGCCGAACTTCTCGGCACCGACACCCATGGCGTACACGTTGACCATGGCACCGGTGTGGGCGTAGGTGGTGTGGTCCATACCGGACTTGTGGTTGATGGTGTGGCAGACAGCCATGCTGAAGGGGATGTAGGTACCGTACAGCTCGTAGTCCTGCTGGCTCATCTTGCTCTGGCTGGAGGAGCCCACCTGCAGGGTGCGCTCGTAGGCCTTGCGCAGGTTCTCCACCTCGTAGTCGGTCAGCAGCAGCTTGCCTGCGCTGGCGGCAGCGGGGTCGGTGGGCAGGGTCAGGCCAAAGACGTTCTTCACGTCCTGCATGGCAGTCTCAAAGGGAGTCTTGTTGGCGATGTAGCCCTGTACATAGGTGGCATCGAACTTTGCGTAGGACATCTTCTGGTGTGCCAGATTGGTCAGGAAGGTGTCGTAGTTGGTGGTCTTGTAGCCGATGGCCATGCCGCCGGTCTCGTGGTCGGCGGTGACAAGGATCAAAGTCTCGTTGGGGTGGGCGTTGTAGAAGTCCACCGCAGCCTGCACGGCGTTGCTCATCTCCAGCACATCGTGGATGGAAGCAGCGGCATCGTTGGCGTGGCAGGCCCAGTCGATCTTGCCGGACTCGGTCATCATAAAGAAGCCCTTTTTGTTGTTCAGCAGCTCGATGCCCTTTTTGACATAGTCGGTCAGCTGCCACTCGCCGTTGGCAGCGTCCATGGCGTAGTTCATGGCCTTGCCATCGCCCAGATTCTCGGCGATGATCAGGGTCTTGCCTGCACCGGCGGTCAGAGCCGCTGCACCGGCCTGGGTAGTGACCACGTTGTAACCTGCGTTGGCAGCCACGGTATGGTTGTCGGGGCCGGTACCGTCGCCGTTCACCTTCTGGAACTCGCCGCCGGCAAAGTACTCAAAGCCGGAGTTTGCCAGTTCCACCCCGATCTCGTAGTAGTTCTTGCGAGTCTTCTGGTGGGCATAGAAGGCAGCGGGGGTGGCGTGGTCGATGTTCACGGTGGAGATCACGCCAACCTTATAGCCTTTCTGGGCGTGCAGCTTTTCAGCGATGGTCTCGTAGGGCACATCGCGGGTCCAGGGGCACATATTGATGACGCCGCTCTCGGTCTTGTGGCCGGTGGCGATGGAGGTGGCAGTGGAAGCGGAATCCGGGCAGAAGGAGGTGCTGTCGTAGGTGGTCACGCTGCCTACCTGCGGGAAGCCGGTAAAACTCAGGTCAGCCTCGGTCACAGCGCCGTTGTTGTCCACAGTGCCTTTGTAGAAGCGTGCGGACTGGATCTGGGCAGTGCCCATGCCATCGCCGATGAACAGGAAAACGTACTTGGGCTTTTTGAACACGTCCAGCAGACCGTTCTCTTCGTCTGCTGCGGCAGAAGCATCGGCCTCGGCGGCGTGAACGGCTACGGGTGCAGCCGACAGCATCCCCACTGCCGATGCCACGGCACCGGCTTTCAGGAAGCTGCGGCGGCTGATGGAATGTTTAGATGCCATGGTGAAATCTCCTTTTATCATCCGCCCGGTTGAAAGGGTGCCGGGCTGTTTTGCCACAAAACCTATCAAGTTGGTATGTTATTATGCTTTTAGATTGAGGCGAGTTTAATGATACCACCTTGTGAATACCCTGTCAACCAAAATGCGGTCTGGTTGCGTATTTTTCATGTTTTTTATTCCCATCTTCTTTACAATTCACGGAAACCGCGTTATTCTTTAATATATTACAGTGCATCCGCAGCACTGCTTTCAGGAGGGGCCCATGGATATCCGCCAGCTGCACTATTTTCTGGTCCTGTGCGAAGAGATGAATTATACCCGCGCCGCCCAGCGGCTGTTTTTGTCGCGCCAGGCACTGCGGCAGTGCATCACCGCGCTGGAAGCCGAGCTGTGCGGCCCGCTGTTCGTCAGCGCCCACCACAAGCTCTCCCTCACCGACCGGGGCGTGAGCCTGCAGCGCCATGCCGCGCCGGTGGTGGAGCAG
>ENA-ORNT01002395-ORNT01002395.1-human-gut-metagenome-genome-assembly--contig:-NODE-2395-length-11611-cov-2.988491_pt1 | contig 11611 bp, 8 predicted proteins | sample MGYA00242120_ERZ509032 | MGnify/ENA primary metagenome ERZ509032 (study PRJEB26280, sample SAMEA2338729) | human gut metagenome | biome: human gut; feature: human-associated habitat; material: faeces...
TTGTGCATGCTCTTGAGGTCGCGGCCCTTCTGATCGTACCAGCCGCTCGCGTGGTCAACGATTCTCGAGGGATCGTATGCCTTGACGGCATCGCCGATCTCCTTCGCGTCGAACTGACCCCAGCCCTCGTTGAAGGGCACCCAGCAGCCGATGCAGGTGCAGTTATAGAGATTGTCTATCATCTCGAACAGTTCGCGGCGGTAGTCATCGCGCCACTCCTTTTCGCCGCGGCTGAACCAGTTATATTTATTATCCTTGACGCCGATGCCGATATTCGGCAGAACACCCGCAAGGATATTTCCGATATACTCGCCGCCGCTGACCATATCCTGCCAGACTATCATACCAAGTCTATCGCAGTGATAGTACCAGCGCAGGGGCTCGACCTTGATATGCTTTCTGAGCATATTAAAGCCGAGGCGCTTCATCTCGGCGATATCGAATATCATCGCTTCGTCGTTGGGTGGAGTCAGACCGCCGTCGCTCCAATAGCCCTGATCGAGCAGGCCGCGCTGGAAATAGGGCTCGTTATTGAGCATAAGGCGCGGCAGACCCTGCTTATCCTTGCCGATGCTGAACTTTCTCATGCCGAAATAGCTCTTGACCGTATCGACAGCTTCGCCGTTTTTCTTCACGGTGAGTACAAGGTCATAGAGAGTCGGGCTCTCGGGGCTCCAGAGTTTCGCATCGGGCACGGGAAGATGCGCGTTGAGCTTCATCTCGCCGGAATATACCTGCTCGCCGCCGAGCGAAATCTCAGCCTCTATCGTGCAGCCGTCAAGTCCCTCGCCGGTGCAGGAGACGATTATCTCGCCCGCGTCGATATCAGGGGTCAGGCGCACACAGGTGATATGGCTCTGAGCCACGGGCTCAAGCCACACGGTCTGCCAGATTCCGGAGGTTCCGGTATACCAGAATCCGACGGATTTGAGAACCTGCTTGCCGCGGTTCTGCCAGCCCTTATCGGTCGGGTCATAGACCTTGACAACAAGTTCGTTTTCGCCGTTGACAAGTTCGTCTGTTATATCAAAAGAGAACGGGCAATAGCCGCCGGTATGAGTGCCGACGGAGACACCGTTGACAAACACCTCGCACTGCCAATCGACAGCGCCGAAATGCAAAATGCAGCGCTTATCATCAAAGCGGCTGTCGAGAGTGAACCTCTTTCTGTACCAAAGGCGCTCGTCTGGCTGAAGCGCGCGCTGAACGCCGGAGAGCTGGCTCTCGATGGCGAAAGGCAGGATTATCTTGCCGCTGAAATCTTTCGGGCAGGCGTCGCCCGCCGGGGTTATCTCATAATCGCACTCGCCGTTGAGGCACATCCAATCCTCGCGCACAAGCTGTGGGCGGGGATACTCCGGAAGAGGACAGTTTTTGTCCACATCGTCAAAGAATCGGGTTTTCAGATCGTTCACTTACTCAACCTCCGCAATTTAATTAAAAAGTCACATAGTATTATACATTAATTTATGCGTTTTGTCTATAGATTTATTCTCTGTGCCACTTCACGCCCTGGGCGGTATCCTCGAGGACGATGCCCATTTCCTTGAGCTGATCTCTGATTCTGTCCGCCTCTGCCCAGTTTTTCTCCTTACGAGCGTTCGTGCGCGCCTCAATAAGAGCTTCAACATCGCTGTCGAGAGTCTCGGTCTTGCGGTTATAGACGAGTCCGAGCACGCCGGTCAGCTCGTCGAACATGGCTATCGCACCCTCAACAAGCGCCTTTGAGGGGGTCTTGCCGACAACATTTGTATTGATATCGCGGACGAGCTCAAATATCGAAGCGATGGCGTCGGCGGTGTTGAGATCGTCGTCCATAGCGGAGATAAACTGCTCTCTGTATTTATCAAATCCGTCGATAATCGCCTTATCGCCGTCATGCTCTGCGTCAACGGCGTTCTTGAGCTCGAAGTCGAGCGAATCGCGGCAGGTATAGAGCCTGTTGAGCGCGGCGATGCACTGCTCGATGATATCGGTGCTGTAGTTTATCGGGCTTCTGTACTGAGCGGAGATGAGCAGATAGCGTATCGGCTCATAGCCGTATTTTTCGGCAACATCGCGCACGGTGAAGAAATTGCCGAGAGACTTCGACATCTTCACATTGTCAACGTTGATGTAGCCGTTGTGCATCCAATAGTGGGCGAACGGCTTGCCTGTGAAGCACTCGCTCTGGGCTATCTCATTCTCATGGTGCGGGAAGATGAGATCCTGACCGCCGCAGTGAATGTCAATGGTGTCGCCGAGATAGCGCCAGTTCATCGCGGAGCACTCGATATGCCAGCCGGGTCTGCCCTTGCCCCACGGGGAATCCCATGCGGGCTCGCCGGGCTTCGCGGCTTTCCAGACGGCGAAGTCCATCGGCTCGCGCTTGACCTCGCCGACCATTATACGCGCGCCCGCCTCAAGATCCTCAAGCGGCTGATGCGAGAGCTTGCCGTAATCCTTGAACTTCTCGGTGCTGAAATAAACGTCGCCCTGCGCCTCATAGGCGTAGCCCTTTTCGATAAGGGTCGAGATTATCTGAATGATGGCGTCGATATTCTCGGTAGCCTTCGGATTTATCGTTGCGTGGCGGACATTGAGTCCGTCGGCATCGGTCCAGAACTCTTTTATATAGCGCTCGGAAATCTCGGAGAAATCAACATGCTCCTCGTTTGCGCGTCTGATTATTTTATCGTCGATATCCGTGAAATTCTGGACGAACTTCACATTGTAGCCGCGATATTCGAGATAGCGGCGCAGGATATCGAAGATGCACAGCGGGCGGGCGTTGCCGATGTGGATATAGTTATACACGGTCGGACCGCAGGCGTACATCTTGATCTCGCCCGGAGTTATCGGGACGAGCTCTTCCTTTTTTCTTGTGAGAGTGTTATAGACTTTCATTTATATCTTCCTTTCAGTCAATTTCCTGTGTGTTTTCCTGCTCCTCAAGCTGTTTTCTCAGCTGGGAGACCTGATGCTCGAGCCTGCAAAGCTCCTGCGCGACCGGGTCGGGTATATGCACCTGGTCGAGATCGTCGACCCTGACTCCGTTGCGGCGAACGATATGAGCCGGAACGCCGACGGCGGTACAGTCTGGAGGAATCTCATCGAGAACCACCGCGCCCGCGGCGATATTCGAGTTATCGCCGACTTTGAACGGGCCGAGCACCTTTGCGCCCGCGCCGATCATGACATTGTTGCCGATAGTCGGATGGCGTTTGCCGGTATCCTTGCCGGTACCGCCGAGGGTCACGCCCTGATATATCATAACATCGTCGCCGATAACGGCGGGCTCGCCGATAACGACGACGGTGCCGTGGTCGATGAAAAAGCGCCTGCCGATGGTCGCCGCCGGGTGTATCTCTATCCCGGTTTTACGCGCCGCCCGCTGCGATATCCAGCGTGCGAGGAAGAACATCCTGCGGCGATAGCACCAATTGGCTCTGCGGTGCATTCTTATAGCTTTAAGACCCGGATAGAGGAAGAAGATTTCGAGCGCGCTTCTCGCGGCGGGGTCGCGCCGTTTGAAGGTGCTTATATCCTCCCTGAGCCTGTCAAACATAAATATCAACTCCTTGAGCTCGGATAAAACTGCCGCCGCAATGCGGCGTGGGGTGTTTGGAGTGCATATGCGTTATTAAGTCTGTGCTTTTCGCAGGCAGATAATATCCGCCCCTACAGCCGCTCAATATACAAATAACATACAAAAAGCCTCCGTTATCCTTACGGACAACGGAGGCGCTTGAGCGCGGTTCCACTCCTGTTTATATCTCTGCGCGCAAATACGCGCTCGGCCGATAACGGTGCCTTCCGCGCAGGGATACTGTTGTTCCCCCTGCGTGCTGACGGGTGCATTTCGCCTTCATACGGCAAGGAGCTTTCTCAGCTTCGGGCTCCCTCTCTTTTGCCGCGAATATCCGGCTACTTCTCCCGGTAAACGCATGTTATTTTTTGGTTTTTGTCAGCCGATATGACTCGCATATCTACTAATCATTATATTGAAATCACTTGGAAAAGTCAATAAGTTTTTTGCTGTCCACAAAATATGTGATGCCCGAAACGACCGTCAGAACGGCGGTTATCCAGAGCATGATATTCGACACTCTCGCGAGAGTTAACCAGCCGGCGTTTGCGAAAATATCAAACGTCGCGTCAAGTTCGGCAAGGAGCATGATAACAATAGTGAACACCATCTGGCTGACGGTTTTCGCCTTGCCCCAATAGTTTGCGGGGATAACAATGCCCTGCGCCGTGGCGATAAGGCGGACGCCTGCGACGGCGAACTCGCGGGTGAGGACAATCATGACGATCCAGATGCTGCACCAGCCCTCGCGCATGAATGCGAGCAGAGCGGCGGTGGTGAGCATTTTATCGGCGAGCGGATCGAGAAGCTTGCCGAAAACGGTGATAAGATTATTCTTTCGTGCAATCTTGCCGTCGAGCATATCGGTCAGTGACGCGACCGAGAAAACAGCGAGCGCGACTATGTAATGATAAGGGAACTCAATAAGCATAAGCGCGAGATAAATGGGCGCGAGGAACATTCTTATGAGCGTCAGTTTATTGGGCAGATTCAGCTTCTGCATTTCAATTCCCCTTTCCGGGTTTATTTTACTGTTCTTCCGAGCAGGTCATATTCGTTGACGCCGAGTATCTCGACATCGACAAATTCGCCTTCTTTTATGAAATCGGGCGAAGTGAAGATTATCTTGCCGTCGATATCGGGCGCGTCCATATATGAGCGGCCCGAGTAGCTGTCGGTATAATCATCGTAGCTCTCGGTGAGCACGCGCAGGGTCTTGCCGATCATGTTGTTGTTCTTCTCGGTCATTATCTCATACTGATCCTGCATGATGACCTCGGCGCGGCGGGATTTGACATCGTCGTCGACCTGATTCTCCATCTTCGCGGCGGGAGTACCCTCCTGCGGGGAATATTCAAAGCATCCGAGGCGCTCGAACTCCTCCTCGTTGACGAACTCGGCGAGCGTCTCAAACTCGTCGTCGCCCTCGCCGGGGAAACCGACTATAAACGTCGTGCGGATAGCGATATCCGGCATACGCTCGCGCAGTTTCCTTATGACCTCGCGGGTCTCTTCTGCGGTGCTGTGGCGGTTCATCGCCTTGAGGATTTTATCGTCCGCGTGCTGGAGCGGCAGGTCTATATAATGGAGCACCTTAGGCTGAGAAGCCATGGTGTCGATAAGCTCGTCGGTTATCTTATCGGGATAGCAATAAAGCAGGCGTATCCACTCGATGCCGTCGATCTCACAGAGCAAATCAAGCAGATGAGCAAGCCTGTATTCGCCGTAGATATCAATGCCGTAGGACGAGACATCCTGCGCGATAAGCACGAGCTCTTTGACGCCCCCATTCGCAAGGGTCTTCGCCTCTTCGACTATGCTCTCCTCGTCGCGGCTGCGGAAAGGTCCGCGGATGGACGGGATGGCGCAATAGGTGCAGCAGTTCGAGCAGCCCTCGGCTATCTTGAGATACGCCCAGTAATCGGGAGTGGTGAGCACGCGCTCGCCGCACAGGGGAAGCTCTTTTTTGTCGGGGAAAACATTGGTCTGCTTGCCGTCGAGAACTTCGTCAACTATCTTGTCGATATCGCCGTTTGCGCCGATGCCGACGACCGCATCAACCTCTGGAATCTCCTGAAGTATCTCGTCGCGATAGCGCTCGGCGAGGCATCCGGTGACAATGACCGCGCGGACAAGTCCGTCTTTTTTGAGACCGACCATCTCCAGAATTGTGTCGATAGCCTCCTGCTTGGCGGAGTCGATAAACGCGCAGGTGTTGACTATAACTGCGTCGAGGCGCTCGAAATTGTCCGCATTTTCAAATCCGGCGTTCTGAAGCTTTGCGAGCATCAGCTCACCGTCGACCTGATTCTTCGGGCAGCCGAGCGACACGAATAAAACTCTTCTTTTCTTCATCAAACAGTTCTTCCTTTCGCTTGATAACAGAAATTATACACTATTTTTTCCTTTTCTTATCTTCTAACAGGAAAATTGATCGTCCGTATCTTCATATTCCTCGTCCATTGCGCGCATTGCCGAACGGATATCGGAGTAGCCATAGCCGAGGCGGGTCAGGGCGTTGAAGGTGCGCCGCCTGCCCTTTTCATCGGAAAATTTGCCGGCGAATTTGGTCTCAAGCAGATTTTTTATCCGCTCAACATCGTCGCCGTCGAGCTCTTCGGCGCATTCGCTCGCCGTCTCGCGCGATATTCCGCGCTGTCTTAGCTCCTGTTCAATGCGTTTTTTACCCATGCCGCGCCGCTCATACAGCTCCTGCGCGAGGGTATGGGCATAGCGCTCGTCGTTGACATAGCCCATCTCTTCAAGGCGTTCGACCGCTTCGCGCGCAAACTCCGCGCCGGAGCGGCGGGCAACCTTTCGCTGAAGCTCCTTTGACGAATGGTCACGCCGCGAGAGAATATCGACAGCCGCGTTAAATGCACGGCAGGAGCCTGCCGCCTCGCAAAAGGCGGCAAACTCCGCATCGTCAATTTCATCGCCGGAGCGTATATTCTGACTCGCCCAGAAATCCCGGGTAACGGTCAGACGGTACTCCCCGTCAACAAGTATATGTATTTTTTGTCCCCTGCCCTGCTGTGCCGTTATCTTCATCAATCGTCGTCATCAACAACGATGTCAAGCTTCGCCTTTGCACCGGAACGGCTCGTAGGCTTCTTGGGCATCGCAGCGGGTGCAGGCTTGGCGGCAGGCGCGGGCTTCTCCGCAGGCTTTGCGGCGGCTCTTGCGGCGTTGTTCTCCGCCATAAGGCGCTCGCGGACCTGGGCTTCGAGTTCCGCCATGAAGTCGGGATGCTCGCTGATATAATTCTTGACATTGTCTCTGCCCTGGCCGAGGCGGTTCTCGTTATAAGAGAACCACGCGCCGCTCTTATGGATAATATCATATTTGACGGCGAGGTCGAGTATTTCGCCAACCTTGGATATGCCCTTGCCGTACATGATATCGAACTCAGCCTCTTTAAAGGGCGGAGCGACTTTATTCTTGACTATCTTAGCCCTTGTGCGCGAGCCGATGAACTCGTTGCCGGGGCCTTTGAGCTGTTCTATCTTGCGGACATCGATACGGATAGAAGCATAGAACTTCAGCGCACGTCCGCCGGTTGTGACCTCGGGGTTGCCATAGACAACGCCGACCTTTTCACGCAGCTGGTTTATGAAAATTATAATAGTATTCGACTTTGAAATCGCGCCCGCGAGCTTTCTGAGAGCCTGCGACATAAGGCGCGCGTGGAGACCGACATGGGAGTCGCCCATATCGCCCTCAATTTCCGAGCGCGGAACAAGAGCCGCAACGGAATCGACGACTATAACATCGATAGCGCCCGAACGGGTCAGAGCTTCGGTTATCTCGAGCGCCTGCTCGCCGTTGTCCGGCTGAGAGACGAGAAGAGAATCGACATCAACGCCGAGATTCGCGGCATACACGGGATCGAGCGCGTGCTCGGCATCGATAAACGCAGCCTCGCCGCCCATTCTCTGAGCCTCGGCGACAACATGGAGCGCGAGAGTGGTTTTACCGGACGACTCGGGGCCGTATATCTCGATTATTCTGCCGCGCGGAAGTCCGCCGATGCCGGTGGCGGCGTCGAGGGTAACGGAGCCGGTCGAGATAGCCTCGACATTCATTGCCGTGTTCTGACCGAGTCTCATTATCGAGCCTTTGCCGAAATTTTTCTCTATCTGCGATATCGCAGTTTCAAGCGCTTTCTGTTTATCTGCCATGTTCGTTCCGTCCTTTCGGGGAGCTGAAATTTTGTTCGTACAAATGTTCTGTTCTTATTCTACATCATACCCCTGCAAAATGCAAGGGTATTTTGAAAATTATTTTGATCTTGCAAGAAAAGCGATGTTTATGGCGTGGTCGCCGACACGCTCGAAGTCGGTTATGGTGTTGAGATAGAGCATACCCGCTTCGGTGTTGCACTCCTTGCGGTTGAGGCGGAAGATATGCGAATCCTGGCATTCGAGGGTCAGGTCGTCGATATGCTCCTCAAGGTCGGAGAGTTCCTTTGCCTCGTTGTCGCTGAGCGACTGGTTATCAAACGCCGCCATCGAACGCTCAAGCAATGTAACGACACTGCCGCAGAGCTGGTTGAGCTCCTCCCTCGCGGGGTCGGAGAACTTGAGCCCCTCGCCGATATTGTGCTGAGCCGCTTCGGCGAGGTTTATCGCATGGTCGCCGACGCGCTCGATATCGTTTATCGCGTGGAAGACGCGGGCGATATAATCCGAATCGCTGTCGGTTATATCAAGAGCGTTGAGCTTGACGAGATACGAGGTTATATGATGGTTGAGGTAGTTTATGATCTCTTCGTTTTCCATGACCTTGTCGAGATCTTTGTCGCTGCGGTTTATGAGCGCGTGGGCGCTTGTCTCAAAGTTATCGCGCGCGAGCTTCGCCATGCGGGCGACCTCCTTGCTGACCTGCATGACAGCGAAGGGAGGCGTATTGAGCAGGCGGTCGTCGATGAACTTGCAGTGCATCTCGCTCTCGCTGTCGTCCTTGCCGGGAACGAGCAGGCAGGAGAGCTTGACGAGAACTTTCGCGAACGGGAACATAACAACGGTCGAGACGATATTGAATACGATATGCGATATGGCTATCTGCGCCATCGGGTCGGGCGACAGTTTCTCTATCCACTCGACATAGGGAGTGAGCAAAGCGATAAGAATGAATATGCCCGTGCCGATAAGATTGAAGAGCAGGTGGATAACTGCGGCACGCTTTGAATTTTTCTTCGCGCCGACGGTCGAGAAGAGTGCCGTGAGGCAGGTTCCGATATTCTGGCCGAAGAGGACGAAAACGGAAAATTTGAGCGGCACGAGTCCCTGCATGGCGAGAGTCTGGAGCACGCCGACGGAAGCCGAGGAGCTCTGGAGCACGGCGGTCATGACTATGCCGAGGATAATACCGAACAGCGGGCGCAGAGGCGACTCCGAGACGGTGACGATAAAGTTCATGAAGCCTGCGCTATCTCTGAGCGGAGCCATGGAATCGGACATCATATCGATGCCGAGGAAGAGCAGACCGAAGCCCGTGAATATTGCGCCGAGGTTCTTGACAACGGTCTTTTTCGACGCGAGCATGAGTATAACGCCGACGAGCACTGCGGCCGCCGCGACGCTCGAAAAGTTCAGCGCGATGAGCAGCGAGGTGACGGTAGTACCGATATTCGCGCCCATTATGACGCCGACCGCCTGCGCGAGCGACATCATGCCAGCATTGACGAAGCCGACGACCATAACGGTCGTTGCGGTTGACGACTGGATTATCGCCGTGACGACAAAGCCGACGAGCACTGCGAGGAAGCGGTTTCCGGTAAGCACTTCGAGCATTCTCTTGAGCTTGGCGCCGGCTGCGTTTTCGAGTCCGTCGCCCATCGTCCTGATGCCGAATAGGAACAGACCGAGTCCGCCCGCCATCGACAGAATATTAGCTACGCTCATATTTCAGTCCCCTTATTTCAGTTTTCCTGTCCATTTTCATTTTCCTGTGATTTCCTGTTTATGAGACTCAAAGAAAGCCAAAATCTCACATATATATCTTATCAGCTATTCCTGCAAATGTAAACCGCAAAAATAAATTAAAGCGGCGGAACACGGGTTTATCATCCGTATTCTGCCGCTTTTTGATATCAATTTTTCGCCTTTCTGCGTTTTGTAAAAATTGTCAGCACGGTTAAAAGCGCCGGGAAAAATATGGCGCAGAGTATGCCCTTTTTGAGATCGTCGCCGAATGCGCTCGCCATCATTCCGGCAAAAGTGGGGCCGGAAGAGCAGCCGAGATCGCCGCCGAGCGCCAGAAGAGCAAACATCGCCGTTCCGCCGCCTTTTATCCCCGCGGACGCCTTGCTGAACGTTCCCGGCCACATGATGCCGACCGAGAAGCCGCACATCGCGACTCCGACAAGCCCGAGCACAGCGGAGGAGCTGAGCGCAATGAGCAGATAAGACGCCATGCACAGCGCGCCGCTGAAAATCATCATGCCGTCGAGGTCGATTTTGTCGCCGAATTTGCCGTATATCACGCGCGACACACCCATGAGCACGGAGAAGAGCATAGGGCCGGCGAGGTCGCCGACTGTCTTTGAGACGCCGAGACCCTTTTCCGCAAAGGTCGAAGCCCACTGGCTGACCGCCTGCTCGCTCGCGCCGGAACAGAGTATCAGAAGCATGAATATCCAGAACATCCTGTTGCCGAGCAGCTGTTTAAAAGATAGCCCCGTCTCCCCTTCTTCGATAAGCGGAGCTATCGGGACGCGGATAAAGTTCAGGGCGTTGACTATCGGCACGACTGCCCAGATAAGGGCGAGATACTTCCAGTTAGCCGTTGTGAATATCGAGAAATAGAGCGTTGAAATGCCGACGACAGCGACACTGCCCCAGCAATAGAACGAGTGGAGCAGGCTCATCATCTTCTCTTTATTATCCGTCGGGCACGCCTCGACTATCGGGCTGACTATGACTTCGAGCAGTCCGCCGCCGACAGCATATAGCACAACGGAAATGAGCAGACCGACAAACGGCGAGGGCAGAATCTCCGGCAAGACGGTCAATGAAACAAGTCCCGCCGCCGCGAACACATGAGCCATAATTGCCGCCGCGCGGTAGCCTATCTTATCTATAAAGAACGCGGAGAGCAGGTCGATTATGAGCTGGAGAATAAAATTGACTGTTATCAGCGCGGTTATCTTTGAAAGCTCAATGCCGTAGCTCTTGTTAAAAGTCAGAAACAGCAGCGGCACAAAGTTGTTGACTATCGCCTGGACGACATAGCCCGCAAAACAGGCGTTGACGGTCGATTTATAGTTTTTCTTCATGAAGCCGCCTTCTTTCTGCGGCGCGGAATAATGAACTCGCGCACGAGCATTATCACCGACAGAGTCAGCGGGAATATGACGGCGCAGAGTATGCCTTTTTTGAGGTCATCGCCGAAGAAGCTCGCCATCATCCCGGCGAAGGTCGGTCCCGCCGAGCAGCCGATATCACCGCCCAGGCAGAGAATAGCATACATCGCCGTTCCGCCGCCGTGGAGTGCGGAGGACATCTTGCCTATCGTGCCCGGCCAGAGGATACCGGCGGAAAGTCCGCACACGGCGACGCCGACAAGGCCGAGAATGGGCGAAGAGGTCAGCGAGATAAGGAAATAAGAAGCCGTGCAGACGCACCCGCTAAGGAGCATCATTGAATCGAGATTTATTCTGTTGCCGAACTTGCCGTACATAAAGCGCGACACGCCCATAAGGATCGAGAAGAGCATGGGACCCGCCAGATCGCCGACGGTCTTTGTGAGTCCGAGCGCCTTTTCGGCGAAAGTCGAAGCCCACTGGCTGACCGCCTGCTCGCTCGAGCCGGCGCAGAGAATAAGCACCATGAATATCCAAAATGCCTTGGTCTTGAGCATATCTTTTATCGAGAGCTTCTCCTCATCCTCGCCGACGACGGGCGCTATCGGCACGCGGGTGAACATAACGGCGTTGACTATCGGGAGAATCGCCCATATCAGCGACATTATCTTCCAGTTTGCCGTCGAGAACAGGGCGAAGAACAGGGTGGATATGCCGACCGCCGCGACGCTGCCCCA
>ENA-ORNT01002397-ORNT01002397.1-human-gut-metagenome-genome-assembly--contig:-NODE-2397-length-11604-cov-9.840246_pt1 | contig 11604 bp, 7 predicted proteins | sample MGYA00242120_ERZ509032 | MGnify/ENA primary metagenome ERZ509032 (study PRJEB26280, sample SAMEA2338729) | human gut metagenome | biome: human gut; feature: human-associated habitat; material: faeces...
TGGATGCAAAGGCTGCCGGTGTGACCGCTTTCTGTTCCAAGCCCATGTTCCTATCCGACCTGCGCGAGACCCTGATGAGCGCCCTCGGCCAGAAGCAGACGGACGCGGCGCAGGAGCTTCTGCCCCCAAAAGATGCCGACTTCAAGGGCAGGCAGATCCTGCTGGTGGAGGACAACGAGCTGAACCGCGAGATCGCGCAGGAAATTTTACGGGAGTATGGCTTCCGGGTCGATCCAGCTGAAAACGGTGCCGTAGCGGTGGAAAAAGTAAGCACCGCCGCGCCGGGCAGCTATGATCTGGTGCTGATGGACGTGCAGATGCCGGTCATGGATGGCTATACCGCCACCCGGCAGATCCGCGCGCTGGAAAACCCCGCCCTGGCCGGGGTCCCGATCCTTGCCATGACCGCCAACGCGTTCGATGAGGACCGCCGCCGCGCCATGGAAAGCGGCATGAACGGTTTTTTGTCCAAACCCATCGTGATCGGCGACCTGGTGCAGGAGCTGCACAAGATCCTGTGAACCAAACCCCTGTCAGGCATCAAAAAATAAAGCACCCGCGGCAATTCGCATTCGGAGGTCAAGAACCTCTGCGAAGTTTGCCGCGGGTGCTTTTGCTTTTGTTGGCCGGTGGCCGTCAGGATCTCAGTACCTCTGCAAGGACGTGCAGCAGGTGCGGAATATCCAGCGGCTTTGCAATGTGGCCGTCCATCCCGGCCTCCAGTGCATTCTGACGGTCTTCCTCAAAGGCATTTGCCGTCATTGCAAAGATGGGAATGCCTGCCTTTGCAGCGTCCGGCAGAGCACGGATCTGCCGTGTCGCCTCGTAACCGTCCATCTTGGGCATCTGGATGTCCATTAAGATCAGGTCGTACTGCCCGGGGGCCGCCTGCCTCATCTTCTGGACGGCGATCTCGCCATCCTCGGCAGTGTCCACCGCAAAGCCTGCTTCTTTCAGGATCTCCTGGGCAAGCTCACGGTTCAGCGCGTTGTCCTCCACCAGCAAAAGCTTCTTTCCCTTGAGATCGGCGACATCTGGCTGCGATGGTTCGTGGGCAGGTGCCGCACCGAACGGTTCTGCCAGCACCCTGCGCAGTTCGGAAAGGAACAGCGGCTTTTCGCAGAAAGCGGTCACTCCGGCGGCGCGGGCTTCCTCTTCGACATCTGCCCAGTCGTAGGCCGTCAGGATGATAATGGGGCAGCTTTTCCCGATCACCTTGCGGATCTGCCGCACGACCTCGATGCCGTTCATATCGGGGATCAGCCAGTCGATGATGTAGACATTGAATTCGTCGCCCTGCTCCAGGGCGTACCGGGTGCGGATCACCGCCTCCTTGCCGGAGATCGTCCACTCCGGCCGCATCCCGATCTTGGAAAGCATGGTGCTGACGCTCAGGCAGGTGTCGGTATCGTCGTCTGCCACCAGCGCGCGCAGCCCTTCCAGCTGCGGGATCTGCTTGGGCTCCACCTTTTGTCCGCTGAGGGCGAAGCAGAGGTCTACGATGAATTCGCTGCCCTTGCCCGGTGCGCTCTCAATGGCGATGGTTCCGCCCATCAGGTCCACAATGTTCTTGGTGATGGACATGCCCAGGCCGGTGCCCTGAATGCCGCTGACGGTGGAGCTTTCCTCCCGGCTGAACGCCTCAAAGATGTGCTTCTGGAACTCTTCGCTCATACCAATGCCATTGTCCTTGATGCGGAACTCATAGCAGCCACGGCCTTTGGGCGCACCGTTCTTCTGGGCAATGCGAATGCTGATCATCCCGCCTGTGGGAGTGAACTTGATGGCGTTGGACAAAATGTTCAGCAAGATCTGGTTCAGCCGCAGCGGGTCGGTGATGATGTCCTCGTCCACCACATCCATGGTGTCGATGAACAGCGCTAAGCGCTTGGAGCTGATATTGGGCTGGATGATGGAGCGTATATCGTGCACGAGATCCGGCAGATGCACCGCCTTTTCCTCGATCTTCACCTTGCCGCTCTCGATACGGCTCATGTCCAGCACATCGTTGATGAGGGAGAGCAGGTGCTGGCTGGAAGTGGAGATCTTTTTCAGGTAGTCCAGCACCTGTTCTTTATTGTCAACATGGGTCGCCGCCAGCGAGGTGAAGCCGATAATGGCGTTCATCGGGGTGCGGATGTCGTGGCTCATGTTGAACAAGAACTCCCGCTTGGCGCGGTTTGCCGCTGCCTCGTGCCGGACGGCAAGCTCCAGCTTGCGGTTCTGCTCTTCCAGCTGGGCGTGATACTTCTGCTCCTGCTCCCTTTTTTGCTGCTCCGCAAGCTTCATGGAGCGGCGGCGCAGCGTTTGCAGCACTGCCACACAGATCAGATAGAAGATCAGCGCAGCCAGCAGTGCGCTGCTGGCATTGCGGAACACCAATTTTTCGCCGATATAGATATACAGATCAAAATTCTGTCCGTTGCTGTACATCCCGAAATAACAGCCGGAATTTGCCCAGTCGTGGGTATGGGTCAAGGTATCGGGCGCACCGGCCTTGCGGATGCCCTGCACCAGCGGGCTGTTCGTGGTGTACAGTCCGATGAGGCTCGGGTCGTTTGCGGCGATCACCTTGTTATCCTGCACGATAAAGATGGTGCCGCTGATGTCCTGCGGGTAGCCGTCCAGCACGCTCTGGATGGACAGGGCTGCGCCCTCCACAAACTCCGGCGGGGTCACCCGGTAAGCCAGCAGTATGGCATCCCCTGCTGCGGCGCGGTGGGTGGCAACATCCACCGCCGTGCCATCCTGTAACAGAATGCGCTTGAGATAGGTCTTTTGCGGGTTTTGCAGCACGTTCAGCGCGGCTTTCTCCCGCAGCGACTCCGCAAACTGCGCATAGCTAACATTACCACTTGTATATTCACACAGTGCTTTTCCGTTTTCGTCCAGTACGGCAATGCCGGTAAGCCAGAGGGACTCCGTTTCTGCCCGGAGGTTTTCGGGGTCGTAGAGGTCTAAGGCATCATTTTCAGCCAGCTGCCGCACCGCCACCGCCATCCGGCGCAGCGCCTTTGCGGTGATGGTGTCGTTATGTTTTTCGAAGCTGGTGGACTGCACCTTTACAAAGCTGATGGTGCGGGCAAAGTAATCCTCGGTAGCACGTATGGACTCCTGCCCGGAGAAGAGGGTCACTGTCAGCAAAAGCAGCACGCCCATCAGCAGATAGAGCGCCGCCATCCGCATATTGGGAGTGAACGTTTTCTTTTTACGGTTCAAGGGCGTCCACCTCCAGATATTTTTCCGGGTCCGGCAGATACTTGCCTACGATCTGCTTCATCGTGCCGTCGGCGCGCATGGCGGCAAAGGTCTTGGTCAGCTGTTCGTCCAGCCCGCGGGTGTCGTTCAGCGCAAAAGCCACGCCGATGCCGGTGACCAGCAGCGGCTCTTCCAGAATGCGGAAATCGGCATTGCAATCCTGCATATACTGCAAAATGGCAGTCTCGTGGGCGGCAACGGCGTCCACATAGCCGCAGTTCAGCATAGCGTACTGCACGCTGCGGTCCTCGGTGCTCAGCACTTCGCCCAGCTGCGGGATGCGGGGGTCGGTGCCGGCAAGGAAAATTTCCTCCGGCTTGGTGGTGCTTTGCACCATCATGGTCTTGCCCGCAAGGTCGGCAAGCGTTTCAATGCCGCTGTCCGCATTGACCGCCACCACCTGACGGCTAGTCATATACGGCCCTGCCCAGCGGTACAGCTGCTCCCGCCCGTCCATGGAAAAGCAGCCCCAGATGCAGTCGATGGCGCCGCTTTCCACCAGATTGGTTTTCTGCTCCCAGTCAATGATCTCGATCTGCACCGCATACCCCATGCGGGCAAAGGCTTCGGTGGCAATGTCCACATCAATGCCGGTGGGGGTGCTGTCATTGCTCAGGTAGACAAAAGGCGGGTAGGAATCGCTGCCCACCGTAAGTTCGGGCAGCGCTGCCGCCGCGCACACTTTTAAAAAGGTGCGGCGGGGTATTTTATGGTTGGATCTCTGTTTTGTCACGCGTAATTTTCCTCACATTACCATTGTAAAATATCCTGCTTCAGTTCCCCCTGCACGTCCAGTAAGCACTGGATCAGCAGCGGGTTGAACGCCCCGCACGCGCCGTTTGTGATCATCTGGACAGCAGTCTCGTGCGGGAACGCCTTTTTGTAGCACCGCTCGCTGGTCAGCGCATCGTACACATCCGCCATGGAGACCAGCTGCGCACTGATGGGGATATCGTCCCCTTTCAGCCCGTCCGGGTAGCCCTTGCCGTCCCAGCGCTCGTGGTGCCAGCGGGCGATCTCGTAGGCAGTCTGCAAAAGCGGCTGGTCTGCAAAGCTTTCGGTCTTTTGCAGCATCTCTGCGCCCAGCATACTGTGGGTCTTGATCACCGCAAATTCCTCTGCGGTCAGCCTGCCGTGCTTATTCAGGATGGCTTCGTCAATGCCTATTTTGCCAATATCGTGCAGCGCCGACGCAAGCGGGATATCATCCTGCTGCTCCGGGGTCAGGTCGTAGCGGCTGGTCAGCTCCATCAGCCGGTGCAGCAGCGTCTCGGTGATGACGCGGATGTGCCGCACATGAGAGCCGGACTCGCCGTTGCGGAACTCCACGATCTGGCTCAGCACGCCTACCAGCACATCGGTGTTCTTTTCGCGGGCGCGGATCTGGTCGGACACCATCTGCACCAGCCGCCGCTGCTTGGCATACAGCTTGATGGTGTTGACCACCCGGCGGTAGACGATCTTGGCGTCAAAGGGGCGGCTGACGTAATCGCTTGCGCCCAGCTCATACGCCTTGCGGATGGCTTCTTCCGAGTCGTCGCTGGAGATCATGATCACCGGCACATCCTCGATGGTGTGGTTGGTGTTCATGGTGCGCAGCACCTCAAAGCCGTCCATGACCGGCATATTGATATCCAGCAGCACCAGCGAGATCTGCCCCGCCTTTTCCCGCAGCAGCTCCAGACACTGTTTGCCGTTCTCGGCTTCCAGAATGCGGTAGTCCCCGCCCAGAATGCTGGCCAGCATCATGCGGTTCATCATGGCATCGTCCACAAGCAGGATAGTGGGCTTTTCCTTTAAAACATCGTCCTGTGCCGCCAGACGGCTGCCCTGCGCATCCACCGCTACCGCGTCCTTGTGGTTCTTGGCCTGATACATCAAAAGGTCTGCCCGGCGCACCACATTCTCCATGGGGTCGGCAAGGGTCTGCATCGCGCCGCCGATGCTCAGCGACAGCCGGAAGTGGGGGTAGCCCGGCACCACCGTTTGCTGCACGGCGGTGCGGATCTGCTCCAGCTTTACCTTGAAATAATCCGCCGGGATGCCGGGCAGCACCAGCAAGAACTCGTCGCCGCCGTAGCGGATCAGCAGATCTGTTTCCCGGATGCAGCTGCGGATGGCCTTTGCAGCGGTTTCCAGCGCCAGATCTCCGGCGTGGTGGCCGTAGGTATCGTTGCAGATCTTGAAATCGTCGATATCCATCAGGGCGATGCCTGCCGGGCCGAGGTTATTGCGCACCACATCCTCGTAATAGCGGCGGTTGTAGGTGCCGGTCAGGGCGTCGTGGTTCAGCCGCTGCCGGTAGCTCTGTTCTTTTTCTATGTTCCGGGCAGTAGTCTTGGCAAACTGCGCCTTCTGCTCCTCCATCTGCTGCATCATCCGCAGCAGATTATGGTTGGCGGTTTCCAGCGCCTCCCGCTGGGTACGGTTCTGCTGTTCCAGCTTTTCCCGCAGTTCCATATAGGGGGTGATATCCGTGATAGTGCCCACGATATAGCCTTTGCCGTACCATTCCACCTGATTGGCAGCGTTGGTGACCCAGCGGTAGCCGTTTTTGCCCAGAATCCGGAAGATGCTGTCACCATTCTTGGCGTAAGTCGCGCTGTTTTCCGCATTCCGGTAGCGCAGCCCGGCCGCCAGATCATCCGGGTGTATCAGCGCTGTATAGCGGTTATCGAACCTTGCCGCAAATTCTTCCCGCTCCCAGCCCAGTATCTCCAGAAAACGGTCACTGACATAAGCAAACGGATAGCCGTTTTCAGGGTCCTCTGCGCAGCAGTGAAAGCCGCCCGGTATATTCTGTGCATAGCGTTCCAGCCGCAGAAATCCTTTTTTTATTGTCTCGTCTGTTTCCATTTTACCTTTCCTGCCTTTTTCTCCGCGCATTGCAGCACGCAGTACCCCCTGTTACCGCAATTTCAAACTTTACCTTCCTGTACGCCCCGCTTTTGGGCATACTGTAACATTTTGATTCTATCATCAAAACTGCCTAGATGCAAGCATTTTTTGCCAATGGAAAGGCAGGTAAGGCAACGCAAAAAAGCCGCCGCACAAAAAGTGCAGCGGCTTTGCGGGGTGTCACCTCACAACCAGCGCTCAGAGATGATCCACCACATACCGGGCAGGTTGATCCGACCCAGCAGATGCTCCAATACGATCAGCATGGTATTCTCCTTTCAGACCGTCCGTTTCAGCCGAACAGCCCCTTCAGTAAAAACAGAAGCAGCTTAGTCAAGCTGCCGCCGCCCAAAAGGCTGAGCAGCGGCCCAAGGCCTTGAAACATGGAAGGTTTGCTCCTTTCGTTTCATTCCGTCCCGACTGCTGCCGGGTGCCGGTCTGCCTTATATACGAACCAGCCCGCTGCAGGATTGCAAATGCCGTGGTGGTAAATATTGGGAGTATTGCAGCTGCCGTCTGCCTTTACGACCCCTTCCCGTGAAAAAGTTGCTCAGAAACGCCCGCAGGCGTTTCTGAGCAACAAATCAAAAATACTATTTCCGCTGAAAATGCCCATAGCAGCGCGGAGGGCATTCCAAATCGTCTTACTTAAAACGCTTCCATGCCGGGGTAGACGGCGCTTTCGCCCAGCTGCTCCTCAATGCGCAGCAGCTGATTGTACTTTGCCACACGCTCGGTGCGGCTGGGCGCGCCGGTCTTGATCTGGCAGGTGTTCAGCGCCACAGCCAAGTCCGCAATGGTGGTGTCCTCGGTCTCTCCGGAGCGGTGAGAGCTGATGGCGTTGTAACCGGCCTTGTGTGCCATTTTGATGGCTTCCAGGGTCTCGGAGACAGAGCCGATCTGGTTCAGTTTGATCAGGATAGCGTTGCCCGCACCCAGCTGGATGCCCTTTGCCAGACGCTCGGTGTTGGTCACAAACAGGTCGTCACCCACCAGCTGTACCTTGCCGCCCAGCTCGCGGGTCATCTGCTGCCAGCCCTCCCAGTCCTCTTCGTCCAGACCGTCCTCGATGGAGATGATGGGGTACTTTTCCACAAGGCTCTTCCAGTGCGCGATCAGCTCGGCAGAGGTGAACTCGGTGCCCGCCTTGGGCAGCTTGTAAAAGCCCTTGCCCTTGGGGCTCTTCCACTCGGAAGCGGCGGCGTCCATTGCCAGCATAAAGTCCCTGCCCGGCAGATAGCCCGCCTTTTCGATGGCAGCCAGAATGGTCTCGATGGTCTCCTCATCGCTGGAAAGGTTGGGTGCAAAGCCGCCCTCATCGCCCACGGAGGTAGCCAGACCCTTGGACTTCAGGATGGCAGCCAGCGCATGGAACACCTCGGCGCACCAGCGCAGCGCTTCCTTAAAAGAGGGTGCGCCCACCGGCATGATCATAAACTCCTGTGTATCCACAGTATTCGTTGCGTGTGCGCCGCCGTTCAGAATGTTCATCATGGGCACAGGCAGGCGGTTGGCATTTACGCCGCCCAGAAAACGGTACAGCGGCATTTCCAGCGAAGCGGCTGCTGCGCGGCAGGCTGCAATGGACACCGCCAGAATGGCGTTTGCGCCCAGATTGGATTTATCCTTGGTGCCGTCTACCTTGAGCATGGCAGCATCCACGGCGTAAATGTCGGAAGCATCCATGCCCACCACTGCGTCCGCAATGACCGTGTTGATGTTTTCCACCGCCTTGGTCACGCCCTTGCCCAGATAGCGGCTCTTGTCGCCGTCCCGCAGTTCCAGCGCCTCAAACTCGCCGGTGGATGCACCGGAAGGGGCGCAGCCGCGCGCCACGGTGCCGTCCGCCAGCGTGATCTCGGCTTCTACGGTGGGGTTGCCGCGGGAGTCCAGAATCTCGCGGCCAACAACAGCTTCAATTTCCAGATAATTCATCTTGAAACCCTCCTGAATATCATTTTCTCTCCCATACTGCCCGGGCGGGCAGACGGGGAACTGCTCTATTTAGATAGTTATATATAACTAACCGCCAATATCCTACCACGCTTTGCACCCCGGCGCAAGAGCCGGTGCGTATGTTTGCAGACCTAAATTTTTAACGGGAACGCAAACCGCCGTGGAAAACCCGTTTACAGTCTGCCCTCTTGCGGCAGCGGGGATACGTTATGCTTACCATGTGTTTTTTATATGGCAGATATGCCAAAAATTTTCTTTACTTTTTGGTGATTCGGTTCTATACTGGTTGCGGCGTTTTCGCTGTTTTCCCATTTATAGTCGTTATAGAGGAGGATTTTTGCAATGAATAAGGATCTGACGGTGGGCAAGCCGTCACAGGTATTGTGGCAATTCTGTCTGCCAATGTTCGGCAGCATCATTTTCCAGCAATTGTACAACATCGCGGATAGTCTGGTAGCGGGCAAGTTCATCGGTGAGAACGCACTGGCTGCGGTGGGCAACAGCTACGAGATCACCCTGATCTTCATCGCCTTTGCCTTTGGCTGCAACATCGGCTGCTCGGTCATCGTGTCCCGCTACTTTGGCGCAAAGGAATACCGCGAGATGAAGACCTCGGTCTACACCTCCCTCATCGGCTCTGCCGTGCTGTGCGCCGTGCTGATGGGCATCGGTCTGTTTGGCTGCGACGCCCTTCTGGAGCTCATCAACACCCCGGAGGAGATCCTTGCAGATTCTGCGCTGTATCTGGATATCTACGTTCTGGGCCTGCCCTTCATGTTCTTCTACAACATTGCCACCGGCATCTTCTCTGCCCTTGGCGACAGCAAGACCCCCTTCTACTTCCTTGCAGTCTCTTCTTTGTCCAACATCGGCGTGGACATCCTGTTTGTGGCAGGTTTCAAGATGGGCATTGCCGGTGTAGCATGGGCTACCTTCCTGTGTCAGGGTGTCAGCTGCGTGCTGGCCATGGTGGTGGTGTTCCGCCGCATCCGCGCCTTCCGCACCGAGGGTCATGTGCAGCTGTTCTCGTGGAATATGCTGGGCAAGGTGGCCGTGGTGGCTGTGCCCAGCATCCTGCAGCAGAGCTTTGTCTCGGTGGGCAACATCATCCTGCAGAGCATCATCAACACCTTTGGCGCCAGCGTCATTGCAGGCTATTCTGCCGCCGTCAAGCTGAACAACATGGTCATCACCTCCTTTACCACCTTGGGCAACGGCATCTCCAACTACACCTCCCAGAACATGGGTGCCGGCAAGATGGACCGCGTCAAGGAAGGCTTTGGCGCAGGCCGCAATCTGGTGTGGCTGCTGTGCGTGCCGCTGGTGGTGCTGTACTTCTTCTTTGGCCGCTTCCTGCTGCTGCTGTTCATGAACGACCCGCAGGGCCCTGCCATTGACACCGGTATGCTGTTTTTGCGCATCCTCTCTCCCTTCTACTTTGTGGTGTCGGTCAAGCTGGTGGCAGACGGCATCCTGCGCGGCTGCGGCCTGATGGTGCGGTTTATGATTGCCACCTTCACCGACCTGATTTTGCGCGTGGGCATTGCCGCCGTGCTCAGCGCCACCGCGCTGGGCTCCACCGGCATCTGGATGGCATGGCCTGTGGGCTGGTGCATCGGTACGGCGCTTTCCATGGTGTTCTACGTCACCGCCATCCGCAAGGCACTGGCAGAGCCGTTGGCTGTTGCCGAGGCCGAGGGACAGGCCGCCGAAGTCCGCGCCGAGGCCGAATTTGCCGCCGACGCCGAGATGGAGACCCTGTAACCATTTTGCAACTTGTGAATTTGTTTCATGTCACAGATAAACAAAATGAACAATTTGAAATAGTGCACAAAATCACGCTTTAATTTTTGTATAAAGTATCAACAAAGCCGAGAAAATGCGCCCAAAAGTATGGACGGTTTGTGAATTGCGGATTTGAACCCAGATAGCTATAATAACAGACAAGAACAGAAGCAAGGCCGCTTTAGAGGGGAAGGGCCTTGCTTCCGTTTTTATCAATTTACTTTATAGAACACTCCGGAGGAGGAGATTTTTATGAAAAAGATGATCACTCGTCGTCAGTTCATGGCTGCTGCCGGTGTTGTTGCCGCAGCAAGCGCTCTGACTGCCTGCGGAGGTTCTTCCGCAAGCACGGCCGCTTCTTCTGCTGCCGGTTCTACTGCTGCTTCCGGCAGCACCATCAAGGTGGGTGTGATGGGCCCCCTGACCGGTGACGCTTCCGTTTACGGTCAGGCTGTTGTAAACGGTGCCAGCCTGTACATGAAGCAGGTCAATGCCGATGGCGGTGTCAACGGCAAGCAGCTGGAAGTCATCTCCATGGACGAGCAGGGCGATGAAACGCAGGCTGTGACCTGCTTTACCAAGATGGTGGATCAGGGCATCACCGCTCTGGTGGGCGATGTAACCACCGCTCCCACGCTGGCTGTTGCCGCCGAGAGCGCCGATTACAATATGCCTATGGTCACCGCTTCCGCTACTGCCGAGGCTGTTACCTACGATGCCGAGACCGACACCGTGAACGGGAATGTGTTCCGTGCCTGCTTCACCGACCCCTTCCAGGGCGTGAAGATGGCAGATTACGCTTACGAGAAGCTGGGCTACACCAAGGCAGCCGTCATCTTCCTGAAGGGCAAGGACTACAACGAGGGTCTGGCCGAGAACTTTGCCAAGGAGTTTGAGGCAAAGGGCGGCACCGTCGTGGATCAGGAGAGCTACTCTGAGGGCGACGTGGACTTCAAGACCCAGCTGACCAGCATCCTTGGCAAGAACCCCGAGATGGTGTTCTGCCCCAACTACTATCAGGAAGTGGGTCAGATCCTGGCTCAGGCTGAGAGCGTCGGCCTGACCGTTCCCTTCCTGGGCGGCGACGGCTGGGATGGTCTGGAGGGCTACGCCACCGCTGACCAGCTGAAGGACTCCTACTTCTGCGCCTGCTACGCTAAGGGCTCCAGCACCGCGTTTGAGGATGCCTACAAGGCCGAGTACGGCGAGGCCTACCCCAACGGCTTTGCACCCTTGGGCTACGATGCTGCCATGACCGTCGTGTACGGCATCAAGGCTGCCGAGGAGCAGGGCCTCGAGGCCGGCTCTGACGAGTACAAGCAGGCCGTCATCGATGCCATTGCCGGCGGCACCATCGAGGGCATCACCGGCACCTTTACCTTCGACGAGCACCACAACCCCGTCAAGAGCACTGCCATCCTGACCTACGTGGACGGCAAGCCCGAGCTGAAGGAAATGTTCTGATCCGCGCTGTTCCATCCACCGGTGATGGAGCCGCCCGCACAGAGCAAACCCCATGATTTTTTGGAGAACGCCGGAACAGCTTTTTTCTGGTCAGGCGTTCTCCGTTTTTTATATCAAAAAGTGTAAACGCCGCAAAGAAAGGAAGTATCCAACCATGACAGTGTTCTTTAGCCAGCTGATCAACGGCTTGTCCCTTGGCAGCATCTATGCACTGATCGCACTGGGCTACAGCATGGTGTACGG
>ENA-ORNT01002405-ORNT01002405.1-human-gut-metagenome-genome-assembly--contig:-NODE-2405-length-11585-cov-4.642324_pt1 | contig 11585 bp, 13 predicted proteins | sample MGYA00242120_ERZ509032 | MGnify/ENA primary metagenome ERZ509032 (study PRJEB26280, sample SAMEA2338729) | human gut metagenome | biome: human gut; feature: human-associated habitat; material: faeces...
TCAGCAGCGTCGATCACATACCATTTGCGTTCGATCTCGTCCGCTTTAGGCATAAATGTTGACATAATCGCTAGTCCTCCGTTGTTCAAATTCTCCGCAGAGCGCTTGGCTCTTTCTGCGTGCCGGAATATAATAGCACAGGCGAGGGGCAAAGTCAACATTTTTGGCAAACAAATTTAATATATCCTGTCGTTGCTCGCCTATTCTCTTGTTTTCTCGATTATGCTTGTCAAATGCTCATTTTTAATTTATGGAAAAGAGGAGCAAAATGGATCCTTGCGCGGCGCATTTGGCGGTGGGCGCTTTGGCAGATTGCGTACCATCGGCGCCAGTGCCCCAGCCTATGGTGCTTATACCGATTATATATAGGAAAAACCGCCGGTGCAGTTGAATTCCTACCTTTTTTGTGGTATTATTGCTGCGGTGATGTGAAATGATGATTTCAACAAAGGGTCGTTACGCCCTGCAAGTGATGCTGGATTTGGCCCAGCAATGCCCGGACGCTTATATTTCGCTGCACGATATTAGCCAGCGGCAGGCAGTTGCCGGGCTTGATATCGGCGCTGGCGGAGGAGACGACCGTGTCGCCGGCCTTCAGGCCGAGGGGCGCGAGGATGTAGCGGAGCTCGCCGTCTTCGTACTTGACGAGAGCGATGAACGCGCTGCGGTTCGGGTCGTACTCGATGCGCTGGACGGTAGCCGGCATATCGAGCTTGTCACGGCGGAAGTCGATGATGCGGTACTTGCGCTTGTTGCCGCCGCCGCGATGACGGACGGTGATGCGGCCGTAGCTGTTGCGGCCGGCGTTCTTCTTGACAGTCTCAAGAAGGCTGCGCTCGGGCTTTGCCTTTTTATCTACGCCGTCAAACGCAGAAACAGTCATGTTTCTTCTCGACGGGGTATACGGCTTAAAAGATTTGATCGCCATATTGCGTTACACTCCTTCTCTTTGATTAGACCATGCCTTCGAAGAACTCGATGGTCTTGGAATCGGCAGTCAGCTTGACCATGGCCTTCTTGTAGCTGGCACGGCGGCCGGCGGGAGCGGCGCCCTGGCGCTTTTCCTTGCCTTCCATGCGGATGGTGTTGACCTTTTCGACCTTCACACCGAAGATTTCTTCCACAGCCTTCTTGATCTCGATCTTGTTGGCATCGACGGCGACCTTAAAGACGTACTTCTTGGCCTCGGTCTCTTCCATGGACTGTTCGGTGATAACGGGCTTGATGATGATGTCGTATGCGGTCTTCATTATGCGAACACCTCCTCGATCTTTGCCAGAGCAGCCTTATCAACGACGAGCTTCTGAGCGTTCAGGATGTCGTAAACGTTGATGAGGTTGGCGAATGTAACCAGAATGCCGGGGATGTTGGCAGCGCTCTTGACGACGATGGCGTCGTTCTCAGCGGTGACAACCAGAGCCTTGCCGTTGACGCCGACGGCGTTCAGGAAGGTCTTGAAGGTCTTGGTCTTGATGGAGTCCATCTTGATCGCGTCGATCACGACGATCTCTTCGGCCTGCGCCTTGGCGGACAGGGCGGACTTCATGGCGAGTCTCTTGACCTTCTTGTTCAGCGTGTAGCTGTAGTCGCGGGGCTTCGGTGCAAACACGATGCCGCCGTGGGTCCACTGCGGAGCGCGGATGGAGCCCTGACGGGCACGGCCGGTGCCCTTCTGGCGCCACGGCTTGATGCCGCCGCCGGAGACCTCTGCGCGGGTCAGAGCGCTCTGCGTGCCCTGACGGCAGTTGGCGAGATGATTTTTGACGACCTCGTGGACAACGCTCATGTTCGGCTCGATACCGAAGATCGCGTCGTTCAGCTCGACGGAACCGACTTCAGCGCCGGTCATGCTGACAACTTTAATCGTAGACATTTATCAAGCACTCCTTTCCTTACATATTTCTGGCGGAAGCCTTCTGCGGGTTGCGGCCGGAAGCCTTCTGCGGGTTCTTGCTGATGTCGGCACCAGCCTGCTTGATCTTGTGGACCTTGACGGTGGTCTTCACGGTGACGAGGCTGCCCTTGGGACCGGGAACCGCGCCGCGGATGACGAGCATGTTGAGCTCGGGGTCGACCTTGACGACCTCAAGGTTCTGGATGGTGACAGTCTCCACACCGTACTGGCCAGGGCCGATCTTGCCCTTGAAGATACGGCTGGGGTCGGTGGTGGAGCCCATGGAACCGGCGTGACGGTGGACAGGGCCGCCGCCGTGGGTCATACGACCGCGGCTGGCGTTCCAGCGCTTGATAACGCCGGTGTAGCCGTGACCCTTGCTCGTACCGGTGACGTCAACGAAGTCGCCGGACTTGAAGGTGTCAGCCTTGATGATGGCGCCGAGCTCGAGCTCGGAAGCGTTGTCAAGGTCAAACTCACGCAGGTACTTCTTGGGGGAAACGCCAGCCTTGTTCAGGTGGCCGAGTTCAGGCTTGGAGAGCTTCGCTTCGCGAATGTCCTCGTAGCCAAGCTGGACAGCCTCATAACCGTCTTTTTCGCTGGTCTTCTTCTGAGTGACCACGCAGGGACCGGCCTCGATAACGGTGACCGGGATCACATGGCCCTTTTCGTCGAAGATCTGAGACATGCCAACTTTTCTGCCGATGATTGCTTTCATGTATGATCCTCCTGTAAAGGTTATTGGTCGGCTTAGTTAGCGGCAACTCCCGCCATTGCTCTGCCGACTTGACCCCGCCCATCTCACGCAAGTCGATGGGCTTTTGGGTAGAGCAACAAAATTTGCTTCAAAAACGACGGCGTCGTTTTTGAGAGGGTTTGCAGCTTGCTGCATGCACTCCTTCGTTCGTACACTTGCAAGCTGAGCGGTGTTTTTCTGACGCACATGTCGTCAGAAAAACGATTTCATTGGTTTCGCGTCTGCGGACGCGAAATTGTGAAATGCTGGATTAGAGCTTGATCTCGATCTCAACGCCGGCGGGAAGCTCGAGACCCATCAGAGCCTCGACCGTCTTGGGGCTGGAGTTGGTGATGTCGATCAGGCGCTTGTGGGTACGGCGCTCAAACTGCTCACGGCTGTCCTTGTACTTATGCACAGCGCGCAGGATGGTGACGACTTCCTTCTTGGTGGGCAGAGGGATGGGGCCGGAGACGGTAGCGCCAGTGCGCTTGGCGGTCTCGACGATCTTCTCTGCGCTCTGGTCGATGACCTGGTGGTCATAGGCCTTGAGACGAATGCGGATCATTTCTTTTGCCATTTTCGGTTTCTCCTTCATTTTGTACGGTTTTCTTGCTTTGTCGAAGCCGTACGGTGAGAGGTTTTCTTGTACGCTTATCCGTGCGTATCATTCCGGCTCATAGAAAAACCGGCACGAATAAACGGCCGGTCCACACATGGCGCAGCGATCTACGCAACGTACAGATATTCTCTCAGCCGCCCGATGTTCGGACATACTCCCCGAAAGTTACCTCAGAAACCTGAGCAATCTCCCGGTTCATCGCAATATCGCGCAAATAGGGCAGGATGCGCCCAATCGCGGACTTGCATATAGTACCAAATTCCGTTGCACATGTCAAGACAAATTTCACTTTTTTCTTAAGAATTTTTTTAGCAGTCTCTTTTCGCGGCAACTGTGGCGGATTTGGCGCAAAAACGCGGCATATTGCCCCCTCCCTGCCGATATATTTAGGGGCAAAGGAGTTGATGGACATGGCAATGGCCTGGCTTTGGACGGGAATGGTGGCAGTCTCGCTCATTTTCGGCGCGCTGACGGGAAACTTGAATGCGCTCAGCGCTGCCGCGCTCGAGGGCGCGCAGAGCGCGGTCGAGCTGTGTTTGGCGATGTGCGGCGTGATGTGCCTCTGGACGGGCGTGATGGAAGTGATGAACCAGTGTCATCTCACCGACCGCCTCGCTTCCCTCTTCCGCCCGCTGCTCAAGAGGCTCCTGCCGAACGCGAGCCGCGACAGTGAGACGCTGGCCGCGATCTCCGCTAACCTCTCTGCCGATCTCTTGGGCCTTGGTAACGCGGCCACGCCGCTCGGCATCCGCGCCGCCTGCCGTATGAGCCGCGGCTGCAAGGGTACCGCATCGGATGAGCTGTGCCTGCTCGTCGTTTTGAATACGGCGTCCATTCAACTGTTGCCCACCACGCTCGCAGGCGTGCGCGCTTCGCTCGGCGCCGCCGACCCGTTCGACATTTTACCCGCCGTGTGGCTGACGTCGCTTCTCTCTGTCCTCGCAGGGCTCCTTGCCGCAAAGCTCTTCGCCCGTCTCTGGAGGAATTAAGTCATGGCGCTCTCTACGCTCATCGTGCCCGTACTGCTCACCTTCACGGCCTGCTTTGCCCTCGGCAAGCGTGTCGACGTCTACTCCGCCCTCACCAAAGGCGCGGAGGAGGGACTCACGGTGCTGCTGCACATTCTGCCGTCACTCATCGCACTGCTCTCCGCCGTCTACATGTTCCGTGCGTCCGGCGCGATGGAGGCGCTCGGCGCGCTTTTAGCCCCCGCACTCGACAAGATCGGCATTCCTGCCGAGACTGCGCCGCTTCTCTTCATCCGCCCCATCTCCGGCAGCGGCGCGCTGGCTGTCGGATCGGAGATCATGGACTCCTACGGCGTCGATTCCTATGTTGGCCGCGTTGCGGCGGTCATGCTCGGCTCGAGCGAAACGACGTTCTACACCGTCGCCGTCTATTACGGTGCAGCGGGCATTACGAAAACGCGCTATACTATCCCCGCCGCGCTCTGCGCCGACGTGGTGATGTTCCTCGCATCCGCGTTTTTTGTGCGGCTACTCATGGGCGCGTAAAAAGGAGCCGCCGCAGGCAGCTCCTTTTCCTTTATTCTTCTGTTCTCACGCGGATGCGCAGGGCGCATTTTCCTCTCTGCCCGCCGATAGTAATTGCATAGCGCAGGGCCAGCATCCCGCCGTCCTCGTCGAGCTTCCACTTGACCGACTCCGCCTTCACTGCGACCGGCAAGGTTCCGTAGGGCACGGCATAGAATGAGGTGTGCTCCTTCCCCTCCGCAAAGACCATCTCGCTCGTCACCTCGCCCGTGCGCGTCAGAATGATGCAGTCCGGCGCGAGGGCAAGGCGCGTTGCGGTGGTCACCTTGCCGTCCCCGTCCGTTTCCTCATAGCGCAGGAGATAGCCGTCGCGCGTTTCCTCCATCGTGCCGCGCACGCGGAGATCTGAGCTGTCGGCGCTCATGCCTTCGTATTGCTGCTCGCCGTGCACGGTGAGCCAAACGTTTCTTTTCATACAGTCCTCTTTCTCATTTGTTTCTGTCATCATACTACGGCGGAGAGCGGGACACAAGGCGCATTTGCATTTTTTGTGCGTTTCCCTGTTTTTGCTATGGTAAAATGCAAAAGCGCGTGCTATAATCTCCGGTAAGCAGATTCTCTGTTCCGTCAAAGGAGGCGTCACTATGAAAATTGATCTGACGGAAAAGCAATTCCGCCGTCTTCTTGATCTGGTCTACGTCGGCAACTGGGTGATGAACTCCACCCGCGGCGACGACCGTATCCGCGAATACGACGATGTAGAGAGCACCGTATTCGCCAACTGTCTCTCCCACGGCATGGTGCCGCTGGTCGAGGCCTATCAGGGCGAACTGATCCCCTCGCGCGCGTTTGCCGAGGGCGGCATCCACGAGGCCATCATGGCCTACGAGGACACGATGTTTTTCGAAATTCTCGCTCAGGAGCTTGCCCTGCGCGATATGGACAGCGACGCGCCCACGCCCGAAAATGTCGACGAGCTGCGCGAGCGAATGGACACCTACTTAGGCGAATTCGAGCAGCACGGCACCGACAACATCACCGTTGAAATGTAAAAGTGTAACAGAAGGCAAAGAGGTCTCCGCTTTTTAAGCGGAGACCTCTTTATCTTCGCGGCCGCAGCCGCGAAATGTTTTTGATCCATAAATCGCCGCGACAAGTGCGTGGCGATTTATTCTTCTCGCTCCGCTCGTGTCGAGCCGCCCTACGGGCGGCGAGGCACGAAGCGGAGCGCATCCCCTATTTTTTAAGGATGCCAACGGCATCCTTAAAAAATAATCACGTCTTGATTCCCATCGTCTCCCACTTGCCGCTGCGGTAGCGCAGGAAGAAGATGACACTGCGCACCGACCAGTCCACGATCGCGTGCGCGAACCACACGCCGATGACGCCGTAGCCCATGTATTTGCCCAGCACGTACGCAAGCAGCACGCGCACGACCCACATCGTCAGCATACTGGCGAGCATCGTGAACTTCGCGTCGCCTGCCGCACGCAGGAAGCCCGGCACCATAAACGCCGGTACCCAGATGAAGATGGATGAGATGCCGTGGATCAGCGTGACCGTGACGGCGAGCTTTTCCGCCTCTGGTGAGACGTTGTAGACACGCATGATGAGCGGCAGCAATGCGATGATCGTCAGGTTGACGGCCGCCATGATGCCGTACGTCCACTTGACAATTTTTCTGAGATACGCGCGTGCCTGATCGAATTCGCCCGCGCCGACGCACTGGCTCACGACCGCTGCAAGGCCCAAGTTGATGGCCTGACCGGCAAAGCAGTTGAAGTTTGAGATGGTGTTGCCGATGGCGTTCGCCACCATCGATGCCGTGCCGAACGTCGAAATCAGGCTGAAAAGCACGAGACGCCCCAGCTGGAACATGCCGTTTTCGACGCCGCTTGGCACGCCGATGTAGAAGATGTTCTTCATCAGGCGCATATTGAGGTGGAAGCCGCGAATATCGGACAGGTGCAGCATCAAGTCGCGGTTGAAGAGCAGCGAAAGGATGACGACTGCCGCGACCGTGCGGGACACGAGCGTCGGGATCGCGACGCCCGCGACGTCCATACCGAAGCCAAAGATCAAAACGGCGTTGCCGATCACGTTGATACTGTTCATCAGGAGCGAAACTTTGAGCGACACATCGCTGTGGCCCATCGTGCGGAACAGCGCCGCGCCGCCCGCCTTGACCCCCTGCGCGATGCGCAGAGCCTGCTCGGCGTTCTCGATGCTGCAGGGGCCTGCCATAACGGCAATCTTTTCCTTGCTGCCGATCTTCACGCCGCCGCAGTCGATGACCGAGTCTGCGGGGTGGAACAGGCGGTTGGCGCGCTTATAGGGCGCGGACACGCGGGTAACGTTGTCGATCCACGGGTTTGCCAGCACGTCCCGCTCGTCGATCTTGGTGGTATCGCCCACCAGACCGAACACGTTGTAGTCCTTGCCGGTGATCAGGGTCACGTCCAGACCCTGATTTTCGAATTTATCAACGATCTTTTCCAGCTCCTCTTTGGGAGTGCCTTTTTTGGTGGAGATGATCATGGGAGGTTGTTCCTTTCCTGTTTGTTTTACATCACGATATGCGCCTTAGAGGAGCCGTCGGTGCGCAGCAGCTGTGCCAGCCAGATGCAGGCGTGCAGGTAGCCCTGTGGGCCTTCGCCGATAAAATGTCCCTGACAACCAAAGGACACCACGTCCGTTTTGCGGAAGGGCTCGCGCTCGTCCGGGGCGTCCAGCATCACCTCTACGGCGGGCACGCTGCACAGCCGCAGCGCGTCCAGAATGGCTACGCTGTAATGGGCGTAGCCGCCGGGGTTCAGCACGATGCCGTCCACCCGCCCGGGGGCGGACTGGATCTCGTCGATGAGGTCGCCCTCGTGGTTGGACTGGCAGATATCCGTTTCAATGCCAAGCTGGTCGCAGCCCGCCTGCACATAGTCCATCAGGCCGGTGTAGTCCACTTCGCCGGGCACGCCGGGCTCAGACCAGCGTGCCAGATTGATGTTTGGCCCGTTAAGAATCAAAAATTTCATCCAGTGCCTCCTGTGCAGCTGCCAGCGTCTGGGCCAGCGTGCCGGTGTTAGAAATCACCGCATCTGCGGCGGCAAGGTACAGCGGGCGGCGCTGGGCTTCCATGGTGCGCAGCGCTTCGGCGCTGGAAGAAAGCGGGCGGTCGCCGCCCACAGCCAGCGCTTCCACCGGCCGGTCGATGAACAGCACTACGCCGTTCTGGCGCAGGGCGCGGATGTTTTCCGCCCGTTTCACCGCGCCGCCGCCGCAGGAGAGCACAAGCCCTTTTTCCTTGCCGAAGCGGGCGATCTGCGCGGCTTCCTTTGCCCGGAAGCCTTCTTCGCCCTCGGCGGCAAAGATATCCGGGATGCTGCGTCCGTCTGCCTTGACGATCTCCTCGTCCAGATCCACCAGCGGTCTGCCCAGCTGCTTTGCCAGCAGGCGGCCAAGGGTGGATTTGCCGCAGGAGGGCATTCCCACAAGGGCGATGTTCAGCGTCTCGCGGCGCAGCGCGGCGGTGATGCGCCGCACCTCGCCCGGGGCGTCCTCGAACTTGCGGCCAAGGAAGTATTCGGCGGCATACACCGCCTGTGCCACCAGCATCTCCAGCCCGCCTACGGCTACCGGCACACCGGCTTCCTCGGCGCGGAGAATGAGTTCGGTCTTGTTGGGGTTATAAACCACGTCCACCACGGCTTCCAGTCCGGGCATGGCGGCCACGTCTAGACTGCACACACCCACATTGGGGTACATCCCGGCGGGGGTGGTGTTGAACACCACCTGTGCGCCGCTGCGCACGGCTTCGGCGTAGCTCAGCTCGCCCTTTTCCGGGTCGGGAGTGCGGCTGACCGTCAGCACCTTGGCAGCGCCTTTGTCCAGCGCCACCGCGCGGGTAGTGTTGTGGGTGCCGCCGGTGCCCAAGATAAGCACGGTCTTGCCCGCAAGCTCCACGCCGTGGGCTTCGCACAGGTGGGCAAAGCCCAGATAATCGGTGTTGTAGCCGTAGAGCAGGCCGTTTTTATTGACCACCGTGTTCACCGCGCCGATGGCGCGGGCGCGGGGGTCGATGAAGGAGCAGTACTCCATCACCAGCTTTTTGTAGGGGATGGTCACATTGATGGCCTTGAACTGCCGCCGCTGCAAAAAGGCGCGGGCGTCTGCCTCGGTGGGCAGGGGGCACAGCTCGTAGCTGTACCCGCAGAGCAGTTCATGGATGGTCTTAGAGTAGGAGTGTCCCAGCTTGCCGCCGATCAGTCCGTATTCCATCTCAGTCCTCCTTCCGGTAGCCGGTGGGGTCGGTCATCCACCGGGCACCGTACCGGGCGGTGAGCAGATCGCCCACCGCAAGGGCGGCGGCGCAGGTCTGCACGATAGCGGCCCGGGGCACGATGCAGGGGTCGTGCCGCCCCTGAATGGACAGCTGCGCGTCCTTTTTGGCGATGTAGTCCACCGTGTCCTGCTGCTTGTAGATGCTGGGGGTGGGCTTGACGGCGGTGCGGAACACCACCGGCATACCGTTGGCGATGCCGCCGTTGATGCCCGCGTTGTGGTTGGTGGCGGTGACTACCGCGCCCTCTGCCGTCATGCGGAAGGCGTCGTTCGCTTCCGAGCCGCGCAGCCCGGCAAAGCCGAAGCCGGTGCCGAACTCGATGCCCTTGACCGCCGGGATGGAAAAAGCCAGATGGGCGATCTCGCTCTCCACGCTGTCAAAGTAAGGCTCGCCGATGCCGGCGGGCAGGCCGAGGATGGCGGTTTCCAGCACGCCGCCCACGCTGTCGCCCTCGGCACCGGCGGCGCGGATGGCGGCTTTCATGGGTTCTTCCACGGCGGTGTCCAGCACCGCAAAGCCCTCGGTCTTACTGGCAAGCGTCCCCACCTGTGCCGCAAGGGCGGCGGGGTCGTCCAGCGCAAAGGGGGTATCTGCGAGCCCCGCGCACCGGGCGATGTGGGTGGTGATATCAATACCCGCCCGCTGCAATGCGGCCAGCACGATGCTGCCGCCTGCCACGAGGGCGGCGGTCACCCGGCCGGAAAAGTGCCCGCCGCCCCGGGCGTCCTGAAAGCCGTGGTACTTGGCGTAGGCGGTAAAGTCTGCGTGGCCGGGGCGCAGAAGGTCGGCGGTCTTGGCGTAGTCGCCGCTGCGGGTGTTCTGGTTTTCGATCATCAGGGCAATGGCGGTGCCGGTGGTGTGGCCGTTCACCACACCGGAAAGCAGCTGCACCGCATCCGCCTCCACCCGGGGGGTGGAAAGGCCATCGCCCCGGGCGCGGCGCTTATCCATGCAGGCGGCGAGGAAGCTCTCATCCACCGGAACACCGGCAGCCATGCCGTCCAGCACCGCGCCCACAGCGCGGCCGTGGCTCTCGCCGAAGATGGTCAGCGAAAGGTCGCTGCCAAAGGTATTTTTCATGGGTCAGTCCTCCATGCCCAGCAGCGGGCGCAGCCCCTCCACAGGGATGGTCTCGGCGCGCCAGCAGCCAAGGCCGGGCACCTTGATGATAGTGATCTGTCCGTCCTGCGCTTTTTTGTCGTGCAGCATCTCGGCCAGCACCTTTTCCTTATCGTAGGCGGTGCGGGTGGGCAGGCCTAAGCGGCGGTACACGCCGCGCACCCGCTTTTGCAGCGCCTTGGATTCGATCATGGGCAGCATGCCCAGCGCCACGCACTCGCCGTGGAACAGGCCGGTGGTGCGGCGTCCCTTGATGCCCTTCACGGCCTCGATGCCGTGGCCGATGGTGTGGCCGAAGTTCAGCGCTTTGCGCATACCCTGCTCGGTCTCGTCCTGCTCCACGATGCTCTTTTTAAAGCGCAGGCTGCGGCAGATGATGTCGCCGATGCGGTCGTCCACGTCCTCTTTTTCAAAGATGGAGAACAGCTCCGGGTCGGCCAGAAGCCCGGCCTTGACGGCCTCGGCCAGACCGTTGATGAAGTGGCGGCGGGGCAGGGTGGACAGGGTGTCCGGGTCCACGATGACCAGCTTGGGCTGCCAGAAGGCGCCCACGATGTTCTTGGTGTCGCCCAGATCCACGGCGGTCTTGCCGCCGATGGAGGAATCGATCATGGAAAGGGTGGTGGTGGGGCAGTTGATAAAGTCGATGCCGCGCATATAAATGGAAGCGGCAAACCCGGCAAGGTCGCCCACCACGCCGCCGCCTACGGCCACCACAAGGTCGCCCCGGCCCATGCCGAAGTCCAGCATCTGCCGCAGCACGGTCTCCAGAATTTTAAAACTCTTGCTGGCTTCGCCCTGCGGCACGGTGATGATGGTGGCATCCTTGCACTGGTCGGCTACCATCTGGGCGTACTGTGCGGGCACACCGCTGTCGGTGACCACCGCCACCCGGCGGTCCAGCCGGGCGAACTGGTACAGGTTTTCCAGCGCGCCGCTCTTTAAAATGATATCATAGCTGCGCTCGCCCAGGTTCATGGTGAGCTTGGTTCCGATAAATTCGCTCATTTTGTGTACACTCCTAACAGCCGCACGGTGCGGCAGGTATGATCCAGCTCGCGCAGCAGCGCGGCGGTCTCGTCGGCGGTGGGGTCGCCCACCAGCTCCACATAAAAGTAATAATCAAAGGGGACATGGGGCAGTGGGCGGCTCTTGATGGACTCCATATTGTAGCCGCTGGCACCGATGATCTGGATCACCTCGGCCAGCTTGCCGGGCTTGTTGTCCACGGTGAACAGCAGGGAAAACCGGTTGCCCGCCGTGGGTTTCTCTTTGCTCAGCACGATGAAGCGGGTGGTGTTGTCGCCGTCGGTGTTGATGCTGGGCACCAGCACCTCCAGCCCGTACAGGGCCGCTGTTTCCACGCTGGCAATGGCGGCAAGGCT
>ENA-ORNT01002410-ORNT01002410.1-human-gut-metagenome-genome-assembly--contig:-NODE-2410-length-11573-cov-5.605487_pt1 | contig 11573 bp, 10 predicted proteins | sample MGYA00242120_ERZ509032 | MGnify/ENA primary metagenome ERZ509032 (study PRJEB26280, sample SAMEA2338729) | human gut metagenome | biome: human gut; feature: human-associated habitat; material: faeces...
ATTTATATGTATGTCTACCCACCCTCAACCCGTTCGGACCTTCAGCAATGGGATAGACATTGCAAATTTAGTGTAATATTTTATTGTAACAAAATTTTTGAAAGAAAATACGATTAAGCGAGAGCAATGAAAGTTACTTTCAAATTGCCGAGCGTGAGCTTTTATAGAAAAAGAGCAGGAAGTTGGCAACTTCTGATGCAGAAGTTGGCAGATTATATAAAAACATTGGAAGTCTGGCTTTATCCCTCATCCCTCAGACTGTAATCTACTGTAAGACAAAAGGATAACATTGTGAGAGATTGGGTGAGGGATAAAATCATCCCTCACCGTGTTGTCTTACTCTTACTCGTAGAGATAGTCGTCGATCAAGTCCTGTGTTTTTGCTTTGCTGAACTTCTTGGGATTGAAGTTTGGCGACACCCAGTCCTTCATCATCATGTATTCTGGTGATTTTGGGTTGTCGAGTACTTCGAGGAGATGTTTGTAGCCAATGACACCGCCTACGTCTTCCGGTGGACAGGCATTCTTGCCTTTTAAAAGCTTTACTGCGTATTCCTCGTAGGCAGGCATCTTCCGGCGACTCTCAAGGGTTATCGAGTGCTCCCAGCTGTCGCCGAAGTCATACTCCCACAATATTTTGTTGCCCTTGCGGTTGAGTAGGTCTCTCAGGGAGTATTCGTGTTGCCCGAACTTTTTCCAACCGCTCTCCTTGTAGAAAGCGTCTTCCTCATAGTTGGTTTCCTCGTAGAACTTGCCGTTAGCCTTGAACTGGTTCAGGTGGCTTCCCTCCCATCCCATAGCCATGGTGAGAATCTCGGCAAGCGCATCAAGTCTGATGTTCGACGGTACCTCTATCTGTCGCATTATCTCCAGCGGGGCGTTGTTGAGTGTGACATTTAGCGTGAACATGTCCACGTTCTTCTGATTTGTAATGAAAATGTCGTCCCAAAAATAATCTTCATCGTCGTCCCAAAAGAAATCGTCATCGTCGTCCAAGAAGAAATCGTCATAGTTATCCATGCTGTCGTTTTGCATTCCGTCGTTTTCCTTCTTTTCTTTTATCCCGTTGAGCAATTCCTCCAACGAGTTGTATTGTATGTATTCGTGGTCGTTGCCGTTGCGAATGATGTTCTCGGCATCTTTGTAGGTAGGGGCGGTAACCGACAGTATTTTATACTTGTCGTACAGTATTTTCAGTAGGGGCAGTAGCTCTGTGGCATTAGCTTCGGCAGCAGCCTCTATCAGTCTGTCGAACAGTTCCGTCTGTAGCGTTTCCTCCACGCAGTCAACTACTGTTGTCGAAACCCATGCGAGGTATTTCAACCTGTTTGCCCTGTCGTGTTTTGCCATGAGTACCACGGCATTTACTATCATTGGGTATGCGAAAGGCAGGAATCCGGTGGTGTGCATCAGTTGACTGAGTGTGTCGAGCTGCCCGCAGCAGACCTTCGATATAATATATTCGCAATCCTCTTCAAACGCTTCTATATAGCACTGGTAGAATTTGTAATTCTGCTTTATCAGAACCTCCAGGATTGTGTCCGCCAGAACTTTCATATCAAACTTCTCCACGAGAGCCATGCCTGCCCAGAGTGGCATCTGGTTGGTATTGGTGATATCAACTTCTCCATTTTGCATCTTGGCGAGAATGTTGAGCAGAAAGTTTCTTGTCGTTTTCTCTCTTTCGTCCTGTGCCATGTCTTGCATCCGTGCTTTAGCTTCAGAGTATGCTGTGTAGACATCAGCGATTCTTCTTGCTTCAAACAGTTTCTGCATGAAATCCGGCATTGGTTTGGCGAGAGTGGAGTAGGAGGGAGCCTTGTATGAATACATATTGTCCATAAGGCTTTCGTAATCCTCAAAGATGTTACCTTCTTTCATCTGTTCGAGTATGTTTTTAAGCTCGTCCTCGTTGAAGTTTTCAAGTACTTTTTCAAGTACTTTATTGAATTCGTCTTTAATGTCTTTCTTCATGTTTTTTTTTGAGTAATATTTTTATTTTAAAATTACTGCAACTTCTTCTTCACTTATACCCGTCATTCCTGTAAATTGCAGAATATTCATTCCGTTGGAAGCAAGGTCATTTACTATATTTTTTATGTGCGTTCGTCAGCCATTATTTATTTGAATACGGAGTCGTAAATCGGATTTGCAATATGCTGTATCTTATCATATACCAATGGTATCTTAGTGTTGTACCATCGGTATATGATGCTTTTTCTTTTATCAATGATTGTATTATCCCCTTACGTAGTGTGGCATGTCGGCTGGGGTAATCATTGATATCTCAACGATGCCTGCCACCTTGCCGTCTTTCTTCCATGCGGTCTGGTATATTACCTTGTGAACGCCCTGCTTCTCAATGGTATAGGCGTTGCTGCCGCCCGTTTCAAGAAGGTGGCGGATAATCTCTTTCGACCTTTCGGAGTGGCAGGCGTAGAGGTTCTTGCCGATGAGGTCGCCTTCTTTCTTGTAGGTCTCGCGCGACTTGTCGTTCATGTAAATGATGGTGCCTTCGGCGTCGCATACCGTAACGGCACAGTTCATGGCTTTCGCCCACTCGTAGTTTTCCATTGTTTCCATAGTTTTTTTGTGGCTCTCTCTGGGAACAGGGAATTCTTTGTGTTTGGGTTACAGAAGAACTCCGGTTGTTCGGAGAGGGCTGTGAGTTATGATTTAAATATGAATTAATAAATTGTCAATGTGCTTCGAGCCAGTTCTTGCCCCATCCGCTGTCGGCAACGAGGGGAACCTGCATCTTGAAGGCATTCTGCATTTCCTCCATTACTATGCGTTCCACCTTCTCATGCTCCTCGGGCACGACGCTGAAGTTCAATTCGTCGTGTACCTGCAGAATCATCTTCGACAGGATGCCCTCTGCCTTAAAGCGGCGGTGGATGCGTATCATCGCCACCTTTATTATATCGGCTGCCGTGCCCTGTATCGGTGCGTTTATGGCGTTGCGCTCGGCAAAGCCACGTACCGTGGCGTTATGGGAATTGATGTCGGCAAGATAACGTCGGCGGTGGAACAGTGTCTCGGCATATCCCTTGGCACGTGCCTCAAGAATGCTCTTGTCCATATATTCCTTTACCTTGGGGAAGGTCTCGAAGTATCCGCTAATCAGCTGTTTAGCCTCGTCGCGGCTTATCTCCAGACGCTCCGCCAAGCCGAACACAGTGATGCCGTAGATGATGCCGAAGTTGGCGCGCTTTGCTTTTGTTCGCTGGTCGCGCGATACGGCATTGATGTCCTCTTTATATATCTTTGCTGCCGTGGCAGCGTGTATGTCGTGTCCCTCGCGGAATGCTTCAATCATGTTCTCGTCGCCACTGAGATGAGCCATTACACGAAGCTCAATCTGACTGTAGTCGGCAGAGAAGAACTCGCATCCCGGCTCCGGGATGAAAGCCTTGCGGATTTCTTTTCCGTCCTCTCCACGAACAGGGATGTTCTGCAGGTTAGGGTTGCTCGAAGAAAGTCGTCCCGTAGCCGTAACCGTCTGGTTGAAAGACGTATGGATATGTCCTGTGCGTGGGTTTATCAGCTTTGGTAGGGTGTCTACATAGGTACCGAGCAGCTTCTTCAACCCTCTGTGTTCAAGGATGTCTGCCACAATCTCGTGCTTATGTTTCAAGGACTGTAACACTTCTTCGTTGGTGACGTATTGTCCTGTCTTTGTCTTCTTTGCTTTTTCCACGATCTTCAGCTTGTCGAACAACACCTCGCCTACCTGTTTCGGCGATGCTATGTTGAACTCAGTGCCTGCCAGGTCGTAGATGCGGCTTTCTATTTCCTTCATTCGCGAAGTCAACACGCCGGATGTCTCTTTCAGCGATTCTGTGTCAATCCTCACTCCGTTCATCTCCATCTCGGCAAGCACAGGCATCAGTGGCATCTCTATATTATAGAAGAGGTCTTCGGCTCCGAATCTCTTCAGTTCCGGCTCAAGCTTGTTTTTCAGTTGCAGAGTGATGTCGGCATCCTCGGCGGCATATTCGTATATCTGCTCTGGTGTGAGGTCGCGCATGTTTTTCTGTCCTCTGCCTTTTGGTCCGATAAGCTCTTCGATATGGATTGTCTGGTAGTCGAGATAAATCTCTGCCATATAATCCATGTTGTGTCGCAGCTCCGGCTGAATGAGGTAGTGGGCAATCATGGTGTCGAACATCTCGCCGCGCACCTCGATGCCGTAGTTGCGCAGCACCTCGATGTCGTATTTCATATTCTGTCCGATTTTCAGAATATCTTCGTTTTCGTACAGAGGTTTGAAAATATTTACAATCTTCTGTGCTTCGTCTCTATCGGCAGGTACTGGAACGTAAAAAGCCTCTCTTTCCTTGAATGCAAAGCTTAAACCCACCAATTCGGCATTGATAGCTTCTGTAGAAGTTGTTTCTGTGTCAAAACTTATGATTTGCTTTGTAATAAATAAATCACATAGTTTCTGTATATCTTCTTCTTTATCAATAAGTTGATAGTTGTGAGTCACGTTTTTCAGGCTCTGAGAAGGCCCATTTTTTATTTCTCCTGTCCCGTCGGCTGTAAATTCGGCAAACAAATCGAGTTGGTTTGAAGCTTTTTTTTGCTGTTGTTTAGGTTTGTTAAGAAATCGCTCTGTGAAGGTCTTGAACTCCAGTTCATTGAAGATTTCTATTATTCTTTTCTCGTCAGGCTCTTTGACTTCCAGTTCTTCGAGATTAAGTTCAATTGGAACATCAGTCTTTATGGTTGCAAGAAATTTGGAGAACTCGATTTGTTCCTTGTTCTCTTCAACCTTTTTCTTGAGTGCACCTTTCAGTTCATCAGTACGGTGGAGTAGGGAGTCGATGCTTCCGAACTGTGTAATGAGTTTCACGGCAGTTTTTTCTCCCACACCAGGACATCCTGGAATATTGTCGGCAGAGTCTCCCATCAAGCCCAAGAGGTCGATAACCTGTTCCGGTGACTCGATGCCATATTTCTCCTTTATTCCTTCGGCATCAAGAGTTTCATATCCTCCGCCGTGGCGTGGACGGAACATCTTAACGTTTCCGCCTACGAGCTGTCCGTAATCCTTGTCTGGAGTGAGCATATATGTGTCTATGCCTTCTTTGTCTGCTTTTTTGGCAAGAGTTCCCACAACGTCATCTGCCTCATAGCCAGCAACCTCAAGTACAGGTATACGCATTGCTGCGAGAATATCCTTAATGATAGGTACAGCTTTGCGTATATCTTCAGGTGTTTCCTCGCGCTGGGCTTTATACTGTTCGTAAGCCTCATTTCGGAAGGTAGGTCCGTGTGGGTCGAAAGCCACACCGAGATACTTTGGTTGTTCCTTCTGGAGCACCTCATGTAGTGTGTTGCAGAATCCCATTACAGCGGAAGTGTTCAGACCTTTGGAGTTTATTCTTGGGTTCTTTATGAAAGCATAATACGACCTGTATATCAGAGCGTAGGCATCGAAAAGGAAAAGTTTGTCCATTGATGTATTTTTGTTTTTATATTTACTAAAAGTGATGTAACCCACCTCCAAAAGCCTTGGATATAAAGGCAAATGGGAGGAAAAAGTTTTCTTTATATAAGAATATCGTGTAAAATTACTGTTTTTTTCTGATTAATCGGATAAAATAAGTAATTTTGTAACAAAATTCATTCAATGGACTATTTATCACGCATAAAGCAACCTATAGAGAGTGAGCTCTCAGACTTTAACAATCTGTTCGCTGAGGCATTGTCGCATACCGATGGACTGTTGTCTCAGGCATTGGCTTATATTAGGCAGCGTACAGGTAAACGTATGCGTCCGATGCTTATTCTGCTTATTGCCCGTAACTATGGACAAGTGTCGGATGTGACACAGAATGCTGCTGTTGGTCTGGAACTCTTGCATACAGCAAGTCTTGTACACGATGACGTTGTTGACGAGAGTGAGGAGCGTAGAGGGCAGGCTTCTGTAAATGCTACCTATGATAATAAGGTGGCAGTTCTTGTTGGAGACTATCTCTTGTCTACTGCATTGCTTCATGTTGCTTATACGAAAAATACGAATATCGTGAAATATCTTGCAGAGTTGGGTAGGACTTTGGCAAGCGGTGAGATATTGCAGTTGTCAAATATCTCTAATGATAAAATCTCGGAAGATGTTTATTATCAGGTGATTAAACAGAAGACGGCAGCTCTCTTCGAAGCCTGTTGCGCTATAGGTGCTCTGTCTGCAGGGGCAACAGATGAAGATATTGAAAAGGCTAAGGTCTTCGGTCAGAATCTTGGTATTATTTTTCAGATTCGTGATGATATCTTTGATTACTTCGATTCCACGGAAATAGGCAAGCCTACAGGCAATGATATGGCTGAAGGCAAGTTGACTCTTCCTGTTATCTTTGCTCTTAATGATACTAACGACAGTAGTATGATAGAGCTTGCATACAAGGTTAAGAACCGTACTGCTACATCAGATGAAATATCAAGGCTTGTAGCTTTTGCGAAAGATAATGGTGGTATAGATTATGCCAAGAAGCGTATGGAGGACTTTCATCTGGATTGCATGAATTATATAGATGAACAGGTCTCTTCAAAAGAGATAAAAGATAGTCTGAAGTTTTATCTTGATTATGTGATACAGAGAAAAAAATAAGAAAGTTCCCAAAGTATTGATATTGTTTACTTTGGGAACTTTTTATATGTGTCTTCTTAGAAGAACTTGGTTTCCTGTCCTTCTATTTCGCTCAACAGCATGTTGGCAAGGCGGCTTGTTCCAAGTCGGAACCATTTATTGGTCAACCATTTTTCGCCCAGGACTTCTTTTACTATTGTATAGTATATAAGTGCGTCCATAACGCTGTTGATGCCTCCCGCGGGCTTAAAACCGATTTGTATGCCTGTTTCATCGTAGTATTCCTTGATAGCCTGGCACATTACGTAGGCTGCCTCTGGTGTAGCTGCAGGTTCAAGCTTACCGGTAGATGTCTTGATGTAGTCCGCACCGGCATACATGGCTATGATAGACGCCTTTTTGATGTTTGATGCAGTCTTCAGGCATCCTGTCTCAAGAATAACCTTCATGGCGTGCTCTCCGCAGACCTCTTTCAGCTCACTTATTTCGTCAGCTACGCCCTCATAGTCGCCACTGAGGAACTTTCCTACAGGCATAACGATATCTATCTCTGTAGCGCCGTCTTTTATAGCCAGTGCAGTCTCAGCCACCTTGACCTCTATAAGTGCCTGAGAAGAAGGGAAACTGCCCGAAACGCAGGCTATTTCCACGCCGTCGATCTCCAGCGTCTCGCTGACAACCTTTGCAAAGCATGGATAAACGCAGATTGTAGCAACGTGGGGAAGGTCTCCGTAAGCTTCGTCAAACTGGTTTACGCGTTCTGTGAAGGCAAGCACGCTCTCTTCTGAGTCTGTTGTCTTCAAGGTTGTCAGTTCAATGCTTCCCATAAGGAATTTCTTGACATCGAGATTGTCGTTTTCATGAACTTTCTCTGTTATTATTTTTTTTACAGCTTCTCTTACTTCATTGTCATCAAGGTTGGTGTTGTACTTGTTCAGAGCCTCTTCGTATTTGTTCGTCTTGGGAGTTTTATCAACTCTCTCTTCCTTCTTTGTCTCTTTTTCTGTCATCATAGTTAAATCAATTTGGTTTATATTAATGTTTTATTGTCTTCTGATGGGGTAGGATGTTCTGTAAGTTTGGGGTTGTTGTGATGTCTTTCAGAATCCCTTTTTGTCTTCTTGTCGAAGCTTTTCTTCAGTTCCTCTGTTAGGTCTATGCCTGTTTGGTTTGCAAGGCATAGGAGCACCCACATTACGTCTGCCATCTCCTCTCCGAGGTTAGCTTTCTCGCCAGGCTTAAAGCTTTGGTCTCCGTAGGTTCGGGCTATTACTCTTGCCAGTTCGCCCACTTCTTCTGTCAGACAAGCCATGTTTGTCAGTTCCGAGAAATACCGCACGCCATAGGTTTTTACCCATGTGTCAACCATCTCTTGTGCTTCTTTTATCGTCATGCTGCAATAATATTATATATGTCTCCTACCAGCAGTCCGCCGCATAGTAAGAGGAATATGAAAATTATAATTTTGGTCACTTTTCCCTCTGCGCATAGGAATTCAGCCATAATGTACAGGCATAGCATTCCCCATCCTGTCAGCTCCAGGTATTTGTTGTCAAACCATAGCTTGTTTGGTGTCATTACCGCTGCAAAAAGGGCAAGAAACACCCATGTCTGTTTCTTGAGTTTTTCCTTGTTCATCATGATTCCTTGCTATTCCTTATGTTTGGTGTCTATGCATATCGTCACAGGACCGTCGTTGAGCAGTTCCACCTTCATGTCGGCGCCGAACTCGCCCGTGCCTACAGGTTTGCCGAGTGCTGTGCTGAGGTCATTGCAGAACTTCTCGTATAGCGGCACCGAAATCTCGTGTGGTGCGGCATGAATCCACGATGGGCGGTTGCCCTTCTTTGTGGATGCCATGAGCGTGAACTGGCTTACCACTATTATATCGCCGCCATCATCAAGAATAGAGCGGTTCATAATACCGTTTTCATCATCGAAAACACGTAGGTTTATAGCCTTTTTCACGAGCCAGTCAATGTCTTCTTGTCCGTCTTCGCAGCCTATACCCAAAAGGATTAGAAACCCTTTCTTTATTGATGATTTTATGTTCCCGTCTATTGTGACTGAGGCATGGCTCACACGCTGTATAACAACTTTCATTTTAATCTTTTGTTTTGCTTACAAAGTTACTTTTTTATTTATGTACCTGCAAACTATTCTCACATAAAATACTAAATTCTTTCTTTTGCCTGTTCTTCAAAATATGTTTTTATCAGTTCTGCTTTCTGTTTTCCTACTGTTCCGGAGAGCTCTTCCATACTGCTCTCCCGTATTCTTTTCACCGTCTTGAAAGTCTTCAGGAGAGCCTCTTTTGTCTTAGGTCCGATACCTTTTATGTCGTCAAGTTCTGAGTGCAAGGCGTGTTTTGAACGCTTGTCGCGATGGAACGTGATGGCAAATCTATGAACCTCATCCTGGATATGTGTCAGTAGGCGGAATAGCTCACTGTCCGTCTTCATTCCTATCACCATGGGAGGAAAGCCGAACAAAAGTTCATTAGTACGGTGGCGGTCGTCTTTTGCCAGTCCGGCAATTGGAATATCAAGTTTCAGCTCGTCTTCTATAACCTCTCTTACCACCTCCATCTGTCCTTTTCCACCATCGGTTATGATAAGGTCAGGCAATGGTTGCTGCTCCTCTTGTAAACGAGTGTAACGTCTTCTTACTACCTCCTTCATGGAGGCATAATCATCGGGTCCAACAACGGTCTTTATGTTATATTTGCGGTAGTCCTTCTTGCTTGGCTTCATCTTCTTGAACACGACACAGGCTGCAACAGCGTCCGTTCCGCTGATGTTGGAGTTGTCGAAACACTCGATTTGATAAGGCATCTTGGGCAGCTTTAATGCCTGCTGTATTTCCTTCATAAGTCTTACTGATTTCTGTTCTGGATTAAGCTTTTCTGCTTGTTTTAAGCGGTCGAAACGATACTGTTTGCCATTCATTTCGGATAGTTCAAGCAATGTCTTCTTGTCACCTCTCTGCGGCACGGTGAGTGTCAGTTCTTTCAGAGGCAATTCTATGTCGTATGGCACCACTATTTCCCTTGATGTGCTGTTAAGTTTCTCTCTTATCTGCATTATTGCAATAGGCAGTATTTCTTTATCCTCCTCGTCCAGTTTCTTCTTGAATTCAAAGGTGAAGGCTTGGTTTATATTGCCGTTCGTTACGTGTAGATAGTTTACGAAGGCTGTATTTTCTCCATCTGTGACGGAGAAGACGTCCACATTGTTTATAGTGTGGCTTACAACCTCGCTCTTTGAGCAGAATTCTTTCAGCAAAAGATACTTCTTCTTTATCTCTTCTGCTTCCTCAAAACGTAACTCCGTAGCGAGCGTCTGCATCTCTTCAAACAGCAGTTTTTCTACTTCTCTTGTGTTTCCTTTGAGTATCTCACGAGCTTGGTTTATGTTCTTTAAGTATTCTTCGTGTGTTTGTTTTCCTATACATGCTCCTCCGCAATTCTTGATGTGGTAATCCAGGCACGGACGGTATTTCCCTTGCCTTATTCCTTCTTCAGTAATAGGTGTTCTGCATGTTCTGGGCTTGTATAGCCTCTTTATGATGTCGAGAAGCGCATACATCGTTCCTATATGGCTGTAGGGACCATAGAAAGTCCCGAATTTCTTGTTTATCACCCTTGTCTTGAATATTCTTGGATAGAATTCTTTTGTTATGCAAATAGAAGGGTAAGTCTTGCCGTCTTTAAGCAAAATATTGTATTTTGGCTGATATTTCTTTATCAGATTGTTTTCAAGCAGTAGAGCATCCTCCTCGGTGTTGACAACAGTATATGTGATGTTCCAAATCTTGCTTACAAGGACTTTAGTCTTGAATCTGTCAACCTCCTTGTGGAAATAAGAAGAAACCCTGTTCTTTAGATTCTTGGCTTTCCCTACGTATATGATAGTCCCTTCTTTGTCGTAGTATTGGTAGCTGCCAGGCTTGCTTGGCAGGTTGCTTACTATGCCTTTTAGGTGCTCAAGTCTTTTTTTGTCTTCTTCTTTAGTCATTTTGTCTAACTGCTTGTTTTAATGAACTTTTCTGTGTGTTTGTTTCACGTGAAACTTTAATTATCCTTCTGTTGACCGGATGGGAATCTACAGAAGGATTCTGAGTGCAAAGTTAGTAATCTTGGAGGTAAATAGCAAATTTTGAAAGGCGGTTTGTGATTGTTGTGTGGCTGTGGTTGCTTGTGTGATATTTTGTTGCAAGCGTGATGTCGGGTGTTAGTATATGCAGGAAGAACATAATGTTTTTTTAAGGAGATATTTAATGTTCATGTTTCTTGTATAGGATATAACATTTAAAGCATGGCTAACGTCAAGTGTTCTCTTTGTTCTGCTTAACCCTTTGGCTTTTTTGTCATATCTATGTGGATTTCTCCATAACTCTTAGGGAGATTGTTTCAGTATTTCCGTGAGATTACTGTAGTACTTCCGTAAGAGCACTGGGCATTGTCGGTGGAGAGCGGTGCGTGTCTGTGTGCTGTTTCGGTCTTGTGTAACCTTGGTTCGTAATATTATTAAAGTAAAAACAGGATGATAAGTATGGAAAAACACATCCATAAGCAGTCTCAAATAGGAAGTCACCTGATTTCTATAGCACAGTTATGTGATTTCTATGAGGAAGTCACCAGGTTTCTCATAGAGGTCAAATTCGTGCTGTTTGAATATGTTTCATGATTAACGTCGTGTGTTGGAGTATTTGATGATCCTGATTCATGTGTTTTTGAATAATTCTGAATGGTAAGCTAAATAGTTTCGGTATGTGGTATAAAACATATGTTGTGTAAAAGTAATAGGTTGGTTTTGGTGAAATAGCATGCTTTTGTCTGTTGTGGCTTAGTGTGGTGGAAATGTTGCAAAAAAAAACAGGTTGGCATTGCGTGCCAACCTGTTTGGTTATTTTCTTTTCGTAAATTCTATACTTTCAGGAGGAAAGTGATATCCGTGTTTTCTTCGAAGTTTGCTCT
>ENA-ORNT01002416-ORNT01002416.1-human-gut-metagenome-genome-assembly--contig:-NODE-2416-length-11562-cov-3.452073_pt1 | contig 11562 bp, 10 predicted proteins | sample MGYA00242120_ERZ509032 | MGnify/ENA primary metagenome ERZ509032 (study PRJEB26280, sample SAMEA2338729) | human gut metagenome | biome: human gut; feature: human-associated habitat; material: faeces...
AGACGGCAGCGTGACCGAGACGCACCGCGCCGTAAAATTGACCGTGGACGGCAGCGAGAACTGGATCTCCTGGACGAACCCGCGGGACACGGCGGATATCACCGTGCCCGGCACCATCGGCAGCCTGGGGGACATCCTGTGCAGCCATTACAGCCCGCTGGCGGGCACGCTGTCCTCGGACGCGGGGCTGTACACGGTCAGCACCAACACAACCGCCGAGCCGGGCAAAACGCGAGTCATCCTGCGCCACGGCTTCAAGACGCTGGCGCTGTTCAAAGAATACCTGAAAGCCCAGGCCGACGCGGGCACGCCGGTGACGTTTGTGTACAAGCTGACGCCCGCCACCGAAACGCCGACGGTGACAAAACGCACCGCCGAACCGCTGTGCGCCGTACCGGATGCCGATGGCCTGTGTACCGTGCAGGGCGGGGGCACCCTGACCGTGACCGGGTACGAGGATCCCCGCGCCACCCGCCGCGCCCTGGAAAAGCGCATTGCCGCTTTGGAGGCGAAGGCGTGAGGCAGACCGGTATTTTTGCGGGCCGCGCCCAGGTGGTGTACCCCTATGGCCGCTACGGCTGGACCCGGGGCGGCGGCAAAGTCTGGCACGGCGGGCTGGACCTGGTGGGGCTGGACGACACCACCGTGCGGATGCCCTATTATAAGGGTAAGCGCATCACCGGCCGCGTGGTGCGGGCGCGCATTGTGACCGACCGCCGCGACAAAACCTGGGAGTGGGGCTGGTATGTCTGCGTGCAGCTGGACAGCGCCCAGACGCCCGACGCCGTGAACTTTTTGTACTTTGCCCACTGTGAAAAACTGCTGGTGCAGGCGGGCCAAACGGTCACCAGCGGCGACGCGCTGGCTGTGATGGGCAATACCGGCAATGCGGCAGGCGGCTACAAGCACTGCCATCTGGAAGTGCGGGCCGCGGCGTGCGGCACCGGGCTGGACCCCACGGCCTACGCCGGGTGTGAGAACGCGGTGGGAATCTACGGCGTGGCGGCAAAGCTGCAAACCATCACGATCGGCCCCGTCAGCCAGGGTGACGCCGACGCGGTGAAAGCCCTGTGCGACGCCCGGGGTCTGACGGCGGCGGGGCTGTACACAAGCAAGTGGGCGTAACGCCCGGAAAGGAGCAAGGAGTGGAAGAACGCAATGTGTTTTTGTGGGGCAAGGCGGCGGTCTGCGCCGCCTGCGGGGCGTTTACGGCGGCCTTCGGCTGGCTGGGGTGGCTCATCGCAGCGTGGGCGGCCTGCATGGCGCTGGATTGGCTCAGCGGCAGTGCCGCTGCGGCCAGCCGGGGGCAGTGGTCCAGCGCAGCGGCGCGGGCGGGCATCTGGCACAAGGCCGGAATGCTGGTGGTCGTGCTGGTCAGCGCGTTGACCGATGCGGTGCTGGGCATGGCCGCTGCCAACCTGCCGGGGCTGGAACTGCCCTTTGACGGCGTTGTGCTGCCGGTAGTGCTGGTGTGGTATATTTTTACCGAGCTAGGCTCCATTGCCGAGAACGCCGCCGCCATGGGCGCCCCGGTGCCAGGCTGGCTGGTAAAGATCTTGGCGGAAGGAAAGGAAAAAGTGGAGAAATAAAACAAAAAGGGTATCTGTCGAATCGGCAGATACCCTTTTTTCGGTTGCTATTACAAATAATTCCGCAGATCGCTCTTGTCTGTCGCGCAGCGCTCGGCGGTTTCGCGGGTGATGCGGCCCAGGCTGACCAGGCGGGCCAGGTCAGCGTTCAGGCTGTGCATACCCAGCGCCGCGCCGGATTGCAAAACGCTCGGGATCTGGTAGCACTTGCCCTCGCGGATCAGGTTTGCCACGGCGTCGGTGCCCACAAGAATTTCCGTGGCGGCGCAACGGCCCTGGCCGCTTGCCACCGGAGTTACGGTCATAATCTCAAATGCCGGAGCAACACCACCGTCAACAGTAGGAATCAGCTGTTGGGATACAACTGCATTTAGCACCATGGAAAGCTGTACTGCAATCTGGTGTTGCTGGTTAGGCGGAAATACATCGATGATACGGTCGATGGTCTGCGCCGCGCCGATGGTGTGCAGTGTGCTCATGACCAGGTGGCCGGTCTCGGCGGCGGTAACGGCGGCGGAGATCGTCTCATAGTCGCGCATCTCGCCGACCAGAATGACGTCCGGGTCCTCACGCAGAGCGCTGCGCAGGGCGGCGGCAAAGCTGGACACATCCTGCCCGACTTCGCGCTGGTGGATGAGCGCCTGCTTGCCCTGATAGACATACTCGATGGGATTCTCGATCGTGATGATGTGGTCGCTGCGTGTCTCGTTGATGTGGTCGATCATGGCGGCCAGCGTCGTGGATTTGCCGCTGCCGGTGGGGCCTGTGACGAGGATCAACCCGCGCGGCTCGTCGGCCAGTTTCGTCAGCACCGGAGGCATCGAAAGCTCGGCCAGTGTCGGGATGCTGTTGTTCAAAAGACGCAGGGTCGCGGCGGCCTTGTTCTGCTGGTAGAACACGTTCACACGGCTGCGGGTGCCGTCGGGCGCGACGAGGGCAAAGTCCGCGTCGATGCGCTCGGTGATGACAGCCTCGCGGTGGGCCTCATCCATCAGGCCCAGAATCAGCGAGCGGGTCTCGTCGGCGCTCATCTGCACCGGCGCGTTGACCAGGCGGCCATCGATGCGGAACATCAGGGGAAGCCCCTCGGAAATATGGATATCGCTGGCCTTCATCTGCCGCGCCAGCGCGGTGAGTTCGTGGATTTGCATCACTTATTCCTCATAGAACGTAATTTTCAGCAGCTCTTCCGGGGTGGTCTCGCCCTCACGCACCAGCTGCAGGGCGGCTTCGCGCAGGCTCGTCATGCCCTGGTTGCGGCGGGCGGCGGCGGTCAGTCCCTCCTGCGTGGCCCCGGCGGATATCATCTCCCGCAGCTCACGGTTGATGATGACCAGCTCGTGGATCGCTACACGGCCGCGGTAGCCCGTGCCGTTGCACTGGGTACAGCCGGTGCCGCGCCGCACAAACGGGATAGCAGGTCCCAGGTAGGCGCGTTCTTCCTCGGTGACGGGCATCTGCCTGGCGCAGTGCGGGCAGACGCGGCGCATCAGACGCTGGGCGACGAGGCCCGCGACGGAGTTCGCTATCATGTAGCGCTCCACGCCCATATCCTCCAGACGGACAATGGACGATAGTGCGTCATTTGTGTGCAGGGTCGAGAATACCATGTGGCCCGTGATAGCCGCGCGGACCGAAATGGACGCCGTCTCGGCATCGCGGGTCTCGCCCACCATGATAACGTCGGGGTCCTGGCGCAGCAGGGCGCGCAGACCGCTCTCAAAGGTCAGGCCCGCAATGTTGTTGACCTGCGTCTGGTTGATACGGGCCAGGTTGCGTTCCACGGGGTCCTCAATCGTCGAGATATTGACCTGCCGTTCGGCGATGGCCTGCAAGACCATGTACAGCGTCGTCGTTTTGCCGGAACCTGTCGGTCCGGTCAGGTAGACGATGCCGTTGGGGCGGTTGAGCAGCGGCTGGAACCGCTTGTAGGTCGCGTCGTTCATGCCGAAGTGGTCGGCGTTTTTAATGTAGGTGTTCGACGACAAAATACGCAGCACGGCCTTTTCGCCAAAGACCGTCGGCAAAATCGAGACACGGACGTTGACGTCGGGGCCGGTCTCGAGACGTGCGCGGAAGTGGCCGTCCTGCGGGATGCGGTGCTCGGCAATGTCAAGATTCGACATGATCTTGATACGCGCGATGAGCGGCTGATGCAATGCGCGCTGTAACGTCACATAATCGATGATGACACCGTCGATGCGCATACGAACCTTTGTCTCGCCCTCAAACGGCTCAATGTGGATATCCGATGCGGTCGTCGTGACGGCGCGCTGGACCAGGCTGTTCAGAAGGCGGATGATGGGGGCGTCCAAATCGCCGCCCTCGGCGGTCATGTCGATGGCTAAATCCTCGGTCTGGGCGGCGGCCATGTCGCTGTCATTGGCGGTGCGGGCGGCCTTGCGGGCGCGGACCTCGGCGTAATAGTAGCGGATGGCGCGGCGCAGGGGCTCCAGCTCGGCCAGCACAATTTCCGGCTCCATGCCGGTCAGCTGGCGGATGTCCTCGATGGCGTAGTAGTTCAGCGGGTCGTTGGCGGCCACGGTCAGGGTGCGGGCGCTCTGCGCAATGGGGAGCATATCGTACTTTTGCGCCAGCTCCTGCGGGACCTTTTCCACGGCGGTCACATCGACGGTCGTATGCTCAATGTCGATGAGCTGAATCTGCAAACGCTTGGCAAGGGCTTCCAGCACCTGGCGCTCGTTGACATAGCCCAGCTCCTGCAGGGCCTGGCCGACGCGCAGGTCGCGGTGCTCCTTCTGGTAGGCCAGGGCGGCGGTCAGCTGATCGGGCGTGATGTAGCCCAGCTCGATCAGCAGATCGCCCAGTCGGATGTTCTTCACGGCTGCACCCCTCCTTTGTCGCAGAGAATCACATTCAGAGAAACGGTATACACAGAGCCTTCCTCCGACGTGCCGTCGGGATTGGCGTAGCTGCGGGTGGAAATGGTAAAGGTCTGCAGCTGGACCGAAGGATACCCTGCGGCCAGATCGTCCAGCATGGCGATGAAATCCGTATCACTGCCGGTGCAGCTGAAGGTCACGGCTGCCGTCTTAAAGTAGCCGGGCTGGTCATAGTCAGGGATGAGGTCCGCCGCCAGAAACTGCTGCAAAATGGCGTTGCCCTCGGCGGTGGTGCCCACATCGTCCGCCGTCACAGCGGCGGTGGTGCCGGCACTCGGCGCGGCGCCCTGGCCCGCGCTCTCGCTGGCAATGTACCAGCTCAAATTCTGGGTGGCGGGCTGGCCGATGTTCAAGGAGGTCGGCTGCAAGCTGTGGCTCAGTTCCAGGCCTGTCACCAGCGTGTCCAGCTCGTCGCTGGTCAGGATGCTGTAATACAGGGCATTGGCGGATTGCAGCTCGCCCCAGTTGGTGTTTTTGGTGTTGGCGTTGAACTCGGCCTTTAGGATGGTATCCTGCATGGCGATCTGGGCATCCTGCGCCTCGGTCAAATCAGCAGCGGCCTGCTGGTGGTTCTCGATGCCAGGAATCAGCAAAAACCGCACAAACAGCACGATAAAGGCGAACATCGACACGACATACAGTAAAATTTTGTCGCGCTTTGTCATCGGTGCAATTTCCATGGCGCGCCCCTCCTTACTGCGGCGCTGCCAGAATGCAGCGCAGGTCGATGGAATAGCCGTTGTCATCGGCGGTGTAGCCGGTGTAGCTCACGGTGGAAAAGACCCCGCAGTTTTGCAGGGAGCGGATGTAGGTCGGGATGTCAATGACCTGGCTGGAATTGGCGTTGAACAGCAGCTCGCCGGTGGAAGCATTGTAGCTGGTGAACTGGATGGTGATGGACGCGCCGCCCGCCGCCTCGATGCGGTGGAGCAGCGTGCTGGTCACGTCGGGGTAGCTGTTCAGCAGGTTGGTCATGCCAGTGGCGTAGTCCGTCAGGCTGCGGAACTCCGCGGCCTCCTCGGCGTCCAGGGTCGAGGAAAGGTAGGTGGCGGAGTTGTCGGCGCACCAGTTCAGAATATTCTGCCGACGGCTTTTCAGCATCGAGGTGTGCAGCACCATCACGCCCCAGCCCGCCATGCAGACCGCCACCACGGCGATGCCGGGCACAACGGCGCGCAGATCCTTGCTGCGGCTTTCCGTCTTGGCGGCACCGGCAGCTTTTTGCCAGCGCAGATAAAAGTTGTTTTGTTTCATTGCCATAATCGATAAATCCCCAAGGCTATTTATATAAGGTATCAGCGGGCGATGAGATTGCCGGCGGCGTACAGCACGTCGGCCAGGTGGGTGCCGCTTGGCAGCTTGACAGCGGGTGAATCCGGGAAAATCTCCACCGCCAGGCCCAGGGCCTCACACCCGGGGCGGCAGACGGCAAAGTCCTCCGCTGTGGAACCGGCAAAGTAGACCGTGCCGATCTGGTGCTCGCTCTTGTTGGCGATGTGGAACTGCAGAATACCCGAGAGCTTCTGGGCAATCTCGGTGCCGGACTCGACCGAGCCGCGCGGGTTAAACAGGCGGCTGCGGGTGGAGTAGCTGTACTGCCCCCGCACAAACAGGGTCGCAGAGATCGTATCATCGTCAAATTGCAGCAGAACAAAGGTCTTTTGCTGCAAATCGGGAATCGTGCGCACGGCTTTGATGGGTGCGGCCAGCCCCAGATCAATGCAGGTCAGCTTGAAGCCCGCCGCCTTGGCAAGGGCATCGTACCCGGCAATGACGCTCTGCTCTACGCGGGCGGCCAGCACGGTATCGGTGCGGGTCTTGGCATCGCGGGAGAGCAGCATATAATCATCCAGCGGGGCTTTTGTCTCGGCACCGCCAGTGGAAAGCTCGTGGGAAAGCACGGCCATTCGCTTTTTTTCGCTCATGGCGGGCAGCGACAGGATGCGGTGCATAAACTGGCTGCCGCCCGCAATCAGCGCCACGCGGCTTGCAGGCAGTTTGTTCTGGGCGAAAAACGCCTTCAGCGCGTCGGCCAGGTCAGCCTCGTTGGTGATAACACCGTTGATCAGGCAGCCCTCGGGCAGCTGCATCTGCGCGGCGGCGGTAATGCGCGCACCGCCCGCCGTAGGACTGCCCACCGCCGCATACACCGTGCGGCTGCAAAGATACAAAGAGGTAAGTGTTGCCATGTGGACCTCCGAAAAAATTAGTTTAAATCGCCCCGGACGAGCCGCCGATGGTGCCGTAGGACTGGTAGATGGGCACGATAACGGCCGCCACAACGCCGCCGACCACAATGCCCATGATCACGATCATCACAGGCTCCAGCAGCGTAACCAGGCGCTTGGTTGCCATTTCGGCCTCATAGTCCAGCGTCTCACTGATGGTCGCCAGCAGGCTGTCCAGCCTGCCGGTCTCCTCGCCGACGGCGATGGACGACGAGAGCTTTGTCTCAAAGCCGTCAATGCCCGCGATCGCCTGGGACAAGCTGTGGCCCGCACGGATGCTGTCCAGCGCGTCGCCGAACTGGCTCTCGATCCAGCGGTTGCCGATGGCGTCCCGCGCCGCGCCCAACGTTGTAATGATGGGGACGCCGCTGCCGTAAAGATTCGACAAAGTGCTGGCAAAACGGGCCGTGCAGATCTTGCGGTTCAGCACACCCACGACCGGCGCGTGCAGGATAAAGCGGTCCCACTGGCGGCGGACCTTCGGCTGGGCCAGCAAAATGCGGCCGCCCAAAATCAGCAGCAGCACGACCACGATAAGCACCGGCCAGTTCGCACCCACAAAGTCGCTGATGTCAAACAGCAGCTGGGTCAAAAACGGCAGCGTCTCCATTTGGTCAAACATCGGCTTGAACTGCGGCAGCACAAATGTCATCAAAATCGCAAGGACTGCCACGATAAGCACGCCCAAAATGATGGGGTACATCAGGCTGTTGCCTACCTGCTGGTTCATCTTGTGCTCGCGCTCGTAGTAGGTCGCCATACGCATACAGGCGTGGTCGATGCTGCCGGTGCCCTCGGCGCTGCGGATCATCGCCAGCAGCAGGTTCGGGAACGCCGGGGCGCAGGACTCCATCGCGTCAGACAGCGGGACGCCCTTGCGCAGCTCGCCCAAAATCGCCTCATACAGGGCTTTTTGGCGGGCGTCGATGTTGCGCTCATCCGCCATGATGCGGATAGCGCGTACCAGCGGCACACCGGCGGCCAGCAGCGTGCCCAGGTTGCGGCAGAAATCCGCCAGCATGGCAGTTTTCAGCGGGCGGAAGGCGGAGTGGCTTTTCTGGGCCTCCTGCGCGTCGGTCATGTACAGGCCGTCGCCGCGCAGCTTGGTGTACAGCGCCTCCTCGCTGGGGGCGTCGGTCACGCCGCGGACGGTCTTGCCCTGGGCATTGGTGGCAGTATAGCGGAAACGTGGCATAGGGGAGAAACCTCCGAAGGATAGAGTGGCAGGGGGGGGCGTCCTCGACGCCCCGCCCCTGCGCTGCATTACAAAAATTGACAATACCACCCCAGCACCGGCTCACCAAACAGCATGGCAAGCACGATGCCGGCGCAGAGAAACGGGCCGAAGGCAAAATGGTCTTTTTTATCGGCTTTTTTGGCGGCCAGCAGGTACATACCGTACACGCCGCCGCCCAGGATGCCGAAAAACATCGCCAGCAGGGTATTTTGCCAGCCCAAAAACAGCCCGGCGGCTGCCATCAGTTTGATATCGCCGCCGCCGAACGCACCGTCAATGGCAAGGCAGAGCAAAAACATCGGCACGCTGACGCAGACTGCACCGATGATATGCCCCCGCCAACCGGCGGGGGAGAGCACCGTGCCTGCCACGCCGCAGACCGCCAGCGCGAAATTCAGCCGATCGGGGATGGTCTGCGTCTCGGCATCGATGAGCGCAATGCTTAAAAGAATGCCGCAGACCGCCAGCGCCAGCAACGCCGCCCAACTCATGCCGAACAGCCCGTCCGGCAGGCCGAGTGCCGCGCCGTACTGCCGGGTACACCCCAGCGCCAGCACGCCGCCCAAAACTTCCACCAGCAGATACCGCGCCGGAATATGTGCGCCGCAGTGGCGGCACCGCCCGCGCAGGAACAGCCAGCTGAACACCGGGACCAGATCCGGCGCGTCCAGCGTGCGGCCGCACCGGGGGCAGATGCTGCGGCCTTTCAGCGGGTCCATGTTCCGGGGCAGCCGCCAGGCCACAACATTCATAAAGCTGAACAGCGCCGCGCCCAGCAGAAACCGGATCAGACCCAGCAGGCACTCAAGAAGCAGCATGGCCGACCTCCGCGCTGTATTGCAGCCGATCCTCCGCGCGGAACACGCGGTAGCCCTCGGCGGCGTCGTAGATGGCGTACATACCGTTTTCGCAGTAGAGCAGTTTTTCCACCGTGTAGCCGTTGCCGCCGATCTGCAAAAGCGTCACGGTACCGGGCAGTGCGCCCAGTGTCTCAATGGCATCGGCCACACCGTCGGCAAAGCCGTCAGGGCTGGTCTGGTCGGCATAGGGGCGGCCTGTGGCGTAATACTGGGCCGATACGGCCCCCGCCGCCAGCCGCGCCGCCTTGACCTGGGCCAGCGCCTCCCGGGCGCGGGCCTGGTAGCGCAGTTCTGCCGCGCCGGTGACGACCGTATAGATAACCGCCGCCAATGCCAGCGCAACAGCCAGTTTTTCCGAGAAGGCGGCCTTGGCCCACCGTTCCCCGGTTTTGCGCAGCCATGCGCCCAGTCGTGCTGCCAGCATCGTTTCACCCCTGTACTTTATATAATAACGCACTATTCAGTATACCGTGGAAGGACACTGTTTGCAAGAAAATCCGCAAAATTTCCTCATTTTTTGTTGCAAAGTAACGCCAAATGGGCCGAATCCATGCGGATATTGCCGCAGACCACAATATTTAGTGTGATTTTTTTGAAATATCGCACTTCCTTGTTGCGAAAACGTCACAGGCTTAGTATAATAACATCATATATAGTCTGTTATTGTGTCTATCTGTCAGGATTTTTTAGATATGCAGGGAGCATCTATGCTGCATCAACGCAAAAACAAAAAGCGCACCGGCGGTTTTACGATGGTAGAGCTTATGGTCGTGCTGGCCATTATGGGCATATTGGCTGCGCTGGTGGGCGGCGGCCTTATCGCCTACACCCGCCTGGCCCGGTTTGAGAAAAACGAGGCCAACGCCCGCACGCTGTTCCAGGCGGCGCAAATCTCGCTGACCCGCATGGATACTGCGGGCGAGCTGGATGCGTTCTGCGCCGATGTTGAGGATCAGGGCAAGGCGGGCACGCACTTTACCGATGATGTTGTCATCACCGATGCCGCCGGGAATGAGGTGCGCCGCCGCACGGCCAGTGAGCTGAACAACGGCATCTACGCGCTGTACTACGATAAGACCGACGGCACGGGCCAGAACGAGCTGGTCCGGCGGCTGCTGGACGATTATATCTACGATGATTCGATGTTTAACGCCGCCATCTGCGTGGAGATCGACCGGGCCAGCGGGCAGGTGTACTCGGTGTTCTATGACACGAACTCCGACAAGCTGCGCTTTGCCGCGGACGGCGTGGCCGACGCAACCGATATCACCGACCGCAGCTATGACCACCGCCGCAATGACAGCCTGGTGGGTTACTACTCGGCCGAGGACCGCGTCAACGTGGTGGAATTGCAGCAGACGAAGCTGAAAGTCAAGAACCCGCGCCTGTCCAACGGCGAGACGTTGACCCTGAGCTGGGGCGGCAACTCCAACCTGGCCGACATGGACACTGTCTACACGGCAGTGGCTTACCAGGCCGAGAAAAACGGCCTGACCGGCTACAAAATTGCCGATGAATCGAAGCCGCTGTTCTCCATCGAGATCAAGCGCCCCAACACCGAACAGCAGGTGCTGGCGGAACTGGAAACCACCGTCTACACTTACAGCGCCGACGGCACAAGGACCGAGACCAAGCGCACCATGCGCTATCCGCTGAGCTACAACAAGGGCAACTTTGTCCTGACGCTGGACGCCATGGCCGATGCCTCGCTGCTGCGCGCCTGTGAGAAAGATACCAGCACCGCCGACAACGACCTGTACAGCATCACTCGCTTGCTGGCCGAGCCGGAGAATATCATCATCCGCTTGCAGGCTGCCCCGCGGGACGAGTATGCCGACAGCTACACCGCCAGCAAGAGCGAGGACTCCAACGCCGAGAACACGCTGTTTGCCATTGACGGCACCAAAACCGACGCAGAACTGAAATATTTCCGCCACCTTTACAATGTCCGCTGGGCCAAAAACTGGGGCGATGCGAAAGCCACCTACACCCTGAAAGGCCAGGGCATGGGCGCCAACGGCCTGAACTGGACCGGCGGCGGCGTCACCGTCTACACGGCGGCGGGTGTGGGCAAAAACCCCGAGGCCAAGGTCCCCGGTCAGACCGACCCGGTGGCCTGGCCCACCATCCCCGCGCTGGGGGAAAATATCACCCTGCAAAGCGAAACGACTGTGGCCGGCACGGCCCGCGTGCCGATTCTCAACTTGCAGCTGCGCGGCAATTCGGTCGCGGCAGTTGACAAGACGAATGAGAACCCGCTGGACCGCTATGTAGGCCTGGTGGGCGAGAACAATGGCACGATCTCCCACATTACGCTGCGCGACGCCGACGTGCAGGTCAACACCGAAATCAAGGCGCTGACCACCGGGCAGAACGTGCCCGAGGGCGGTATCCGCCTGACGAACACGACCTACTTAGCCGAACTGCCGGAAGGCGACACCGCCCGCCGCGACGGTGTGCGCGCCGTGGGTGCGCTGTGCGGCGTCAACACCGGCACACTGCAGGACTGCACGCTGCTCCACGGCACCAACAACGCCTACAAGGCGCAGGTGCTGGCCACGCTGCATTTTGACGACGATACGACCGAAAAGACTCGCATCCCTGACGCTGCGAACAAATACTACGAGCACGAGCCGCAGGGCATTGGCGGCCTCGTGGGCGTTGCCATACCCAAAAACGATGCAGGCACCAAGCTGGAAAACCTGACCGTGGGCGAGAACGTTACGGTGGCGGGCCTGCTGGGGG
>ENA-ORNT01002418-ORNT01002418.1-human-gut-metagenome-genome-assembly--contig:-NODE-2418-length-11556-cov-6.116686_pt1 | contig 11556 bp, 17 predicted proteins | sample MGYA00242120_ERZ509032 | MGnify/ENA primary metagenome ERZ509032 (study PRJEB26280, sample SAMEA2338729) | human gut metagenome | biome: human gut; feature: human-associated habitat; material: faeces...
GACGCTCTTCTTGGCGACGGTCGCGACGGCCTTCTGACCGGTGATCGCGGTGATGTCCTTGATGACGGCGTCGAGCGCCTTGGCGTTATCCTTGCAGTCGCCGCAGCCGACGCTGACTACGATCTTCTCGATCTTCGGGATCTGCATAACGCTCTCGTACTGGAACTTCGTCATCAGAGCGGGAGCGACTTCCTCCACATACTTCTTCTTCATAGAAGGCATTGTTGCCATAGTTCGTTGCTCCCTCCTTTACAGTTCGGCGCCGCACTTCTTGCAGATGCGGGCCTTCTTGCCGTCCGTGATCTTGTGCGCAACGCGGGTCGGCTTGCCGCACTTCGGGCAGACGACCATGACCTTGCAGGCATAGATCGGGGTTTCGGTCTTGATGATGCCGCCCTGATCCTGCTGGTTTTTCGGCTTCTGGTGCTTCGTGGCGACGTTCACGCCCTCCACGATGACCTTGCCGCCCTTCGGGTCAGCAGACAGGACTTTGCCTTCCTTGCCCTTGTTCTTACCGGACAGGACAACGACTTTATCGTCTTTTTTGATGTTCATGTTCTGCGCCCTCCTCAAATAACTTCGGGAGCCAGAGACAGGATCTTCGTGAAGTCACTGTCGCGGAGCTCACGGGCGACGGGCCCAAAGATACGGGTGCCGCGGGGATTCTTGTCGTCCTTGATGAGGACGGCAGCGTTCTCGTCAAAGCGGACATAGGTGCCGTCGTTGCGGCGGACGCCCTTGGCGCTGCGGACGATAACGGCCTTGACCACCTCGCCCTTCTTCACCTGACCGCCGGGAGCAGACTTACGCACAGAGGCAACGATCACATCACCGATGTTGCCGTACTTGCGCTTGGAGCCGCCCAGGACGCGAATGCACTTGATCTCCTTGGCGCCGGTATTATCGGCAACCTTCAGATAACTTTCCTGCTGAATCATGTTGTTGCCTCCTTACTTCGCCTTTTCAACGATCTCGACCACGCGCCATCTCTTGTCCTTGGACAGGGGGCGGGTCTCCATCACGCGGACGATATCACCGACATGGCACTCGTTGTTCTCGTCGTGTGCCTTCAGGCGATAGGTCTGGCCGATGATCTTTTTATAAACCTTGTGCGCAACGTGGTCCTCCACGATGACGACAATGGTCTTGTCCATTTTGTCGGACACCACTTTGCCGACGCGGGTCTTGCGGGAAGTCGTTCTCATTTCGTTCATTCTCACTTACCTCCTCACTGCTCGAGCTGCTTTTCGCGGAGCACGGTTTTGACTCGGGCAATGTCGCGACGCACAGCAGAAATCTTAACGGGGTTGTCAAGATGATTGGTAGCGTGCTGCATACGGAGCATGAACAGGTCCTTCTTCAGTTCGACCAGCTTGCTTTCCAGCTCAGCGGCGGACATGGAGCGAATTTCACTAGCTTTCATCTTATTCACCACCAATCTCAGTCTCTTCCTTCTTGACGATCTTCGTCTTGCAGGGAAGCTTGTGGCTGGCCAGACGCAGCGCCTCACGGGCAGCCTCTTCCGACACGCCAGCAATCTCAAACAGAACTCTGCCGGGCTTCACGACGGCAACCCAGTACTCAGGAGAACCTTTACCGGAACCCATGCGGGTCTCGGCCGGCTTCTCGGTGATGGGCTTATCGGGGAAGATCTTGATCCAGACCTGACCGCCACGCTTGGTGTAACGGGTCATAGCAATACGAGCTGCCTCGATCTGGTTGCTGGTGATCCAGCTCGGCTCGGTGGCCTGAAGGCCAAACTCGCCGTATGCAACGAAGTTACCGCGCGTCGCTTTGCCCTTCATGCGGCCGCGATGCACTCTGCGGTACTTTACTCTCTTAGGCATTAACATTAGTTGTTGCCTCCTTCCTTTGCGGGAGCTGCCGGACGGGGACCGCGGTTGTAGCCGCCCTGTCCTGCCGGACGCTGGCCGTAGCCGCCCTGACGGCGTTCGCCGTTCTGCTGACGATCACGGTTGTATCCACCCTGACGACGGTCGCCGTTACGTCCGCCGCGGCGGTCGTCGCGACGACGACGCTCGCCCTGGGGCTTGTTCATATCCATCACGCGGGGAGTCGTACGCAGGGTCTGGGAAAGGACTTCGCCCTTGTAGATCCAAACCTTAACGCCGATGCGGCCGTAAGTGGTGGCTGCCTCTGCAAAGCCGTACTCGATGTCGGCACGGATAGTCTGAAGAGGAATGGTACCGTCGTGGTACTGCTCAACGCCTGCGATCTCGCGTCCGCCGAGACGGCCGGAGCACATGACCTTGATGCCCTTTGCGCCCATACGCATTGCGCGGCCCATTGCGTTCTTCATTGCGCGGCGGTGAGAAATACGCTTCTCGATCTGCTGTGCGATGTTCTCTGCTACGAGCTGAGCATTGGTATCGGGGGTGCGGACCTCAACGATGGAGATCGCTACGGGCTTGCCTATCATCTTTTCGACGGACAGGCGGATGCGCTCGATCTCTGCGCCGCCCTTGCCGATAACGACGCCGGGTCTGGAGCAGTGGATATAGATACGTACCTTGTTGGAATCGCGCTCGATCTCGATGGTAGGAACACCGGCGGAATAGAGGGTCTTCTTCAGGTAGTTACGGATGTTGTAGTCTTCAACGATAAGATCGCCGACTTTGTCTGCACGGGCGTACCAACGGGAATCCCAGTCTTTAATAACGCCGACACGCATGCCATGAGGATTAACTTTCTGTCCCATTTATTCTGCCTCCTTCCTTAGTCTCTCTCAGCCACGCAGATGGTGATGTGGCTGGTGCGCTTGTTGATGCGGTACATACGGCCCTGAGCTCTGGGCATGCCGCGCTTGAGGATGGGGCCGCCGGTTGCGTATGCAACTGCAACATAGAGCTTCTCGGGATCCATTTCAAAATTGTTCTCCGCGTTTGCCTTGGCACTGTCAAGAAGCTTGATCATGTACTCGCAGCCTGCCTTGGGGGTGTGCTGCATGAGTGCCTTTGCAACGGCGACGTCCTTGTTGCGGATCATATCGCAGATGATGCCGACCTTACGGGGAGAAATGCGAGCATACTTGACTTCTGCTCTTGCCATTTTCTTTTCGTCCATGTTCTCTCCTCCTTACTTGCCGGTCTTGCTGCCTGCATGGCCGCGGAAGGTACGGGTGGGAGCAAACTCGCCGAGCTTGTGGCCGACCATATCTTCGGTGACGTATACAGGAACATGACGGCGGCCGTCGTGTACTGCGATGGTGTGTCCTACGAAGGACGGGAAAATGGTAGTGGCACGGCTCCAGGTCTTGAGGACCTTCTTCTCGCCTGCCTTATTCATTTCATCGACTCTCTTCAGAAGCTCGGGAGCTGCGAAGGGGCCTTTCTTAACGCTTCTACTCATTTAACTTTTGCCCTCCTTACTTAGCGTTGCGGCGCTTGACTATGAACTTATCGGTGCGGTTCTTAGTCTTGCGGGTCTTGTAACCGAGTGCAGGCTTGCCCCACGGAGTTACAGGGCCGGGACGGCCGACGGGGGACTTGCCTTCACCACCGCCATGGGGGTGGTCACAGGGGTTCATGACGGAGCCGCGGACGGTAGGACGGATGCCCATGTGGCGTTTGCGGCCGGCCTTGCCGATGGAGATGTTGGAGTGGTCGATGTTGCCGACCTGGCCGATGACTGCAAAGCAGTCAAGGCGAACCTTGCGGTACTCGCCGGAGGGAAGGCGAACGGTAGCCATGCCGTTTTCCTTAGCCATGAGCTGAGCAGCAACGCCGGCGGAACGAACGAACTGAGCGCCCTTGCCGGGGTAAAGCTCGATGTTGTGGATAACGGTACCGACAGGGATGTTTGCCAGAGGAAGTGCGTTGCCCGGCTTAATATCTGCCGCGGCGCTGGAGACGACCTTGTCGCCGGCCTTCAGGCCGACAGGAGCGAGGATATAGCGCAGTTCGCCGTCTTCGTACTTGATAAGGGCAATGAATGCGCTGCGGTTGGGGTCGTACTCGAGGCGAACAACTTCGCCTTCCATCTCAAGCTTGTTGCGCTTGAAGTCGATAACGCGGTACTTCTGACGGTTGCCGCCGCCCTTATGGCGGACGGTGATGCGGCCGTAGCTGTTGCGGCCGGACTTTTTCTTGAGGACCTCAGTCAGGCTCTTCTCGGGCTTTGCGTGCTTATCAACGCCGTCAAAGCCGGAAACGGTCATCTGTCTGCGGGCCGGAGTGGTAGGTCTGTAAGTTTTAATAGACATTCTTTGATCCTCCCCTTATGCCATGTTCTCGAACAGCTCAATGTTCTTGGAGTCTTCGCTGAGCTTTACGATGGCTTTCTTCCAAGAGGCGGTCTTGCCCATGGGGTACGAGCCGGTGCGCTTTGCCTTGCCGTTTACGTTGAGGGTGTTTACCTTGATGACGGTGACGTCGAAGATCTCTTCGATGGCCTTCTTTATCTCGATCTTGGTTGCATCCTTAGCGACTTCAAAAGCGTACTTTTTGATGTCCAGGTCTTCCATGGACTGCTCGGTGATGATGGGGCGAATGATGATATCATAAGCGGTTTTCATCAGGCGTACACCTCCTCGATCTTTGCAAGCGCTGCCTTGGAAACGACGAGCTTGCGGTTGTTGAGTATCATATAGGGGCTGAGAATGGTTGCGATGGTAGTGGTGACGCCTGCGATGTTGCGTGCAGACTTAACTACCTTCTCGTCAACGCTCTCGGTGACGACGAGGGTCTTGCCGGAGACATTGACCGCGTCAAGGAATGCCTTGAAAGTCTTGGTCTTGATCTCATCGACCTTGATATCGTCGATAACTACGATCGCGTCGGAGGCTGCCATTGCGCTCAGTGCGCTCTTGAGAGCCAGACGCTTTACCTTCTTATTGAGGGTGTAGCTGTAATCGCGGGGCTTCGGAGCAAATGCTACGCCGCCGTGAGTCCACACGGGAGAACCCTTGTAGCCTGCGCGTGCGCGGCCGGTGCCCTTCTGGCGCCAGGGCTTTGCGGTCGTGTAGCTGACCTCGCCCTTGGTGAGTGCGCTCTGGGTGCCCTGACGGCAATTTGCCAGGTGGTTCTTGACGCTGTCATGAAGGACAGACTTGTTCGGCTCGACGCCGAAGATGGCTGCGGAGAGTTCGATCTCGCCGACCTTCTCACCTGCCATGTTGTATACGTTAGTAATAGGCATTTAAGATACTCTCCTTTCCTTACTTGTTGCGCGCGGAGGCCTTCTGCGGGTTGACACGAGCAGATGCCTTCTGCGGGTTGAGGCTGATGCCAGCGCCCTCGCCCTTCTTGACGGGTGCGACCTTTGCGGAGCTCTTAACATAAACGAGGCCGCCCTTGGGGCCGGGGATAGCGCCGCGGATAACGAGCATGTTCAGCTCGGGGTCTACCTGAACGACGTCGAGGTTCTGAACGGTGACCTGATCTACGCCCATGTGGCCTGCGCCGATCTTGCCCTTGAAGATGCGGCTGGGGTCGGTGCCGGAGCCCATGGAGCCTGCGTGACGGTGAACAGGACCGCCGCCGTGGCTGGTGGGGGTGCGCTGTGCGCCGTGGCGCTTTACAACGCCCGCGTAGCCGTGGCCCTTGCTGGTGCCGGTAACGTCGACCTTATCGCCGGCTGCGAAGACGTCTGCCTTCAGAACGTCGCCGACGTTGAGCTCTGCCGCGTTTTCGAGCTTGAACTCTTTAAGGTGCTTGAGCATGCCGATGCCGTTCTTCTTCAGATGGCCGGCTTCGGGCTTGGAGATGTGCTTCTCGGAAACTTCTTCGTAACCGAGCTGGACGGCTTCATAGCCTTCCTTTTCTGCGGTCATCTTCTGGGTCACGACGCAGGGGCCTGCCTCGATGACGGTCACGGGGATGACCTTGCCCATTTCGTCGAAGATCTGCGTCATGCCGACCTTCTTGCCGATAATGGCTTTCTTCATTAGATATTTCCTCCTTCGGTTATTGGTTGCCTCGCTTAGCTTCAAGCCAGAGGCTGGCAACTTAACCCGTCCGCATTCGCAAGTTACGGACTATGGGTCGTTGACTTGGGTTTTCGGGGCTGTGCTTAGAGCTTGATCTCGATCTCAACGCCTGCGGGCAGCTCGAGGGACATAAGAGCCTCGACCGTCTTCTGGGTGGGATTCATCACGTCAATCAGGCGCTTGTGAGTGCGGCGCTCGAACTGCTCACGGCTGTCCTTGTACTTATGAACAGCGCGGAGGATGGTGACGATCTCGGTCTTGGTGGGCAGGGGGATGGGGCCGGAGACCTGTGCATCGGTGCGCTTTGCAGCCTCAACGATGGTCTCTGCGGCCTTGTCGATCAGCTGATGATCGTAAGCCTTGAGTCTGATGCGGATCATGTTCTTGTTTGCCATTGTTTTTTCTCCTTTTCGTACAGTTTTTGCGGCGTCATTGGGATCGCCTCATGTCCCGTACGGATGAAGCGGTTTTTTGCACACTCAACCATGTGTATCAAACCCTGTCCGAAAAACAAACCGGCCTTTTTGAGCCGGTCTGATACCGTACAGGTGATATACACCATGTGCAGTACGCTTCAGCCGCCCGATTGTGTACCGAAATGGCATCGGTACCGGACATACTCCACGGAAGTTACCTCGAAAAACGAGCAATCTCCCGCTTCATCGCATAATACGCCCATTAGCAACGCACAGGCGCTCTAATAGGATACCAAAACTCCCCCTTTATGTCAAGGGGGAGTTTTGTACTTTTCGCAGAAATTTCGTGCGAATTTTTGTTGATTTAGCTCAAATGCATTTTTTCCTCGATCTCGGCGGCCATATCAAGCAGTTTTTTTGCCATTTCGCAGAGCTTTTCGCCCTCGGGCGTGAGCCCCGCAACGTGGTTATCGCGGCTTATAAGGCGCACGCCGAACTCATGCTCAAGCGCCGAAACGGCGCGCGACATCGTTGAGTGGCTCATATACAGCCGCTCCCCTGCCTTTGTGTAGCTCTTCTCCTCCGCCACGGCGACGAAGGCGCGCAGTTGCTCAAGCTCCATATCAATAATTAAATGTATAGGGCAGCAGCTCTTTGAGCCTGTAGCTTACATATCTGCCGTCGGCCTTGCAGCAGAGGATCTCCAGCTCGCCGTCGTTAAACTCGGACAAAAACTGGCGGCAGGAGCCGCAGGGCATGCAGTAATTCTGGCTCTCGGCGTAAATGGCAAGGCGGACATAGTCCCTGTAGCCCTCGCTTATCGCCTTGACGCAGGCCGTGCGCTCGGCGCATATCGTGTCGCCCAGCGCGGCGTTTTCAACGTTGCAGCCGGTGAACACACGTCCGCCGCGGCATTCGAGCGCCGCGCCGACTGCGAATTTGGAATAAGGAACATACGCTCTGCCGGACGCCTCTCTCGCGATCGCCAAAAGCTCCTTATCTGTCATAAGACACCTCTCCGTTTCTCAATCTTTAGTCGTATCTTCCGATTTCTTTACATTTTCGATCTTGACGGTCCAGTTTTCGATACCGCACAGAGGATTATTCTCATTTGCCCTTGCGCCCTCGACAACGCCGCGATGGCTTATAAGCTGATGGCGCTCAAACACCAGCGGCACAATGTAGGCCTTATTTGCAATATAAGCGCACATATTGTCGCAGGCTGTTCTGCGATCATCGTCGTTTGCGGAAAGATAAGCCGATATCAATTCATCAAGCTGCGAATCGGCAACCGCGCCGTAGTTCATCGACGCGCCGGACGTGAGCAGCTTGCTCGGGTCAAAGTCGCCGTTTAGGCGCACCTCGCAGTAGGCCATATCATAGTTGCCTGCGTCGAGCAGCTTTTTGTAATTATTCCAGTCCTGCTTGTCGACCGTGACCTGAAGTCCGATGCTCTTCATATCCTCGGCAAATTTCTTGGCGGCGTTGACCTTGATGGTGCTGCCGCTGTAAACGAGGAAATTAAGGTCTACCTTTGTAATATCCTCGCCGTTTTTAAACTCCAAAAAGCCGTCGCCGTCATAGTCCTTCATGCCGGCATTGGTCAGAGTCTCCTGAACCTTGTTGAGACTGTAATTGAACTGCTTTGCATAGTTTTCGTTATACAGGCTGCTTGCCGGATTTATCGGCAGGTTCGCCGCCGACGCATAGCCGCCGAACTGGCTGATGATACTGTCGCGGTCGAAGGCGTAGTTCATTGCAAAACGCAGCGCATCGTTTGAAAAATCCGTACTGTAAGAGTTAAAGACGATATAGTGCATATTCGTCGTGTTGAAGCCGCGGATGTCGTTTGCGTTGCCGAAGCCGATGTTCGTTGTTGCGCTCGGGTCGTTGAGCACAAGGTCAATAAGCGAATCGGCAAATGCCGATATCGTCTCATCGGTTCCGGAATACTCCTTGAGATATATCGTTTTCAGCGGCATTGTCGCCGCGTTCCTGTGCTTTGAAAACACCGTCAGGCTGTTATAATCCGAGGCGTACTGGTAAGGTCCCGAGCCGCCGGGATAGGGCTGGGTGGCTGTTCCGTACTGAATAACGGGGATGCTCAAAAGCGCAGGGAACATCATGTTTTTCTTCGATAGATTGACAACGACCGTCTCCGAATCGGTGGCAGAGCAGCCGGAAACGTAGCTGAGGCGTGCTCTGAAGCGGTCGTTTCTCATCGCTATCTGGATCGTGTAGGCAACATCCGTTGCAGTGAGGGCAGCGCCGTTATGGAAGGTGTGCCCCGATGCGACCTTCATCGTCCAGCTCGATCCGTCCTCGGTCGTCCATTCGCTGACAATGTTAGGCTGAACCTCAAAGCTGTTATCGACCTCGACGATATTTTCGTAAACGAGGCAGCAGACGAGCTGATTATTCGTATTCGTTGCAATAAGCGGATTCATGCTGTAGCCCTTATTGCAGTTTAGTGTGAATATGTCGTCGGCCGCGACAGTCTGTCCCAGCTCCTTGCCGGCACTCGTGCCCTTGACGTAATCGTCCTTATTATCGTCGGCCGTGCCGCAGGCTGCCAGCGAAAGCACCGACAGCAGCGCGAGCAGCAGCGCAATAAATCTTTTCATCCTTGACATTTTTATACCTCAGAGCATGATCGTCGCTGCCATGCTGCCGCGAACTCCGTCGGTTGCACGGTGCGACCAGTATTTCTCCGGAAGGCACATCGTGCATTCTTCGGATACGTCGATATTCTCACGCTTAAGGCCGAGCTGCTCAAGTCTGCGCGCGTTTGCGCCGCGCAGATCGACATGCGTTTTGCCGTTTGGCTTATTCTCGAAAAGTCCGTCCGTCTTGCCGCCGAGATAGCGCTCCACAGCCTCGGGAACATCGTCATCGCACTCAAAGCAGCATTTGCCGATGCTCGCGCCGATGGCCGCATGAATATTTTCAGGATTTGCTCCGAGCGCGCACATTTTTTCGACCGCCGCGCCGAGGATATCCTGCACGCTGCTCTTCCACCCGCAGTGCACCGCCGCGATGACCTCCGCCTCGGGATCGTGCAGCAAAACCGGCACACAGTCGGCAATATAGATCATGATCGGCAGGTTCTTCACGTCTGTCACAAACCCGTCGCATTCGATGCGCTTATCCGAGCCGACCGGGTATCGGTCAGCTTCGCAGGCAAGGTGAACGAGTCTGCCGTGAACCTGCTTTGTGACGACGAAATCGTCCTTTCCGCAGCCCATGATCTCACCGGCAAGCCGATAGTTTTCGCAGACGGCGGCGTCATCGTCGCCGCGGTTAACACCGAGGTTCCACGACGCAAAAACGCCCTTGCTCGCGCCGCCGATACGCGTTGTGAACATGTGCTTTGCGCTGATTTTGTCCGACGTCATGTATACGCAGCCGTGCTGCATGTTTTCAGTAAATGCCATTATGCTTCCTCGTCAGTCGTTTCTGCCGCAGCACTCCTTGTACTTGAGTCTGCGTGAGCCGTCGGCCTTCATCTTGCCGCAGGGGCAGGGGTCGTTGCGGCCGGGCTTCGGCGCTTTCTTGATGGGCTTTTTCTTGGGTGCTTCGCCGCCTACGTTTGCGGCCATATTCTTCGCAACGGCCTTGCGCTCGAGCGTCTGCTCCTTGCGGACACGGACGGTGAATATTCTGCGCACGGTCTCCTCACGGATGCCGTTTATCATCGCCTCGAACATGTCGTAGCCCTCACGCTTGTACGCGTCGATGGGCTTGACGTTGCCGTAGCCGCGCAGGCCGATGCCGCGCTTGAGCTCTGCCATTGCATCGATGTGATCCATCCAGTATTCATCAACGACGCGCAGCATGATAACACGCTCGATCTCTCGCATGACGGGCTGCCCGTCGGGAGCCGTACCGAACTCCTCCTCGCGCTTATCATATACCTGCTGGGCAATGTCATACACGCGGTCGATGATCTCCTGAGCCTTGGGCGCGCCCTTGAAATCCTCAAACTTCACCGCGCCCTTGGGCAGGAAGAGCTTTTCAAAGGGAGCAATGACCTCGGCAAAGTGCTCCTCGTTTTCCGGAGCTCCGCCGTGCAGAGCATCGTTTACAGTCCCTGCAACGAAGTCGTAGACCATCTTATTGATATTCTCGCGCAGATTCTCGCCGTCGAGCACCTTGCGGCGCTCATCATAGATGATATTGCGCTGCTGGTTCATAACATCGTCGTATTCCAGAACGCTCTTACGGGTCTGGAAGTTGCGGCTTTCAACGGTCTTCTGGGCCTGCTCGATAGCGCCGGATAGCATCTTGTGGTCAAGCGGCGTATCCTCGTCAACACCGAGGGAGTCCATCATATTGCTCATACGCTCGGAGCCAAACAGACGCATTACGTCGTCGGTCAGTGCAATATAGAAGCGGCTCTCGCCGGGATCGCCCTGACGGCCTGCACGGCCGCGCAGCTGGTTGTCTATACGGCGCGACTCGTGGCGCTCGGTGCCGAGGATGAACAGGCCGCCGGCTGCCTTGACCTTTTCGGCCTCCTCATCGCAGACCGCCTTATGCTCCTTGAGCTTTTCGGCGTACAGCGCGCGTGCCTTGAGTATCTCCTCATTGTCGGTGTCGGCATAGCCTGTTGCGTCGGCTATGACCTCCTCGGAGAAGCCTGCCTTTCGCAGGTCGTTCTTCGCGAGGTATTCGGCATTGCCGCCGAGCATGATATCGGTACCACGACCGGCCATGTTGGTCGCTATCGTGACCGCGCCGAGCTTACCGGCCTGAGCGACGATCTCGGCCTCTTTTTCATGGTGCTTTGCGTTGAGCACATTGTGCTTTATGCCGCGCGCCTTCAAAAGCTTGGAGAGATATTCGCTCTTTTCGATGGATATCGTGCCGACCAGGACCGGCTGCCCCTTTTCGTGGCAGGCGATTATCTGCTCGATTATCGCACGGTCCTTTCCGGCCTCGGTTTTATAGACGACGTCGGGCTGGTCGATACGCGCAACGGGCTTGTTGGTCGGGATCTCAACGATATCGAGCTTGTAGATCGACTCAAATTCCTCCGCCTCGGTGACGGCCGTACCGGTCATGCCGGAGAGCTTATCGTAAAGTCTGAAGTAGTTCTGGAACGTGATGGTCGCAAGCGTTTTGTTCTCGCGCTGAACGTCAACGTGCTCCTTTGCCTCGATCGCCTGATGCAGACCCTCGCTGTAGCGGCGG
>ENA-ORNT01002419-ORNT01002419.1-human-gut-metagenome-genome-assembly--contig:-NODE-2419-length-11555-cov-2.439130_pt1 | contig 11555 bp, 17 predicted proteins | sample MGYA00242120_ERZ509032 | MGnify/ENA primary metagenome ERZ509032 (study PRJEB26280, sample SAMEA2338729) | human gut metagenome | biome: human gut; feature: human-associated habitat; material: faeces...
GACGAGATATGCGCCGCCTGCCCGCGCGTCATAGGCGCTGTGCCAGCCGGGCGTCTGCAAAAGCTCCAATAAATCCTCCTGCGCAAGCGTGTCCCATACCGGCGCAGAAGCGCAAGGCAGCAGGCAATAAAGCTTGCGCGGCCCTCCTTTGTATACGCCATCTCGGAAAAATACCCGCAGCGCGTCCAGCCGCCGATGGAAAGTAGAATTTTCACTGCCGGATAGTTTTTGTGCATCACTGCGTACTGTGCAAAATGACTGCGCGGCAGCTCCGGATCGAGTGCGCTGGGAGCGAGATCCTCCGTGTCGCACTCCGGGTGCAGCGAGACGATGCGCCAGTCCGTCCGCGCGGGCTTTTTCCCGGCCCGGCGGGCAAATGAGGGTTCGTGCGTCCCCTCCGCCGGTTCGAGCACCCAGAACGCGTGGTTGAGATACGTCGCGCAGTCCCACGGCAGCGCGCAGACCTCGCCCTTCCGCGCCGGTCTTCGGTTCAGATTCCAGTTTGCAAAGTATAAAACAGCCTGCCGCACCAGCCTTGCCCTCCCTTTTCGGTTGTTCTGCTCTTATTATAAACGCGCAGCTTTTCCCATGCAACGCCTCCGGCTGACATCGACAACAACGGGCAAAAAAAGCAAGGATATCCGGTAACGGCTCTTTGCGCATATTGGGGGAAGTATGGTATACTGTGGTCAAGGCTTCCCCCCGCCGGGGAAGGCGTTTGGTGCATACCAACTGCATTCGGCTTTTGTTTGCTTTTTTAATGCACTTTCTGAAACAGGAGGATCAATTCATATGCTGATACGCCCCGTCACAAAAGAAGAGCGACTGCAGTCCGCGCAGCTGCTGACGATCGAAAGCGGCGATCTGACCATTTCCGCCGCAGACGACGCGATCCACTGCGACTACACGCTCCAGATCGGCGCGGAGGGCACGGATTGGCCTGCGATCTCGATCACGGATTGCGATGAGGGGCTGGAGGCCGCGGCGCTGCACGTCGCTTCGGGCGACATCCGCATCCGTGCCTCGGACGACTGCCTGAACGCGGCCAATTCCGACCTGTCCGGCTTTGATTTCTCCATGGATATCTCCGGCGGCACGATCAGCGCCTATACGACGGACGGCGACGGCTTTGACTCCAACGGCTCCATGACCATCACCGGCGGCACTCCGCCGGAAAACCCGGATGGCGGTACGCCGCCTGAAAGGCCGGACAATGCATCGGAACCGCCGGAGCCCGGAAATCTGTAACCCCGGGCCGGTGGGCGCTGAGCACACAAAAAACCGCCGCTCTGCATCGCAGAGCGGCGGTAAGTTGTTTTGCATCAGAACAGGTTCAGAACCAGTGTCAGGACGATGAACACGCCGCCGACCCATTTGGTGGCGAGGGCGAGCTTTGCGTCGAGGCCCTTGTTCTTGTTCTTACCGAGGTAGGTATCACCGCTGCCGCCGGCGATGGCACCGGACAGACCTGCGGACTTGCCGGACTGGATCGTCACGATGACGACGAGGCCGACGGCCAGAATGACCTGAATGATCGTTAAAATCGTATGCAGAGCGTTCATGATAATTCCTCCAAACCATATGCCGCCCTTCGTCGGCAGACGGCTCGCCGAGATCGTATCCAATCAGGCTGCTATTAAACAGCTAGAAAATCATATCATAATTTAAACCCGAATGCAAGGGGATATTTGCTGTTTTCCGCAAAAATCAGCTCTTTGTGACCCAGGTATTCGTGGCAAGACAGGTGAGATAGGCGTTGATGAAGCCGTCGAGCCCGCCGTCCATCACGGCGTTCACGTTCGAGGTCTCGTAGCCCGTGCGCGTGTCCTTGACGAGCGTGTAGGGCATGAAGACGTAGTTGCGGATCTGGCTGCCCCACTCGATCTTGAGCTGTGCGCCCTTGATGTCGGAGATCTTGTCCAGATGCTCACGCTCCTTGATCTCAATGAGCTTTGAACGCAGCATCCGCATACAGGTCTCGCGGTTCTGGAACTGGTCGCGCTGGGTCTGGCAGGAGACCACGATGCCGGTCGGCTTGTGGATGAGGCGGACTGCGGACGAGGTCTTGTTGATGTGCTGACCGCCCGCGCCGGAGGAGCGGTAGACCTGCATTTCGATATCCTCCGGACGGATATCGACGTCCTTGGAGTCGTCGGTGATCTCCGGAATGACCTCGACTGCCGCAAAGGAGGTCTGACGGCGGGCATTCGCATCGAACGGCGAAACACGCACAAGACGGTGGACGCCGTTTTCGCTCTTCAGCAGGCCGTAGGCGTTGACGCCCTCGACCATGATGCTGGCGGACTTGATACCGGCCTCGTCGCCGTCGAGATAGTCCAGAATTTTATAGGTGAAGCCGTGAGACTCGGCCCAATGCGTATACATCCGGTAGAGCATCTGCGCCCAGTCCTGGGCCTCGGTGCCGCCAGCGCCCGCCTGGAAGGAAACAATGGCGTTCAGGCTGTCATACTCGCCGGAAAGAAGCGTTTCCAGACGCGCCGTCTCCATCTGCTCCTCGAGCTTGTGGTAGCCGTCCTTCAGCTCCTCCAGCATCGACTCGTCGTTTTCCTCCAGTGCCATTTCGCAGATGGTCATGAGATCGTCCCATGTGGTACACATCTTTCCATAGCGCTCGACCTTGTCCTCCAGCTGGCGCGTCTGCTTCATGACCTTCTGTGAAAGCTCCTGATTGTCCCAGAAGCCGTCCGATTCGATCTGCGCATGGAGCCGGTCAAGATCCTCCTTCGCGCTCTCAATATTCAGGGAAAGCGCCAGATCGTCCAGCTTCGGCCGGATGGTATTGAGCTTCACCTTATACTCGTCAAATTCAATCATACTCATAATCAAAACCACACTTCCACGTTGATCGCGCCTATTATACCCGAAAAAAGCAATTCTGTAAAGAGGAAATGGAAAGAACACGGAGATGCGCCGCAGCGCCTTCCAAACGGCTGCGTGAACACCCTCCCGCATACGGGAAATGACATTTTTCGGCACCTGCATTGACGCGGAAGGAAACAAACGGTATAATGCAGCAAAAGGCGCATCCTGACGGCACGGACGCTTCCGCCCGGAGTCTCGCGCCGGAAATGAGGTTTTTCTATGACGTTTCTGGGTAATCTGCTTTGGTTCCTCTTTGGCGGACTGATCGGCGGGCTTGGCTGGACGCTGGCCGGGTGTCTGTGGTGCATCACCATCGTCGGCATTCCCGTCGGCCTGCAGTGCTTCAAATTCGCAGGTCTCGCCTTCTTCCCGTTCGGAAAGGAGATCGTCTATGGCTGCGGCACATTTTCCGTACTCGTCAATATCATCTGGCTGCTGCTCTCCGGACTGGAGCTTGCGATCGGCTATGTCGTCCTCGGATGCCTTTGGTGCATCACCATCGTCGGAATTCCGTTCGGAAAGCAGTGCTTCAAGCTGGCCAAGCTCGCGCTGATGCCCTTCGGCGCCAGCGTGGTGTGATGGCAGTCAGACGCTCTCCAATACATAACGAAAAACGCCCGCAGGATCTTTCCTGCGGGCGACCTATTTATGTGCTTATTCCTCGTTATCCCAGTTGTGCCAGACGTTCTGGACGTCGTCGTCGTCCTCAAAGATATCGAGCATTTTTTCCATGTTGGCGATATCCTCGGGCTTTTCGAGCTTCTGGTAGGTCTGCGGAACCATTTCGATCTGCGCGGACTCGAACTTGTAGCCCTTCTCCTCGAGCGCCTTGGCGACGGCGTTGAAGTCTGCGGGATCGGTATAGATGGTGAAGCAGCCCTCTTCCGGCTGGAAGTCGGCAGCGCCCGCGTCGAGCGCGTCCATCATGACGGTGTCCTCGTCCAGCTCCTCTTCCTCGTTGTCGATGACGATCACGCCCTTCTTGTCGAAGGACCAGCTCACGCAGCCAGTGGTGCCGAGGCTGCCGCCGAACTTGTCGAAGTGATGGCGGACGTTGCCGGCTGTGCGGTTGCGGTTGTCTGTCATGGTCTCGACGATGACCGCGATGCCAGCAGGGCCGTGGCCTTCATAGGTGATGGATTCGTAATCGTCGCCGGAGCCGGCAGCAGCGGCCTTTTCCAGCACGCGCTTGATGTTGTCGTTCGGCATGTTCGCAGCCTTGGCCTTGGTGATGACCGTAGCAAGGCGGGAATTGTACGCGGGATCGGCGACGCCGCCGCCCTCTTTGACCGCGACGATCATTTCCTTGGAAATCTTCGTGAAGGCGGCTGCACGCTTGGCGTCCTGTGCGCCCTTGGTTTTCTGAATGTTATGCCACTTGGAATGTCCTGACATGAAGTATCTTCCCTTCAAAAAATTTCTCTCACCAGTTTATCACAGGTATCCGGTGAAAATCAACTGTTTTTACAGAAAATGCGTCTCGTCGCGGTGATTTTGCGACCGAAGCACGGTCAGCTCCGGGAATGCGCCGCACAGAAGCGCCTCCAGCCGCGCGCAGACCGGGTTTTCCGTCTGGAAATGGCCCGCGTCGATCAGGTTGATCCCGAGATAGGGCGCGTCAGCAAATTCATGGTACTTGAGGTCGGCCGTCACAAGCGTATCGCACCCATGCGCCAGTACATCGCCGATCGCACCGCCGCAGCTGCCGCCGCCGACCGCGACGCGGTGGACAGGCCGTCCGCCGTCCGCATAGCGCAGTCCCTCGCAGCCGAGCGCCTGTTTGACCTGCGCCGCAAAGCTGCGAACGTCCGTCTCCGGGACTGTCCCCGTACGGATCAGGCCGTATGCCCTGCCCTGCTCGTCCGTTCCGGCAGGCTCCATCACCGTGACCTCCGAAAGGCCGAGGCTTCGCGCCAGAACGTCATTGACACCCTCCGGCGCGCAGTCCAGATTCGTATGGAAGCTCAGCACCGAAATGCCGTTCTCGATGGCAAACAGCAGGCTCCGCCCCACCGGCGTCTCGTCCGTGACGGTCTTGGTTCCGCCGAAGATCAGCGGATGGTGGCAGACGACCAGCTCACAGTGTGCCGCCTGCGCCTCGTTGAGGACGCGGTAGGACGCATCCAGCGCTACCAGCACGCGCGTGACCTCCTGCGCGGCATGGCCGCACATCAGCCCCACGTTGTCCCACTCCATTTTCATATACTCCGGCGCAGCCTCAAACAGCGCCGTGCGGATTTCACTGACCTTCGGCATCATGCTCCCTCATTTCTTCGATCTCGCGCAGCGCCGCTTCGTGATAGGCAAGGCGCTCCGGCCGCGGATACTCCGCGCCGCGAAGGCCCTCGACCGTCGCGCGGAGAGCGTTTTCCACGCGCTGTATGTAAGCGTCCAGCAGCGGGCTGTTCTCCGCCCGCAGCTGCGGCGAAACAAACTGTTCTCCCGGCGAAAGTGTGCGCTTTTCGCCGTCCCACCACGCCGTTAAAACGGTATACAGAAAGCTCCCGTCCTGCACCAGCGTCTCCCGCTGGATCTCATAGCCGTTTTCCGCCAGCCAGAGCCGCAGGGCCTGTCCGGCGCTCTGCGGCTGCAAAATGAGCGAGCCGGTAGCCCGGGTCCCGGATCCATGCGCACGCTTCGAGAATGCGCACGATCAGATCACCGCCCATGCCCGCGCAGACGACGGTATCGATTCTGTCCGGCGTGACCCGTTCCAGCCCGTCTGACAGCAGAAATTCCATCTGCGCGCCGACGCCGAAGCGCTCCGCATTTTCCTGCGCGTTCCGGAGCGGAAGCGGGCGCAGATCGCACGCGGTCACCTGCCGTGCGATCCCGTTTTTCAGCAGATAAATGCCCAGATATCCATGGTCGGTGCCGATGTCCGCGACGCGCGCGCCCGGCTCCACAAAGCCTGCGCAGCAGAGCAGGCGCTTTGAAATTGGAATTTTCATCCTTACCCCTGACTCCAAAAAAGGAAGGCCGGAGCCTTCCCTTCTGGTTTGTTTTCTGGATTACAGTCCGGCTTCCTCACTGGCCTCGAGGAAACGGTTGACCTGCTCGAGGAATGCATCCGGATCAACGCCGTGGACCATGCAGGCCTCTTCTACGGTCTCGCCGCGGGATGCCGGGCAGCCGAGGCAGTGCATACCGATCGCCATGAACAGCGGAGCGGTCTGCGGAGCGATGTCGAGGACGTCGCCGATGATGGTGGACTTTTCAATTTTAGCAGCCATGTTTTTGGCCTCCTAACCTTCGTTCTGATGCTATTATACCCAATCCTCCGCGACAATGCAAGAGCCAAAACGACAAATGACGAATTCAATTCGCGGAGAATGTCGTTCAATTGTCGTTCGTGTAGCCGAAATTGCCGATCAGATACTGGCTGTCGCGCCAGTTCTCCTTGACCTTGACCCACGTCTGGAGATAGACCTTCGTTCCCATGAATTTTTCGCAGTCCTCGCGGGCCATCGTGCTGATCTTCTTGAGCATCTGGCCGTTCTTGCCGATGATGATGCCCTTGTGGCTCGGCTTTTCGCAGTAGATCGTCGCTTCCAGATCGATGATCCCGTCGTCGCGCTCCGAGAATTTCGTGATCTCGACGGCTGTTCCGTGCGGGATCTCGCGTTCCAGATTCCACAGGAGCTTTTCGCGGATGATCTCCGCCATGACCTGCTTCTCCGGCTGGTCTGTGACCATGTCCTCCGGGAAGAAGAGCGGCCCCTCGACGGCGAATTTTTCGCACTCCGTCAGAAGCTCCGCCACGCCGTCATGCCACTTGGCACTGACGGGAATGACCGCCTCAAAGTCCATCTCATCCTGATACGCCGCGATCACAGACAAAAGGGACTCCTTCTCGACCGTGTCGATCTTGTTGATGACCAGAATGCACGGCACGTCCGCCGCCTTGATCTGAGCGATCAGCTCCTTTTCCTGAATGCCGACGTTTGCGATCGGCTTCAAATGCCCGCCCGCAGAGGACGGCACGGAGGCGGAGCGCATGGACATCATCGGCGACCTTGCGGCGGAGCTGCTGGTCGGAGAGTCGTCGGCGCTCTATCAGCGACTGTATGAGCAGGGCGTGATCGATGCCGATTTCTCTTGCAACTTTGAGCATATGAAGGGCCTTGCGCTGCTGGTCGCCTCCGGCGACAGCGAAACGCCGGAGCTTGTGCTCGACGAGCTGCTTGCCGAGGCGGAGCGCGTCGCGCGCGAGGGCGTGGACCGGGCGCAGTTCGAGCGGCTGAAAAAGTCCATGCTCGGGCGGCGCACACGCGACCTCGACAGCTTCGAGGGCGTCTGCTACGCCATGTGCAGCTGCGGCTTCGAGGGTGTGGAGTATCTGGACTATCCGGCGCTGTTCCATGCGGTCACGCCGGAGGATGTGGAACTTTTCGTGCGGGAAAACGTCAAAAAAGAGCGGGCAGCGCTCTCGGTCATTGAACCGGCGAATGAGCAGAGGGGGTAAAGCAATATGTTTCTCGCGTCTCCGATCACCTTCCCGAATCTGGGGATCACGGTCGATCCGGATCCCGTCGCCTTTACGGTATTCGGGAAAAGCATTTACTGGTACGGCATCATCATCGCGGCGGGCTTCCTGCTGGCCGTGCTGTACATGATGTACCGCGCAAAGGACTTCGGCATCACGCAGGACGACGTGCTGGACATGGTGCTCTGGGCGGTGCCCATTGGCGTGATCTGCGCCAGAGCCTACTACTGCATCTTCTACTGGGAGCTATACAGGGACGATCCGATCTCCGTGCTTTACATCTGGGAGGGCGGACTCGCCATCTACGGCGGCATTATCGGCGGCGCGCTGACGCTGCTGGTCGTGGCGAAGGTGAAAAAGATCCCTGCGACCGTGCTGCTCGATCTGGCGGCGATGGCGGTCATCATCGGCCAGTTCTGCGGCCGCTGGGGCAACTTCATGAACCGCGAGGCGCACGGCGCCGTGACGGACTGCTTTTTGAAGATGGGCCTTGTCGAGGCCAACGGAGAGGTGGTCTATTACCATCCTACCTTCCTCTATGAATCGGCATGGAACCTGATCGGCTTCATCGGGCTGCACATCTACTCGAAGCGGAGAAAATTCGACGGCGAGGTGTTCCTGCTCTACATGGCGTGGTACGGCCTTGGAAGAGCATGGATCGAGGGCCTGCGCACGGACAGCCTCTATCTTTTCTCGACCGGCATCCGCGTCAGCCAGCTGCTGGCGGCCGTGTTCTTCGTCGTGTCGGCCGGCGTGATCGTGTGGGTGCGGGTGAAGCGCCGTCCCACACCGGAGACGCTCTACGTCAACCGCAGAAAACAGGCGGAGGCGGAGGCACCGCAGCCGGATACGCCGGAATCGGAGAATATGTGAATTTTCTGCAAATTGAGGAAAAATCCGCTTCACAAATCCGCGCGAAGGATTATAATAGTCACAAATAAAAAGCAAGAAAGGAGTTCATATTATGAATTTCGCGGAAAATCTGGAACATGCAAAGAATTTTGCCATCGAAACGGCGATGGCTGCGAAGGACAAGGCTGTTCAGCTGGCATCCATTGCAAAGGCGAATATTGCGATCTACGCCGAGGAGGATAAGATCCGCAAGGCGCAGCAGCAGCTGGGCCAGCTCTACTACCGCGACTACGCCGTGGGCGAGGAGATGGACAGCGCGGAATATCTGCCGTGGTGCCACAAGATCGACGAATCCAACGCACTGATCGCCGAGCTGCGCGACCGTATCGAGCAGCTGCGCGCCTCCGAGGAGCCCGAGGCTAAGGAAGCCGCGGAGGAGCCTGCCGAGGAGAGCGAACCCGCCGAGAAAGAGACCGGCTGCGGATGCTGCTGCGGCACGACCGAGGACGCGCCCGCTGAGGAGACCTGCTGCTGTGCAAAGCCTGAGGAAGCGCCTGCCGAGGAGCACTGCTGCTGCGAGAAGCCCGAGCAGACGCCCGCAGAGCCGGAGGACACGGCCATTGAGATCCACATTGCCGGTCAGAAGGACGGCAGCGCGGAGTAACCAGTCATCTGCACAGCCTTACAGGATATTTCCCAAAGCGCCTGCTTTTGCAGGCGCTTTCAACTTCGGATTCAATAGTCAACACGGACGAGGCACAGGCCCTGCGGCGGAGCCGTCGGCCCGGCGAGGCGGCGGTCTCTGGCCTCCAGGATCTCCGACACCTGCTGCGCAGTCATGCTTCCCTTTCCGACCTCCAGCAGCGTGCCGACCAAGATACGGACCATATTCTGCAAAAAGCCCGTTCCGTGGAAGGTAAAATAGATGTAGTCCCTGCGGCGGCGGATGTCGATGGAATCGACGATGCGCACGGTCGATTTCTTCATCTGCGGGTTGGAGCAGAAGCTCTTATAATCGTGCTGTCCCTGCAAAACCAACGCCGCCTCCTGCATAGCTTCGATATCCGGCTGAAAATCCAGCGTCAGGACATATTTGCGGTCAAAGACCGGCTTTGTTGCACCGGCGTAGCAGGTATAGCAGTAGGTCTTGCCGACGGCCTTATAGCGCGCGTGGAAGCGTTCGGACGCTTCGCGCACCTCGGCGACGCAGATATCCTCCGGCAGATAGCGGTTCAGATAGTCGCGTATCTCCTCCGGCGTCTTATCCGGCTCCTCCAGAAAGAAATTCGCGGTCATCGCTTTCGCGTGGACGCCTGCATCGGTGCGTCCCGCGCCGATCACATCCACCGGCGTGCCGCACATCCGGGAGAGCACGGTCTCCAGCTTTCCCTGTATGGTATCGCGGTCTGGCTGGTGCTCCCAGCCGTAATAGCGCGTTCCGTCGTAGGAAAGCGTCATTTTGTAGTTTTTCTTCATGCTTCCGTGCCGTCCTGAAAGGGAATGGTGAATCTGCAAACGGGATAATTGGAGCAGCCCCAGAACTTCTGCCCCTTCCGCGGGCCGGACTGTCCGGTGCGGAGCACCATCCGCGCACCGCAGCGCTTGCAGGTCGGGATCTTTTCCCTGGCGGCACGCTCCGCATGACGCTGCGCGGCCGGGCGCATGTCCAGCTCCAGCGTATCGAAGCGGAGCGCCGTGCAGTGCGCCTTCTGCGCGATCTCAATGGCCAGCGCGTCGTAAAGCCGACGCAGCTCCGCCTGCTCCATTCCGGCGGCCAGCCTCCGGCGAAGGTATTCCTCCGGCGCAGCGCCTACCCTTTTTCGGAACGCCTCCAGGAAGCGTTCACGGTCGCTTTTCGGCTGTTTTTTCGGGTACATCGTTCTACCCCCTTTTTTCTTTTTTTCCATTATACACAAAACGCGCGGAAAAATCTACTCCGGCAAATGCCAAAAAAGACTTGACATTTGCCTCCGCTTGTACTATTGTATTAATGTCTTGGTACAGTAATTCAAAAAGGAGGCGTTTGAATGCCCTGGGACTTTGACGCGAATCGCCCGATCTACACGCAGCTCACCGAGCGGCTGCGCCTGCGCATCGCCTCCGGCGAGTACCCGCCGGGCGGAAAGCTGCCCGCTGTCCGGGAGCTGGCTGCCGAGGCCGGTGCAAACCCGAACACCGTCCAGCGTGCATTTGCCGATCTCGAGCGCGAGGGGCTGATCTACACGCAGCGCACCTCCGGCCGCTTTGTGACGGAGGACCCTGCCGCCATAGACACGGCGCGCAAGGCGCTTGCCGAGGAAAAGATCGACGTATACCTCGGCGGTATGCGTTCGCTCGGATATACTGCCGGAGAGGCGGTCGAGCTGGCGGCCGAGACCGCCAAAACAAGAAAAGAGGAGGAATGACCCATGCCTATTTTACAATGTCAGGGCCTGACAAAATACTACGGCGGTGTGCTGGCGCTGGATCACGCCGACATTGCCATTGAGCCGGGACAGATCGTCGGTCTGCTTGGCCCGAACGGAAGCGGCAAAACGACGCTCATCAAGCTGGCGAACGGCCTTTTGCAGCCGACGTCCGGCAGCATTCTGATTGACGATATGACGCCATCGCCGAAAACACACGCCATCGTTTCCTATCTTCCGGAGCGCATCGCGCTGACGGACTGGATGAACGTGCGGCAGCTCATGGACTTCTACGGCGATTTCTACGCCGATTTTCAGCGGGAAGCCGCGGAGCAAATGCTTGCGCAGCTTCAGCTTCCGCTTGGCCAGACAGTCCGCCAGATGTCCAAGGGCACACGCGAAAAGCTTCAGCTGATCCTGACCATGAGCCGGAAGGCAAAACTCTATCTGCTCGACGAGCCGATCGGCGGCGTTGATCCGGCCACACGCGACTATATCCTGCACACGATCCTGTCCAACTATAATCCGGAGGCAGCCGTCGTGATCAGCACGCACCTGATCACGGATGTAGAGAGCATCCTTGACAGCGTTATTTTCCTGAATCAGGGCAAGGTCGTGCTCCAATCCACCGTGGACGATATCCGCGAAACGCGCGGCAAATCCGTGGACGCTTATTTCAGGGAGGTATTCCGATGCTGGGAAAACTGATGAAATACGAGCTTCGCGCCACAGGCCGCACGATGCTCCCGCTGTTTTTGTTAACGCTTCTTCTGAGCGTCTTTACGCGCATGTCGACCGCCGTCGTCCAGCATACGCACACCAACATCACAGAATCTCTCAACATGCTTCTCATCTTCGCCTTTGTTCTCGCGCTGGTTGGAACCGCCGTGTTCAGCGTCATCCTCATGGTCGTGCGCTTTCGCAATAAC
>ENA-ORNT01002424-ORNT01002424.1-human-gut-metagenome-genome-assembly--contig:-NODE-2424-length-11539-cov-7.725967_pt1 | contig 11539 bp, 6 predicted proteins | sample MGYA00242120_ERZ509032 | MGnify/ENA primary metagenome ERZ509032 (study PRJEB26280, sample SAMEA2338729) | human gut metagenome | biome: human gut; feature: human-associated habitat; material: faeces...
TTGTATCAGGATTATTGATAAAAACTCAAAGGGGTGTTATTGCTGAATAGTTACTATGGTACTCCGTATCATACACAAGGAAATGATAACGAGTAAGTTTCTTTACTATACAATATTAGCTAAGTACAAACAAGGTGTCATGCGACAAATGCAAACCCAAACAACAGGTTTGCATAACCTCATTTTGGAAAAGTATTTGGCGATGCCAATATTTCTTCCACCTTTATCAGAGCAAATGAGAATCACTGACAAGATAGAAGAAATATTCGCTTCGTTCAATGATATTATGGAGAGCTTATAAACTATCCATAATTCTACCAAGGGTTGTAAATGCTTTATTTATAGCATTTACAATCCTTTGTTGTTCTTTGTATGGTGGTATAGACACATCTATAGCCTTAAACATTTTTTTGTTCAAATGCGGTATGGCAGAACCTACCTTGTTTTCTCGCAAAGCCTTGCGATGAAGATTGATTACTTGAAGGACATAGTCGGTGTTCATATTTTCGTCTATTGCCAGCTGCTTAAAGGTGCTGCCTTGATATCCCTCTGTTGGCGTGCGAAAAACTTCTCCCGAATTTTCTCCATCCACCAAAATCAATAAGGCATTTTCTGCAACATACTTACCAGACATCAAAGATTTTGCTTCACGCTCTCCACGCAAATATTTTACATCGAGATTTATGCGTTCAATGCCATTCTGTTTCTCTCCATCTACCAAAGAACAAAGCGTTTGCATAGGTGTAACAGCCCACCCCTTCGGCAGCTTGCCATAATGGGGGTTATCACAAGTGATTTCAGCCTTTGGATTGATGCGTTTGAGTAGTTCGCTGGCAGGCTCGTCATTCGGGTCTTGTGGTACAAGTTTGCCATGAATAGCGAGGTCGAGGATTTTGTTTTTCGCTTGTTGAATAGCAGTTTGCAAACCATCCTTTCCATTTTCAACAATATCAATTATAGAGAATAGTCGTTGAATCTCGTTTACTATTCGTTCCTGTTCTGCAAGAGGAGGCAAGGGAATCAAGCCATTGCAAGCATCCGTGGTACTTAGTCTTGGCATTTTTACTCCATAACCACATTGCAAGGTATAGTCAAGGAAATAAAGTGAACGAAGTACATAGCAGATGTAATTATTCGACAATATTCCATAGCTTCCAAATGCCATTATTTCTGTTGTACAGAATCCGTCATTAGGTGCAACTAATACTTTGTTTAGATATGTGCGAAGCTTTGAATAAAGGATTTGACCTTTTTGAAATTTATGGCGAATTCCATTTATCTTACGTTCATTTTTGTTGAGATGTTGTATAATCTTGGCTGTGTCTTTTTCTATATCTTCCAATTCCAACACCCAATCAGAATTGTCAATGTCTTCTACTTGGACATTGACACTATCGCCATAGTTAGTAATTTCTCCAACCGTCGTCCACTCCCACCCCTTCGGCAGTTCGTAGGGATAATGCGGCTTATCACAAGCAAAAACCTTGGTGAAACTTTTTATCTTCACCAAGACTTTGAGTTGTTATCCTCGGTCATATGCCTTATATGAAGTTTCTGTTCGTTAGGTCAGATGTTTGTCTTGGGCTTCCTTCAGATTCCATCTCGCGAAGGACACCCTTGCCGTCGACTATACAATTCCCGCTATTAGGGCTTGCTCGGGACTTTCACCCGTTAGACAATGCTCATACCGAGAGTACCAAGCAAGACTGACCTCCCACATGAGGAGACCAGCCTTTGGGGTCGTCTTTGTCCTTGAACAAAGACTCTATTGTCGATTACGTTACATCGTTACCTTCGTCGAAACCACACGGCCATCGGCCATCGTTGCCGTGACAATGTAGAGACCAGCACCCAGATCGGAGAGGTCGAGAGTGTCGGCATAAGCCTGACGCACCGTGCGACCGTCTATGGTACGAACCGTGATCTGGGCCGTCTCGCCACCAGCCACCTTCACCGTCTTGCCCGCCACGACCAGCGCACTGCTTTCCACAGCATCCACACGATCGATGGAATTAGCATTCTTGACCAGGAAGGCCGGACTGATGGTCTGCTTCTGATAGTTGCCCACACTGTCCGTCATCTCCAGGCGAATGTCAAACCATGTATCGTCTTCCTCAGCCTTGACATTGCTGAGGTCAGCTGAATAGAAATAGGCGAAGACCGGCATGAAATACTTCGCAGGATCCTCCACCAAGTTGAGTTCTGTCCAATTGTCCGTTCCATAGGGAGCATAGTAAGCCTTCACGCTCTCTGGTGCAGCACAAGTAAAATGGCCGATATAAGGCGGATTGCGATTGTCCTGATAGGTGAAGTCGCCACCCGTGACGAGCATCTTTGCTCCATCTACCGTTGAGAAGCGGTCGGAGATATTACCATCCTTATCCTTGAAGGTCATCATCTGGAACGTAGGAGCGCAGGTGTCTTCCTTCTTGAGATTATAGAGCACCTCCGTGACGTTCTTGCCATCGATACCATCCACGATAATGTTGCTATTGGTGATCGTCACCAACGTGCCGTCTGCCGTCTCCGACATTTTCACGTCCGCAAACTTCTCATCCGTCTCGCGGAGCTCACCCAGGCGACCCAGATAGCGGAACTGGTCGATCGGATAGACCTGACCATTGCTCACCAACTGCACAGAGCGGTAGGAGAGGATGGGTACACTGGTTCCGAAATGGCCCGTTCCATCTGGCGAACGGAAAGAGAAGTCGGGGTGTCCAGGATAGAACTTGAAACGCGTATCACCCACGGGGATGTTGAACATATTGTTCAGATCGCTGCCTGCCACATGATATTTCACACCCGTGTTGGCATCGCCGATGGCCAACGGAGTCATGATAAACGTAAACTCCTCCAGGTCGCCATAGTCGGGGTCTTCGGTAAAGGTGTAGGAGTCGGTGATGATCGGGCGTGCTGCCACATTAAGCGGGTAGGGATCGCCCTCCAACGCCTCGGGGCAGTCGATAAACGTGATCACCTTACCGTTGTCCTCATCGCTTCCCATACCCCACATACGGGTGTCGGCCAGCGAGAAGCCATCCAGCAGGAAGGCCGACTCTATGCCTGGCAGACCCACATACTTGTGCTCTGGCATCTGGGGAGACAGCGTGAAGTCGGTGACGAGCTTGAGTATGTTCTTCGAATCACTGTCATGGAACCTCTGGGTGAGGTCTTTGGCCACACCCTTGAAGGTGTAGTAGTGCGAACCCACATTGACCGTGGCCGACTGTGCCACATAATACTTGTCACTGACCTTGTTGATGTAGAAGTCCTCCAGTTCGCCCTTTCTTCTACCACAGAAGTCCATGTAGAAGGCGGCGTAGCCATAATCCTTGTGGGCGATGGAAGTCAACTTGATCATATCATCGGCCGTACCCTTCGTGTCAACCTTGCCCTTGTAGGTAATATCCAGATGGAGCTGCTGCCCATTCTCATCAAAGTATCTGAGCTCCACGGGATAAATCGCCTCATTCTCGTCAAACTCCAGCGTTAGGTCGCCCGTCACCTGCACATCCTCCTTGAAGACGTAAGCGTGCTCAAACTCCACAAAGACATCATACGTGCCCTGAGGAACCTCCAGCGACCCTTCCATTCCCGAGAATTCGACGTTGCCAAACACGTCCTTATTGATTATATAAGCATCCACGGGCTTGTTGGCACTCACCACCTTCACCGTCACCGTGCCCGTCTCTCCCTGGGTCGAAGCCTTGAGGGGTCTGATGGGGGCCAGGGTTCTCTTGTTGCCCAAGTCCTTCATTCTGAAACTCATGCCCTCGGGGAGCACCACCTCGGAATGATCCGAACAGCGCACCTTTCCCGACACGATCTTCACCTCCTGTGCCTGAGCCGAAGTCAGGGAGGCGGCCAGCAATAATGTTGATAAAATTTTCTTCATAACCGTAATATTGTTTGGTTCTATACATTGTTTTTATAACCGTTTTCGCTAATCTCTTTTAAAACGCTGCGCAAGCCGAGGACACTTTTTCGAAGACCAAGCTATCGGGCTATCCTTTCGCTCGCTGCTGCTGCAAAATTAGGAATAGATTTCAGAAATAACAAAAAATGAAATGGCGGAGCATTCCAAATTCATGAACCTGGAACAAATAAGCGCGAAACCCCACTATTTACTCGGTTTTTAAAGCCTTGTTGACTTTTGGAAAGAGCAGGAGACTGAGACATCGCGAGACAATCACAGCCAACGGGGTAAAAGCCCATAAAACACACGACTTCAAGGCTTTTCGTTCCAGATTCATGAATTTGGAACACTTCGGTTTGTACGTTCCAGAAAGACCGCATACTTTTGCAAGCGACATCTTTCCTGTGAAGGACTGATACCTATGATAATTCACTAATTCATTCGTGTTATGAAAAGAACATTCCTACTTACCGTCTTGGGCATGGCAATGGCCCTGACGACCTCGGCACAAATCAAGCAAGACGCCGGGGGAATGAAATCCCTAAAGCAAACGTTGACTTACAACGACGGCACGTACAAGGCTCCTGCCAAGGGCGAGGCCGCCATCGCCGAGTTGCTGGGTTGCCCCGACGGCACCGTCTTTGGCGGAGAATACAAAGACGAGGACAACGTCTGGAGCGGATTCACCACTGCCGACGAAGGACGCAAGGACATGGCTGCCAGTTTCTACCAGCATTTCAGCGACTGCTATTATTCTTTCCATGGCGTGCGCTTCCTTGGCATGTTCAACTACTTCGACGAGGAGAACGTGGAGTGGAAGTACTGCAACGAGCGTGGCGGCATCAACGAGAAGGGCGAGATGACCAAGTCGGTCAAGATCAAGGTAGCCTTCTATAAGGACGACGAGGACGAGCTCCCTGGCGAACTGGTCTATAGCAAGGTGTTCGACCTGATCGGCGAGCGCACCAACGTGAAACTGGGCGACAACCGCTCCGGCTACAGTTTCGTCTATGCCTTCGACGTTGATCTGGGCGAGGAGATCAAACTGGAGCATGGCTTCATGCAGATCAACGCCATCGACGAGCACGATGAGACCATCGACTGCTACCTCGCGCTCTTCACAGCCAGCTCTTCTACGGGCTACGGCCTGGTGAAAATGGACATGCGCGACGGCAACGAGCCTTCGTGGATGGGCCAGTTGCCTATTTGCTTCTGCTTCAAGGGCGACGGCAGCTTCATCTCCGACAAGGCACTGAAGTTCAACCGCCTGCTCTCTCCTGGTTCCACCGACACCAGTCCCTTTGGCAAGGTGCAGGTCGAACTGCGAAACATTGGTGGCGACTACCTCGACAACACCACGCTGCAACTCTGGCAGGACGGCAAATTGCTCGCCACGGAAAAGGTGAACAGCAACATCGAACCCCTCGACGCCTATAAGTACACCTTCAATGCGCGCGTCAACTGCTCTGAGCCTGGCACTCATCACGTCGTGGTCAAGAACGTCACGCCCAATAGCGACATGATTGCTGCCGACACCATCGCCGTAGATGTGATGGCGGGCGACGGCAAGAACTATCCCGCATCGGGGTCCACCGACGGCTACTTCTACATCCAGCGCGTGCAGATCGGCGACATCGACAACGAGTCGGGAGAGTCGAGCTACACCGACTACACCGACCAGAAGACCGAGATTCGTCCTGGACAGGAGCTCACCCTCGTCGTCGATCCAACCAGCCAGACCCCGCTGGCAGCAGCCTGGATCGACTGGAACAACAACGGTGTCTTCGAAAACACCGAGGCCCTCGTATTCCCCAACTACGGATATACGGCTACTGTGAAGATCCCAGAGAATGCTGATGTCAAGCCAGGCGAGAAGCGCCTGCGCGTTGTCCTTTCCTATGAGGACCCCGCACCTGCCGGATTCTACACCTATGGCGAGACCGAGGACTACACGCTTGTGGTGAAGGGCAATGAGGGTGCACCCGCTATCGGCCTCGACGCCAAAGCCGTCTGCCTGAAGACTGAGCAAGACAGTAAGAGCACGGCCATCGACCTCACCAACGAGGGTGCCGAGACGCTGACTGCCGACATCGACTTCAGCTATATCTTGCCCAATGCGCCTACATCTAACTACGCCATGAACAAGGTGAGCGTGCCGCAGGGCATGAAGGCTCCCGTCGTCAAGAAGGTGACGCCCGCCAAGGCTGCAAAGGCCCCCGAGCAGGGCAACGACACACAGTATGTGCTGAGATACGATCAGGGCCAATACGCCACAATCGGCCTCTCGGCCAACGACAGTGCCATCTTCGCCACCTACTACCCAGGCGAGATGCTTTCGAGCCTCAAGGGCATGAAGATCAACAGCATCGACGTCTATGTGGGCGGCGTAGCCAAGGAGAACAGCATCGTCATCTACGGCGAAAAGGACCAGAACCACAACGGCGACCTTTTGGCCGAGAAGAAATTCACGCCGCAGGGAGACGCCTGGAACCATATCGAGCTCGATGAGCCCATCGTTATCGGCGACCAGGACCTTTGGATCGGCTACAAGACCAAGGGCATGAAGACTGGAGAATACAATATCGGCATCGATGGCACTGACGGCGAGAAGGGCGTCATCGGATTCGGCGATCTCATCAACATCGGTCAGAACATCTGGTGGTCTATGGGCGACCTCGGCATGAAGTACAACTACTGCCTCCGCGCCAACGTCACAGGCCAGCGCACACCAGCCATTGATTGGCTCTCGGTCGATACCAAGCACCTCGAAGTGGCCTGTGGCAAGGGTGGCAAACTCAATGTCAGCGTGGACGGCTCCAAGCTCGACAACGCCCTCTACGAGGCGAAGATTGAGATTCGCACCAACGACGATCTGCGGTCCGTGATCACCATCCCCGTCTATGTCATCAACGGCAAGGGCACGGGCATCATCAGCAAGCAATACACCGGCGGTGCCAACGTTCGCGTCAGCGGCCATGATCTCGCCGTCAGCTCAGACAAGGACATCAACCGCATCCAGGTCTTCGACCTCTCGGGCCGTCTCACCGAGACCCTCAGCATCGGTGGCAGAAACTACAACGCCACGCTGACGGGCGTCAGTGGCGCGCTCTACATCCTGAAGGTGGTCTATGCCGACGGCACCAGCTCCACCATCAAAGTTCCAGTGATTTAGTAGTTTTCTTTAAACAGATAATTTGGGTGCGCCCCGGGGGTGACAATGTCTTCCTTCGGGGCGCTTTTTCTCCTCCCCCTCTGCGACACGGAGAGCTCATAGAGACGCCGAAAAACCCGCGAGAACTGATTTTCGGACCCGACGGACTCTTTTGTTTAACGATCAACGCAACTATAAACAACAAATAAAAACCAAAACAATTGCGACGATGAAGAAAAGTTTATCTGCATTATTCGTACTGTGCGCCGTTTCTCTGACAACGGTGAACGCACAAGAGGCTCAGGTTGTCTCGGGCAAGATTCGCTGTTCAAACCATTCGGAATTGATCCTGCCGCAAGGAATAGATTACTCTGTGATGGACTATGGAACCCAGAAGACGCTGACGCCCATCAGACCCTATAAGGCGGATGGCGAGGAAGATATGGTGACGATAACGGTAAAGATTACCTCCACTCGCAAGCCCAAAAATGCCATCATCTTCAACAAGAACAAGATGGACATTATCAGGTTTATAAAGGGCAAGGAGTCTTCCATCCAGATACCCAAGGGCACTTACGACCTCTACGCAGAGTTTCTTGGCGACAAGCATAGCTATGTCTTCAGAGAGAACATCCAAGCCACAGAGGACCAGGTGATAGAGATCGATCAAGACGAGGCCAACATTCCTATCGAATTCCATTATTTTGACGAGAACAACCAAGAGCTCCATTTGGATATTTACGATGGCAAAAACGTCGCCACTCCGGGTACGGCAAGCGATATCATGAAGCTCACATCCTTTATCCATAAGGACTATGGATCCACTATCCTCAATATAGACTTCGGCTACAAGTCTGTGGACCATCCGGAAGACTTCTATGTCAACAAACTCAGCGACAAGTATTGTATCGGACAGGCTGCCACCATCTGTATGGGATCCCACTACTATGCCATCAAGAGCCTCATAAGAGACTTTGAGCAGAACATACACAACACCGACGGTTCAAGCCTCACGAGACTTGAGACGGGCTTCACCCTGTCTCCGGGCATGAAGGACATCAAGGAGCACGTCAATCTGCCTGGTGTAGAAACCACATTCCTTCTCGACGGCAACTCGCTGGGCGACATTCGTATCTGGGGCTTGGGAGACCCTGAGGAGAATGGCAATTTCTACACCTACATCGACTGTCCGGTAGAGTCGGAGACCGACGACTTCCAGATGAACGTAGCTGCACGCCCCATTGCCTCAGACGGTGTGAGAATGGTTTCTATGCCGGGCTACGATGACGAGGAGGATTTTTCCTTTATCGTCACTCCGCTTGCCACGGGCAATGCCAAGCAGGAGGTAAAGTATCACGTATCGTGCTGCGATTTGGGCAACTTCTTCAATGTGCCGGTTGGCCAAACTTCCTACAAGTGCTATCCGGGCCACCCCGATTTCTCTTTCGCAGCCCCCGATGGCAAGGCGCATTTTGGCACAAGCGTCCCACTGATGACTTATAGCTCTGTCTGCGAAACGTACGACTCCGAGGTCAATATTTATGACTCATACTACTACAGAGGCATATATGGCGAACTGCGCGAGACGGATGCCAAACTGGCCACCGTCAACAAGAAAAGCACCCAGGGCGGCACATTGGTCACCGTGACAAACAACAATATCGAGATCGACGGCATAGAAGGAAAGAATGTGACAGAGGTCCTCTTCGACCGCAAGAAGGCCGACTATACTGCCCCCACATTCCAAATGATGAGCTTCAAGGATAAGGAGGGCACGATCAGCAACCGTTTCCAGACGGCCCAGGGATCGAAGATGCTGGTAACCGGAGGCGACTTCTCCTACGTCGAAAACTTCGACTATCCATACATCGGCTACTTCACCTGCGCTGCTCCTGCCAGCGTGAAGGCTTATTATTCTCCCAACGGCACGGACACTTGGAAGGAACTTGCCCTGGTGGAGGATCCTGCCAAGTACTTCATGCCTGCCTTCGGCCACTTCTATGAGGCTGACCTGAGCAACGTGACGGCCGAGGATGACGACATGTGGTTTGACGTGCGCCTGGAGATGACTGACGCCGCGGGAAACTACCAGAAGCAGCTCATCAGCCCTGCGTTCTTCGTCAGCAACGTCACATCCATCAACAATGCGACAATCGCTGCTACGGCTTTCTCCATCACGGGCAAGAAGGTGGGTCTCACCAACGGAGTGAAGGCCGACATCACGGTTTATTCCATCGACGGCCGCACTTTGCAGCATGTGTATAGCAACGAGATCGACCTCGGCACAATGGCCCCGGGCCTTTATGTTGTCACGGCAACGACGGCCGACGGACGCGTAGCCTCGGCGAAGGTTATGTTGTGATCGAGGAGCTTTGCCCCATTTGAATTGTAGCGGTCAAGGCAAAGCAAGGAAATCCGGAAGATCTAATTTCTGGGTTATTAGTTGGAGAGGAATTTCCTCTCCAACTAATCATTTACCCCATTCCTCAAAAAAACACTTTCTGTCTTACTTTTTTACACTTTATTCTCCAAAACCTCCAATAGTCTATAGATTCTACTTGAAGGGTTTTGATAGTCTTTGAGCGCCCTTGCTCTATTGATGGCATCTTCGAGGTGTTCTCTAAGAAACGTCTTCTGCGTGTCCGTATAGACGGACTTATTATAATTGTTCCACACAGAAGCACTCTTTTTCAGTTCTTTGAGCACGGCTTCCGAACTTAATGCCGTCTTCTGGTCCTTTGCATGTAGAAGCAGCCATATCTCAAAGCAAGGATTGCTCAACAACAATTCGGCTTTGCACGCCATCAGTTTTTTGTTGATGGCAGACACATCCATATCGTACATGAGAAACGTATCTACTTTGTCTTTAGCAGAGATTTTGAGTCCTCGCTCATGCTTGTCAACAAGCGCCTGGGTGATTCTTGTACCCTCAATGCGTGAGACTATGCGTACTGGCGATTTATACCATTTCCTTATCAGATTGAGATAGTTTTCCTCTGTTTCGCCTTCGCAAATGACCAAGGCGATTCTGCGCATCCGCTTGTCGGGCGCTTTCTCTCTTTTGCTCACCATAGCTACCCCTCCAATAGTTGCTTGATACTCTCCACAGAAGAGTCAACGTAAGGCACGGCATCAAAGCGGCCCTGTATGTAGCCTTTCTCCGCATCCATGTTTTCGCGGAAGTCCTTGAAGTCGTACAATGAATACACCTCCGTAGAACCATCTTCCGACTTGTTGACAAAGACTATCTGATCTCTTCTCAGCCGTCTGACATCTATCAAGTTGGTGTTGTGGGAAGAAAAAAGCAGCTGACTTCCATCGGAGGCATGGATCAAGTCGAGGATGAAGTCGGCCAATCTGGTATGCAGGCCCATGTCAAACTCGTCCATCATGATGCCCTTTCTGTTCTTGACGACATCCAGGAGCCGTATCAGTATCTGGAAGAGCTTCCTTGTTCCGTGAGACTCTTCGAGATCCAAATCGAACATCACGTCCTTATTGTGATGATGGAAGGTCTTGAACTTGAGCACATCGACCAACTTGAAAGAAATCTCTTCATGGCCCGAGACCGCTACCGGGGCAGAGACCTGCTCCTTTCTCGCTTCTATGTCCGTAATGTCCGTGTCGCACACCTCAAGAGCCTTGAGGATGACGTTCTTGTAGGTATTGAAACCATGAAGGGCCACCACGTCGTTCACATTCACCAATCCCAGAAGAAACTGGTTCATGAAGTAGCGATACAGTCGTTGGGCTATCTCTCTATTCATCGAACTGGCCCTGCTCAAAAAGAGATTCTTGTCGCTGGTGTTCAGTACCACGTCGGCGGGCTTGCTGATGACCCCTGTGCCAAAACGATACTTGCCATCGGCTTGACGGACAAACACCTTGGCGCGTCTGCCCAGCGGATAATGATAAAGACTTTCCGAGAGAATCCTGGTCTTTGTCAAATCAAAAGAGTATTCATACTCTATATTGTCACACACAAAATCTATCAGAAAACTACTTGGTTTCTCCTGCCAGCCATCAAACTTGAACGGCTCGAAGTTGAACACTGCTCCTTCGTTGTGAAGATGCGATTCCAGGATCATCCTACAGCAGAAGTTGATGGTCTTCAAGATATTCGACTTGCCTGAGGCGTTAGGCCCAAACAAGCCAACAGATTTCAGAACGGGGACGCCATTCCAGTCTATGACATTGTGCCTCAATTCGCGGGTCAGCGCGGTATTGATATTGGCTGCCCGGAAGTCAATTCTCACCCTATCTTTAATGGAAAAGAAATTTTCAAACTCTATTTTCAATATCATCAGAACGCGTATTTTGGAGTTTTCCCACAAAATTAGCCATTTATTTTGACTCTATACGCTATTAGAATGTTAAAACTGCGTTTCATAATAATATTTAACTATTTTTGGGGCAACCGTAACTATTCAGCAATAACACCCCTTTGAGTTTTTATCAATAATCCTGATACA
>ENA-ORNT01002427-ORNT01002427.1-human-gut-metagenome-genome-assembly--contig:-NODE-2427-length-11529-cov-59.619139_pt1 | contig 11529 bp, 8 predicted proteins | sample MGYA00242120_ERZ509032 | MGnify/ENA primary metagenome ERZ509032 (study PRJEB26280, sample SAMEA2338729) | human gut metagenome | biome: human gut; feature: human-associated habitat; material: faeces...
AGCGTGCGGACAATGCAGGAAGGCGTATAGAACTCGCCACCATTCTTGCCCTCCAGGCTGGCAAACTGCTGCAGACAGTATTCGTAGGTTCTGCCCAGCAGGTCTTTCTCCTCGCCAGCATCGTGCATTTCTATGTTCGTAAAGAGATCTACCACATCGCCCAGACGGCGCTTGTCAAGCTCCGGACGGGCGAAATTCTTAGGCAGAATGCCCTTCAAACTTTCGTTTTCACGCTCAATTGCAGTAAGTGCTTCATCTATTACCACGCCTATTTCCGGTGTGTGGGCAGCAGCACTAATCTTGCTCCATCGGGCTTCAGCAGGCACGAAGAAGATGTTCTCGGCAGTGTATTCGTCCTTATCTTCCGGGTCGGCGTATTCGTCGCCCTGCAGCTCCTGAAACTTCTGTTCGAAGCGGTCGCTGATGTATTTCAGAAAGATGAGTCCGAGCACCACACCCTCGTATTGCGAAGCGCTGAGGTTGCCTCTCAGAATGTCGGCAGCCTTCCATATTTTCTCTTCAAAACCAATGCTGATTGTATCTTGTTTCTTAGCCATGATTGTTTATTTATTAATGAGCACAAGTCGCCAGTCTGCGTTGCTGAAAACGTAGGAACTGTCTGTGCTGGTTATTGTAAATATCTGATTTTCTATCTTGATTTCATCGTCCTTGATCGTGTAAGGATAACTTCCGCAGGGACTGATTTCGTATTCACCGTGCACTAATTTGCCTGCTTCATCGAAGTGGTAAACCATTTCCTTTTCGGTGAAATAAACGCTGTCTGTGGTGAATCGGCAATAGGTGGGAGCCTCCTTGATGTCTATTTTCAAGGCTCCAAGGCGACCTTCTGCCTTCAAAAGTTCCCATTCATGGGCTGTAAATGCAGTTTTATAATCGAAAAAAGTGTTTTTTTCGGTCTCTTCATCACTGGAACAAGAGAAAAATGAAAACACGAAAAGGGCGACTACCATCGCATAAAAATACGATAATAGTCGCCCTCTGATAAGTGCAGCATGGCTTGAAGCTAATTCTGATTCTCCAGAATTACCCCCCCCTAAAAGGCTGACAGTCAAGCTGTTATGTGATTTTATATCCATACTTATCTTACATTTAAAGTCTTTAATTCATACGGAGCAATGTCATTTGCTCGATATTGAAGGCTAAGTTAATAAAACTTTTCGAAACCACCTAATTTTATCACGTTATTTAACGGGAAAAGTGATGAGGAGAGCAGAAAAATGGCTTCGAGGGCAGTTTTTACTCCTTCTGAAGGCAAAAATAAGAAGGGTAAAAATGCAGTTATGGGGCAGAAATGCACATTTTCTACCCTCATTTCTGTAGGAAAAGTAAAAAGAATATACAGAAAGAGATGGGAAAAGTGGACGAATTTCAGAATATCCTGAGAGAAAAAATGCAGGATAAACAAGACAAGAATATATAAGAAAAGCCTTCTAATACATTTATAATCAATGATTTACTAGATGATTCTCAGTAAGAAAATACCTCTTAATCCTTAACCTTTTTGGGGTCATTAAGGGTCATGTCATTAAGGGTCATTAAGGTTTTCGGGAGAGAAAATGTCATCTATAGTAATAATATAAATAATATTTATATTTACTATAGCTCTTAATGACAGAAGTGGATTTTCTTAATGACCCTTAATGACACTGACCCTTAATGACACTTTTTGTTGCTCTGCTGGTATTTTCATCTGTCATTCAGCCTCTTCACAACATTGCTGCAAGAAACTTCGCATAAAATCTCAATAGAACTCTTTGTATTACAGCCACTTATATCATTTTCTGCAAAGAAAGTGAGGGTAAAAGCTTGCAATCGGTGCAAAAATGTTGTATCTTTGCACCGGCAATCGAAGGAAACGCCTTAGGTGCCTGATAACGGGCATCTCTTACGACCGAGGCGGGGGATAAATGATGGCTGGCGCCGGTCATCAATGACGACCCCGAAAAGGACAAGAAACGGGGCTATCCGGGGAGTTGCAAAAATGAACCTTTTAACACAAACGACTATGATTAATTACAGCATCGTAATGCGTAGCGTAAACGCAAATCTTCTGGCTATCAACCAGGCAAAGTCACGCATCAACCAGGCAAAGAAGGAGGGAAAGGAGCCTGAGAAGGAAGACCTCGACCTCGTGAAGACCGAGAAGCAGAACGCCTTCGCCGTGTCACAGTACACCGACATCATGACCATCGAGAAGTTTGCCAAGCACATCACCTCCCATGGCAGCGTGTACTCCAGAGCCGACATCAGCGCCATCCTCTACATGGCAGTGGACTGCATGAGAGAGATGCTGCTCGAAGGCAAGAAGGTCCGTCTGGGCGACCTGGGTGACTTCTCCGTCCTGCTCACCTCGAAGGGTGCCGAGGATGCCGACAAGTTCACCGCACAGAACATCACCGACGTGAAGGTGCAGTGGGAGCCTGGTCAGCAGTTCAAGACCCTGCGTGACGAAGCCGAGTTCAACCTCGTGGCAAGCCGCAGTGCTCAGGCAGCCGTGCTCAAGGCGATCAAGGAGGGCAAGACCAGCGTAGACCTCAACGCTCCAACCACTCCGGAGGGAGGCGGTAACGGAACCAGCGGCGGCGGTTCTACTACCACCGGAGGTGGCGAGAATACCGGAGGTCAGGGCGGCGAGAGTACCGGCGGAACGGGTAGCGAAGGCTCCGGCACCGACCAGGGCGGAGACGTAGGTCTCTAGACTGAGGGGGAGTGATAACTTCTTTAACTTCATTAACTCCCCCACTTGCAAAAACTCATTTGTTTAACCTTTAAATTAGAAAGACTATGAAAAGAGACACATGGAAGATGGTGTTGCAGATAGCCATCAGCATCTTGACGGCAATCGCAACCACGCTCGGAGTGACTAGCTGTGTAGGCTAGAAGTTGAAAATGAAGAATGGCCGTTCTCCTCTACCCCATGAGGAGGCGGTCATTTTTTCGTATTCCGGTCATTAAGGTCACGGTCATTAAGGTCATTAAGAAATTATAAAAGGAAAGTAGAGGGAAGACTGCAAAAAAATCATCTTTTTTTTGCTCGTTTTCTTTTTTTTTATTACCTTTGCATAAGATAAGCTACACTCGGCAATTTGAAAGCAAGCTTTCATTGCACTCGCTTGCATTATCTTTGCCTTAAAAATCAATAATAGTATGATAACAGGAGAAATCAAAAACAAGATAGACCAGATATGGGACACCTTCTTTGTAGCAGGTATTACCAACCCTATCACCGTATTGGAACAGATGACCTACATCTTCTTCATGAAGATGCTCGACGACAAGCAGCTCCAGGAAGAGGAAAACGCACGCGACTTTGACGGCGAAGTGCAGAATCCTACCTTCCCGGAAGGACAGCTCTGGATTAACCCCGATGCTACCACCGACGAGGAGAAGGCTGGAATCCCTTACGAAAGCCTGCGCTGGCACGTGTTCAAGAACCTGGGCGCCGACAATATGTTCAAGGTGGTAAGGCAGCACGTGTTCGAATTCATCAAGCACATCGGCACGGGCGAAGAAAGCGCCTACAGCCGCTACATGAAGTCGGCTATTTTCCTGATTCCCAACGCCCGAACCCTTACCAAGGTAATCGACGGCGTGGATTCTCTCGATATGAACAACCGTGACGCGATGGGCGACGTCTATGAATACATTCTGGGCAAGATGGCGGCAAGCGGCACCAACGGACAGTTCCGCACCCCCCGACACATCATCCGTATGATCGTGGAGATGATGCAGCCTACACCGAAGGATTACATCTGCGACCCAGCCATGGGATCGGCAGGATTCCTCGTAGAAGCCGTGAAATACATCAAGGAGAATTACGAGACCATCCTCTATGCTGGAGAACAGGTGCAACACATGAAGACCTCGATGATCAATGGCTACGATACCGACCAGACCATGCTGCGCATAGGAGCCATGAACCTGCTGCTGCACGACATTACTGCCCCGGAACTTGCCTGGCGCGATTCGCTCTCTGAGCAGAACGAAGACCAGAACTGCTACTCGCTCATCATGGCGAACCCTCCGTTTGCGGGCAGTCTCGACAAGGGCAATGTAAACAAGAAGATTCTTGCCTACGCCAACACCAGCAAGACCGAGCTACTGTTCCTGGCTCAGTTTGTCCGCTCCCTGGAGTTGGGCGGCCGCTGCGCCAGCATCGTTCCCGATGGAGTACTTTTCGGAACTTCCAGGGCGCACGTGGCTATCCGCAAGGAGATAGTTGACAACCAGCAGTTGCGTGCCGTCATTTCCATGCCTAGTGGCGTGTTCAAGCCATACGCCGGAGTTTCAACCGCCGTCCTTGTGTTCAGCAAGACCAACTGTGGTGGAACGGACAAGGTATGGTTTTACGACATGAAGGCGGATGGATATTCGCTCGATGACAAGCGTGCGCCGATAGCCGACAATGATATTCCGGATGTGGTAAACCGCTTCCTGCATCCTGAGTCTGAGGGTTCCCGCACCCGCAAGGACCAGAGCTTCTTCGTACCCGTAGAGGAAATCCGCCAGAACGATTACGACCTCTCTATTAATAAGTATAAGGAGATAGAGCGTGAGAAGGTGGAATATGAGCCTGTAAAGGATATTCTAGTAAGACTGGAAGAGAATGAAGGCAAGTTTCTGAAGGGATATAGAGATTTGTGCAAGATGCTGGAAGAAGATGAAAAGAAGGAGGAAATGGTATGAGAAAGGGATGGGAATATAAGAAGCTGGGGGAAGTTTTAGAAACTACTTCTGGTGGAACACCTTCAAAATCTCATAAAGAATATTATGAAGGTGGAACAATCCCATGGCTTCGAAGTGGAGAAGTTAGCAAAGGCGATATTTATGACGCAGAGTTATATATTACAGAGGAAGGTCTAAAAAAATCCTCTGCAAAACTTTTTCCAATAGATACTGTACTCATTGCGATGTATGGTGCAACGGTGGGACAAGTGGGCATTTTAAAATCTACAATGTGTACAAACCAGGCAATTTGCGGAATCCTACCTAATAAGGACTTTCACCCCAATTTTCTGAAATATGTGCTTCTTGCCAATAAAAAGAATTATTTGAAACAAGCAATAGGAGGTGCTCAACCAAACATATCACAGCAAGTCATAAAAAGTACATATATTCCGATTGTAAAATTCTCGGAGCAGGAGTCCGTAGTTTCCGAACTTGACAAGATAAACGAGTTGATTCGTTTGAAGAAGGAGCAGCTTAAAGATTTCGACAATCTCGCTCAAAGCCTCTTCTATGAGATGTTTGGAGACCCAGTGGAGAATGAAAAGGGATGGGACCTGAAGAAGCTGGATAATGTGTGTAATATAACATCAAGCAAAAGAATTTTTGCGGACGAATATACAAACACAGGAATTCCCTTTTACAGAAGTAAAGAAGTTATAGAACGTAGCAAGGGGCTTCCTATTTCCGTTGAACTTTTCATCTCAGAAGAAAGATATAACGAAATTAAAGAAAAATTTGGAGTCCCGAAGATAGGAGATATTCTGATTACAGCAGTTGGTACTATCGGAAAGATTTGGGCTATAGACACAGACAATAAATTTTATTTTAAAGATGGAAATCTTGTTTGGTTAAAAGATATAGATAATCAACTAGCCAATTCATGTTTCTTTCGAAGATTGCTTGAATATCTTATTGAAGAATACAAAAAGACGAATGCAAATGGTGCTGCATATAATGCTTTAACTATAGCAAAACTAAAATTGATGTCGTGTCCTCTCCCACCCCTCTCCCTCCAGCGTCTCTTTGCCCAGCGCATAGAGCAAATCGAGCGAGAGAAATCGGAGGTTCAGAAGTCCATCCAGAATCTCGAAACCCTGCAGGCTTCCCGCATGCAATACTGGTTCGAATAGGGGCAGAAGGTGGTTCCCACACGTCAGTTGTTCGCCCTGCGCCCTGAAAGGGCAACCCCTCCTAGCCCAGGGCAACGCCCTGGGTATCATGGCAATTAGCAATGCGCCCTGTAAGGGCAAAAGCTTTAAAATATCGCCCACAAAAAATATAACAATAACAATTAAAAATAAAACGACAATGAAGAATTTTGACTTTATCAAAGAGCTGGCAGAGGTGATTCCTGCCTTCCACCAGCTACACGCATACTGCGATAAGGCAGAAATCTTTCAGAAGGCATTCCCCGAAGAGAGTGCCGCCAATGCACGCAAGGCACTGGAATGGCTCGTAAAAAACCATCTGGCGATGGCTAACGTTACCCTCGCCCCGCACGAAACCTTGAACAATATGCTCAAACGCCCACAGATAGATGCTTTCATCAACGAAGACTGGGAGTTTGAACAGAATATGCGCATGGTAAAGAAAATAGGCAACTATGCTGCTCATACCGGAGCCCAGCAGGTAAAGGCAAACGATGCTTTCATCTGTCTGAGAGCCCTCTTCTATGTTGCAACCGGTTTCCTCTACCGCTGGCAGGCAATCCGCAAAATGCTTGCCTTCGATGCTACGCTCATCCCGCAGGACTTTACCCAGATTCATGCATCAGACAATTCCGAGCCAACCGTATCTCCCGACCTCACAGATCATGTTCCAGATGAGGCCATCGAGCACCCGGAACCTCCAAAATCTCAGCCTTCGGAATCGCTTGAAAGCGAAGCCATTACCCGCCAATGCCTCATCGACTACATGCTGAACGAGGCTGGCTGGGAAATCCTCCACGTAAAGGGCGACATCCAGGGCGGGAAGGCTGCCATCGAGGTAAAGATAGAGGGAATGAACAAGCAATTCCACCCTTCGGGCATCGGCTACGCCGACTACGTGCTATTCAGCAAGGGCGGAAAACCGCTGGCGGTGATAGAAGCAAAAAGCACCATCCACAGCCCCGAAACCGGACGCAAGCAGGCAATAGAGTATGCAGATTGTCTGGAGAAGAAGCATGGTGTAAGACCGGTAATTTATTACACCAACGGATACACTACCAAGGTGATTGACGGCATGGACTATCCCGACCGGGAGGTCATCTCCTTCCATAGCCACGACGACCTGGAACAACTGATTCAGAAACGGGGTCGTGCCGACATTACCAAACTGACGATAGACGACGAAATCACCAACCGCCCCTATCAGAAAACAGCCATCAAGAGTCTGGTGGAATGGCTCAACGGGAAGCATCGCCGTGGACTGCTCGTACTGGCTACCGGTACGGGCAAGACGCGCGTGAGCATCTCGCTCTGCAAACTGCTAGACAACAACAACTGGATCAAGAGAGTACTCTTCCTTGCCGACCGCACGGAACTGGTGAAGCAGGCACGCAAGAACTTTGAAAAATTCTTACCTAGCCAGACCATGACCAGTCTCTCGGACGATACAGAACCCAACAAGTCTGCCCGCTTCGTATTCTCCACCTATCAGACGATGATCAACTACATCAACGCCGAGCCAGTGGAGTTCTCCATCGGTCATTTCGACCTCATCATCATCGACGAGGCGCATCGCAGCGTGTTCGGCAAATACGGCGCCATCTTCCAGTATTTCGACTCCCTGCTCATCGGTCTCACCGCCACCCCAAGAGCCGAGATAGACAAGAACACCTTCCAGCTGCTGGAACTGGAGAATGAGCCTAACTTTGAATACACCTATGATGAAGCCATCGCCGACGGCTATCTCTGTCCGTACCGACTGAAGAAATGCAACTCGAAGATGATCAACCGGGGCATCAGATACGACGATCTGAGCCCGGAGCAGCGGGAGCAGCTGGAGAAGGTATGGGAGTATGAGAAGGCAATGAAGGGCATTCCGGAGGACGAGGAATATCATCGGGACATTCAGGGCAACGAGATCTTCAACTACCTGATCAATGACGACACCATCGACAACGTGCTATCAGAACTGATGACAAACGGACAGAAGGTACATAGTGGCGAGGACGTGGGCAAGACCATCATCTTCGCCTACAACCACAGGCATGCGGAACGCATCGTGGAGCGTTTCCGCCATCTCTATCCCGAGCGTGGCGCTGACTACTGCCAGCTGATAGACAACCAGGTGAAGAACCACTCTGCCCTCATCGCCGACTTCGAGGTAGAAGACAAGATGCCGCAGATAGCCGTATCGGTGGACATGCTCGACACGGGAATCGATGTGCCTGAGATTCTGAACCTTGTATTCTTCAAGATCATCAAGTCGAAGATAAAATTTGAGCAGATGATAGGTAGAGGAACCCGTCTCTGCAAGGACCTTTTCGGTCCGGGCGAAGGCAAGAAGGAATTCTACATCTTCGACTGGTGCGGCAATTTCGATTTCTTCTCGAAGCAGGGCGACGACATTCATCCATCCGACAGCAAATCGCTCACCGACCGGCTCTTCTGCCTGCGCCTGGATATTGCCAGGGAGCTGCAGAGCGCCGAGCATCAGGAGAAGGAATTTGACAAGCAGCTGCATGATGAGCTGAAGACCCTGCTCCATCAGCAGGTGGCAGCCATCGGCAAGGAGCGCAAGGAGGCTCGCCCATGGCTGAACATCATTGAGCCTTACAGGAATAAGGAGAAATGGACCTGCCTGTCGGAAATAGAAGTGCAGCAGCTCAAGGAGATAGGCAATCTGATCAAAGTGGATAAGGATGACGAGGAAGCCAAGCGCTTCGACATCATGATGCTCCACATCATGCTTTCGCATATCGATACGACCAGGCGTGCAGGTCAGTTGCGCAAGGCGGTAACGGTTATTGCTTCCATCCTGGAGAAGAAGGCTTCCATTCCGGCTGTGATGGAGCACATCGACACCATACGTGAGGTTCAGAAGCCAGTGTTCTGGGAAAATGAGTCGCTGGATGCGCTGGAGCATGTGCGCAGGGAACTGAGAGGACTGGTTCATCTGCTGAAGGAGCAGCGTGGCGGCAAGAAGTTTATCATCGACATAGAAGACACCTACACCAAAGAGGAAGGTGGCGAGGATGAGGTGATCAAGACCAGCTACAAGCAGCGTGTAATCGACTATCTGGCAGAGAACAGCAACAACGATACACTGCGCAAGATTCAGCATTTCGAGCAGCTGACCTCTGCCGACATAGAGGAACTGGAGCGCATCTTCTTCGAGGAGCTGGGCACCCGGAATGAGTACGACGAGCTTACCGAGGGCCATCCGTACAAGAACAATGTGGCTGCGTTTATCCGTGTAATCAACGGCATAGACCGCAAGAAGGCGCTTCAGATCTATCAGCAGTTCATAGAGGGTTACAACCTCACCTCAGACCAGGAGATCTATCTGAAGAACATCCTGGATTACATCAGCATGAACGGCGACATAGAAACCCGCAACTTCCTGGAGTATCCGCTGAAAGATCTGAAATGGCGCGAAACCTTCGGCGACACATTTGTGAATCTCAAGGATTTCATCAAGCAGATGCACCGGGTGATTATTGCGTAGAAAGATAGGAATTGGCAACGGAAAAGAAGCGACCGCTCACCTCAGAAATCATGAGGAGAGCGGTCGTTTTCGGTCATGAAGGTCAAGGTCATTAAGGTCATTAAGGATTTCGGATTATTCAGATGTTTACAACTATCCATTTACCACTTTTTCTACCGCCTTCACGCTTCAAGATTCCCTTGGCTTGAAGAGCAGCAATATCTCTTTCAATAGTACGTGTCGTAACAGTTTTCTTTCCCGACATTCTCTGCGCCAATTCCGGAATAGTTATTTCCGGATGATGTTTAACTACAGAAATGATATTCTGCTGACGTTCAGAAAGTTCAATCTGTTTTTCTTTCCCGACATTTATCACGACATCATCATCCATAGATCTTTCATACTGTTCTATCTCTGCCTTGAGATTTTTGATATGTTCTTGAAGCATGAAAGACCGGAATGGTAACATCGACTCTTCTTCTCGAGATGCATTAAGAGCTTCAATATAAGCTGCCTTATCATCAGTCATTACCTTTGTTGGAACAAGATTAAATTCAAACTGAAGGTGGTTCATGATGAGACGCGACATTCTGCCATTTCCATCCACCCAAGGATGGATGCTGACAAGGATGTTATGAGCATCGAAGCTCAACAAATATGCATCCATTTCACTCGGGTTTTCAAGAAGCAATTCACGTCTGCGGTTTATCTCATTGCAGAAATCTGCCAACCGTGCAGGAACCTTCAGAAAGTTCATATAGGAACGTCCACCAGCTCCCGCTGTGACACCTAATAGACGGAGGTCACCTTTAGAAGAATCGAATTCCCCCTGAAGCGTGCTATAAACGCTGCCGGTATTCTTCATCACCAATGCAGACAATTGCTTAAGCATTTCTACAGAAAAAGGTTTGTGCTCCTTAGCCCATCGAATGGATTGCTCATAGGCATGCTTCAAATCAAGATTCATCAACTGCTCTACCAAGGGTTTACCTTTAGCAGAAATACCTTCATCAAAGAGCAATTGATTCTCTATTTCCGTCACAGTAGAACCTTCTATGGCAGTAGAGTGTGTAATGATGGAATACAGATAGAACTTATCGTAATCTATCTGCTGCGAAATACCAAGACTTCTATATTGGTCTAGTATTGCCTGTAATTCTAACACATACTTTTCCATTTTGCAACTTCTATTTTTTAAGGTACAAAGATAGGTAAAATATGTTAGAAACACGAATGATTATGAAAAAAAATGCAAATAGCTCTGTATTTTACTAAGATTATATCTACCATACCTTCCGCCTTTTGTTTTAAGAGGTCATGAAGGGTCAAATTCATTATCGGTCATTTTCCAATACCTAAATCCGGTCATTAAGGTCACGGTCATTAAGGTCATTAAGAATTTCAGATTATCAAAACATCCCTCTATCTTATAAAATAAGGTTAAATCAAGTTGGCTTTGCAAACAAAATCCATCCATATAATCACTTTTCTGAATATTTTTTTGTATTTTTGCAGATATATATTGCGTCAATATGGGTTTTGAGCATGGCTTATCCTCTCAGATTATAGGCGCATAATGTAAAATCATAAAGAAAGTAATGAAAAAGAGATAAAAGCAGAAATGTATATACAGCAGGAAATGGTCGATAAAACCTACTTTAGCTGACAAACTGGTCGATAACATTAATTTTATGACCGATAAAGCAATACTGCGTTAATTAAGAAATTGCTTTAATCAAAACACTTTTGAAAACAGAAAGCAATTGTACTAACTATCTGAAATTCTGATAATGATTTTAATTCGATTGCGTCCGCAGTGCGGACGTAATTGTCTGTTGGGCTTCCTAAACCTTTTCCGGGCTCAGGAGAGATTGTCCGTGGATAGACACCTCTCCTAACCAAAATATTTTTCATTCAGATTTACGATTGAATCTCTGAATTCGTTCTTTGACTATTCGTAAATAGGTGCGTTTCATCTTGTCTGTCAAAAAAGAATTGTTGACCAAATGCTCTACTTCGTCAGGCAATAAAGAAAAAGAGTCAAGGATCATTTCTATACGCTTCTTCTTCAGACCGATATGCTCTCCGAATCTCTCAAAGTCCAGACGGCAAGGATGTCCTGTTCGCTCATACACATCACTTTTCTCC
>ENA-ORNT01002430-ORNT01002430.1-human-gut-metagenome-genome-assembly--contig:-NODE-2430-length-11523-cov-18.802930_pt1 | contig 11523 bp, 10 predicted proteins | sample MGYA00242120_ERZ509032 | MGnify/ENA primary metagenome ERZ509032 (study PRJEB26280, sample SAMEA2338729) | human gut metagenome | biome: human gut; feature: human-associated habitat; material: faeces...
TGTAGGGGCGGTGATGCCGTCGACGGGCTGGTTGGGGTTAGGACGGGGCGTGATGATATAAGGGGCGTCATCGTAGCCGGGCACGAGATGCAGGTCCTGGAAGGTGTCTATTTCAGTGGACGTCTCGCCGATCAGACCGCAAAACTGCAACACGCCGGTTGCCACGCGCACGAAGTCGATGTGGTCGAGAGCCACCGGACGACCATCCTTGTCAACAGCCCAGTCGATGTCGAACGAACAATATTTCGGGTCGTTAGCCGGACAGGCGTCCACATATCCGTAAGAATCAGCCGCATAGCGGTATTGTACCCAATAGTCTCTGCCGTCCATCTCGTATTTCTTGCCCGGATTCGGCAGGCGACCGCCCTCGAAGGTCAGCTCATCGGCAGTCTCCCACATAGGCCAGTAGGTCTGCTTGTGGGCAGCGAGCTTAGGAAAATAGTACGTGAAATCCCAACATGAGTTGTTTTTTTCCGTCACCAGTCCTGAGCATTTCAGATACATATCATATATCGACCCCGGCAATGCGTGGTCGCCCTCCTCAGCCGTCGGCCTGTAGTAAGTGAGCCTCATCCTGCGGTATTCGTCGGTGAAATATTCCGAACCTGCGAGTTCATACCATTCCGCCGTCTCCACATTGTCGCCCACTCCCACATATACTATTCCCGGTTCAATGCTTCCGCCTATCGTCTCCTTGCCATACACGGGGTCGTCGGCGGCATACATGGCATTGCCGGTGATGAGAAGGTCAGAACCGGTCTTGTTCTCCACGGGATGGTCGAACTTCACGGTGATGTATCCGCCGAAAGAACCGAGGTGTACGAGATAGCCTTTCTTTGCCAACTGTTCCTCGCAAGCCTTCAATACCTGTTCGCGGGTCATCCCATCTTCCACTTCGGGCAGTACGTTGACAAACTGTCCTGGTGCCGGACAGTATTCCAATACGCTGACTTTCTGAGTCTGTGCGCCGGCAACTGCCGTCATAGCGCATAATGCAAATGCCAATAACAACTTCTTCATAATCTGTGTGGTTTTAAGTTCTTTTATTCTTTTATTTCAATAAACGCTGATTTACATTTCTGCAAGTCACCGCTTCCGTTTCAGCAAGCACTTCACTTCTTCAGAAACAGCAACTTGCCGGGATTTATCCCCTCCAGAGGGTATCGCCCTATCAGCTCGCCTGTGGGAGAGAATTCATACAGTCTGCCGTTCGTGGCATATCCCCGGGCATCGGTGACATACAGGTGTGCCGAGTATGGCGATATGAAAATGCCGTAGGGCGCCTGCATCTTCAGTATTTCCGGAGCTGCCGCGGCATAAGAGGCAAGTCCGTCTGCCACGTCAAGCGAGGGCAGGCCGATGGTGTGTGTGGTGAGGGTGTAGTCGCCGGTGACATACGAGAAGCTGCTGCCTATCAGATAGAAGCGGTTGCCGTAGGCACAGGAGTATGTGGCAGGGAAATCAAACACCCGGAACTCCTCGTCCGCCATGTTCATCACCACGGTCTTTGGTGCCACGTCATAACTGTCGCCGGCGGAATTGATACACAGAAACTGTCCGCAGCACGTCATATCGCCGAAGAGATTGATGCACCCCGTGTCGATGCGCCTTATCTCGCGCATCGTGGCGGCGTCCACCACAGAGACGGTGCTCTCATACTTATGACCAGCCTGACCGCCGTATCCTCCGGTGTTTGCCACGAAGAGCCTGCCGTCATAGTATGCCACACCCTCCGGCTCGTAGCCCACATGACAGGTGTCTACTATCTGCTTTGTGCGCAGGTCGATTTTAGCCACATAGCCCTTGTCGGCATACGATGTTACGTAGAGAAATCCCTTGCCGTCGGTAGCCAAACGGCGGTTGTTGGGTATGTTTTCGGTAGCAGCTATGGCTGTGCCGTCGGGTCTGATATACTGTATAATGTTCGACCAATTGACGCTTATGGCTATCAACGTGTCGTTGACGTGCAGAATATCGTTGCCCGTATCGCCCAGATGCTGGCCCGGATTCTGCTGTTGGAACCATCGGTTGGTCAATACTCCATGGTCGATGAGCGACAACGACGAGTTGTCCATGCCCCACAATCCCTCGCACAGCACAATGAGTCGGTCGGAATCGGATGTCGGCTCATCGGGTGTGGGATAGTCGGCAGGCTGTAATGAGCACGAAGCAAGGAGCAGGAGTGTCATTAATGTACACAGAAAGCCTGCTATGCCACAATCCGTAGAGGTCGGGCGCGACGTGCTTTTGTGGCGTAGTGTATTCAATATAGTCATAAGTATAATATGTAGCTGTTAGCCAAGTAGATTATCTGTCTTGGCACTCCAACATAAATTCATCGGCAATATACAGATTGCCATAAAGATAAAGTCCGGTCTTACGGTTGTGCAAGTCGGCGCAAGTTTGGCTGCGATAGAAGAGGTCAAGAGCACGTGCTGGCGAGACGTTCAGCCTTTTGGACAGCTCGTAAGCCACGCCTCCTATCTGATGACTGAGTATCATTTCCTGTATTTCATGCGACTTCATTCGCTTTTCAAATTCTTTCTGATCCATAAAAATGCAAGTATTTATCAGTTAGACTTTGATTTAAGAGACATATTTGGTTGTTAGGTTTATAGAAAGCCAACTGCTGCAACGCCGTTGCCGCATCTATAAGCCCTTGTATATAAAGATTCACCGTGTCAATAACACGGTCGTTTGCTATACCGCCTTCTATATAATCGTACTCGGCTGCAACGTTTTCGCCACGTCGGTTTGCCACAATAAAGTCAAGCCAATCAGCATTATAAGAAGTGAAAATCTTGCATCTGCCCTCCGATAAAATCTGTTCACGGTCGAGATGATATATATTCAGAACTGGTTCTGTATCGCGTTTGCCAGCTAAAGCTTTCGCCCAACGTTCAGCCTGTTCCTTTATATCAGTCACGTAAAAACCCTGTCCGAAGTCCAACCTCGGACGACCGAAAGCACATACGGGTGCATCTACTGTTTGGGTGGAGCCATGATATACTGTCAGCATTTTGTGTCCCTTTCCTTATTCTCTATATATTCCATAACGTCGTCAATAACATATTCGCGACTTTCAGTATGCAGTGTGTCGTAATATGGAATAATGTAATTCTCTATAGCCCCTGCTTTGCTCATTCTTTCATACACCTCGTAGTAGGGCTTGCCCGTTTTTCGTGCAATACCTTCTACGCAAGATGCAGCAAAAGCCAGCTTCAGCTCATCAAGTGGCAAACGTATTTGTTTCTCAAGTACTTTTTTTTCCATATTCATTGTTGTTTTGACTGATATGTTTTTGCAAACGCTGCTATGGTGAATTATAGAATCTTTATGAGTGCGAATATAGTCAAAAAAGATGTATTTTCAAAATCTTTTATTGTTATTCTTATGCTACATTCTCCACTGCAGAGTGAATTTCCAGTTGCGACCGGGCATGGGGTAGCGCTTCACTACTTCGTGTCGCGAGTCGGTCAGGTTGTTGCACTCTATGGTGGCTTGTACGTTGTGCTTGCCAATGTGGAACTGCTTGTTGAGTTTCAGGTCGACTGTATACCAGTCGCCGAGCATGTCCTCACGATTGTTTGATATGAGTGAGAAGCGGTCGCCGGTGTATAGCCACGACGTGCAGAGTGAGTAGCCATTGTAGCCGAGGTCGAGTATGAGCGAAGCGGAGTGTAACGGCGAGTAAGGTATGGTGTTCTTGTACTCCGGATCGGCTGGTGACGAGTAGTCACGGTCGCGCTGACAGGTGTAGTTGGCGTTGGTTGAGAGCGAGAATTTGCCCCACTGGCGGTCGTAACCGGCTGTAGCGCTCAGTCCCAACGACTTAACGAGTCCGAAATTGACCATCGACCAGCGGAACTGGCACTTCATCGGAATAGCCACAATTTTGTCTTCGATGCGGTTGTAGTACATGTCGAGGGCGAGGTGCAGATACTTGTCCTTATAGTCTACGCCCATATCCCATTGCGAGGTGTACTCCGGTCGAAGCTGCACATTGCCCACCAGCGTATAGTAGAGGTCGTTGAGCGTAGGAGCACGGAATATGCGCTTGTGGAAAGCACGCACAGTCCATGGTCCGCCGTGCCACGACGCCAGATACATAGGAGCCAGACGGCTCAATGGCGAGGCAGCCGAACGGGTGTGGTCGGATATGTGTGTGTAGAGAAGAGCTACGTTTGCCTCGAAGCCCCGATAAGAAGCTATTGCCGACAGCAGCGACTTTGAGTCAATGCGATATACGTAATCAAACTTATACACGTCAGCATTGAGGTCGGTCCAGCGCAGGTCGGTGCTGGCAGTGAGCGACAAGTAGCGTGTGTTCCACGCTCCGGCTATGGAGCCGTAGATGTCCTGCTGGGTGTAATGGTTGTCGCAGAACATAGTAGAGGCGTTGGTATTGGGGTCTTGCAGATAGTGCAGATAGTCGTAGGCATACTTGATGTTTGCTTTCAGTCCGAAGTGTTCCCATGCGTGTTTGTACGACGACTGCACGAAGAAGTTCTGGTCCCACTGGCGGTCGGTAGAATCCCATTGGTCGGAAAGTCGTCGGATGACGGGTCCGGGGAGTCCGCGCTCAGAGTTGTAGTAGTACACGTGTGTGGAAAGTCCGCGATAGAATCCGGCAGCCTCGACACGATAGAATGTTATGTCGGAGTTGTTGCGACGGCCCACCGTGTCCTCCTGTTCCGAACGGAAGCGGAAACCGTAGTTGCCTTTGGTGTACTGATATTCGGCATCGACAAACATCAGGTTCTTCAACGAGAAATAACCCTTCACCTTGTTCAGTCCGAACGAGCCGCATCCATACTCCACGGAGTATGCAGTCTCAGTAGGACGTCGGGTCTGCATATATACCGTTGCAGCCGAGGCATACTCCGATGCCGACTGCAGGCGTTCGTTGCGGTTGGCGTTATAGAGCGATACCGACTCCATATTGCTCAACGAGTAGCGTCCGAGGTCAATCTGTCCGTTCTGCGCATTGTTGATGCGTATGCCGTCGAGATACACTCCCACGTGCTGCGAACCTAATGAACGCACATTGACAGTCTTCAGTCCGCCCAGTCCGCCGTAGTCCTTTATCTGCACGCCCGAGAAATACTTCAAGGCATCGGCTACTGATGTAGTTGACAGGTCTTGCAGCATTGCCCCCTGCAATGTCTGCGACGGTGTGAGATAATGAGGGCGCACGCCTACCACAGCCACATCCCGCAGGGTGTGGATGGAGTCGAGTCGCGAGGTCTGAGCCATCGACTGAATGCCCAGCAACAGCATTATAAGTAGTATATTGAATTTGTACATCGGTGCAAAGTTACTCAAAAAAAAGCAAAAAAGGCGGCAGTACGCTCTCGCGCTCTGACCGCCTCATGTCTAACCTAATTATCTTGGATTGGATAAAAACTATTATTTCACAATCACTTTCTTCACCGTTCCGTCAGAGTACTTCACGATGTTCACGCCTCGCTGAGGCTGGTTGATGCGCTTGCCGTCGATAGTGAAGCGTGCAATCTCGCGAACATCTGTAGAGGTCTGGGTGCCGGTGATGCCAGTAGCCTGAGTTACTGTTACGTTGACAGTAGCTGTAGTGCTGATACCGTTAGAGCAGAAGTTGAGCGTAACACTTGTGTTTCCTGCCTTAACACCCGTAACGACGAGCTTGCCGTTCTTAACTGTTGCAGTGGCAACATTGTTGTCTGCCACGCTCTTTACTGTCTTTACGATAGCAGCCTGGAAGTTGTCGGCATCGCTGCAAACATTAGCAAGGTCAACCTTAACTTCCTTGTTCTCCTCAACAGTTACATCTTCTATATTGCCTACAATAGGGTCTTCTACGTCGGGGAAGACAAACATGCCAGGGTACCAGTAGTTTTTATCTTTGTCGTCCATTACGTACTCGGCAAGTTGTTTGCCATCGGCATCGTAGCGACGTACCTTATAATCATTTTGGTAACCCACGGCAGCAGTGAGATAAAGATTGTCTGTCTTTGTGTCTACACGGAAACTGCATCCGTAGATTGAGCGTTTCTCCGGATCATTTGTGAGGTCTACAACCTTAGCAAACTCATTGTTGTCAATGTCGTATTTGAAAATAATGGTTGTGTTCCAGCCCGAAGCCGATGTCCAATAAATAACATTGTTCTGAAGACTTGCACACAATCCGTCGGGAGTCCATGCAAACGACGAATTGGCAGGAACATTTATACCCTCAGGCAAGCTGATAGTTTCAAGCTTATTGGTCTCGGTATTGACACGGCTAATGCCCTTATCGGTGCTCACCCACAGCTGTCCGTCCTTCGACATAGTGATAGAATAGACCTTAGCAGAGGAGATTGTAGCAACGATGCGGTCGGTATTGCAGTCGATAATGCGGAGACTCTTGCCATACTCTGTAGCGTATACGTAATCGCCAAGGCGCACCATATTGCCACACTGTCCGAGGTTGGCGTCGCCACCATCAGCGTTTTTCACGGCAGCACCTACAGTCAGTTCGTCGAGATTAAGAGTGTATATACCTCTTGAAGTACTAACATAAGCCTTGTGTTCATCAACACCGCAGAACGAACGTCCATCATTACCATCGATATCCTTTATCTGCTTGATAATGCGCATGGTGTTGGCGTCGCAAATAGTAATGCGACCACCTTCTACATTTGCACCTCCGTCCTTTGCCTGCTTGGCAATGATGTAGTAGCGGTTGCCCCATGCAGCACCAAAGCAAGCCGTAGCACCAATCTCAGTAGTATTGTTATATACGAACTTACCGTCACGTGTGAGATAGTTGGTAGTAGAATTTCTATGACCGAACCAGTCCTCATTTACCATAAACACACCCTGTGTATAGTCTACTGTTGCAGGCAGATACTTGATATTACCATCATATTCGTTAGGCTCGCCACCTGATAAATATTTAAAAACCCAAGCATCCACGCAACCATCGGTTAGTACACGGCCCGATGCTCCAGTATTAGACCAGCCCAAAGCATCTTCTGCCTTGTCAGCCACATTATAACTCCAATAACCTGAATACCAACCCGAGTTCCATGCATCGCGAGTGATTTCGGTGGCACCGCATTTGTCAAATACGCCAGAACTTACATATACAATGCCATTACGCGGATAAACCTCTTTTTTAGGAGTGGTAACGGTGACATAGCGATTGCCATCAATGTCATAGCCAAAGCCACCAAAGGCAGTACCAAATGCCGAACCAGATTCGGCAAGTACATAGAATGCAGGGTCGGCTTTTGCCACGGCACGTACAAGGTCTTCGCCCGTTTTCTGTTCAGACGATTTCCAACGATAGCCCCAAACGAGAGTCTTGCCATCGTTCTGTCCGTCAGCCCACTTAATGGCAAGAGCAGCCTTACAGTCGCCTTCACCTGCCCAACGCTCTATTTTAGAGAAGTCGATGCCCGTTGACGCAACGGCTTTGGCAGCCTTCTGTATGCGCGCGGCTACAGTGGCATTCACCTTGCGTGGTTGTCCCTGAACATTAATGGTTGTGGTTTGTGCAAGTACAGACACGCTGATGCACAAAGCCAACACAATAGAAGTAAAGATTTTCTTCATACGCTTATTGATATAATTAAAGTATATGCCCATAGCATCACGCCATGAACTATGTAAACATTCTTTTCCAGTGATGTTAGTCTGTCGTTCGTGCCCAATCCACGGGGCGCATAGAACAACCTTACGGCAAATACGGCAGGTCTTCTGACTTACCGCCCAGACGCGAACGCCTTCCCGAGAATTCAACATTCAACACTTAACATTCAACATTGAAAAAAGCCTCAGTGGCATCGTTGTTCGCGCCCGATATAAGGGCGGCTCACAGCTGCGGGACAGTCGGGGACTCTCACCCCATTCCCTTTTAATCGTCTCACGTTCATAATAACGCGAAGCGAACCGTTGCGGTTGCAAAATTATATAAAAATTATGAAATACAATATTAATTGAGAATAGAATTGCACAAGAATATCAATTAAAAATCATACTTTTGCAGCATTGCAGGATAATATTTTTTTTAACATAAATATTTTTGGTATGAAAAAAATCATGATGACAATGGCCGCTATGTTTGTGGCTGTATGTGCAAGTGCACAAGTTTACATTGGTGGTAGTGCAGCCCTTGGTGGTCAGAAGCATGGCGACGGCGACTCTAAGATGTACTACAAGCTTATGCCTGAGATTGGTTACCAGTTCAACAAGACTTGGGATGCAGGTCTCTCTATCGGCTACGCTGGTGTTGAGGATGGTAACAACGCTTTCGTTATCGCTCCTTATGCTCGCTACACATTCGTAAATACTAAGCTCGTCGACCTCTTCCTTGAGGGCACAATGGGCTATGGTCATATCGGCGGCAACGGTGCCGACGCTGACATTTTTGAGTTTGGACTGAAGCCGGGCTTGAAGCTCAACCTCTCTAACCACGTATCGTTCGTGACAAAGGTTGGTTTCTTCGGCTATCAGAAGAACGACTTCACTGACACACAGAAGTGGGGTATGGACGTTGATGCTACAAACGTAACATTCGGCGTTAACTACAAGTTCTAAAACATTATTTTAACACCTATAAAAAATGCGGGTATGGCGACTGTGCCATACCCGCATTTTTTATTTCTTTAAAATTTCGCACAACTTGCGCATTCCTTCGCTTGCACCACACTGCAGGTGGGTGAAGTTCTGTCGCCCTACACCCATCGACGGTTCGGGATCGATGAGATATACTGGCACCGATGGACGCACGTAGTGGATGAGTCCGGCTGCCGGATAGACGTTGAGCGACGTGCCTATGATGACGAATATGTCGGCTTGCTCGGCAGCCTCGGCTGCTACGCTTATCATAGACACCGATTCGCCAAAGAAGACGATGAACGGACGCTCCAGCGATCCGTCGCCAGAGAGCGTGCCGGGACGCACCTCGCAGTTGTCCTCGGTCAACTCGCGCTGATAGCGAGGGTCGTCGGGATTGCGCGATGAGCACACCTTTGTAAGTTCACCGTGCAGGTGGATGACGTCGGTGGAACCTGCCTTCTCGTGCAGATTGTCTACGTTCTGCGTGATGACGGTCACCTTATACTTCTTCTCCAAATCGTGTATGAGGCGGTGTCCTTCGTTGGGCTGTGCCGCATAGAGCTTGTGGCGCAGCATATTATAGAAGTTGGTGACGAATGTCGGGTCCTTGAGCCAACCCTCGTGCGAGGCTACTTGTTCTACGGGATAGTTCTCCCACAGTCCGTCGTTGCCACGAAATGTCTTGAAACCCGACTCAACCGACATGCCGGCGCCGGTAAGAAATACGATGTGCTTCATAACTATATTATTGTTTTTGCAACGTCAGCACGGCCTTGCCGCTGCCGTTGGTCAGTTGTACACGACCTTCGCCTGCCGACTTATATGCCTTGACGCTCTCAAGAGCCTTGAGTATCTGCTGCTCATACTCCATATGGGCGCAGAGCATAAGCGTCGTGCCTATCTCCTTGAACGATATGGTCTGCTTGGCAGCATTGACGCGTGCTATGCCGTTGATGGAGTTGCATCCGGCGCAGCCGAACACGCTGTTCTTGGCTGTTTCGAATCCCAGTGTGGGACTGAACTCGGTCTTTGTAGTGTCAATGGCAGTGCCGCCGACTTCAACGATGTTCCATTCGCCGTTAAGGTCGACTGCCTCACCTACTTTCTTCGACGACGAACAGCCGCAAAAGGCAATGGTGGCAACGATTGCCAGAATATTATATTTCAGCTTCATAAATAATAATTCTAAATTGAGAAACGAATAATTCTAAATTGAGAAATTCATAATTGCGGCCGAAGCCGCAACCAATTCAAAACTCAAAATTCAAAATTCAAAATTCTATTTGAGTTTCCATGTGGCTCCGTCCTTGGTGTCCTTCACCTCAAAACCGAGTTCGGCGAGTTCGTCACGGATTCGGTCGCTGGTGGCCCAGTCCTTCGATGCCTTAGCCTTAGAACGCAGGTCGAGCACCATATCCACCACCTTGCCGAAGGCTTCTTCGCGATGTGACGACGAGCCGGCGTTGTCGGGACGCAGTCCGAGCAGTTCGAATGCGAACAGGCGCATTGTATCAGCCAGCTCCTTGAGGTCAGCCTCAGAGATAGTAGCCTTGTGGTCGACGAGCTTGTTCACTACCGAGCAAGCCTCGAACAGATGGGCTATAACGAGTGGAGTGGCGAAGTCGTCGTTCATTGCATCATAACACTTCTCGCGAAGTTGGCTTACGAGCTTGTGAGTGGCCTCGTCACTCTCGGCTGAAGCTACTATACGGTCGAGGTCAGCGATGCCATTCATGAGCTTTTCAAGTCCCTTCTGCGATGCCTGCAGAGCCTCGTTGGAGAAGTCGACGGTTCCGCGGTAGTGTGCAGAGAGTATGAAGAAGCGTATGGTCATAGGCGAATAGGGCTGGTCGAGATTCTTGTTGTTGCCCGTAAAGAACTCTTCGAGGGTGATGAAGTTGCCGAGCGACTTGCCCATCTTCTGACCGTTGATTGTAATCATGTTGTTGTGCATCCAGTAATGAACCATCTGGTCGCCCTGCGAAGCTACAGCCTGGGCTATCTCGCACTCGTGGTGAGGGAATACGAGGTCCATTCCGCCTCCGTGAATGTCGAAGTGTGAGCCGAGATACTTGCGTCCCATGGCTGTACACTCGCAATGCCAGCCGGGGAATCCGTCGCTCCATGGACTCGGCCAACGCATGATATGCTCGGGCGAAGCCTTCTTCCAGAGGGCGAAGTCGGCCTGATTGCGCTTCTCACCCACTCCGTCAAGTGCGCGCGATGCGTCCTTCACGTCGTCGAGATTGCGGCCTGAGAGTATACCGTAGTGGTATTTCTCGTTATACTTCTTTACGTCGAAGTAGATAGAACCGTTGCTCTCGTAGGCAAAACCGTTGTCGAGAATCTGCTGTACGAGCTGTTCCTGCTCGATGATGTGGCCCGTGGCGTGCGGCTCGATGCTCGGCGGGAGCACGTTGAGCGCCTCCATTGCAGCGTGATAGCGGTTGGTGTAGTACTGTGCTATCTCCATCGGCTCGAGCTGTTCGAGTCGTGCCTTCTTCTCAATCTTGTCGTCTCCCTCGTCAGCGTCGTGCTCCAAGTGGCCAACATCGGTGATATTGCGCACGTAGCGCACCTTATATCCGAGGTGCTTGAGGTAGCGGAAGAGTATGTCGAAGGTGATAGCGGGGCGTGCATGTCCCAGATGTGGGTCGCCATAGACGGTAGGTCCGCACACATACATGCCGACATTGGGGGCGTGTAGGGGCTTGAATACTTCCTTTCTACGCGACAGCGTATTGTAAATCCAGAGTACTTGTTCCATATTCGTTTATGTTTCTTATATAGGTTACTAACAAAAAGCCCTGCACCACAGCCCGATGTGGACGGCAATGCAGGGTTTTTATATTCTATTGCGATATGATTAGATATCGTTGTTGTGGTCGAGTGAGTCGTTGAAATCCTTCGGCTCGCGGTGTTCGCGACGACCGTCACGACGCT
>ENA-ORNT01002438-ORNT01002438.1-human-gut-metagenome-genome-assembly--contig:-NODE-2438-length-11508-cov-4.567799_pt1 | contig 11508 bp, 8 predicted proteins | sample MGYA00242120_ERZ509032 | MGnify/ENA primary metagenome ERZ509032 (study PRJEB26280, sample SAMEA2338729) | human gut metagenome | biome: human gut; feature: human-associated habitat; material: faeces...
CGATCATGGCGGAATCACTGAAGGACCAGGGCTGGGATTTGTAATAGACCAGATCACTGACCCTTAGGCCTACCTCTTCCATGATCTCTCTGCGGGCAGCCCCTTTGAAAGTCTCGCCGACTTCCACAAAGCCTGCCACCAGTGCCCAGTGACGGTAGGAACCGCCGGCATAGCGGGTCAGCAGGATCTTGTCCCGCGCGGTATCCACGATGGCGATAATGACTGCGGGAGAGATCTTTGGATATTCGATCTGACCGCACTCAGGGCAGATGCAGGCCCGCTCTGTGGTGCTGTGAATTGTGGGATGACCGCAGCGGCCGCAGAACTTCCGGTCCAGACGGAAACGGTTGATCTGGGTGGCAGTGATCCCGGCAAATGCCAGATATTCCGGTTCAAAATTACGGAATACACCGGAAGGATAGAGGTCATCTTCCGGGAGCATGAGAGCACCGGCGTCCTCTGCGGTCTTGCGGAAGAATGCTCTGTCATCGATGGAAAAGAGATATTCACAATCCAAAAAGAAACGTTCCAGGGGCTGTTTTACACCAAGCAATTTATGAACCTCCTCGAAGGTAGGAAGATATACCTGAGGATGCTTCACAATATCTGCATTCATGGAAGCATCCGCAGCAACAGCATTCTCTGCAGGGGAGGGCAGATATACCTTCTCCCCATCAAATAACAGCAGATAATCGGAAGGCTTTGGCTCCTGATTTCGGAATTCCGGATAATATTTATGCGGTTCAATCTTGTGGATCATCATAGGGCATTTCTCCTTTTATGGCTATTTTTTAGAAAGTGTTCATAAGAATATAGTAGTCCACCGTGAGGGGACTGTCAAATGCAACAGTTCGACTGAACTGTTGTGGAAATTATTTGAGATTCCGGTATATTTGTGTTAAAATGTTTTGTAACTGTTCTGGGACGTTCATTCCACGAAGACCCCGACGGACAGTTATGAAATTTATCAGAAAATACAGCATGAGAGTGTTGTGAGGAATGGAGATTCGTATGTTACAGATGATCTTGCCGGAGGGAAGCAGTTCTCTCCTTGCTTTTTTTGGAATTCTTTTTGCTTTTGGTGCTACGGTACTGGCAACGGCGAAATTAAGTCCGTATCTGCCCAAGGATGCCGGAAGAGAATTTGCCCATGATGGAAAATTGTCCGCGGGGAAACCCAGAGGCGCCGGAATTATTTTTGTCCTGGCATTTGTGGCATCTGTTCTACTGTTTTCGCTTTTAAGCGCAGAGCTGGTGATCTACCTGCTGCTGATCGTGGTATGCATGATGACGGGATTTCTGGACGATGCTTCCAAGACTCCATGGGGTGAGTACAAAAAAGGTTTCTTAGATCTGTGCGTGGCGGCACTGGTAGCCATCACGTTCCTGAAATATAATTCCAACGTGGTGGAACTGGCACTGTTCCATGTAAAGTTCACGCTGCCTCCCGTAGTATTCGCAATCCTCACGGTGATCCTGGTATGGACCTCCGTGAACGTGACCAATTGCTCCGATGGTGTGGACGGACTCTCCGGAACCCTGTCGATCATTACGATCATGTCCATCTATATCGTGGACCGTATGAAGGACGTCAATGAGACCTATTCTTTCCTGATCCTGCTGTTTGCCGTATGCATTCTGGGTTATCTGTGGTACAATGCAACACCCAGTAAGCTGATGATGGGAGATGCGGGTTCCCGGGCCATGGGACTGTTCATCAGCATCGCTATTTTAAAGAGCGGCTGTCCGTTTTTGTTTATTCCGTTGGCTCTGGTGCTGATTCTGGACGGAGGTTTGGGACTGCTTAAGGTTTCCCTGCTCCGCTTCCTGAAGATTCATATTTTGAAAAATGTGCGTACTCCCTTGCATGATCATGTGCGTAAGGTGTGGGACTGGTCCAATACACAGACCGTATTCCGTTTTGCCATTATTCAGATCATTCTGTCTCTGGCGGTAATCTACGCAATGCAGTTGTAGAATGCTGGACACACCGGGACAGCATAGAGACTGCGACCGGTCATCCTCTGCAAGAAAAGAAGGTTGGCTGCCGGAAGGAAAAAGGTCGGCCGTCAGAAGAAAAGAAAGGTGTCTGCTGAAGGAAAAGAAGGTCGGTCGCCGAAGAAAAAGAAGGACGGCTGTTGGTAGAAAATCAGCATGTGCCGAGCCGGGAGAAAAACTGTCAATAAATGATATAAGTAATTGAACAGATAGGAATGGAGAAATTATGTACGATGAATTAACACCCAGTGATATCAGGAAAATGGAAGATGAGATCGAGTATCGTAAGCTGGTGGTGCGTCCCAAGGCACTGGAGGACGTGAAGGAAGCCAGAGCCCACGGAGATCTCAGTGAGAATTTTGAATATTATGCAGCGAAAAAATACAAGAATCAGAACGAGAGCCGGATCCGTTATCTGGAGAGAATGATCAAGACCGCAAAGGTGATCTCCGAGAACTCCGCCGTGGATGAGGTGGGCATCAACAACACTGTTACCGTGGAATTCATCGACGACGGCACGGAAGAGGATTACAAGATCGTGACCACCGTTCGCGGAAACTCACTGGAAGGTCTGATCAGCAACGAATCTCCGCTGGGCAAGGCACTGCTTGGCAAAAAAGTGGGTGATGTGGTCCATGTGCAGGTCAATGCCAATGTAGGCTATGACGTAGAGATCAAGGCACTGAAAAACACTGAGGATGACGGGGACAAGATCCGCAGCTTCTAATGCTTTGCGGACCCCACAAGCTATAGAAAGAAAGGGTAACTATTCAGAGCCTCATAACAATTACAGAATATTCTTGCGGATCCCGGTATTCAATGAATATTTTGCGATAGTTACAGGGCTTGGAACAGATACAAAAAAAGGAATTATAAGAATGAAAAAATATCTGCTGTTTGATCTGGACGGTACACTGACAGATCCCAAAATTGGAATTACGACCTGCGTGCAGTATGCGCTGCACTCTTTCGGTATTGAGGAACCTGATCTGGACAAGCTGGAGCCTTTTATCGGACCGCCCTTACGGGACAGCTTTATGGAATTCTACGGTTTTACCGCTGAGCAGGCGGAGGAGGCCGTGGCAAAATACAGAGAGCGTTTTCAGAATACGGGTATTTTTGAAAATGAAGTTTATGCCGGTATTCCGGAGATGCTGAAGAACCTGCAATCCAAGGGCTATTTTCTGGCACTGGCTTCCAGCAAACCCCAGATCTATGTAGAACGCATACTGGAGCATTTTGATCTGAAAAAATATTTTGCCGTGGTGGTAGGCAGTGAGCTGGACGGCACCAGAGAGACGAAGGATCAGGTGGTGCAGGAGACCCTGCATCAGCTGTTCAAGGAGAATCCCATAGAGCCGGATCAGGTCTACATGATCGGTGACAGAAAGTTCGATGTGGAAGGAGCCAGAGCGTTGGGCGTGGAGAGCGTGGGCGTGACTTATGGCTACGGAAGCAAGGAAGAGTTAAAGGAAGCAAAAGCGGACTACATCGTACAATCCGTGGAAGAACTGGAAAAATTTCTGCTTCGCGGCAGCGAGGAACTGGTGAACAGCAATCCCGACAATAAAAAGAAAAATCCCATGTACCAGAGAATCTGGACCATGGTGTATTCGTTCCTGATGTTTATCCTGGTGCGCAATGCGGTGCAGTATGCGCTGCTGGCACTGTTGTATCAGCTGGCACAGTCTGGTGCTTCCGGTGGACTGGTAGATCTGCTGATCCTGCGGGATGAGACCGGCGCCTATAACGGCTATTCCGGAGATGTGTCCAGTATCATAGCGGCACTGGGCTTCATCGGCGGAGCACTGGCGGTATGGTCCACGGCAAAGCTTCTGATCACGAAGAACAAAGAGGATATGCATTTAAGCCATCTGAAAAAAGAAGGTAAGGCAAAATATGCCCTGCTGGTGGCAGTCACCATCGGTGCCGTTATCGGTTTCAACCTCCTGTTTGAACTTCTGGGAGTGACCAACAAATCCGAAGCCTATACCGAAGTTGCAGCCCAGCAATATTCCGCACACTTTATCGTAGGAATCCTTGTATTCGGCTTCATCTCCCCCATAGCAGAGGAGCTTCTGTTCCGCGGAGTTATCTACGGATATCTCCGCAGATTCATGGATATCAAACTCGCCATAGCCCTGTCTGCTCTGATCTTTGGCGTTTACCACATGAATTACGTCCAGGGCGTGTACGGCTTCCTCATCGGCTGCCTGATGGCATATGCTTACGAATACTTTGGAGAGTTCAAAATGGCAGTCTTTGTCCATGTGGCATCCAACGTCCTCGCCTACTGCCTGTCCTATACCGCCATCGCCGTCACCGGCTTTGTCAGCTGGCCTGTATGCGTGATTTTCCTGGCAGTGGCAGCAGCCTCCCTTGGAACACTTCATAAACAGAAAAATATATTCTAAGCACTAATAAAGTATATTAGCCATCCTCTGGATATTCGATAAGATATCTCTGGATGGTTACCATAACCCAGTAGCCCCGACAGAGGGAAGAATAAGCAGACCGTAAGCAGACGTCGGTACTTAGCGAGGGTACTTTCCTCGCTTATGTACCGTTACGCTCTGCGACAGAGCGCGAGCGTGTCGCGTTTCTTATACCCTGCCAAGGGCTACGGGATTATTTAATTAACTTTCAATTTATCGATAGAACTCCACTAGGGAATCCAGCTTCGCCGACATATTCATCATCATGGCATCCAGCACCGTGATGGCGGTCATGCATTCCATGACGACGACAGCTCTGGGGACGATGATGGGATCGTGGCGTCCGCGGATGGTAAGCTTGGTGTTTTCACCGGAGCGGTTCACGGTCTGCTGGGGGCGGAAGATGGAAGGAGTGGGTTTCACATAAGCACGGACGATGATAGGACTGCCGTCACTCATACCTCCTAAAATACCGCCGGAATGATTGCTGATCTTTGTGACTTTGCCGTTCTCCATGCGGAAGGGATCGTTATTCTCACTGCCGGTATGGCGGGAAGCTTCTGCACCGTCGCCAATCTCTACGGCTTTCACGGCACCGATAGACATGATAGCTTTCGCGAGGTTGGCATCCAGCTTCTCAAACACCGGGTCTCCGATGCCTGCGGGAAGTCCTTCGACAAGACATTCCATGCAACCGCCCACGGAATCGCAGGCTTCTCTTGCCTGCTGCAGATAAGCACAGGCTTTTTCATCAGCTTCTGCATCCGGCATGGCAGTGATCGTGGAGCGGGCAGTAGTACGGTTGAACTTTGTCAGATCCGCATCTACGGGACCGATGGAGCGGGTATAGGCGAATACGGTAATGCCCATCTGCTCTAAGATCTTCGCAGCTATGGCTCCGGCAGCCACGCGTCCGATGGTCTCACGACCGGAGGAACGTCCGCCACCCCGGTAATCCCGGAAACCGTATTTGGCATCAAAACAATAATCCGCATGGCCGGGACGATAATTCTCTGCGATCTCCGTGTAATCAGCAGAGATCTGAGAGGTATTACGTACCATCAGGGAGATAGGAGTACCGGTAGTCTTTCCTTCAAAGATGCCGGAGAGAAGCTCCACCTGATCGGCCTCTTTACGCTGAGTGGTAATGGCACTGGTGCCGGGTTTACGTCGGTCTAAGTATTTCTGTATATCTTCCTCGGAGAGAGGCAGTCCGGCGGGACAGCCGTCTACAACGACACCCAAAGCTTTCCCGTGGGATTCTCCCCAGGTAGTGATCTTGAAAATGTTTCCCAATGTTGAACCGGCCATGGCAGTTCTCCTTTTCCAACCGTTCAGCACCCACCCATACATTCGCAAAGACGCACGATGAATCGTGCTTTCTTGCTGCTATGCAGCTCATTTTACTCATTATGGGGCGGTGACTCGAATAGTTACCTTTTTATCATAGATTATACGTAATTATTGAAAAAATCGCAACTTTTTTATAGAAAAAGGATGCAACGGAATATAAAGTATGCTATCATATTATATAGTTGCTAACGGGAAGTAAAAGGTCGAATATACAAATGGAAAAAACAACGGAAGAGAAAGCCAGGGCAAAACTTCTGAAATTTGGGAAAAAGAACCGATGGAACAGGGCGGTAGCAGTATCGCTGCTGTTTTTTGTGATGCTTTTTTTTCGTGTCTGTAATTATTGCAAGAATAATGGAAAACGTTTTGTCGTGATGGCGGGAACCTTCTTCCTGTTTGCGGTATACAGCAGTTTTTCATTCCCGGCGTTTATTACAGAGGATGCGGGGAATGACTATGAATTGAAAAATGCCGAGACTGCTGACATCTCTCTGGCGGAGGAGAAGGAACCGGATATGGCGGGGCTGGAACTCTTAGAGGATGAGGATGTTCTGGAACAGTCGGATTACAACAGTATTTCCCACGGCTATGCACTGGTGGACAAATACGATGCCTCCGATATTTTACGGGCTTCAGAGGAAATTGTGAGTGAAAATGCCCGGGAGACCGGAACAGGCAGTGATGCGCGGGAGACTACAGAACAGCAGGAATTCCGCTCCGACGACTGGAGACTGGTTCTGATCAACAAGCAGAACTCCATTCCGGAGGATTATACGTTCCAGCTTGGCACCATCAGGGGTTCCATGCAGTGTGACAAGAGAATCTTAGAAGACCTTCTTGCCATGCTGGAAGCAGCGGAAGAGGATGGTGTGAACCTGACGATCTGCTCGCCTTACCGGGATCTGGAGTATCAGCAGATGTTGTTCAACCGGAAGATCAAGCGCTATATGAACCGCGGAATGTCCTATATGGAAGCTTATCAGCTGTCCAGCCAGGCAGTGACGGTACCGGGAGCCAGTGAGCATCAGATCGGACTGGCACTTGATATTGTATGTAACAGTTATATGTCCCTGGACGAGGGCTTTGGAGACACAAAAGCCGGAAAATGGCTGGCAGCCAACAGCTGTCGTTTTGGATTTATTCTGAGATATCCTAAGGGGAAGGAAGATATCACCGGGATCGAGTATGAGCCGTGGCATTTCCGCTATGTAGGAAAAACTGCTGCGCCTGTGATCATGGAACAGGGCATAACATTAGAAGAATTCTGGGAGGAATATGTAGAAGATGTATCGATTGATTAAACAGGAAGGACGCGCCAAAAGAGGAGAATTTACCACAGTGCATGGCGTGATCCAGACCCCTGTATTTATGAATGTGGGAACGGTAGCGGCGATCAAGGGTGCCGTATCCACAGCAGACTTAGAGCAGATCGGAACCCAGGTGGAATTATCCAACACCTACCATCTGCATGTCAGACCCGGTGATAGGATCATCAAACAGATGGGCGGACTTCACAAGTTCATGTCCTGGAACAAGCCGATCCTGACAGATTCCGGTGGATTTCAAGTCTTTTCCCTGGCGGGACTGCGTAAGATTAAGGAAGAGGGTGTTACCTTCCGTTCCCATATTGACGGGCATAAGATCTTCATGGGACCGGAGGAGAGCATGCAGATCCAGTCAAATTTGGGTTCTACCATTGCCATGGCTTTTGATGAGTGTGCTCCCAGTAAGGCGGACCGGATGTATGTACAGAATTCCGTGGAGCGTACTACCAGATGGCTGCAAAGATGCCAGGTGGAGATGAAACGCCTGAACAGTTTAGAGGATACTGTGAACCCGCATCAGCTGTTATTCGGTATCAATCAGGGTGCCATCTATGAAGATATCCGTATCGAGCATGCCAAGCGGATCGCTGAGATGGACCTGGACGGTTATGCGGTAGGCGGTCTGGCAGTTGGCGAAACCCACGAGGAAATGTACCATATTCTGGATGAAGTGGTACCTTATCTCCCGGTGAACAAACCAACCTATCTTATGGGCGTGGGTACCCCGGCTAATATTCTGGAGGGCGTAGAGCGCGGTGTTGATTTCTTTGACTGTGTATATCCGACGAGAAACGGACGCCATGGACATTTATATACCAACCATGGAAAGATTAATCTGTTCAATGCAAAATATGAGCTTGACAGCAGACCGATTGAAGAAGGCTGCGGCTGTCCGGCCTGCCAGAGATACTCCAGAGCTTATATCCGTCATCTGTTAAAGGCGAAAGAGATGCTGGGTATGCGTCTTTGTGTACTCCACAATCTGTATTTTTATAATACCATGATGACGGAGATCCGTGATGCCTTGGATGCAGGCCGTTTTGCAGAATATAAAAAACAGAAGCTGGATTCCATGGCTACACCGTTGGAATAAGCTGTAACTGTCGGAGCTTAGAGGAATTTCATACAATTTTATGCAAAAAGACTTGCCCCTTAAGCTATTTTTGTGTATCATACTTACTTGTACAGAAAGTTTTACAGGCGTAACACGCCGGAATGGAGGAACAAATGGGTATTTTATTAACTGAGTCAGAGGCTGCTGCAGCAGGTTCCGGAACCAGCATGATCGTTATGCTTCTTGTATATGCAGTATTGATCGGTGCAATGTGGTTTTTCTTTATGAGACCGCAGAAGAAGGAACAGAAGAGAGTAGCTGCAATGCTGTCCAACTTAGAGACAGGTGACTGCGTTCTGACCACTTCCGGTTTCTATGGCATCGTGATCGACATTACCGATGATACCGTGATCGTAGAGTTCGGTAATAACAAAAACTGCCGTATCCCTATGGAGAAATCTGCCATCAGCAAGGTTGAGAAGGCTGGAGAGAACTAAGAAGAAGTGAAAAAGGAGCAATGCCGGGATAAGGTATTGCTCCTTTTTGCATATACGGCACAACTAATGACTTGATCTATTTTAATGTCCATAATTGCATTTATGTTAATTTTCAATGTTGAAATTTAGTACTGTATCAGTTATTATGAAATAAGTATTTTACGTAAAAATACAGGAAATATCACAGGAAACGAGGAAAATAACACTATGGAGTTACATATTACCTGTATTCCCGGCGATGGCATCGGACCGGAGATCGTCAGGGAGACGAAAAAAGTTTTAGACAAAGTTGCGCATAAATATGGTCATAAAATGATCTATAAGGATATTTTAATGGGTGGAGCTTCCATTGATGTCCATGGAGTCCCTCTGACAGAGGAAGCGATTGCGGATGCCAAAGCAGCAGATGCGGTGCTGATGGGATCCATTGGTGGTAATACCACCACTTCCCCCTGGTACAAATTACCTCCCGAGAAGCGCCCGGAAGCAGGACTTCTGGCAATGCGCAAGGCGTTGAATCTGTTTGCTAATTTAAGACCGGCAGTACTCTATGATGAGCTGGCAGCGGCGTGTCCGCTGAAGGAGGAGATCAGCAAAGCGGGATTTGATATGCTGATCATGAGAGAATTGACCGGCGGACTTTATTTCGGTGAACGCAGGACCATCGAAGAGAACGGCGTGAGAAAAGCTATCGATACCCTGACTTATGATGAAAATGAAATCCGTCGTATTGCCATCAAGGGATTTGATATTGCCAGAAAGCGCAGGAAAAAAGTAACCAGCGTGGATAAAGCCAATGTCCTGGATTCCTCCAGATTGTGGAGAAAGGTCGTGGAAGAGGTCGCGAAGGATTATCCTGACGTTACTTTGGAACATATGCTGGTAGACAATTGTGCCATGCAGCTGGTGAAGGATCCCGCACAGTTTGATGTGATCCTGACAGAGAATATGTTCGGAGATATCCTGTCCGATGAGGCAAGTATGGTGACCGGTTCCATCGGAATGTTAGCCAGTGCCAGCTTGAATGATACAAAGTTCGGCCTCTACGAGCCCAGCCACGGATCCGCTCCGGATATTGCCGGCAAAGATATTGCAAACCCTATCGCCACTGTATTAAGCGCGGCTATGATGCTTCGTTACAGTTTTGATCTGGACGAAGAAGCAGATGCTATCGAGGCAGCGGTGAAGAAAGTATTGCAGGACGGCTTCCGCACCGGCGATATCATGTCTGAGGGCTGCACGCAGGTAGGCTGTACCGAGATGGGCGACCTTCTGGCAGAGAGAATCTGATGCCATTTGCCCCGGAAGCACATTTATCCGGTATAGAGAAAATAAGGAAGAGAAAATAAGGAAGAGAAAATAAGGAAGAGAAAGAGAGATATAATTATGAGAAGTGATTCCGTTAAGACAGGAACTGCCCAGGCACCTCACAGAAGTCTGTTCAATGCCCTGGGATTTACCGAAGAAGAGAGAAGACGCCCTATGATCGGTATCGTCAGCTCCTTCAATGAGATCGTACCCGGACACATGAATCTGGATAAGATCACCGAAGCTGTAAAAATGGGCGTAGCCATGGCCGGAGGTATGCCGGTGGTATTCCCCGCCATTGCTGTATGCGACGGTATTGCCATGGGACATGTGGGAATGAAGTATTCCCTGGTGACCAGAGATCTGATCGCCGACAGTACTGAGTGTATGGCTATGGCACACGGCTTTGACGGTCTGGTATGTATCCCCAACTGTGATAAGAACGTTCCCGGTCTGTTGATGGCAGCAGCCAGAGTGAATATTCCTACGATCTTCGTATCCGGCGGTCCCATGTTAGCCGGACATGTACACGGACAGAAGAGAAGCCTGTCTTCCATGTTCGAGGCAGTGGGAAGTGTGGCAGCAGGTACCATGACCATGGATGAACTGGCAGAGTTTGAGGAAAAGGTGTGTCCTACCTGCGGTTCCTGTTCCGGTATGTACACCGCGAACTCCATGAACTGCCTGACCGAGGCTATCGGTATGGGACTGAGAGGCAACGGCACCATTCCTGCCGTATATTCCGAGCGTATCCGTCTGGCAAAGCATGCCGGCATGAAGATCATGGAACTGGTAGAGAAAAATATCCGTCCCAGAGACATCATGACTCCGGAAGCCTTCAGAAATGCCCTGACCGTGGATATGGCACTGGGATGCTCTACCAATACCATGCTGCATCTGCCCGCTATCGCAAGAGAAGCAGGTGTGGAACTGAACCTGGAGATCGCCAACGAGGTCTCTGCCAAGACTCCGAACCTGTGTCATCTGGCACCTGCCGGTCCTACTTATATGGAAGACCTGAACGAAGCAGGCGGTGTCTATGCGGTAATGAATGAACTGTCCAAAAAGGGACTTTTGAACCTCGACTGCCTGACTGCCAACGGTACGACCGTAGGAGAGAATATCAAGAATTGTGTCAACAAGAATCCGGAAGTTATCCGTCCTGTGGAGAACCCCTATTCCCAGACCGGCGGTATTGCCGTACTGAAGGGCAACCTGGCACCGGACAGCGGCGTGGTCAAGAGATCTGCTGTGGCACCGGAGATGTTGGTGCACGAAGGCCCTGCCAGAGTATTTGACTGTGAAGAAGATGCGATTGATGCTATCAAGTCCGGTAAAATCGTCGCAGGCGATGTAGTAGTGATCCGCTATGAAGGACCTAAGGGCGGTCCCGGCATGAGAGAGATGCTGAATCCCACCTCTGCCATTGCAGGCATGGGACTGGGCTCCAGCGTGGCACTGATCACTGACGGACGTTTCTCCGGAGCTTCCCGTGGCGCATCCATCGGACATGTGTCTCCGGAGGCAGCAGTGGGTGG
>ENA-ORNT01002449-ORNT01002449.1-human-gut-metagenome-genome-assembly--contig:-NODE-2449-length-11474-cov-2.617304_pt1 | contig 11474 bp, 8 predicted proteins | sample MGYA00242120_ERZ509032 | MGnify/ENA primary metagenome ERZ509032 (study PRJEB26280, sample SAMEA2338729) | human gut metagenome | biome: human gut; feature: human-associated habitat; material: faeces...
AAAAGGCGCTGCCATTCTGTTCTGCGGTCTGGCTCCGATCGGCTACGGCGTGGTTTCTCTTATCTATAACCTGCGTGTAATTGCAGAAACACAAGCCGATACCTTCACGCAGATTGCGTACCGACTGCATCAAATTGGCTGCCTGTATCCGCTGTTCTGGGGCATCACCATGCTCATTCTAACAGCTGGTCTGCGCCCTTACCGCAAAAAGAAAACAGCCTCTCCTAATCAGCAATCGAACAACACGTCAGAAAAGCAACTGCAATCCCAATAACCAAAAAGCAGCCGCACGGGCAATGCCCATGCAGCTGCTTTTTTCGTCTGCCGGAACTTCGTTCCATTAGAACTGAATGGATTGCAGGAAATCACTGAAGGAATCCAACATCTCCGTATCGCCTTCCATTTCGCAAATAGAGATGGCATAAATTACATCATCTACCAGGAAATAAACCGCATAGTTGTCAGTGGAAATACCAGAAGTCTCCAGCGTAAAGTTTACGCCGTATGCCTTGGCACCGTTGACCTGATCCCATTCATCTGAAACGATGGTGGCACCAGACTCTTCCATGCTATCGGAAACATAGGTGTCGATCTGTTCAAATTCCTCTGCCATTGCACCGGCAACATCTGCATCTTCCGGTACTTCTACGTCCAGATCATCGACAGAAACGTTCTGTATTGCCAAGTACCCCAGCTGGTTCGGCAAGGTATACATCAGAAAGCTACCAGAATCTGTTTCTTCCCATTCATCGGACACCAGGAAAGTCAAGTCCTCAAAAGAGGCTTCGGTATTCAGAACATCGCCGGATTCAGACTCGTCTTCAGATTCTGCTTCATCAGAGTCTTCCTCTTCGGACTCTTCTTCAGAAGATTCTTCTTTAGAGGATTCTTTAGAAGATTCTTCTTTAGAGGATTCTTTAGAAGATTCCGAGGAAGAGGTGGAGGATTCCTTAGAAGAATCCTTGTCGTCACTGCCGCAGGCAGTCGCTGCCATTGCCATCATGCTCAGCGCGCACAGCAGTGCAAGTGTCTTTTTCAATTTCATGTTTTCAAACTCCTTTTTTCTTGCCAAAAAACCGTTCTTTCTGTTCCAGTTTTTTTGATGTATTTATTATAGCATTTCATTGTACCATTGTCAATTCAGGAACAAAAAATCAGCATGATTCCTAAGTTTTCAAAAAATACTTTTACCGTTTTTTCTTTTTTATTGGAAAAAATACTGATAAGATGGTAAACTAAAGAGGATATTATATAAAAAAAGGTATCGAAAATTAGAATGTTAAAACATAAAAACGTCCTGGTATTTTTAGGACAAACCTTGCTTTATTTCGCCATTTTTATGGCCCTAATTTATCTCTACAATTACCTAGGACAAGGTCAAGGTAATTTTATCTATAACGAATTTTAGGAAGAATAATGACGAATACAAAAATTAAAGATATGATCGAAACGATTGAGCAGTTTGCTCAATCACAACCTGACTTTCCTGTTTACAATATTTTAGGGGAAGTTCACACTTACGGCGACTTGAAGGCTGACTCAGATAGCTTGGCAGCCAAGATTGATAGTCTTGATATTCCAGAAAAATCACCTGTTGTGGTTTATGGCGGTCAAGAGTATGAAATGTTGGCAACTTTTGTCGCTTTGACTAAATCTGGTCACGCTTATATTCCAATTGATAGTCACTCAGCTCTTGAGCGCGTGACGGCAATTGTTGAAGTGGCAGAGCCTAGTCTGATTATTGCTATCAATGACTTCCCACTTGAGGATGTCCAAGCACCAATCTTAACATTGGATCAAGTGACAACAGCTTTTGAAAGCAAGACTAGCTACGAAGTGACTCATCCTGTTAAGGGGGATGATACTTATTACATCATCTTTACCTCAGGAACTACAGGTAAGCCTAAAGGGGTCCAAATTTCACACAATAATCTCCTTAGTTTCACTAACTGGATGATTACGGACAAGGAATTTGCGACTCCAAAACGTCCACAAATGCTGGCTCAACCGCCTTATTCATTTGACCTATCGGTAATGTACTGGGCACCAACATTGGCGCTTGGAGGAACACTCTATGCGCTTCCTTCAGCCATTACACAGGACTTCAAGAAGCTCTTTGAAACGATCTTCTCACTTCCAATTGCTATTTGGACATCAACACCATCTTTTGCAGATATGGCAATGTTGTCTGAAGACTTCAATGCAGAGAAGATGCCGAAAATTACGCATTTCTATTTTGACGGAGAAGAGTTGACTGTCAAGACTGCTCAAAAGCTTCGCCAACGTTTCCCAGAAGCACGTATTATCAATGCTTACGGACCAACTGAAGCAACTGTAGCCTTATCAGCAGTAGCAGTAACTGATGAGATGCTGGCTAACCTTAAGCGTTTGCCGATTGGTTATACCAAGGAAGATTCACCGACTTATATTATCGATGAGGATGGCAATATCCTTCCAAATGGTCAACAGGGTGAAATCATCGTATCAGGACCAGCAGTTTCAAAAGGCTATATGAACAATCCTGAAAAGACTGCGGAAGCCTTCTTCGAGTTTAATGGCCTTCCTGCTTACCATACTGGTGATGTAGGAACGATGACTGATGAAGGTCTCCTTCTTTACGGTGGTCGTATGGACTTCCAGATTAAATTTAATGGTTTCCGTATTGAGCTAGAGGATGTTTCACAAAACCTTAATAAGTCTAAGTATATTGATTCAGCAGTAGCTGTGCCACGTTACAATAAAGACCATAAGGTTCAGAACCTCTTGGCTTATGTGATTCTTAAGGATGGTGTTCGTGAGCAGTTTGAACGTGAAATTGATATCACCAAGGCGATTAAGGCAGACTTAGAAGATATCATGATGTCTTACATGATGCCTACTAAGTTCCTCTATCGTGAGAGCTTGCCTTTAACACCAAATGGGAAAATCGATATCAAGGGTCTTATCAGTGAGGTTAACAACCGATGATTGACTTCTTGAAACAGCTTCCCCATTTAGAAGCCTACGGTAACCCCTTCTATTTTGTCTATCTTGGATTAGCTCTATTGCCAATCTTTGTGGGTCTCTTCTTTAAAAAGCGTTTTGCGATTTATGAATGTTTGGTCAGTCTAGCCTTTATTGTTCTTGCTCTGACAGGAACACATGCTAGCCAATTACTAGCCTTACTCTTCTATATTGTTTGGCAAATCATCTGGGTTTATTCCTACAAACATTACCGCAGTCAAAAGGACAATAAATGGGTTTTCTATTTACACTCATTTCTTGTAGTCCTTCCCTTGATTTTTGTTAAGGTAGAGCCTGCGATAAATGGTACTCAGTCACTCTTAAACTTTCTTGGCATTTCTTACTTGACCTTCCGATCAGTTGGTATGATTATCGAGATGCGGGATGGTGTCTTAAAAGAGTTTACACTTGGAGAATTCCTCCGATTCATGCTCTTTATGCCAACCTTTACGAGTGGTCCTATTGATCGCTTCAGACGTTTTAACGAAGATTACCAAGCGATTCCTGAGCGAGACGAGCTGATGAATATGTTGGAGCAAGCTGTAAAATATATCATGCTTGGTTTCCTCTATAAGTTTGTTTTGGCTCAGATTTTCGGAAGTATGCTCTTGCCTTCATTGAAAGCACAAGCTTTGGCTCAGGGTGGTATCTTTAATTTACCAACACTTGGTGTCATGTATGTTTTCGGTTTTGATCTCTTCTTTGACTTTGCAGGTTACTCGATGTTTGCCTTGGCAGCATCAAACCTTATGGGGATTAAGAGCCCAATCAACTTTGACAAACCTTTCATCTCACGAGACTTGAAAGAATTTTGGAATCGTTGGCATATGAGCTTGTCTTTCTGGTTCCGTGACTTTGTCTTTATGCGTTTGGTTATGGTTTTGATGCGTAACAAAGTTTTTAAAAACCGTAACACGACATCAAATGTGGCCTATGTCATTAATATGATGGTTATGGGATTCTGGCATGGAGTTACTTGGTACTATATTGCTTATGGTATTTTCCATGGTATTGGTCTAGGAATCAATGATGCCTGGTTACGTAAGAAGAAGACTATTAATAAAGAACGTAAGAAAGCAGGTCTTGAGCCACTTCCTGAGAATAAATGGACGAAGGCTTTGGGAATCTTTATTACATTTAACACTGTTATGTTGTCATTCTTGATTTTCTCTGGATTCTTGAATGACCTCTGGTTCACTAAAAAATAAGTAAAGGAATTATAAAAATGGATGTAAAATCAGAAGTTATTGAAATTATTGATGAACTCTTCATGGAAGATGTTTCAGACATGATGGATGAAGACCTTTTCGATGCTGGTGTTCTCGATTCAATGGGAACAGTTGAGCTTATCGTTGAATTGGAATCACGTTTCGATATTCGTGTGCCAGTTTCAGAATTTGGTCGTGATGACTGGAACACAGCTAATAAGATTGTTGAAGGGGTAACGGAGCTTCGCAATGCTTAAGCGTTTATGGCAAATTTTTGGCCCTATAATCTGTGCCTTAGTCTTGGTAGTAATAGTTATTTTTTCCTACCCTCAAGGCAGAAAACATAGTTATGAGGTTGAAAAACGTAACGCAGTAACCTTGACAACTGAGAACTTTAAGAGTCGTATTAATAAGACGACAGCTCTTTCTGATAAGAATCATCGATTTGTCCCTTTCTTTGGGTCTAGTGAGTGGTTGCGTTTTGATGCCCTTCATCCAGCTGTTTTAGCTGAAAAATACGACCGTAACTATCGCCCATATTTTATTGGACAACGTGGGGCTGCCTCTCTAAACCAATATTTGGGAATGCAACAAATGCTTCCTGAATTGAAAAATGGGACAGCAGTCTACGTCTTGTCACCACAGTGGTTTACTAAAAAAGGTTACAATTCTGCGGCGTTCCAGCAGTTCTATAATAACGACCAACTTAGTAGTTTCTTAAGTCAAAATCAGACGGATGCAAATTCTCAATATGCTGCTCAGCGTATCTTAGAGATGAAACCTGAGATTACTATGAAATCTCAACTTTCTAAAGTGGCTAATGGGCAAGATTTAAATTCTCTTGATAAGACTTATATTCAATTTATGGCAGAGCTTAATAAGCGAGAAGATGCCTTGTTCAGTCCTTTTGCAGCATCAAATAATGCAAATTACGACAAGAAGGTTCTTCCTTATCTTAAAGAGTTGCCAGACAAGCTCTCTTACGAGGCACTTGACCAGGTTGCCGTAAGAGATGCAGAAGCCCATACCAAGTCAAACGACTTTGGTATCGATGACCGTTTCTATAAGAAACGTTTGGCTAAAAAGATTGGTAAACTTAAAGGGTTCCAAAAGAATCTTTCGTATGAAGTTTCACAAGAATACGGTGACCTACAGTTGGTGTTAAATCAATTTGCTAAGTCAAATACTAACGTCATCTTTGTCATCCCACCTGTTAATAGCAAGTGGATGGCTTATACGGGACTAAGTCAAGAAATGTATGATGCTACGGTTTCTAAAATCCGTTATCAATTGGAAAGTCAAGGCTTCACCAATATTGCTGACTTCTCAAAAGATGGAGATCAACCTTACTTCATGCAAGATACCATTCATATGGGATGGAAAGGTTGGGTAGCCTTTGACAAGGCTGTTGATCCATTTGTAAGTAATCCAACACCTGCACCTAGCTATAACTTGAACGACCGCTTTTATAGTAAGGATTGGGCAGGTTATACAGGGGCTCCTAGTCAGTTTAAGTAGTATTACTTAATAAATCAAAAAGGCTTGTTAAAGCCTTTTTATGTTATGATCTTTCCACGGTATCACCTTCATAAATTATAAAAAGGATTGGGAATTACGCCAATCCTTTTTATCCTTTTAAGTTTTATAATACGTTAAACAGATCGTTATTTGTTTTTAGTTAGAGCTTTTCGAATTAAATCTGCAGGGATAATCAAAACCGCGATAAGAAGTGCAACGATATAGTGTTGAACGTCCATTGGAACGGTACTAAATACTTTACCACCGAATTGAATAATCAAGCTTTGAACAACAGCAATAGAAATCATTACAATTGAGAATTTCTTGTTTTCGCCGATATGTTCAAAAACATTGAATCCATTACTACGTGTATTAAGTGAGTTGAAAATGACAGCATAGATAAATACTGTAAAGGTGAATGTTGTTACCATTTCAAAGTTGCCAGTCCCATTTGTGATAAAGTCTTGGATACCACCAACATTTTTAAGAATAGCTAAACATACAAGAGTAATGAAGACGCTAGCTACACCAATAGCAGATTTCATATAGCCAGTAAGAATATTTGCCTTCTTAGCAACTGGCTTTTCATTCATGTAACGATCTAGGGTAGGCTCTTCACCAAAGGCAAGGGCAGCAAGTGTGTCCATGATAAGGTTAATCCAGAGAATTTGGATAATTGTAAATGGTTCTTTGAGGCCCAAAAGTGGTGAGAGAAGTGACATAGCAATTGTAGTCACGTTAACGGTTAATTGGAAGATAATGAATTTACTTACTGACTTACTCATAGTACGTCCATAGAGGACGGCTTTTTCAATCGAAGTCAATGAGTTATTCAAGATAACGATATCTGAGGCTTCACGTGCGACTTCAGTACCATCACCCATTGAGAATCCGACATCAGCTGATTTGAGGGCAGGTGAGTCATTGACCCCATCACCCGTCATACCAGCGACCATATCGAGGTCTTGAGCTGCCTCAATAAGACGTTTTTTATCCATTGGAAGGGCACGACTGACCACTTTTAAGTGAGGCAATTGTTGTTTGAGTTCTTGATCTGAGAGGGCAGAAAGTTCATCGTGAGTAAGGACAAGGTCATTTTGACCAGTAACGATACCGGCTTCTTTAGCGATAGCAACAGCGGTTTCTTTACGGTCACCAGTTACCATAACTACTTGAACACCTGCACGGTTCATTGTTTCAACAGTTTGTTTGATTGAAGAACGAACGTTATCACGGATACATACGATACCAATCAAGACTTTATCATTACCATCTGTATTGAGGATAGCAAGTAAACGCATTGAACGGTTAGCTTGTTCCAATGATAATTCTTGGAAACGAGCTTTAATATCATCTGTAAAGTTTTGTTTATTACCATCTTTATCAAGATAGTAGTAGCAGTCGTTTAGGATGAATTCTGGAGCACCTTTGATGTAGGTTTTTCCATCGTTAGTCGTTACACTTGCGAATTTTGTTGCTGAGTTGAATTGTTGCTTCTCAGTAATTGTATTTGTATCAAAATCAAGTTGAGAACGACCAATAAGGAAATCAAGAAGTGCACGGTCAGTGGCGTTACTACCAACAGCACTGCCATCAGCTACCATGGCATCGTTATTAAGACCGATACCATTAATCATTTCAGCTTTTAGGCTATCTGACATTGTGTCAAAATCAGGAGCATCAGTTTCACCAGTAGCCGCATAAAGTGTTCCATCAGCAAGGAAGAAGTCAACTACAGATAGTTTACCTTCAGTGATAGTACCAGTCTTATCACTGAAGAGGATATTCATGTATCCGGCTGTTTCAATGGTATCAGGATGGCGAACCAAGATATTTTGAGCTAAAAGTCGTCCTGAGTTCATTGAAGAAACGAGTGCCAACATCATTGGAAGACCTTCTGGAACGGCCATGATGATGATTGTAACCGCAAAGAGAATTGTTTCAATGATAAGAAGGAAGATTGAACCACCATTGAGGTTATTAGCCTTATTAAGGGCAATAAAGCCTAAAACAAGGTTGATTACTGAATATGCAGCACCTGCACTATAACCGAGGACACCGATGTTTCCAGCAAGCTTGTTGAGTTTTTCTTTGGATGGTGAATCTTTACTATCTTCTTGAAGAGAAGTATTGATGCTTCCTAGAACGGTATTATCACCAATTTGTGTAGCTTCCATAACGGCTTCGCCTGAAGTAACAACTGTACCACGGAAGACTTTGAGCTCTGTAAAGAGGTCGGAAGAGTCTGGCTCTGCTTGATCACCAAGAGGAAGTTTTTTAGCATCTTCACTTTCACCATTAAGGACAGCTTGGTTTACTTTTAATTCACCTTCCAAGATGATACCATCAACTGGGATCTTGTCCCCTGATTGAAGGAGAATCTGATCACCTTTCACAATATCATCAACGAGAACCTCTTTAAGTTTACCATCACGATAAACCTTAGCATTAGTTTTTGAAGCCTCTTCCTGAAGAGTGTTGAACTTTTGCTCATTTCGGTATTGTGAGACTGCTGAAAATCCTGTAGACATCAAAATGGCGAAAATTAGTGAGATAGCCTCATACCAATTAGCTTCACCAATAGCAGGGAAAATCATTCCAACAAAGTTGAAGATGATTTTTAATCCTAAGGCAGCCAAGAGGATAAGAATCCATTGATCTTGGAAGGCTTCGATAAAGATTGAGAGGAGCGAGTTAGCCTCTTTACTAGAGAGCCTATTATCGCCATGGGCGTTTTTACTTGCTTGAACTTCAGCAGAAGTCAAGCCTTTAAATTTTTTCATTTAAGGTTTTGTATCCTTTCTAAATTATTACTGAGTTTTAAGGCTAGTAAATTATAAGCCAAAAAGTTCATCATTACAGTCACGATAACTGAATAACCATCAGTAAGTATTATACTTTATTTTACTATTAAGTTGTTGATTTTTCACCAATAGAATATTGAAGTTTCTTTTCTCTTTAGCAAGTGTAGGAGTGTACAAAGAACCCGCATTTTTTATTTAGAGATAATTCTGTTTTTTCACCTTCAATTCATACAACCCTCTCACCGCATTGCATCCATAGATGGCCTGAGCCTGTTCCATATCTTTTAAGGTCAAGACTTTTTCTTTAAGCTTATTATCAGCAATTAGGCTTTGTCTGTAGATGCCATTTAAGAGGCCGAGGTGAACGGGTGGTGTGTAGAGTTGGTCTTTGATTTTAAGAACGATGTTACCGATAGAGGTTTCTAGGAGTTGCCCCTCATGATTATAATAAATTTGTTCGTGAGGTTCGATACTAAGGTGAGGACGGTAACTTGTTTTGAAGAAGGTATAGGGGCTATCCAACGTATGCCTTTGCTCAACTAACCTTGCTTGGCAGAAGTCATTGGATAAGTTTGTTAATTGGGTATGTTCAAACTTCAGTTCACCATCTTTTGCAAGTGACATTTTAAGACGGTAGTCTTTGTCAAGGTTTAGTGATTGGCACAGAGCTTCGACTTGATAGTGTGCTTTTTCTGCATTGAAAGGATAGTCAAAGTAGCGACTGCTCTCTTGCAAGCGTTTCATATGCTCCTCAAGAAATAGCAGTTTTCCTTGATGGACACGACCAGTTGAAATGAGATTGAATTTGGGGTTCTGACGGTATAGAACAGCAGCTTTTTGCTTGGTTTCTTCATATTCAGCTTCCCAGTTGCTATCCCAGGTAATACCTCCTCCGACACCATAGATAGCTTTGGTTCCTTCCATTTGTAGTGTTCGAATGGCCACGTTGAAAATACTAGGTCCCTGTGGCATCAAGATACCAATAGCTCCACAATAGACACCTCGAGGCTGTTTTTCAACCTTCTTAATAATCTCCATGGTTGCTATTTTTGGGGCACCTGTAATCGAGCCGCATGGAAAAAGGGCTTGGAAGACATCGCTTAAACTACTATTTGGTAGGAGTTGCGTCTCAATAGTTGAAGTCATTTGCCAAACCGTAGAGTATTGTTCAACTTGGCAAAGGCTCTTGACATCCTCACTTCCTATTTTTGAAATACGATTCATGTCATTTCTAAGAAGATCGACAATCATCATATTTTCAGAGCGATTTTTCTGATCCTGAGCTAGCCATTGTGCTTGTTTGAGGTCAGTTTCAGTTGTTAAACCTCGATTGGTAGTACCTTTCATAGGACGAGTGGTCAATCTATCACCATCTTTTTTAAAAAAGAGTTCTGGGCTTATGGAAATGATAGAGACATCATCGTGCTGAATAAAGGCATTGTAATGTGCATTTTGCTCAACAACCAATCGGTTATAGATGGCAAAGGGATCAGCTGTCAGGTTCTGTTGAAGTTGAACAGTATAATTGACTTGATAAGTATCACCTTGTCGAATATGGTGGTGTATTTGCTCAATAGCAGCCTTGTATTCCTCTGCAGAAGTTAGCTCTTGCCAAGATTTTGGTAAGGCAATTGGCTCATAAGCAAGTGGAATAGGCTCTATTTGAACAGTTTCATGAATAGTGAAGTAGAGGAGATACTCTGACATTAATGGACCAGCAATAACCTGAAATTTTGTCTCGAAGGCAGGGGCTGCTTCATAGGAAACATAACCTACTGCATAATAGCCTTCATTTTGATAGGCTTCGACTTCAGCTAAAAGGTGCTTAACTTCCTTAATGTTCTTTGTTTTTAGTTCTTTAATGGCATCAGTAAAGATTTGTCTGGCGCCAAGTTCCTTAAAATCAATAACAGTTTTCTTATGCATACTTAAAGTATAACATAAGAAGTTTCCCTCTGGTTCTTTTTCATGTTTTAATTCTCTTTCTCAAAATTTTAACTAAAAATGAACTTTTTTGACAGTTTTACATATGTTATAATAGTGGTGACTAAAAGAAGATTTCAGAGGGAAGTATGACAAAAAAAAACAATTTAAAGAAGGGCAACAGCAGTCTTTCAAACCATAAAATGAAAAAAGGCACTTCTAAGAATTCATGGAAGCATCAAATGTATGAGCTAGAAATTGCCATTGCTAAAGAGTCAAGTAACAAAAAAAGAAATGAACTAATTAAAATTCATAATGGCTATATGAGTGAGTATGATAGCTTAAAGAAACAAATCATTTGGTTAGCCGTATTAGGAATTTGTTTCTTATTGGTATTGGTAGTTTTTGGTTATTATATTTGGAAAAGTTACAATAGTGAGAATATGTCTTATACATCATCTTGGCTTCAAGAGAAAGTACTGAGCACTTATAGAGCTTAGTGTTCCAATCCTAGTAAATAATAGAGTCTCTAGACAAAAGTCTAGGGCTTTTTTGTTATAAAAAAGGATTTATCTGGTTGATATATAGTTATTAGCTATAACAATATCTAAACAAAAGGAGATAACGGTAGCTAGAAACCCATTACTTTATAGGTTATAGTCTAAAACTATATATAGAGAAAACTAATAGCAATTATACAGCCACCCATTTCTTTGGTAAGATAAGTTCAACAACAAAGAGGAGGACACAAGATGTCAACTACTATCATTGGTTTCCCACGTTTGGGTGAATTCCGCGAATTAAAATTTACAACAGAAAAATACTTTAGAAATGAAATTACTGCAGATGAACTCTTAGCAGCAGCCAAAGACTTACGTGCAAAACACTGGAATATTGTTAAAGAGAAGGGTATCAGTGAAATTCCTTCAAATGATTTTTCACATTACGATAACTTCCTTGATGCAGCTTTCCTTTTCAACGTCGTACCTGAATCTGTTCAAAACTTGGATTTGACAGA
>ENA-ORNT01002455-ORNT01002455.1-human-gut-metagenome-genome-assembly--contig:-NODE-2455-length-11451-cov-2.544314_pt1 | contig 11451 bp, 5 predicted proteins | sample MGYA00242120_ERZ509032 | MGnify/ENA primary metagenome ERZ509032 (study PRJEB26280, sample SAMEA2338729) | human gut metagenome | biome: human gut; feature: human-associated habitat; material: faeces...
GTCGGTCGGACGCCAGTTCTTGAGTGCCTCTGCCTGTGCGGCAGCCTCGTTCTCTTGTTTGATACGTGCCAAACGGTCAAGTTGAGCCTGAATAGGTGCATCCTCTATTTTCTCAAAGAGCAACGACACCTCGCCCAAGTTGTGTCCGGCGGGCAGCAGGTCCACCGACCCGAGTTGTGCCCATTCAGCATGCTCTATATTGAGCATTTTGCGAAGTTTCTCCGACGAGAAAGGTAGGAATGGTTCGAACGCAATGCTCAGATTAGCAGCGATTTGCAAAGCCAAGTTTAGTATGGTGGCTGTGCGTTCCATATCGGTCTTGGCTAATTTCCAAGGCTCCATGTCTGCCAAATACTTGTTACCGATACGCGCCAAGTTCATCGCCTCTTTCTGCGCATCTCGGAAACGGAAATTGTTGAGCAGGTCCTCCAACTGCGCTTTGATATTGCAGAAGTCAGCTATCGTTTGTCGGTCATACTCGGTGAGTGCACCCGCAGCAGGCACCTTGCCGCCGAAATACTTGTTGGTCAGCACCAAAGCACGGTTCACAAAGTTACCGTAGATAGCCACCAACTCATTGTTGTTGCGTGCCTGGAAGTCTGCCCACGTGAAATCATTATCTTTGGTCTCGGGCGCGTTGGCAGTCAGCACATAGCGCAACACATCTTGTTTTCCGGGAAAGTCCACCAGATACTCATTGAGCCAAACCGCCCAGTTGCGCGAGGTCGAAATCTTGTCGCCTTCCAAGTTGAGAAACTCATTGGCAGGCACATTGTCCGGCAAAATATACGAACCATCGGCTTTCAACATCGTCGGGAAGACAATGCAGTGGAATACGATATTATCTTTTCCGATAAAGTGAATCATACGGGTGGAGTCATCTTTCCACCAAGTCTCCCATTTGCCGTATTTCTCCGGTTGTGCATCACAGAGTTCTTTTGTGTTGGAGATATAGCCGATAGGTGCATCGAACCACACATAGAGCACTTTTCCCTCCGCACCTTCCACCGGCACGGGGATACCCCAATCGAGGTCGCGCGTTACGGCACGCGGTTTCAATCCTCCGTCTAACCACGATTTACACTGCCCGTACACATTCGGACGCCACTCTTTATGGTCCTCAAGTATCCATTTCTCGAGCCACTGCTGATATTGGTCCAAAGGCAGATACCAGTGTGTCGTCTCTTTTTTTGTCAGCGGGTTGCCGTTCACGGCATTGTACGGATTGATGAGTTCATCGGGTGAAAGGGTAGCACCGCATTTCTCACATTGGTCGCCGTATGCCCCTTGCGCATGACAACGCGGGCACTCACCACGGATGTTTCGGTCGGTCAGAAACTCCTGAGTATCAGGGTCGTAGAACTGCTCCGTGGTCTGCTGAATAAACTTACCGTTGTCGTATAGTTTGCGGAAAAAGTCTGATGCGAACTGGTGGTGTATCTTGCTGGTAGTACGCGAATAGATGTCGTATGAGATACCGAATTGTTCAAACGACGATTTAATCAGGCTATGGTATCTATCCACCACCTCCTGTGTGGAAATACCCTCTTTGCGTGCGCGGATAGTAACAGGCACACCGTGTTCGTCGCTACCTCCCACAAAAAGCACTTGTTCTCCACGAAGACGCAGATAACGCGCATAAATATCTGCCGGCACATACACTCCTGCCAAGTGTCCGATATGCACAGGACCATTGGCATACGGCAGTGCGGCTGTAATTAAAGTCCGTTGAAAAGCCATATCTGTTTATTGCAATTTGTTATGGTTTATACTCTATATTTCAAGTCTGCAAAATTACTGCTTTTTTCTGGAATCTGCAAATCCGTGAAAGCATATCCATCGTTGTTTGCAAATAACAATGTGTATTGCGCACAAAGCAATGCTTTGCGTTACAAAATAAAACGGACAACACACACACAATACCGCACCATCGCTACGTCTTATTCTATACGCATCATAAGCAGAATTACCTATACTTGATAGCACGAGAACAAAGACTTCTTTTGCTCATTTCATAAAAAAGTACTATCTTTGCAGTTGTATACAATCTCAGTTTCTTGACCAAGCAAACTTACATACGGCTCTTGCATATTGCGCTCATGGTTGGCGCATACGCCTATTTGCTTTATCAATTGATTGTTTTCGACGACTATGCCGCTCTGTGGCAGCAGTTTACAGGCGCACATACATGGCAGCATTTGTCCCTTCTTTTATGCTTTGCGCTTTTCCCTCTCAATATCTGGTTAGAAGCCCGCAAATGGCAATGTCTGATGCGTGGAGTGGAACCAATGTCTATGCGTGAGGCACAACGACAAGTCTATTTCGGTATCGTCGGAGGTTTTGTAACCCCCTATCGTGCAGGCGATTACCCTGCCCGTGTAATGCTTTTGCGCGACAAAAATCACCGCCTGAGTGGTATCACGATGGCACTCGCAGGCAGTATATCTCTTACCACTGTCATCGTCTTGGCGGGGCTACCCTCTCTCTGTATCTTCTTTGCGGGTGACACGCTCCGTCCTCTTTGGACAGTCTTCTTCGCGGCGTCCCTTTGTGTATTGTTTTTGGCTCTCTTGCCGTGGTTAATACGCCTCTTGGCGCGCATTGATTGGCGCAACCCCAAACTGAAAGAACTACTACAACAGTTGGCATCGATGAGTTACGCCACATTGTTGCATGTGTTATGGTTGTCATTCTTGCGATATGTCTGCTTCTCTCTGCAGATGGCACTTGCATTGTGTTTTTGTGGCGCGGATTTGTCTCTTTCCGATATGTTTATCGCCCTCCCGCTCTACTACTTGCTTGTAACACTGACCCCCAATCTACCTGCTGCTGACTTGGGTATCCGCGGAGGATGGGCAGTGTTCGTATTTTCCCATTGGGGCTGTACTCCCCCCGCTGCTGCAATGGCAACAATATGTATGTGGCTCATCAACACCCTCGCCCCACTTCTCCTCGCCACTCTCATCACTCACCCACGCAAAGCACCTCCCCCCCCGTCAGCACCTTAGCAAATACAAGGAGGATATCATTCATAAATTCTCCTTAATGTGCTTCAAGCCAGTTTTTGCCCACACCACAATCGGCAATGAGGGGCACAGAGAGCGAAACTACCCCCTGCATTTCAGAAAGTACGATATTGCGAACCTGCTCCACCTCGTTTTCCGGCACGTTGAAGTTGAGTTCGTCATGCACTTGCATAATCATCTGTGCGCGGAGAGGTTCACCCGTCTGCGCGTTTTTGTCGGTGTGCAGACGCCTGTGGATACTCACCATCGCCATCTTGATAATGTCTGCTGCGGTACCCTGAATGGGCGCATTGACGGCATTGCGCTCAGCAAAAGAACGCACGGTGGCGTTGTGCGAAAGAATGTCTGGCAGATAGCGTTTGCGTCCGAATAGTGTTTCTGCATAACCGCGTTTGCGTGCCAAATCTTTCTGATTCTCAATATATTGCACTACCCCCGGAAAGGCAGCAAAGTAATCGTCTATCAGTTGCTTGGCTTCACCGCGTGAGCAATCTAATTGCTGTGCCAGACCGAAAGCCGAGATTCCATAGATAATACCGAAATTGGCAGTCTTGGCACGACGACGCTGGTCTTTCGTAACTTCCCCAATAGGCACATTGAATATCTTGGCTGCCGTGGCGGCGTGAATATCCTGCCCCGACCGAAACGCCTCCACAAGGTGCGTGTCGTCGGAGAAATGCGCCAACAGACGCAGTTCGATTTGCGAATAGTCAGCACTGAGGAACAGGCACCCCTCATCGGGAATAACCGCCTCGCGTATGAGTTTGCCCCGCTCTGAACGAATAGGCAGATTTTGCAGATTCGGATTCGACGACGAGAGACGACCGGTAGCCGTAACTGTCTGATTATAAGTGGTGTGTATCTTGCCTGTAGCAGGGTCTATGTAACTCGGCAATGTGGCAATATAGGTAGAAATGAGTTTCTTCAGTTCACGATAGGCGAGTATCTTTCCCACGATAGGGTGCTTGTCTTTCAGGGCTTGGAGAACCTCTTCCGAGGTGGTGTATTGCCCCGTTTTTGATTTCTTTGCCTTGTCATCGAGTCGGAGTGTATCAAATAGCAAATCTCCTACCTGACGCGGTGAGTTGATATTGAAAGTAGTGCCCGCGAGAGTATGAATTTGTTGCTCAAGGTCGGTCAGTTCGGCAGTAAGTCGGCTCTCCGCTTCATGCAGTTTGCCTACATCAATACGCACTCCCGCCTGCTCCATCTCGCGAAGAACGGGCACCAACGGAAGTTCGACCTCGTTGTATAGTTTCCACAGGGCTTTGTCGGCTTTCAGGGCATTCCAATCGGGCTCCACATTGGGGTTGTAGGACACTTCTGGATTGAGCAGATAGGCAGCCAGACGCGCAGAGACCTCCTCACTATTCCCTTCTGAGATTCTCTCTGTCTCCCCCTTCGAGTGGGAAAAGAACGGCTGCTCTGAATTTTCCTCCTCAGAAGTAGAGGTTTGTGACGGCCTTTCATCTGCAAACAAATCCAGCGTCTGCTCTACAGGCTTCTGTTTCTTTGTTTTGCCCGTCTCTGCACTCTCCTCCCTCAAGAGCGGAGTTTGTGAGGGCTTTGTGGTGGTAGTGGTCTGTTGTTTCTTGAGTAGGGAATTGAACTCCAAGTGCTGATATATCGGCGTCACTTTGTCCTCGTCGGGTTGTTTCAACGACAATGCCTGTGCATCGAAATCTATGGGGACGTCGGTACGAATGGTGGCAAGAAAACGCGAGAAACGGATTGCCTCCTCTTGGTCTTGCACTTTGCGTTGGAGGGCACCTTTGAGTTGGTCGGTGTGGGCAAGGAGGTTTTCTATCGACCCGAACTGCTGCAAGAGTTGTACGGCAGTCTTCTCGCCTACACCTTTGCAACCAGGAATGTTGTCGCTCGCATCACCCATCAGGCCCAATAAATCTATCACTTGGTGTTGGTCTGACAGCCCGTATTTGGCACATACTTCCGCCGGTCCGAGTTTCTCGAACCCGCCTGTGTGGCGCGGGCGATACATATATATACGGTCAGAGACAAGTTGCCCATAGTCCTTGTCCGGCGTGGCCATATAGACCTCAAACCCTTCTGCTGCGGCTTTGTGCGACAGGGTACCAATAACATCATCCGCCTCGAAACCTTGCACCTCAAGAATGGGGATATTCATTGCGGTGAGTATATCTTTTATGATAGGTACTGCGCGTCGAATATCTTCCGGAGTCTCCTCGCGTTGTGCCTTGTATTGTTCGTATGCTTCGTGTCTGAAAGTGGGTCCGTGTGGGTCAAAGGCCACTCCCACATGGGTCGGTTTTACGCGCTTGAGCAGGTCATCCAATGTAACACAAAACCCGAATATGGCAGATGTATTCTCCCCGCGCGAGTTCATACGCGGTGTCCGAATAAAAGCATAATACGCGCGATATATCATCGCATACGCATCTATAAGTAAAAGTATATTTTTCATTTTTATATTGAAGATTATGAGTTAAAAAATAAGGTATAAAATTATTGCATTCCAATAATAGCACCATACATTCCATTTCATTCCGATGTAGCACACCGCTATATTTGTTTATGCAGCTTGAGAATGCACAAATGCGTTGATATCCATTAGCACTACTTGGGCGAATTGTTTTGCCCTGCAAAGTGGAAAATATGTACGACAATGTTGCTCATATTTTTGTTAAATATATTAATAACCGTTTAATAAGGTACAAGATAGTATCTGCGTGTAATCTATCGAATGCTTTCTTTAGAAAGTATGACTCTTCAGTATCTTTACGATAGTATTTGCGTATGTACATGAGCGTCGTCTGTCACAGCAGATAATATACCCAATCTCCCGTTATATCCGATTATTGATTATATATCCTTCTTGATCGTAAGCACGATGATAATGATGGATTAGTTGAAACAATGGTAACACATCCAAATCTTGTGGCGTATAGTTACGGAAATGTTTAATTTGGTCATTATAACGTTTGCTGCTTCCATACGCAAGGCGTAACTCTATATCATTCGGGATAAAGAACGAAGCCCTGCCACCTAAAAAACTCTTATATTCGGTCTCATAAATATGAATACCTGCTAAATCAAAATCACCAAAGTGAATATATCGATTAGGAATATGTATCAGCCAATTGCGCAAATCGAGAGATTGTGGATAACGCGATACAAATAGTATTGGGGAACCAAGAGATTCAAACAGATATTTTTGCTGTTCTATTTTCCTAAAGTTCTCCATATTTTCCACCCCAATAACGACCACGTCTTCAGCAATATGGAACCGTTGCCAATCGGAAATAAAAAACATTGTTCCAACAGGTGGATTAATCGTTATTGGTATATTTCCTATCAACGCAGAAACAGGATGATACGTATTCACAAGAAAACCTGGACATGAACGTACAAGTTTTATTTTTGAATTACCGCTATATTCTGCTTGTGCTGCCCGTGTGTGCAAATTCAAATTGTTTTCCACTCCCAACCCGCGCAATTCTTCATACCGTTGTGTCAAATAGGTCAATAGTGCCTTTTTATTGAGCACATATAACTTGCGGCGAGAGCCATTTACCTGCACGCCTAATAGTTGCTCCGAAATCAGTTCTTCTCGCAAAAATTCAGGCAATGTGCTATAAGGCAATGTTTCTCCTAATAGGAGATTATGCAACTTTTGTATTGTAGCGTCAGTAATCATTCTGTTTTATGCACAATGGATAAACAAGATACTTTCGTATATGCCTTTGCTACCTTCTCTAACATATAGGTATATTTATAGTCATACGCATTTTCCGTAGTAGGAGAACCATTGACAAGGTATATATTTCTTGAGTTCGCAAATTGCAATATACCATGAATATTGTCTGGATGTAATTTGCCTATCTCGTCCATCATACAATGAACAATAAAATCGTCCTTACCACGAGTGGCACGTTTCTTAAATACATTGATAAGCATAATATTAATCATTGCTTTCACAAGAATATCCGTGCCATCGGACCCAACACTATTGATTCGCTCTACCCAACCTGTATCATTGTCATTTTCTCTTACCCTAAATTGCAGACAGAAAGTATCACCAATTGAAATTTGCGCACGTGCTGATTCGTGTTGCAATTGTTTCATCAAACGGCTTAAATAATCCACCACTTTTTCGTTTATCTCGTTTCTATCTTCTCCTGAGAACAAGTTGATTTCTCCTAATGAAAGAGCATGTTCTTCGGTAAATTGTTTGATAGATTGGAGCAACTGCATCATCTTGTCATTGGTTTGTTCGGAACGTAGTTCAATAGAACGAATTACACCGGCAAATTTCTTTTCAGAGAAATCTCGGTTGATGTCCAAAATAATTTTATCAACATCTGCCTTATGCTGCGTCAAATTGCCGACCTCCCGGGCAACACGTTGAATCACATCTTTGTAAAGTGCATTTGTTCGGATACGATACTCCTCTATCTTATTTTGAGTTACAAACTCTTCGAGATTAGTTGCAATACCTATATAATCTTCATCTTGTACAGGAAGGGTGTTGAAACTAAACAAGTTTTCACTTTCAAAATGACTATTAAATTGGTTTACTGCCATTTTGAAAGATGTAAATCTTGAATGCCTGGTACTAATAGCCCCTTTTTCCTCACTCAGAAGGGTTTGAATATCTTTATTGGTTACATTCGTATGCGTCTCATACAGAAGATATTCCGGCACTCCTTTTTCAATATCCACGAAACGCCGGTACTGTTCCAAGCCGTCTTGATAACGCTGTATCTGCTTTACACAAGAGTCCTCTGCCGATTTCAGTTCCGTCTGTTTCTGATAATGACGGTTCTGTTTTTCGCGATGTGCTTCGCTCAAAACATTCAACTTATCTTCGTATTGTTTTCGATCAGTTATAAAGCGGCTTTCTTGACTAAACCACTCTTCGTTGTCAATGTTATAACTTACAACGATACGACGACATTCCTCTATTCGTTTTAATTGCTCTTTTATTTCTTCTATCTTTGTTTTTTGATGTTCAATAATAGAAGTATCGGCTCCCCGTCCTACCAATTCTCTGTTATATTCTTTTTGTAAAGTATTGATTTTATCTTGATATTCTTTTGTTTCGTCTTGCCGCCGCTGTTCTTGTTGTACTTTTAATGTATCCAACCTATCTACATAGGGTTTTATCGCCTCTTTAAGTGCTTTCTCAAGGCGATTTTCTTCTTTATCCAATTGTAGTTTTACCTTATTTTTATCTTCTCTTTTCGCGGATATCTTCATAATAAGCGTATTCATCATCTCATTCTTTTCACTGAGTGATACCGCTATTTGCTCCGCTTCCTCTCGTTGAATGCGCAATATCTCAGTTTCTTTAAGTCTTCGCTTATTCGGAATATTCTCCAATTCTACACGCAGTGTCGTCTTCTCTTGGTTAAGAGGAGCCAAATCTTTGGATAATTTTATACTAATACGTTTATCAGCCTCTTCTTGCAATAAGTTGATACCAGATAACTGAGAATGGATATCACTCAATTGCTGCACAAGTTGTTCTTTTTCTTTGCGATACTCTTCTTGGGTATGATGGGTAGTATCCAAAGTGTTGCAATCTATTTTGATACCATACAAGGAATCGCCATCCACCAACGTAGGATTAAGTCCTACCTGATACAAAATTTTGTCTTCGTCAACCACTTTGCCGATATTCTGTTCCCAATCCGGTTTATTAATAGTAAGCCATTCATAAAAAGATCCAGACCATTGAGATAGTTTTTCCTCTATCTTGGTCAACCTCTCCTGCAGTGCTTTTTCTTTTGCTGTTAATTCACTTCTTTTGTTGTCAAATTCCGCATGTTTTCTTTTCTGTTCTGCATTTGCCTCCGAACGAAGACACGCAATCTCGCTATCAACGGCTTGGATCCGTGCCGCTCCGCTTTGGTCCGCCATATTTAGGTTTTGCAGTTCTTCCTTCGCGTTTTTTATCATATCCTCAAGAGGATGACTATATTGAATTTTTGTGATTGTTTCTTGCAGTTGGACTCTCTCTTGAGCAAAAGCCTCAATGCATTCATCCATCCGCACGAGTTCATTATTATACTCATTCCGCACTCTCTTTATCTCTTTTTCCTTCTCTGCAGTAAGTTTTTCACGCTGCATTTGCAATTGGTTACGTTCATAGTTCAACTCTTCTTTCAAAGATATTTCAAACGCCTTGTGAGCATGTTCAATGGTAAGTTTTTGTATCTTATATTTATCCTCAATATCCGATGTCTTTATAAGGCTATTATAAACCATTTTCTCCTGCTCCATAATACTCTTTAGAGCGGACTCATTTTTGGCACGTTCCAATAGCATTTCAATGTGAAGCGAGTCATATTTTTTCTTTTTCTCCCGAATAGTTCTAAGTTTGCCATCCAACTCACCAATGTGGCGATTTATCAAATCTTTTTCTTTTTCAAAAGTCTCCTGTGCCTCTCTAAGTTTTTTACTAATCTTTTCTATTTGTTCTCGAACGGTTTGCAGTTCTTGCTCGTCTAATGGCAGTTGTTCCCGCGCCTTTGCGACCGCGGTATTCAATTGTTTCCAGATTTGAGTGATCTGATGTTCTGTAGCCACCACTTCCCGATAACGTTCTATCAGTGTATTTGCCTTTATGCGTACCGCTATATCTCCGTTTTTATCTTTTGCATACCAACAATGAATATCTTTATATTCACTTTCAAACCTCTTTATCAGTGAGCGAAAGGCTTGCAAATTGAGTACAGTTTCGCCATTTGTCATAGAGTGAATAATTGTATCCTTTACAAAATCTGCATCCAATTTGCTATTCAGAAATACATTCTGGATACTACGAGGTATATTCTGGTACTTACTGCTTTCTATGATGGCATACTTATCAAACTTATGTGCTCTATCATGCGTATTGCCAAAGATAATATCACGATACATCTCATAGCGATCAATAACTGCACTTATGTCTGCACCACCTTTGACAATACGTTGTCGAATGGTCACCCAGTCGCTTGTAACCTCACCTTTATCATCTATCAACCATCCATCAGAATAAGGAGCATCTATAAAACGAAAGACGGCTCTCCCCTGATGACGGTGTACAAGAATCGTATAAGCACCGTATTCTCGTGCTACCTCATATACAATATAAGAATTGGCATGAGGGAAATAGAACTCGTCAAAAGACTGTTGCCCCTGACGTATGCCCAAGTGCTGTTTGTCTGCATTGTAAAAAAACAGCAAAGCCCTCAGTATGGTAGACTTACCAACGCCCTGTGTACCGATAAAATGCACATTGCCGTCAAGCGGAATAATCTCATGACGAATATGTGCACTATTGATAAAAACAATCTTACTCAGGTATCTCATCTTCGTTAGATATGGTTAGCATATTTACTAAATCTTCCGCATACCGAATAGCGGAGGTTACCTTATACGTCTCATCGGTTTCATTGATGCACTCTATAAAATTCATGCCCCTAAGTTCATCTATCAGTTTATTCACACAATCTTCGTTGGTGCGCTCTTTGGGAAACAAGTGCTTTGTTTTATCCCGCAATTCAACATCCAAACTGATTCTCTCTAAGATAGTTGCCTTGCGAAATTGATAGCCTACCGAGAACGCCATATCATAGGCTTTCAAATAATCCAAACAATCCACCCATTGACCAAAGGCACGCAGTTTGTCTTCTATCCTTTGCTTGGATTCACCAATCTTCGAGAAATAAAAATACCCCTCACCGGACTCCACCTTATAACCTATTTCCTCAAAATAGGCTATATATTCTTCCAAGTTTTCCTCCATTTCGGCATATAGTTCTTTCGTTTCGGAACTATCTACCATAATAAAGCCGCCTTTAATGAGGCGTTCAAAGATATTTTGGGTTTTATTTCGCATATATCAATGGGTATTCTATATTTTGAAATGATTTATAGGTATCTGTGATACGACATTCCGCGGGGTGTGTAACCGCTATCTGACAAAATAGTGTAAGATGGTCGGAGATGGTTCGCTTCATCGGATAATCATATTGAAGAATAAAACTAAATAAATCATACGATGATGCAGCAAAAGCATTCCATACCTCATTAGGATTAACAACGGAAATCTCTACATTATGTTCCTCCATCTCATCCGCCGAGAAAGCCTCTGCTAAAGAACGAGCCTTTTGACGAATATGGTTGGTTGCTGCTACTTTTTGTAGCAACGTAGCCATTTCGTCACTTGAACGCAATAATTCTAAAGATAATCGAGTCGGATAATACGGGCGTTTCTCCATCCAAACAGGGTTGATTTCGCCAACCACTTGTCTCACATTGGTGTCAGCGGTCCATCTATGTTGGTCTTTTAAGTACTTTATCTGGCGAATCTTTTTGTATAACTTATTTTGTTGTTCTATTTGATTAAGATATATTATTATCTGCTTATCAATCTCCAGCAAGTTATGAAATGCTTCCG
>ENA-ORNT01002457-ORNT01002457.1-human-gut-metagenome-genome-assembly--contig:-NODE-2457-length-11445-cov-3.784899_pt1 | contig 11445 bp, 7 predicted proteins | sample MGYA00242120_ERZ509032 | MGnify/ENA primary metagenome ERZ509032 (study PRJEB26280, sample SAMEA2338729) | human gut metagenome | biome: human gut; feature: human-associated habitat; material: faeces...
GGAGCCGTTGCGCCGGACAAAATAGCGCTTGCCCGGTGCAAGCGTCCATCTCTCGCGCTCGGAAAGCTCGGTGTAGCCGTTTTCAAGAAGCTTCTTTCGAATGTTCTCGGTCACATGGTAGCAGGTGGGGCTATTTTTGATAAAATGCAGCAGTTCTCTTGCCGGTGCATGTTGCATGGTGATGTCCTCCACAGTTTATTTTTGTTTGGCGGTATTATAGCACACGTCATGCTTCTCGGCAAGCGGACACTCCCTCTGTGCCGCACAAAACAGGGGCAGCATTTGTGCATTTGTCCATATTTGGTGGAATTATAGTTGATTCTTTTATCGAAATCCTTTATAATACAGTTGATTTCCGTCCCCCCTCCCGCATCGAGCGGGCTTTTGTTTGCGCTCTTAAGCTGGAAGGAGACTATTTCTATGAACGAATCCTCTTCTCCCGCGCCAGCTCCGGTCTCACCGCTGTGGACGCGGGATTTCACTATCATCACATTGGGCAGCGTGATCTCGATGCTGGGCAATTCGATGTCCGGCTTCGCGCTGAGCCTGCTCGTACTGGATTACACGGGCTCGAACCTGCTCTATGCCATCTATATTGCGACATTTACGCTGCCGCAGATCGTCATGCCGATTTTCTCGGGCGCGATCCTCGACCGCTTTTCGCGCAAGAAGACGATCTACACGCTGGACTTCCTTTCCTCCGGGGTCTACCTTGTCGCTGCGCTGATCCTGAGCCGCGGCTGGTTCAGCTTTCCGATGCTCGCGGTCTTCTGCTTTATCATCGGCTCGATCAACAGCATCTACTATGTCGCCTACGACAGCTTCTATCCCCTGCTGATCTCTGAGGGGAACTACTCCAAGGCCTACTCCATCGCGAGCGTGCTGGAGACGCTCTCGGCGCTCATCATCCCGATCGCAACGTACTTTTATAATCTCTTCGGCATTGCGCCGCTGCTCGGCATCAACGCGCTGTGCTTCTTCATCGCCGCGACGGCGGAGACGCAGATCCGCGCCGAGGAACACTACATCGAAAAGCAGCGTGCCGCGCTCGCGCTCGAAGAGCAGCATTCCTCGGGCCGCCAGCTCCTGCGCGACATCAAAGAGGGCTTTCGCTATCTGATGAGTGAAAAGGGGCTTCTGCGCGTGGCCATCTATTTCACATTCAGCATGCTGGTCTCGGGCGCGTCGCAGGTCATCACGCTGCCGTACTTCAAGTCGACATTCGATAACGGCGAATACATCTATATGCTCGTCTGGGGCATGGCGATCTTCGGCCGCGCCATCGGCGGCGGCATTCATTATAAAATCAAGCTGCCTGTGCAGCATAAGTATTCCATTGCCCTGATGGTTTATGTCGTCATCTCGCTGTGTGAGGGCTTCTATCTCTACTGCCCGCTGCCGGTGATGATGGTCTCGTGCTTTTTAACGGGTATCCTCGGCGTGACGAGCTACACCATCCGCATCTCCGCCACGCAGAGCTACGTGCCCGACGAGAAAAAGGGCCGCTTCAACGGCGCGTTCAACATGCTCAACACCGTCGGCAGCTTCACGGGCAATCTGCTCGCGGGCGCGCTGGTGGCGTTTCTCCCCGTGCGCGGCGTGCTGACGGGCTTCATGCTCGTCACGGCGGCCGCGGCGGTCGTCGTCATTGGCGGCGGACGCAGGGACGTGTCCGCGATCTATAACCGGCAAGAATAAGAAATGTAACAATAAAAATTTGATGGAGGAAACAACATGAAATTTTCCGAAATGACCTACACCCGCCCCGATCCCGCGGCGAGCAAGCAGCGCCTTTCCGCGCTGACGGCGGAACTCAAGGCCGCCAAGAGCTACGAGGAAGCTCGCAAGGTGTTCCTTTCGCAGCAGGAGCTGATGAGCCACATCTCCACCGCCGCGACGCTCGCGAGCATCCGCCACTCGATCGACACGCGAGACAAATTCTACGACGGCGAGGAAAAATTCTGGAACAACTTCAACCCCGAGCTGGAGGAATACAATCAGGCGTGGACGGCAGCGATGCTCGAAAGCCCGTTCCGCGCGGACTTTGAGAAGGAATACGGCGATCTGATGTTCGTCAACGCCGAGATCGCGCTCAAGACCTTCTCCCCCGCCATCATTCCTGAATTGCAGCAGGAAAACGACCTGACGCAGGAGTATGAAAAGCTGCTCGCCTCGGCGCAGATCCCGTTCGAGGGCAAGGTCTACACCCTCTCGCAGCTCTCCCCGTTCAAGACCTGCGCTGACGACGAAAAGCGCCTTGCCGCGTGGAAAGCCGAGGGCCAGTGGTACAAGGACAACCAGGCAAAATTCGACGAGCTCTACGACAAGCTCGTAAAACTCCGCGACGCGATGGGCAAAAAGCTCGGCTACGAGGGCTATACCACGCTCGGCTACTACCGCATGGGCCGCAACTGCTATACGAAAGACGACGTCGAAAAGTTCCGCGAGGCGGTCGTCAAGTATCTCGTCCCCGTGGCGGACAAGGTGTACCGCGAGCAGGCCAGGCGCCTGGGCAAGCAGTATCCGATGAGCTTTGCCGACAACGCGCTCGAATTCCGTTCCGGCAATCCCCGCCCCGCGGGCACGCCGGATGACATTCTCGCCCAGGGCATGAAGTTCTACAGCGAGCTTTCGCCCGAGACAAAGGAGTTCTTCGAAACGATGCTGCGCGACGAGCTGCTCGACGTGCTCTCGACCGAGGGCAAGCAGGCGGGCGGCTACTGCACGAGCATCATGGACTATCAGGTGCCGTTCATCTTCGCCAACTTCAACGGCACGCAGCACGACGTCGAGGTCGTGACGCACGAGGCCGGTCACGCCTTCGAGGCCTGGACGAACCGCAAGCGCATCCCCATCGACTACATCTGGCCGAGCATGGAGGCCTGCGAGGTCCACTCGATGTCTATGGAATTCTTCGCCGAGCCGTGGGCAGACGGCTTTTTTGGCCCCGACGCGAAGAAGTTCCTCTACAGCCACCTCTCCGGCGCGCTGACGTTCATCCCCTACGGCACGATGGTCGACCACTTCCAGCACATCGTGTATGAAAAGCCCGAAATGACGCCCGCCGAGCGCCACGCCGTTTGGAAGGAGCTGCTCGGCGTCTACATGCCGTGGATGAAGCTCGACGGCGAGATCCCGTTCTACTCTGAGGGCATGGGCTGGCAGCGCCAGCACCACATTTATTCGAGCCCCTTCTACTATATTGACTACTGCCTTGCCCAGACCGTGGCGCTCGAATTCTGGGCGATGATCCGCAAGGACGTGGGGAACGCCTGGCAGCACTACATGGCCTACACCGTGCAGGGCGGCAGCCGGACGTTCACCGATCTTCTCAAAAACGCCGGCCTCGAGAGCCCGTTTGACGAAGCGTGTCTTCGCGGCGTGTGCGCCGAGGCGGAGAAGGCCCTCGCGGACTTTGACCTCACGGGCATCGAATAATGGGCGAACAGCACAAAAAGCACAACCGCCGCGAGCACCTGAACGACTTTCATCTGAACGTCGCGGGCGAATATGTTTACGATGGGGCACTCTACGCCTGCCAAAACGATGATGCAAAGCAGCGCAGATCTAAGCGCGCCGTGTGGGGAATGGCAGCCATTCTGACCGTTGCGGTCGCCGCGGGCGGGTGCATTCCTGCGCCGGGGATGCAGAACTGTTTTTACGTTCTGCTCCCCTACCTCGGCGAGTTTCTGGGCGCGGCGAGCGTCATCTGGGCGCTTGCAAAGCTCGGAACGGACTGGAGCACGGTGCGCGAGTACAACTACAAAAAAAGCGTGGCCGTTCTGCCCGTGCGAACGGCGGTCACGGCGGTCTTTTCTCTTCTCGGCATCGTGTGCGAATTGATCTTCTTTTTCGTCAATGACCACGCAGGACAGACGTTTTTCGCGCTGCTCTATGTCCTGCTGAAGCTGATAGCCCTACTGAGTGTCCTTGTTCTGCGCGCCGAAATTATGCAGGCAGAATGGGACAAATTGCCTAAAAAAAATAACTCCTAAGATTTTACTCTGTACAATGTGCATCCTTTCATGCTATAATCAAAAAAAATCTACGCGCTGTTTTTCGGCGCACAGATGTCCATAGGAGGCGCACTCTCCCTTTCCGCGCGTGTATACGCGCGGGCACCTTACTTTGTGCTGCACGGGGCGACCCGTTTTGGCAAAAATTTATAAAGGAGTAGATTCAATGAAAAGAACACTTGCACTGATCCTTTCTCTGGTCATGTGTCTTGGTCTTCTGGCCGGCTGCGGCGACAAGAAGACGGACGACGGCCAGACCGACGGCAAGACGCTTGTTGTCGGCACGCAGAACTTCGACGGTAAGTTCTCCCCCTTCTTCTATACCAATGACTATGAAAACCAGGTCATGGGTATGGTCTTCGACGATCTGTTTCTCGTCGACCGCGAGGGCTCTGTCGTCCTCAAGGGCATCGAGGGCGACGTCCGTCCCTACAACGGCACCGACTATACTTACAAGGGCATTGCCGACTGCGACATCGTTGAAAACAGCGACGGCACGGTCGACTACAACATCACCCTGAAAGAGGGCGTCAAGTTCTCCGACGGTGAGGAAATGACCATCGACGATGTCATCTTCTCTTACTATGTCCTGCTTGACCCCGCTTATGACGGCGTTTCCACGCTGTACTCCCTGCCCATCAAGGGTCTGGAAGCCTATCGCAGCGGTATGGACACTGTGCAGAACCTGATCCTCTCCGCCGGTCCTGACGCCTACGCCGCCAACGACTTCTACACCGAAGAGCAGTACAACGCTTACTGGGCCGCCTTCAACGCCGCCGGCGTGAAGTTCGCCCAGGAGATCCTTGACTACGTGGTCGACTCCGGTTCCGCCACCGCTGACGACTCCGTCGCCGCGCAGGCTGGCAACTGGGGCTTCGATCTCGCCGATGACGCGACCGTCGAAGACTTCTGGGCTGCCATCGTTGCTAAGTACGGCTACGACATCTCCGATGACGGCATCAACGCCGAGACCGCCGGCACCAGCATCTCCTCCTTCCTCGAGGCTGAGCTGGGCGACGCCTACACCGACTATACCGTCGCCGTCCAGACCGGCGAGTCCGCTCCCAACGTTGCCGGTATCGTCAAGACCGGTGACTACTCCATGACCGTCACCCTCACCGAGGTCAATGCCACCGCCATCTATCAGCTCCCCGTCACCGTGTGCCCCATGCACTACTATGGCGAGACTGACAAGTATGACTACGACAACAACATGTTCGGCTTTGTCAAGGGCGATCTGTCCCACGTCAAGTCCGTGACCTCCACCCCCATCGGCTCCGGCCCGTACACCTTCGAGAGCTGGTCCAACGGCGCTGTCACCCTGCAGAAGAACCCGACCTACTGGAAGGGCGAGCCCAAGATCGACACTGTCATCTGGCGCGAGATGACGGACGAAGATAAGATCCCCGGCGTTGTCTCCGGCACGATCGACGTAACTGACCCCTCCTACTCCAAGGAAGCTGCCGAGCAGATCAAGGAAGCCAACTCTAACGGCGAGATCTCCGGCGATACCATCCAGACCGACCTCGTCGCCAACCTCGGCTACGGCTATGTCGGCTTCAACGCCAACCGCGTGAAGGTCGGCGACGGCAACGGCGGTGATGAGGCCTCCAAGGATCTGCGTAAGGCCATCGCCACGGTTATCGCCGTTTACCGCGATGTCGCTGTCGACTCCTACTACGGTGAGTTCGCCAACGTCATCAACTACCCCATCTCCGACACCTCCTGGGCCGCTCCGCGCGTTACCGATGAGGGCTACAAGGTCGCCTTCTCCGTTGACGTCAACGGCAACGACATCTACACCGAAGGCATGAGCACCGACGACAAGTACGCCGCCGCCAAGCAGGCCGCTCTCGGCTACTTCGAGGCTGCCGGCTACACGGTCGAGGATGGCAAGCTGACCGCGGCTCCCGCCGGCGGCCGCATGGACGCTGAAGTCATGGTCGGCGGCAGCGGCAAGGGCGACCACCCCTCCTTCATGGCTCTGACCCTCGCGTCCGACGCTCTCAAGGAGATCGGCTTCAACCTGATCGTCTCCGATATGTCCAACTTCGCCGAGATGACCAACGCGATCAACGCCGGTACTGCCGACATGTTCGCCATGGCATGGCAGGCCACGCCCGACCCGGATATGTTCCAGATCTATCACAGCCAGGGCGGCTCCAACGAGAAGTCCTACTGGATCAAGGATGCCGACCTCGATGAGCTCATCATGATGGCTCGTCAGTCCACCGACCAGACCTACCGCAAGACCCTGTATAAGCAGTGCCTTGACATCGTGGCCGACTGGGCGGTCGAGATCCCCATCTATCAGCGCCAGAACTGCGTGATCTTCTCCGCCAAGCGTGTCAACCTCGACACCGTGACGCCTGATATCACGACCTACTGGACCTGGTACAACGACATCGAGCTGCTCGACCTGCAGTAAGCTCCGTCGCTGCACAAAAACATTACTTAGGCGCATGGCTACCCTGCGGCTTCTGCCGCGGGGTAGCCTGCCCCAGGCACATCTGCCTATGATCCAAATGCCCCGGTGCATCGGAGCATTTGGCTGATATGCAGAGAGAGACATATCAAACCCGAAACGGCGACAAGACCCCGGGCGCGGGGCGGCCGTTATCAAAAAACGGAGGGATTCTATGCGCAAATATCTGGTAAAACGCCTGCTGCTGTCGGTGGTGATCCTCTTTTTTGTGACATTCATCATCTACCTGCTTATGCGCTGCATGCCCAGTTCCTACGTGGAGAATATGGCGCGGCAGCTCTCGCAGGCTCCCGGCTCCAAGCCCTATGAGGAGTGGCTGGCACAGCTCAACGCACAATACGGCCTGGACCTGGGCCTCATCCCCGGCTTTTTCGTCCAGCTCAAGAACCTGTGCACCGGCAACTTCGGCGACAGCTGGAAGTATACCGTGCCCGTCATCCAGAAGTTCAACGAGGTCATCTGGGTCTCGTTCATCATGGGCGCTATCTCGCTCGTGTTCGAGCTTCTCATCGCGGTGCCGCTCGGCATCGTGGCCGCCACCAAGCAGTACAGCGTGACTGACTACACCGTCACGACGGTCGCACTGCTGGGTATGTCGCTGCCGACGTTCTTCTTCGCTTCTCTTCTGAAGCTGGTCTTCTCCGTCAAGCTCGGCTGGTTCGACCTTGTCGGCCTGACGGGACGTGACTTCAACTCCCTCAGCCAGTTTGGTCAGATCCTCGATATGGCAAAGCATCTGGTGCTGCCCATCGTGACGCTGGTCTTCATTTCCATCGGCCCGTGGATGCGCTATGTGCGCACGAACATGCTCGAGGTGCTCAACGCCGACTACATCCGCACCGCCCGCGCCAAGGGTCTTTCCGAGCATAAGGTCATCTATCACCACGCCTTCCGCAACACGCTCATCCCGCTCGTGACGTTCATCGGCGGCTCGCTGCCCGGCCTTTTTGCCGGCGCGCTCATCACAGAGACGCTGTTCGCCATCCCCGGCATCGGCTTCATCTCGTATAACGCGATGGTCGCGGGCGATATCCCCTTCTCCATGTTCTACATGACGTTCCTGGCGATCCTGACCCTGCTGGGCAACCTGATCTCCGACATCCTGTACGCGGTGGTCGACCCCCGCGTGCGCATCGCGTAAGAAAGGAGGACGTGACGAATGAGTTATTTTGACGATAGAACCGATAAAGACGTTTTCAATCCTGTTCACGGTGAAGGCGATGCCCGCCGCCGTTCCTACGAACTCAACGACAAGTACGCAGGAAAGGACAACACGCCCTCCGAGGAAAACAAGCCTCCCGAGGAGGATTACTCCCTCAACGACGACCGCCGCGTCAAGGTCCTTTCCCCGGGCACGCTGGTCGCCAAGCGCTTTTTCCGCAACCGCCTCGCGGTCGTGGGTCTGACGATCCTCGCCGTGATGTTCATTTTCTCCTTCATCGGCGGCCTCATCAGCCCCTACGGGCAGGACGAGGTCTTCTACCGCGACGATATCCAGCTCAAGGAATACGCCGCCATGAGCGAGAACACCGAGTACCGCTATCTCGTGGCCGACGGCCAGGAGTTCGGCACGATCCTCCAGGCGCAGCTCACGCTGCACATGGGCAAGGACGACAGCTTCTCCTACAAGGGCGTCACCTACGACGTGACCGAGGAGGGCGACTCACTCTACTCCGTCTCGAGCGGCGGCAGACTCCTTGCCATCGCCTATAAGGACATCATCAGCTCGAGCGACCCCAGCCAGAAGTTCGGCTTCAACTTCAGCTTCAACGCCCTCAAGGCGCACGCCAACGGCGAAGCGGAGTTTACGGCCAGCGGCAAGACCTATACGCTTGATGAAGACAGCGTCATGCTGAATGGCGAGGAGATCGCCTACATCAGCCGCTTTGTCATCCAGTCCAAGGTCAGCGGCACGGTCATCAGTAAGGACTTCAAAGAGCGCGTGCAGCAGGCCGTCGAAAACGGTGAGACCAAGTACACCTATGTGAACGACGCCGGTCAGGAGCGCGAGATCAAGCTCGAATACAATCCCGCCAAGTACCAGTGGTCGATCAAGGAGGGCACGTCCACCCGCGTGTTCGACGCCTATTCCTTCCCCGACTCCGCGCACTGGCTCGGTACGGATAAAAACGGTATGGATATGCTCACCCGCCTGATGTACGGCGGCCGTGTGTCGCTGATGATCGGCTTCATCGTCGTCATCATCTCCGCGGCGCTCGGCGTGGTGCTCGGCGGCGTCTCCGGCTACTTCGGCGGCTGGGTCGATAACCTCATCATGCGTATCGTCGATATCTTCTACTGCATCCCCTCCACCCCGCTCATCATCATTCTGGGCGCAGCGATGGACGGCATGCGCGTCGACCCGCAGATTCGAATGCTCTACTTAATGTTGATCCTGGGCTTTCTCGGCTGGCCGGGTATCGCCCGTCTCGTCCGCGGCCAGATCCTCTCTCTGCGCGAGCAGGAGTTCATGACCGCGACGGAGGCCTGCGGCATCAGCGTTTCGCGCCGCATCTTCCGCCACCTGATCCCCAACGTCATTCCGCAGCTCATCGTCAACTGCACGATGAGCCTCGGCTCCACCATCATCACCGAGGCAACGCTCAGCTTCCTCGGCCTCGGCGTCAAGTTCCCGTTCGCCTCCTGGGGCAACATCATGAACGACGTTTCCAACTCTTACGTCCTCACGAGCTACTGGTTCATCTGGATCCCCGCCGGCATCTGCCTGATGCTGACGGTCCTCGGCTTCAACTTCGTCGGCGACGGTCTGCGCGACGCGTTCGACCCGAAGATGAAGCGCTGAGAAAGGAGGGAATTTGAATGGCTAAGAAGCATAATGACGGCTATCTTTCCGCAAAGGAATCCCGCCGCATTTCCAAAGAAAACCGCAAGATCACAAATGCGCTCGAAAAGAAGCGCAAGCGCAAGAACGTTCCCGAATCCGAGTATCTGACCGAGATGCACGACCCCAACAACGCGGTCGAATTCGACAATCTGCACACCTACTTTTTCACCGACACGGGCGTTGTCAAGTCGGTCGACGGCGTCACGTTCTCCGTGCCCATCGGCAAGACTGTCGGCGTCGTCGGCGAGTCCGGCTGCGGCAAATCGGTCACGAGTTTGTCGCTCATGCAGCTTTTGCAGCGCCCGCAGGGTCAGGTCGTGGAGGGCGAAATTCGCCTAAACCTCGGCAGCAAGGCCTACGACGTCACGAAGGCGCCTGACAGCGTCATGCAGCACTTACGCGGCAACTATATCTCCATGATCTTCCAGGAGCCGATGACCGCGCTGAACCCCGTGTTCCGCATCGGCGACCAGGTCGACGAGGTGCTGGCCCTGCACAACGAAAAGGGCCACGACGAAGCGCAGATCAAGGCGCGCACCATTGAGCTCCTTGAAATGGTCGGCATCGCCAACAGCGAGGGCGTTTACAAGATGTTCCCGCACGAGCTCTCCGGCGGTATGCGCCAGCGCGTCATGATCGCCATGGCGCTTGCGTGCAGCCCGAAGCTCATCATCGCCGACGAGCCGACCACGGCGCTCGACGTGACGATCCAGGCGCAGATCCTCGACCTTCTGCGCAATCTGAAGGATCAGATCAATTCCTCGATCATGTTCATCACGCACGACCTCGGCGTCATCGCCGAAATGGCGGACTATGTGGTCGTCATGTACGCTGGCCGCATCGTTGAGCAGGGCACGGCGGAGGAGATCTTCGCCCATCCCGCGCACCCCTACACCATCGGCCTCATGGCCTCCAAGCCGGTCGTGGGCCGTCAGGTCGAAAAGCTCTACTCCATCCCCGGCAAGGTGCCGAACCCCATCAACATGCCGAACTACTGCTATTTCAAGGACCGCTGCGAAATGTGCGTGAACGGCTGCGAGGGCGACTACCCGTGCGAGGTGAGCATCTCGCCGACGCACAAGGTGAGCTGCTACCGCTACTACGATGGCAAGCGTCCCGACCTTGAGGAGGTCGTGGAGGAAGAGCTGGCCGAGGGCAAGGAAAACGGAAAGGAGGGTGAATAAGATGCCGTTTTGGAAAGCCGGTAAGAACGACGATCAGGTCCTCGATGAACTGAAGGAAACGCAGAAGCAGAATGCCGATGAATTTGTCAAGAAGCAGGAGCACGCCGATGAGGCGCAGAAGTCCTCACTCATCATCGACAACAATTTCACCCCCGTGGAATATGACCCGCAGTACATTCTGCAGGTCAATCACCTCAAGAAATACTTCCCGATCAAGGGCGGTATGGTGTCGAAGACGGTCGGCTATGTCAAGGCCGTCGACGGCGTCACGTTCAATTTAAAGCGCGGCACGACGATGGGCCTTGTCGGTGAGTCCGGCTGCGGCAAGACGACCACGGGCCGCACGATCCTGCGCCTGTATGACTCCAAGTCCGGCGGTCAGGTGCTCTTCAACGGACAGGAGGTCTATGACCTCTCCCACAAGGAACTGCGCGCCCTGCGCACGAAGATGCAGATCATCTTCCAGGACCCGTTCTCCTCGCTCTCTCCGCGTATGCCGGTCGGCGAGATCATCGGCGAAGCCGTGCGCGAGCACAACCTCGTCCCGAAGGCGGAATTCGACGATTATATCGACCAGGTCATGGACAACTGCGGCTTACAGCCCTTCCACAAGGACCGCTACCCGCACGAGTTCTCCGGCGGCCAGCGCCAGCGTATCTGCATCGCACGTGCGCTCGCGCTCAACCCCGAGTTTATCGTCTGCGACGAGCCGGTCTCCGCACTCGACGTGTCCATCCAGGCGCAGATCATCAACCTGCTGAACGAATTGCAGGATAAATACAAGCTGACGTACCTCTTCATCAGCCACGACCTCTCCGTTGTCGAGCACATCTCCGACACCGTCGGCGTCATGTACCTCGGCAACCTTGTGGAGTACGGCGCGAAGGAAGATATCTTCCGCAACCCGCTCCACCC
>ENA-ORNT01002465-ORNT01002465.1-human-gut-metagenome-genome-assembly--contig:-NODE-2465-length-11409-cov-6.102959_pt1 | contig 11409 bp, 7 predicted proteins | sample MGYA00242120_ERZ509032 | MGnify/ENA primary metagenome ERZ509032 (study PRJEB26280, sample SAMEA2338729) | human gut metagenome | biome: human gut; feature: human-associated habitat; material: faeces...
TAAGAGTCAGGTGCTCTACCAACTGAGCTAGCGGTGCGTAACTTATTTTGTTCTGTGCTCTTGTGTTGTCTCAAGCACAAGTGATATTCTATAGCAAGATTTAATAAAATGCAAGCACTTTTTTGTATTTATTTAAGAACAATTTATCTTTTTTTATAATTTTCTTGTTTTTTCATCATTTTACCATGTTTTTTATATTGATATGTGCCTTTATACCCCTTATAATTCTATTATATTCCCAATTTTAAGAGAAAATATTTATATTTAATATACATTTATTAAGAAAAGAGAGTTGATATGAAGTTAAAAAAATTCGAACAACAGCCAAAACACGTTGACAATATTCCAATTGAGGCTATTAATCTTGATTCTGAACAGGAACAGCCGCCAAAACCTGACAAAGCTGTTGGCAAGAATGTATTCCAGCCTAACAGCAAATACTTTACAATTGTTATATATGGTCTGCTTTTTGTGCTAGGTGCAATTCTTATATATAAGTTCATTGGTAACTGGCCTGCAACCGTCAAGTCATTGGGCAATATATTCCATATACTGTCACCATTTCTTATTGGTGGCATGATTGCGCTTGTTCTTTATCCGTTTATCAAGACCCTTTATAACAGGTTCTTCATGGGGGTATGCCATATCAAGTCCAAGAAAGCTGCCAAAATGCTTTCAATTCTTGTTGCTTACCTGATAGCAGTTGGCGCATTTGCAGTATTAATAGGCTTTGTTGTACCTCAAATATACAAAAGCATTACAGAGATTGCCAATCAGGCTCCTGTATGGTACGAGAATATCCGCAACTGGTTCACTGAGTTTGAAGATAAGCACGCCAATTCTTCTATTGATTACAATTTCATTAATCAGAAGATTGAAGATGCTCTTCCTAAACTTGTTGACTACATGACTGGTGCACTTACCAATATGGTTCCTTACATTCTTAATACATCCATGGCCATTCTTTCAGGTGTGTTAAACCTTATTATTGCAATTATCGTGTCCATCTACATGATTTCTGATAATAAGAATATCTTTTATCATTTTAAGAGATTTTTATATGCCGTGCTTCCTAAGAAAACAGCAGACAATACACGCATCATCTGTAAGAATTGTGCAAGCATTTTTATTAATTATATTATCGGCAAATCATTTGACTCAATTATTGTCATGATTATCTGCTTTATTATCATGCTGATTCTCAAGCTGCCATATGCAGTGCTTATAAGCGTGATTGTCGGCATAACGAACATGATTCCGTATTTCGGACCATACATCGGTGGCGTGATTGGCGGTGTGATTATTGTTATCGCAAGCCCTATCAAACTTATCATATTTGTAATCATGATTGTCTGCATCCAGCAGGTTGACGGTCTGCTTATTGGACCTCGTATAATCGGCAGTACTACAGGTCTTAAGCCTGTATGGGTTGTGTTCTCAATAACCGTAGGTGGGGCGCTGTTTGGCGTAATTGGAATGTTCCTTGGAGTTCCCGTATTTGCCGTATTAAGCTACCTGTTAAACATTACAGTGCAGCATTTTCTGGACAAAAGAAAAGTCACCGTGCAGCCTTATGACTCGCCCGATGACCTCTAGATTATTTTTTGGTATTAAGAATTCTCACGACATCGTCGAGGGAATTCTTAAATCTTACCACTCTGTAATTCGCACCTTTATGCACATACATCACTTCTGATACTTTCCTTGCAAATGCTTTATTCTTCACAACAATTCTCCAAAAGCCTTTATATAGTATATGCATTTATTATTAATGATTTCTTACTGCGATAAGTTTACAGATAGGATTGCCCATCTGTGAAAATCTTGTCTCATACTCTGTCATTACATTACCCTCGTTAAGTACAGAGTCATTATGTAAGTCAAATGTGACAACAGGAAGCTCCCAGTCTGCCTCTTTAATCTCTTCTAATGAAAAATCGAATAAATCTTTATTATCTGTTTTGAATTCCACCTGTCCGTCCGGCTTTAATATAATGTCATATCTTGCCATGAACTGTCTTGAGGTAAGTCTTCTCTTCGCATGTCTGTCTTTGGGCCATGGATCTGAAAAATTAAGGTATATTCTGTCTACCTCTCCATCTCCGAACACCTCACATATAGCCTCTGCATCCATTCTGATGAATCTTAAATTAGGAAGCTGAAGTTCGTCCTGTTTCTCAACAGCTCTTAAAAGCACGCTTGAATACTTCTCTATACCCACATAATTAATATCAGGATTATTTGCTGCCAGTGTTGTTATAAATGTGCCTTTACCCATACCAATCTCAATACGGATTGGATTATCGTTACCGAAAACCTGTGACCATGTGCCTTTCATCCCCTCTGGCTCTGTAAACACATATTCATTCTCTATCATTACTTCCCTTGCTCCGGGTACATTTCTAAGTCTCATACATTACTCCTATCTTATATATTAGCTCAGATTTCGGCTATGTCCGTGTGCGGTATACGCTTGAATATGACAAGCTGTGCAGGAGTTAATGCCACCATCTGCATAAGTTCAGTGCGTGAAAGCACGTCCAAACGAAGTGCGTTTGATTTCACGCACTGTAATAGACTTTGCAGATGGCGGCATTTACTCATGCTAAGCGAAGTCATCCTGAAAGCACATGCCGCACACAGACATAGCCGAAATCTGAGTTTCCTATATATTATTTACCATAAATATCACTTTTTGCCAAGCGGGGTTTACTTATGTACAATCCTGGGCTACAATGTATTTGTATATTTTATTAATCGGAGGAATTATCTCTATAATGAAAAGGCAATTTTTAAAAGGATTACTTATAAAGATAACCAGCGCTGTATCTGCCACTGTTTTGGTATTCTCAGCTTTTGCAGCGGATACCCAGGCTGCAGCATACAACAAAGTCTACAGCGAGACAGACACAACCAGCACAGAGGCTGTATGGCCGGATGCACCTGATGTTAACTCAAGCAGCTGCATTCTTATTGATGCTGATACAGGTTCCATTCTTTTCGAGAGGAACTCTCATGAAAAATGTTATCCAGCCAGCACAACCAAGATTTTAACAGGGCTCCTTACTATTGAGAACTGTAATATGGACGATGTTGTAACATTTTCACAGTCAGCTGCTAACTCAATTAATGTATATGAGGATGCCAACTTAAGTTCAAAAGCAGGCGAGCAATTTACTGTCAACCAGCTTCTTCACGGACTTCTGCTGTATTCTGCCAACGAGATGGCTTATGCCCTCGGTGAACATGTGGCTGGCTCAATAGATGCATTTGTCGATATGATGAATGCCAAGGCAAAAGAACTTGGTGCTTTGAATACACATTTTGCCAATGCAAGCGGATTATATAATACCAACCACTACACAACGGCATATGATATGGCAATGATTGCAAGAGGGTGCTATAACAATGCTTCTTTTGTCAGCATTGATTCAACTGCCGATGCATATGTAATTCCTGCAACTAACATGTCTGCACAGCGTACAATAAGACACCGACACAAGATGTTAAAGGGTCGTGCCTACTATTATGAATACTGCAAGGGTGGCAAAACAGGATATACTGATGAATCACAGAATACACTTGTTACATTTGCAGAAAAAGACGGTATGCGTCTTATATGCGTTGTATTTAAGGAAGCCACAGATGAGATAAGATATGTTGATACAAGAACCCTTTTTGACTGGGGATTTTCCAATTTCCAGAAATCAACAACAACCGGAAGCCAGCTCGGAGCAATGTTCTCTAATGACAACTATTACAACTCGGCTGTTTTCTCAACTCTTTCACTAAATTTTGGACTAAATGCTTCATTTATCACAATACCTAATAAAAGTTCATTGTCAAATGTATCAATGACGGTTGATGATAATTATGACATGACCAATGAGAATGGTGTTATGACAACACATCTTAAGTTCTTATACAATGATAATACTGTCGGCACAACTACACTTAATATATCTGCTGCCGGAACAGATACCGGAAGCCTGCTGCCATACATTAATAATGATGTTTCATCATCTTATAAACCGAAAACATGTATCAGAATTAATATATGGATACTTGTTGGAATTGGTGCCGTTATTCTTTTTATCATCTACATTATTGAAGAACGGGCAAGAAGAAAAAGACAGAGAAGACACTATAACAGAAGAAGACGCAGATTATAATAAACAGAGGATTCGGAGCTAAACCCTGAATCCTCTGTTTTCTATATTATCAGTCTGTGTTTCATTACTAATTCCACCTTTTGAATATGTAAGGCCTGAATATACAGCCTGTGTATTCTTCATAAGCGGCTCAGAATCATCCTGTTTACTAACCTCATAAAAGGATGCCCTGAGTTTCTTTAAAAGCCCTGTAATTCTGTTAATCTCATTATTATCAAGACTTACAGATGCTGAAATAAGTGACCTCTTCATATGATTATATATTACAAAAAGATTAGCTGATATCTCATACTGCATATCAAGTCCGCATATAAGCTGGTCTATAACCTTCTGCGCCATATATATATTATTATGTGCCTGCTCAGCACTATCACTCTCACATGCATCATTAAGATATTCTATAGCCATATCATACAGAATCACAACAAGCTGTGATGCTGTAGCCTGTGTAATTCTATACTGAAATGTCTTAATTGTTTCTTTAGTCATAGCATCCCTTTCCTATATAACCATTGAATCTTAAACTACTGTAATAACTGTAATACCTGTGAAGGTCTTTCATTAGCCTGTGCAAGTATTGACGTAGCTGCCTGTGTAAGAACTGTTTCAGAAGTATAAGTAGTCATCTCTTCTGACATATCAGTATCTATCATTGTTGATAATGACTTGGTAAGGTTCTCACTTGAAACCTCAAGGTTATTAGTTGTATGATCAAATCTGTTCTCGTATGCACCAATTCTTGAACGTATTTTATTAGTCTTATTAATAGCTTCATCTACAGTAGATATCGCCCTTGATGCTGTATACTGAGTCATGACATTCATATGCTCCGTGCCAAGTGAATACGTTGTTATTGCCGGAATATCAATAACAATAACCTGATCCTGATTAGCACCTACATGTATGCTCATAGTTCCAACGTCTGTGACTTCCTGACTTATAGTTCTCGCTGTACCTGCACCTGCAGCTGACTGTCCATCATTGTTACTATCGTCAAATACAGTACCTGCCGCATTACCCGGAACATCCATTGAAAACTCTTTGTTATTAACATCTGTTACTGTAATTACAGTACCCTTTGTTGAAAGAATTGCCGAATCCGCAAACCCAATTCGCTTCCCATCATCTCCTGTAGCAATCTCTGCCTTAACATCGCTTCCTTCTACATATATACCATCTTGTGTTGCTGCCTGTGGCATTCCCAAAATATCTGCAAGCTCTGCATTATCACATGTTATATTCATCTTCTGGTCGCTTCCATACTGGTTAGTCATAATAACAAGTGTTGAACCAGCATAATCTGCTGTTGGTACATAACCTGCATAATCAGTACCATTAGCTGCTGTATCATTATTAAGGTCTTTAACTGTAAATGCAGAACCACCTGTGATGTTAACTCCGTCAATAATCTTTCCCATCACCTTATCAAGTGTATCACCTTCGGAAATGCTTATCTTGTAACCGTTAATGCTTATTGTTCCTTCCTGTTCTTTTGTTATAGAAGCTGTTGATGACATAGTAATACTTCCTGCTCCTACCGCTATAGCCTGTCTTGCGTCCTCAGTAACAGTTATTCCATATACACCTGCTGTATAGCTGTCAGATACAGAAAGCTGATTAACTCCCTGAAGATCTGAATATACTCTTCTTGAAAGATTACCGTTAATAAGAGACTGTGTATTGAATTCTGTCTGATCAGATATTCTGTCAATCTCGTTATTAATCTGTTCTATCTCTTTCTGTATAGCTTCTCTTTCATCATCTGAATTAACATCATTAGCAGCCTGAACGCTAAGTTCCTTTAATCTTGTGAGCATACTCTGGATTTCTGTAATTGCACCTTCTGCTGTATTTAAAACAGAAACTCCATCAGCTGTATTATTCTGGGCCTGACTAAGACCTCTTATCTGTGCTCTCATCTTTTCAGAAATAGCACATCCTGCAGCATCGTCCTTAGAGCCATTTATCTTGTATCCTGATGATAATCTTTCAATTGATGTTGACAGATTATTCTGTGATTTCTGTAATGCATTGTTGGCAACAATCGCTGCCACATTAGTTCCTATTCTCATATCTTAACCTTTCTGTCTGTCCAATTTACCTGTTCATGCTCTATATATCGGACTTTCTGTGCAAATCTTTAGCCTGCAAGCAGTTTTACAATCTGTGCTGCAATTTCATACAGCTTATCTGTTGCCACACTGTCAGCCGCTGCTTCATAAGTCACATATGGCACGTCTGACGATTTTGTAATGTTGACGGTCACATTTGTAAATCCAAATCCTTCTTTTAAATTTTCTTCCATATCCTCAAGAAGCTGGCTTCCTTCATCTGAAACTGCTGTGTCACTGACAATGTACATACCAAGACTTTCTCTGTCAGCCTTAGCCTCAACAGAAACTTTTCCTAATACGCTGCTTAGCATGTTTACAGATATACGACCTTTATTGTCGTCATCCTGAACCAATGTAAGTTTCAGCATACCTGTACTTCCTGAGTCTGTTATATACGGTATTCTGTAATCATGCCTTAATGCCAGATTCTTAATATATCCAATTGTTCTGTCCTTAAGTCTTAAATCCAGAAATCCCTCGTAATTGACATCTATCTGTGTATCAAGGTCTCCTGCTTTGGAAAGAACCTCCTGAAGTTCTTCCTCTGTCTCATCTTTCATTTCTTCATACATAAGTGACAGTTTTTCTTTATGTCCGATTTTTTCAATCGAATCCCTTGCATAATCACGTGTTGTCTTAACACCTCTGATATCCGGGAACTGTCCGGATTCTAAAAATGCTTTAACAGCCTGTATGTTACCACTGTTTATTTCTGTATCTGCATTTCTTATCTGCCTCAATATATCAGCTCCTGCCTGCACTGCTGCCTGCTGTTCCTTAAGATATTCCTCATAATATTGTTCCTCGGCTGCCGCATCATAGTTATCCTCTAACTGTTCAATAAACATTTCAACGGACTGTTCTCCGATTCCGGATGAGTTATCCACATTCTTTAATGTATTCGGGGTAACTAATCCACCATTTGCCATAAATAATGCACTGTAATAGTTAGCAATTCCGCTTACCTCTGCCATTCCTGTATTCTCATCAATAACAGCGTCCATGTCATAATGCTTTCTTGAATTATATGCAGTCATAAGATTATTCATAGTGACCTCAGCTCCCTGCTTAATCAGCGCACCTGCTGCCACTCCGGCATCTCTGGTGAATATATTCATCATCTGGTATATTCCTATAAACTGCTTTCTCTGCTCTTTAGTAATACCATTGGTACGGTCAAGCTTATAAAGAAACTTTGAAAACTTCTCCTCATTATCCTTAGATGCTTTATCATTAGCCTCTGTAAGATATTCGTTGACTTCCTCAATTGAAGCATTCATTGGATTTACTCCGTCTTTTATCATATTAAGAACTGTCTCTGGTTTCATATTCTTAATAAGATTATAAATCATTGCATTAACAGATTTGACTATCTCTACATTTTCCTTTGTCATATCCATGTTATTAGCAGCCAGTACCTTTATTGCTTCCTTGTCCTCATCAGTTCCCTCAAGTCCAAGCGCCTTAATAATATCATCAGCGCTTCCCTGTACTGCCTTCTTTAATGAATCACCGAGGTCGCCTCTTATCTGAGTTCCAACCGCCTCATAAGTTTCATTCATCTTGTCAAACATACTGGCAAATACACGCGCAGGATTTCTTACTATCTCATTCAATGTCTTTCTTGCTTCAAGAACATCTGTATATGCAATCTGCGCTTCTTCATACATTTCATCCGCCTGTTCATATTCCATAAGCATTGAATTAAGCTCATCTATCGGAGTTGTAAGAATAGAAATGTTATTCTTAACGAGATATATAGACGCATTTGCACTCATAAGAACTCTTGCTGTTACAAGCGTGTCATACGCCTTATCTGCTGCCTGCTGTACATCAGATGCCTGATTTCTAACTTCACTATTTCCTGTGCTTACTGATGCTGCACTGTATTCAATTCTGAAGCTTCTTGCATCCATCTCCAGCTTAAGGCTTGCTATTGTAAATGTTTCCCCTTTTGATACCACATTTGCAACATCTGAATACTCTGCCCTGTTAATAGTATCAAGAGCTGTCCTTATATCATCAATTGGCGAACCTGTAACGAACGTATTCTCTGCCTTGCCTCCAAGCTTCATGTTATCAAGTATCTTATTAAGCATTTCATCAGGGTCAGCCTGAATCTTTTCAATATCTATCGCATCAAGCTGTGCCTTATATTCAAGATTTTCTTTAGTAACAGGAATCTGTGCATTAATAAATGCTCTTGCATCCGCAAGTGTATTATCATTAACCTCAAGACCTGACGAAGCAATTATCTTCTCAATTCCCGGCCTTAAAGCTTCAAAATCAGCGTCAGATATTGCATCTGCGCACTTTCCTATTGTAACGCCATCCGCACTGATACTTGATGAGGTTGCCGTCTGTGCCTGATATATTCCAGCAATTGAAGGCTCTATGCGATTAGCAACCATGTAATTCTTTGTGTTCTCTGATAATGGCTTTAACTCTTTACTCTTTTCAAGTGTGCCTTTAACCTCAGCAACACTTTCATCATTGACAGCTATATCTGCTCCCTGCATACGGCTCTCGACACTTGCCGCTGTTGCTGCACTTCCAGTTACACTCTCAATCTTATCCTTAGAAACCGCTGTTCCATAATTAACATAATCATCAGAGTGCATCGCAAGTTCTATCTTAATCTTCTCTACGATATTAACCATATCATCTGGTGTAGCATCTGTAAGATTAAAGCCATCCTCATCTAATTTTACCGCATCAGCACCTGATAACTTCATCATCAATGCCTTAAGGCTTATCTTTGCACTGGAAGCACTCGCCATAATCTGGCTCTTTACATCATCTGCCTCCTTAAGAAGTCCCTCATATGTATTGTCATTTGCAGCTGTCACACTGCCAGAGATTACCACTCCTGCAAATGAGCCTGCCACACCTTCACTTTTAACCGCCTTATTTTCTTTATAATTAATAGATGTTCCCTGTGCCGCAACATCTTTATTAAAATTCGCGCCTGAAACTGTATATGTCATATTCTGCTGCCTTTCTTATTTACTATCTGAAACAATCACTCATTGTTATATAATAAATATTTCGGCAGATATGGTGGGATAATTGAGAGATATATTATAGCAAATAAAAAGGAAGCTAATTCAGAATTAATAAAAATCCAAACCAGCTCCCTTTCTCTATTTTATTGTCCTATATCTTCGTAGCATGAACCTTAGAAACATCACCGTTAAACTCATACACAGCTATTCCATACTTATGTAAGTCAATAAGCAATGACTGCGGATATCCATCACAATCTCCCTTAACGGCTGTAAGAGTCTTCTTCTGGTCAGCTTCATTATCTCCAAGAACCAGCTTATACTTAGTCTTGAACGGAACTCCTATTCTGAAGCTGTCTCTTTCAACTGGTGTAAAATTAAGTACAAAGAGAAGATTCTTCTTTCCATCCGGACTGATTCTCATAAATGATAAAACGCTATTATCTTTATCATTGGCATTAATCCATCTGAATCCTTCACTGCTGTAATCAGTAGCATACAGACATGGATAATTCTTATTAAGCTTCAGACACTTCTTCGTAAAATCCTTAAGTTCTGTATGACTTTCATCCTCTAACAGATACCAGTCAAGAGCACGCTTCTCACTCCACTCATTCCACTGACCAAATTCCTGTCCCATGAATAAAAGCTTCTTGCCAGGATGTCCACACATATATGCATATGCCAGCTTAAGATTCTTGAACTTGTCCTCCCTGTCACCAGGCATTTTACCAAGCATAGAACACTTAAGATGTACAACCTCATCATGTGAAAGCACAAGAATGAAATTCTCGCTGTAAGCATACATCAATGAAAATGTCATCTTGCTATGATTAAACTTTCTGAAATATGGATCAAGCTTCATATATTCAAGGAAATCATGCATCCAGCCCATATTCCACTTAAATGTAAAGCCAAGACATTCCCCATTGTCAGGATCACCACTTACCATAGGCCATGCTGTTGACTCCTCAGCTATAGTTATTGCCTGTGGGAATCTCTTCTTTAACATGCTGTTAAAATGCTTTAAAAAGCTGATTGCTTCGAGATTACCGTTGTCACCATATTTGTTAGGAACCCAGTTTCCTTCTGTCCTTCCGTAATCCAGATACAGCATTGAAGCAACAGCATCAACTCTTAAACCATCAATATGGAACTTGTCCACCCAGAACATTCCATTAGCAATAAGGAAGTTAGCCACTTCATTCTTGGAATAATCAAATACCTTCGTTCCCCAGTCAGGATGCTCTCCCTTTCTAGGGTCTGCATACTCATATACACAGCTTCCATCGAAATTAGCAAGTCCATGTGCATCCTTTGGAAAATGTGCCGGTACCCAGTCAAGAATTACACCAATTCCTTTTTCATGCATATAATCTACAAAATACATGAAATCCTTAGGTGTTCCGTATCTTGCTGTAGGTGCATAATAACCTGTTACCTGATATCCCCATGATCCATCATATGGATACTCTGCAATTCCCATAAGTTCAATATGTGTATATCCCATATCTGAAACATATTTTGCAAGCTCAGGTGCCAATTCTCTATATGTATAGAATCCGTCCTCTGTTCCATCATCTTTCTTCTTCCATGAGCCAAGATGACATTCATATATAGAAAGAGGTGCTTTAAGATGATTCTCTGTCTTCTTCTTCTCAACCCATTCAGAATCTTTCCATTCATAACCTGAAAGATCAGCAACTATTGATGCTGTCTCTGGTCTTAACTGTGCCTGATTAGCATATGGATCTGCCTTGTAAAGAGCCTCTCCACTCTGGGAAATAATAAGGAACTTATACATATCCCCTGCTTTAGCTCCCGGTATGAACAAATCATATATTCCACCATCTGAAATCTTCTTCATATCATAACCATATGCATTCCAGTTATTAAACTCACCTATAACATAGACTTCTCTTGCAGCAGGTGCCCACACAGCAAAATACACACCTTCTTTTCCGTCTTTTACTCCAACATGCGCACCCATTTTGTTATATATCTCATAATGAGTTCCCTGTCCAAAAAGATATGCATCCAGTTCTGTGATTGCCAGCTGCTCGTATTTTTGCATATTCTTCATAAAATCCTCCATTATATTATTATTATCCTACACGA
>ENA-ORNT01002472-ORNT01002472.1-human-gut-metagenome-genome-assembly--contig:-NODE-2472-length-11387-cov-2.664137_pt1 | contig 11387 bp, 14 predicted proteins | sample MGYA00242120_ERZ509032 | MGnify/ENA primary metagenome ERZ509032 (study PRJEB26280, sample SAMEA2338729) | human gut metagenome | biome: human gut; feature: human-associated habitat; material: faeces...
TATGCTGATACTGGCGATAGCCAATATCGTGGATAAAGTGATGTGGCTGAAGATTGTTTTCTTTTGAAAAAGTTGTTGACAAGTTGGTAACGGTGTGATACAATAGTCATTGTCAAGGAGGTGACGAGATGGCTAATAAGTATAGCATTACAGTGCGGTCATTGCTTGAAAACAAGATTAATCATTGTGATGAGTTGGCAGTGCAAAGATACGATAACATGGACATCCATGAATTAAATCGTTGGATTCAAGCAATGATGACAGATTGCAACATTGACATAAACAATCATCCAGACTTGTTTCCCGATGTGAACGAATTTGATATTGCGCGGATGTTCGGCGCGATAACAGAAGTGTTGGGGATTGCAGAACAAGAGCACAATCCCAATTCAGTGACGCTCAAGATTCTCAATTCTTACGTCACGGTTCAGGTCATCTTTTCAGATGAGGAATCAACATGACAGAGTTAATGTTTCTTAAAGGATTGTGCTTCGCTTGTTTTATTACTTGCATAGCTATAGTGATTTACACTATTTGGTTCATTTTCAAAAACAAATAATTGCAAAATTGAAATCGAGATTTGAGTTCCAGATTCCAAATTGAAATTTATGTTTGGAAAATCAAAATCGAGATTCTTATTGCAAGAATGAATTAGATAATCGAAATCGAAAAACGAGCAGGAAAATTCAAATTCAAAATTTTTCATCCAAAATTCAAATTTAGGGTTGACAAATTGATAATTATATGGTATAATATATGATATGATTGTCGAACATATAGGTCTGGACACTTCGTCTGGAAAATTGAAAAAGAAATTTTTCAAAAAAGTATTGACACACAGTAAAATGTGTGGTACAATATAAGCAGTTCAGAGATGAACAGTACTTCAAGTTCTTTCCATTGGTCTGTACAACTAAGGATAGGTAAAAGAATTTGAAATTAAATCAAGCTAATCCCATAATGCTTGACTCTCTTTGAGATGAAGAATTGGGATGACTGGTAATCAAGAGAATTACACAAAGGGTATATGATAGCCAATAGACCTCTACCACGGTGATGGGCTATGCCGTGGATTTTATAACGCCCCATGGTGGAAATGGTAGACACACTGGACTCAAAATCCAGCACCGAAAGGTATGTCAATTCGAGTTTGACTGGGGCGACCAACCACATCTTTTTCATTTTTCATGTGCTTCTATTACTACCAGAAGCACGGCTCCTTTCAAAAATAATCATCACAACCGTTACCTGTGGCTTCAGGTTTGATGAGTAAAGACGGTTTATATTGACTGATGGTGTAATAAGGAACACGCTTTGCAAAGGCAAGTGAGTTACAGGTTCAAGTCCTGCGAAGTCAAACACAGCGATTTACTCGCAGAAAAAACGGTAACGAATTTCATACTGTCAGCATCGGAACTGGTAGTCGTGGTTGTACTATCCGAGGTGCAATGGCAAGTTCTGTAACGCCAGAGTGCGTGAACGGATGCGTGGGGAAATTCAAGTGCTTGAGTAGATACGGTTTTTAGGGCACAATAATTAAAATTATACTTAACAACGGCGAAAGGTTGTGATACGCAATGTTTAAGTGAAACGAAGGAGGTAAGGTTATGTATCAGTATGATAAGTCAGTAGACTTTGAAGAATGGTGCTATGGTGACTGTACCAAGCGTCACAGCACTAAGTAAAATACTGAGGGCGATATGCCCTCGATATATGGTGGCATAGTTTAGCGGTAAAACAGCAGGTTTATACCCTGTATTAGCTCCAGATTAGGGCGAATCCTCGGTTCAAATCCGAGTGCCACTTCCAATACCCATAAGGGTAAATTCCAAAACAAAGAACAAAGGACGTGATACCAATGCAGTACAGAAATGTACTCAAGAAGTTCATGGTCGTTGGAGTATGTGTAGGAACAATTATTACTTCATCGGCTTTCGCGGCAAGCCAGACGAGCGAGGACATTAAGTCTGAACTCGATGAATTTAAGAAACACTGCTCACCAGCTTGCTGAATGTGCAAGAACATTGGGAGCAGAAGAGGACGATTACATTATTCTTCATGCCAAGGACAAGTGGGATGAGCATAATGAAACCGTAGTAGCACTAACAGAAGATTATAACAAGGCTCTCAAGGCTGAACGCGAAGCAGAAGCAAAGCGTAAGGCTGAAGAAGAAGCTAAGAAGAAGGCTCAAAAGCCGTCTATGACTCCACTTGGGAAGTTCAAGATTACTGCATATACACCCAGTCCGTCAGAGAATGGCGGTAGCACATTGACAGCGACAGGTCGTAGCCTTGCTGGTAATGAGTGGTCTATTGTAGCTGTTGACCCATCCTATTGGCGATATGGCACTAAGTTCTATATCGAAGGTGTAGGATATGTGTCGGCGCAGGATTGCGGAGGGGCAATTAAAGGGTCGAATCGCTTCGACTTACTGGTTGGCTATGGTCAAGCAGATAGTTGGGGTGTTCAATATAGAAATGTATACCTTGTAAACTGATTTTGAAAGGAACAAAATGAAAATGGCAAAGAATAACCGCCGAGCAAAGGAAAACGAAAAGAAGAACAAGCCTATGACCGAGAAGCAGAAGTACGACCTTGCAGTGCAGAATATGCGTGAGGACGCAAATCATAATCTTCTTCCGAAGTTTAAGCGATAACTTTTAAGCATAACAAACATAAGTAAATAGCAGGGAATGAGATTTTTTCTCCTTCTTTTGACATACCTTCTTTCTAACTCATTCCCTGTTATCATATGCGCCACTCGTACAGTGGTTAGTACACCAGTTTCCCAAACTGGAAACGTCAGTTCGATTCTGATGTGGCGCTCCATTATCTCAAACTAAAGGAAACAACTGTTATGAGCAAGTCAATTATCAAATTAAATACTGAGCAGAAGAAATTAGTCGAAGATAATCACGATTTAATCTACGGCTTTTTGACAAAGTATAAACTTGACTTCAACACATGGTATGATGTTTGTGCTATTGGTTTGTGCAAGGCTGGTATGGCTTATGATGGTAGTAACCGCTTTAGTACACTTGCTTATTACTGTATGCACAATGAAGTAAAAAGAACAAAGCGCACTCAGTCAGCAAAGAAGCGCAATGACAGTCGCGTTATTTCATTGAACAGCGAAGTTAAAACCGTCTATAATGAAGATGTACCGCTTGAAGCTGTTATTGACAGTGGCGCAAAGAACGAAGAATATGTCGTTGGCAAAGATTGGGCTTATTGGTTTATTGAGTATGCTTCAACTGCTATGCTTAAAATCATATATGCAAAGCTGACAGAATGTAAAACGTGTCAAGAAGTGGCTGATAAGTTAGGTACTTCTAAAGAAATGGTAAATAAGCAAATACGAATTTTGCAGAAACACTACAGAGAAGGCACTCGCCCTTATTGTCGTATGAGATATGACTCCAAGGAAGAGCGAGAAGAAATGAAAAATAAAGTTAAAAAAGCACTTGACAACTTAGTTGTTATGTGATATAATACTAAAGTAATCAGAAAGGAAGTGAAACCAATGGGCGTTAAGAGTAATATCAAGCATTTCTTCCGAGGTCTGTATGAAGCAAACCTTGAGATGCAGAAGAATATGCGCGGTGTAGACCGTTACAATCTGCGATAAGTGATGGGGCATTTGCCCCAATCAAATCTACCATTAGCTCAGTTGGTAGAGCACTTGACTTTTAATCAAGAAGTCCGCAGTTCGAGCCTGCGATGGTAGACCAATGCCTTCCGTACAAGGTAAATTTTATTGTCTGTGAGCAAAAACTCCACACACACACCGTCTGGTACGGCAGACAAACAATTTAATAGACACGCTCAAACGTGTCGGCATACAATTTAATTTCTCTCCTGCGACCCGTCATCGTAGGAGAAATATAGGAGCGTAGTTAAATGGTATAACGTCTGACTTTGACTCAGAAATTGAAAGTTCGATTCTTTCCGTTCCCACCAGTGTTCCCCGTTTGTTAAGTTCACGCTTATTGCGGTTTAGCCCATGACTGTACTGCGATTCCCAGTGGAAAACAAGTCAAGTATGCATGACGTACTTTTTAGTCGCGGGGCGATTTGCGCTATTAGTTTAACGGTAAGAACCTCAGTTTTCCAAACTGAAGATGGCGTTTCGATTACGCCATAGCGCTCCATATGCAAGACTGATGTAATTGTTAGCATGACAGTCTCCAAAACTGTTCGTTTAGGTTAAAGTCCTAAGTCTTGTGCCACCCATATCGTGCCATAAGAAAGGCATTTGCCTTTCATGGTTTTCACCTCCATTTTAATTCCCACCCTCATACCTGCCGAGGGTGGGAAATTCTTTTCTGATTTTTTGAAAAAACCTATTGACTTTTGGCTTATGCCGTGTTACAATACATACATCAAGAAACGAAAGGGAGATTTCAATGACTAACATTAACGAGTATTACAAGGCTTCTCTGGTAGCCGATAAGAAATCTGAAAACACCATCAAGAACTATCTGCTTTATGTAGATAAAATGCTGGCATTCGTTAATAAGCCTGTCGAAGAAATCTCTTTCCTCGACTTGACTGCATGGAAAGCGTCTATCAGCAATCTGTCCACAGCGTCCATGAACATCCAGATTAGTGCAGTTAGGAATTACTTCAAGTTTCTGACTTCTGCCAAGGTTATCAATGAAAATCCTGCTCTTGAACTTACTTCCCCTAAGATTAAGAATAAGGAAAAGCATTATATCTCCGCAGAAGATGTACACAAGATGCTTCACAACTGCAAAAAGTTCAGAGATATTGCAGTTATTGCTCTGTATTGCTCTACTGGACTTCGTTTCAGCGAGTTGACTTCCATCACTTTTGAGGACTATAACAACATGATTGATAATCAGATTGTTATTCTCGGCAAGGGCGCGAAGGAACGCACGATTTACGTCAACGAACAGGCGAAGGAAAGCATTGATAACTATATCAAGTTTGAGCGTGTAGACGGTGAGTATTTGTTCACTTCTGAACGTGGCGAACATCTTGATAATAGCAATCTTAACAAGATGCTGAAGTTGACCGCAAAGCGTGCTGGTATTCCGTTCTGGAATGAAATCACTAATCATGCGCTTAGAGCGGGAGCGGCTACTATTGCTAATGCTAATGGCGTAGGTGTAGCAACTATTAGCGCAATGTTGGGGCATAATTCTATCGCTACTACCACCCGTTACATTAAGCATGAACAGGCTCAGATTAACGAAGCTATGAAGGGACTGGTGTTCTAATGAAAGAATGGATGAAACTTTACGAAGGATGGTGTGAATCATGGTGTGACGATACGTTGCTTAGAGTTTATCCACGCAAAAACAATACAAACAACAAAACGGAGGTAAAAACAATGAACAAGAACAAAGCACCTTGTGAAATTGAAGGCACTTACATGGTGACGATTAACGGCAATGAAACCCTTATCACTCCTGTTAGTTTTGAAGATGCGGTACATTTCTACAACAAAAACCGCGATAAGAGTAAGAGTTACAAGTGCCATCCAGACGATAAATTTGACGCTGGTTGGGTACTGAACGATTACCTTGAGCATAAGGACGAGATTATGATTGGTAACAGGGTAACAGTAGTAAACCGTGGTTTATGTTACCCAGCGGCTCGTGATTGGATTGTTACGTTTGCCAATGTACAGCGCGACTTAGGTAATACAAAGTTGGCAAATGATATTCTTCTTGATTGGGGCGAGAGACTGTCAAATGAAGTTTCTGACACATATCGTGTTATTGATTCTGCTATTTTTGAAAGCGTCAAGGAAGTTTATCTAATTGTTAATGAACGGAGTAATAAGTATTATCTTATTGATAGAAAGGGTCTAAAGAAGGTGCAGTAATGGACGATTTTCAGACTGTACTAAAGGAAGAACTAACCAAGCGTTTCACTGAACAGCGCAACATTGGTATTCTTATTGGCTATTGTGCGGCGATGATTGCTTCTAAGCGCATTGCCAACAAGATGAATAAGAAGGACGCTATCGAGTATTTCAACGCTGAAGCTGAACGTATTCAGAAGAAGCTAAGCATGGATAGCAAGACACTTGAAGCAATGGATTCTATTGAAGATATTGTGGCAAACAAGGAATAATCGGGTTTAACCCGCTTATAATATTTATTTTCATTTATTTAATAAGGAGATTTATTTATGGAAACGACACTAAATAAGACCGATTTTGTATTTGCTTGTGTGGGAACTGTAAGCGAGTTAAAACTTGAACTGGTTGACGGTACGCAGAAGATTAACCATGGTCAGGAAACCGTACCATGTCAGGTAGTCCGTGGCACTGTAGCAATTAAGACCAATAATCTGATTACCACCCTTCGCGCATATTTCCCTTCTGTCGGTTTTGATGGCAGTGAAGCGCGTCAGTGGGGAATGGCACAGTCTATGCTTGAGTGGAATCCGATGATTAACGGCAATTCTAACATTCCGGCTACTCGCGTCCGCATTAAGGGCGAGATTCAGCCGAACGATTATCCTTCCTACAAGGAAAAGAAGGCAGGTTATTCTCTGCGTTACAATATTCGTTCTGCATCTACTAACGTACCAGAAGATGTAGAAGATTTCTTCAATATCAATCTAAAGAACGGCTTTGTAACTAAGGTTGCTCCTGAGATTGTAAACGATGAGGAAACAGGTCGTGCGCTAATCAAGATGCTTGGCGTTACCTACAATGGCGAGGTATTCCCGATTGAGATTACCACCGATGAAGATGCTGGCGAACTTATTCTCGAAGGCGACAGCGATTTTGACGCTTTTGAGCCAGCACAGACTCGTTCTAATCTAAAGATGGAACTTGTTAATGCTATGGGTCAGCAGGTTGAAGTTAAGAAGCCTACCAAGGGTCGTGTTATCGGTAAGAAGGCTCGTACTGGTAATGACCCGTCCGAGAACAATAACTCTATGTATCGTAGCATTATGGTACTGCGCGAGATTGACCCAATGCAGGTTGAAGAGCCAGAAGAAAAGACCTATACCGATGAAGAGGGCAATGAAGTCGCTATTGATACCATGTGGCTTGACCCAGAAACCATCAAGGCGGCTCTAAAGGTTCGCAAGGAAAAGGTTGAAGCACTTGAAGCTGAAGCAATTAAGGGTAAGCCACAGCAGAATAGCGCTACTATTGGCAATTCTGCATTCAACAGTAGCAAGGCTCGTGCCAAGGCAAAGGCAACTGCGTCTGCTCAGAAGAAGAAGCCGATTGCAGACCCAGTACCAGATGGCGACCCATACGACATTGACAACATTGACTTTTAATCAAGGGGTGAAATCCAATGGCTAAAGTTAATCTATTAGACCTTGAAGAAAAATCAATCGTTGGTTCTATTAAGGGACAGAAAATTTATCTATACGGAACAAATGGTACAGGTAAAAGCTATGTTTGCTCTAAACTTCCCAAGCCACTGTTGCTTATGCTTGAGCCGGGTGGTAACGCTATAAAATGTTGTCAGACCCCCGTTACTCGTTGGAGTGTATTTAAGGATTTTGTCAATCAGCTTGTCAATGATAAGCTGATTGATGACCCAGAGAACAAGGGAGAAAAGATTGAATCTTGGAAGGTTATGCAACGTAAATTCCAGACAATCGTTATTGACCCCGTTGAAAACCTCGTAGAACTGGCTGAAAATTCTGTTTGCCAAGAATTTGGTGTACGCGACCTAAGTGAGATTACTGGTAAGCAGAATGGCTATTCTATTTATCGTAAGGATTTCCGCACACAGATTAACCGTCTATGTTCTGTTGGCTATACAGTTGTATTTATTGGTCACGAAGAAAAGATTGAAGTTACTGATGAGATTACTGGCGAGAAGTTTGATTTTACTCAGCCAAAGGGTACTAATAATATCAAGTCCTCTACTCGTTTTATTCGTGATATTTGTGATTTCTGCTTCTATTTGAAGCCAAACGGCATTGATGAGAATGGTGATGTAATTCCTTCTACCGCTATTTGCAAGCAGACAAAGACCGTATTCGCTCGTTCTCGTTATGCTGTACAAACTTATATTAAGCCGTTTACTGCAAAGGGACTTGAAGAAGCCATCACTAAGGCTATTGAGCGTTCCGCAAAGGAAGAAGGCGCTGAACTGTCCGACTGGACTGAAAGCTATGATGGTTATGACAAGGATACATGGATTGCCATGATTAAGCCTTACTTCGCCGCTGTTGGTCATAAGTATCCAGAGAAGGTTAAGGAAGTTGTTGCCGTTGAACTTGGTGAAGGTCACAAGATTAGCGAATGTACTAATGATAATCTCGTTGAACTTGAGAATATCTATAATCAGCTTGTAACTTTTGCTTGCGATATGGGAATTATTGTAGAAGATTAAAAATTTTTCTTGACAAACCGACAAATATGTGATATACTAAGACCGTGGTTAGAAATAACTGCGGTCTTTGTATTGGAGGTGAACAAATGACTTGTGATGTATGTGGGGCAGACATCCCCAGAGGTCAGCGATATAATGGTAAGCGTTATAAAACGAACCATTTTTGCAGTCAAGATTGCTATGACGCATACTTACTTGCCAAGGCAGAAGAACGTCAAATTCAAGACGAAACCAAAGCAAGAGCGCGTGAAGAAAAAGCACGACAAAAGCGCGAAGAGAAGCAACGTCAAAAAGATATGCGAGATAATGGCGATGGCGAATATCGCAAGTTCTTGGATTTGCTTAACGTAACATATCCAGAAGATTGCCGTAACTTCCCATTGTGGCAACGTCAAGCCAGCAACTATATGGAGAAATTTGGTCTTGACTATTCTCAGCTTCGTGGTATAATAGTATATGCACTGATGTATGATAACCACCAGTTCGACCCGAAGATTAGCTTAACACAGTTTTTCCCTCGATATATTGAGCCGTTTTATCAGTTCATGGAAAAGCTAAAGGCAAATAAGACGTTTGTTCTACCCGAAGAAGAAACTGTAGAAATCGAGCGAGAAGGAAACCGAACTAACTACAATGTGAAGGCAGTTGATTTTTAATGACAGAAATGGCAAAATGGTTTATTTTAATCATTGCTATTGCTTTTTTGATAGCAGTAAATGACAAAGCAGATTGGGGGTAAAATTGTTAAGAACAAACTTATAAAAAGTCATAGGCACTTGTGTTGACTTTCATAAAATTTTTATAACAGAACAAAGTATGAATATTATTCAGTAAAAAATGAGGAAAGGGGTGAACCAAATAATAAAATCAATAAAAGTAAGATTAAGCCCAAACAATAAACAATTAACTAAGTTATTCCAATATGCAGGAAGTGCAAGATTTGCTTATAACTGGGCTATTGCAAGAGAACAAGACAATTATAAACAAGGGAACAAATTTTTGTCAGAAGGTGAATTGCGGAAAGAATTTACGCAACTAAAGAAACAGTTTGAATATCAATGGTTGAATGAAGTAAGTAATAATGTGACAAAACAAGCAATTAAAGATGCTTGCGAAGCCTACAAGAGATTTTTTAGAGGGCAATGTAAATATCCCAAATTTAAGAGTAAGAAACGCTCTACTCCATCTTTCTATCAAAGTAACGATAGGATTCAATTTACAAGCACTCATGTAAAAGTCGAAGGTTTCCCAATGAGTAAAAAATCTAATAAGCAAAAGCTGAATTGGATTAAACTTTGTGAAAAAGGAAGAATACCGACTGACTATAAATATTTGAATCCACGTTTTACCTATGACGGATTATATTGGTATGTGTCAGTTAGTATTGAAGTAGAAGATAATAATACCTTTTCCCCTTCAAATGAAGGTATCGGAATTGATTTAGGCATTAAAGATTTAGCAATTTGTTCTGATGGGAATACTTATAAGAACATAAACAAAGCACGAAAAGTAAAGAAATTAGAAAAAAAGAAACGTAGGTTACAACGTTCCGTATCGAGAAGATACGAGAAAAATAAGAAAGGAGAAAGTTACTGCAAAACAAGTAACATTATAAAAAGAGAAAAAGAACTTTTAAGAATAACAAAACGATTAACGAATATTCGTCAGAATTACTTACATCAAATAACTTCTGAGATAGTGAAACGAGAACCAAGTTTTATCTGTATTGAAGATTTGAATGTAAGTGGAATGATGAAAAATAAACATTTATCCAAAGCAGTACAACAACAAAAATTTTATGATTTTAGGAGACAAATTGAATATAAAGCTAAGTGGAACAACATTCAAGTTATTATAGCTGATAGATTCTTTCCAAGTTCAAAATTATGTAGTTGTTGCGGAAATATTAAGAAAGATTTGAAATTGTCAGATAGAATCTACAAATGCGAATGTGGAAACGTCATAGATAGAGATTATCAAGCTGCTTTGAATCTAAAAATATACGGAGAAAATGTTTTGAAAGCGCAATCTGTAACATAACACTTTCAAGCTATTACAGATATGTACCGAGCGTTAATCGGGAATTTACGCCTATGGAGAGTACAAGAACTTGTGAGTAGTCTGGATTTATTCAGTATGAAAGCATACTCGAAGAAATAGGAATGAAACATAAAAGTTTATAACTTTTTATAAGTTTTCAGTAACGAATGATTCCGATGGAACTTTATGACGTAAACCTTGCATCACTGATGCTTGGCAGTTTAATGAAGCGACCACAGTTGTTATCATTACCAGAATATCCATTGGATAAAGCCACATTTGCTCCTTCAAACTTTCATCAAGTTATCTTTGTGTGTATTGCAAAGCTGGCAAGAAGTGGCGTGGGCGAAGTTACAGAAGTTGAAATTGAATCTGTACTTCAGAACCATGTTCCACAAATGGAAGTTTGTCGAGATAATAATTACCTTGACTTTATTTACACAGTAAAGGAATTGGCGAATCCAGACAATTATGAGTATTATTATTCTGTTATCCGCAAGTTTGCTCTGTTAAGAGAACTTGATGAACAAGGCGTGGATATTAAAGAATTTTATGATACGCTTGGCAATGAATCCGATGAACGTGCAAAGCTGGAAAAACTGACTATCGAGCAGATTCTTAATGCTGTTGAGTATAAAGCAAACAGCCTAAGAACAAAGTACGATAGTAAGTACGTGCGCGAAGAAATGACGGTAGGCGAGGATATTGAAGGATTGCTTGCTGAATTTGACGAAAAACCATCTTATGGCGCGTTCCTATATTCACCTTATCAAACAGAATTAGCGCATGGTTTTAACCGTGGACACTTGTTTATGCGGTCAATGCCCTCGGGAGTCGGGAAGTCCAGAATGGCAGTAGCCGACATTTGCGGTCTTTGTGTAGACCAAATGTGGGACGATGAAGCGCAAGACTTTATCCCCAATCCCAATTATCAAGGCGCAGGATTCTTTATCCACACTGAGTTAGCACAGCGCACAGAAATGCAACCTATGTTTCTTGCG
>ENA-ORNT01002477-ORNT01002477.1-human-gut-metagenome-genome-assembly--contig:-NODE-2477-length-11359-cov-9.988854_pt1 | contig 11359 bp, 9 predicted proteins | sample MGYA00242120_ERZ509032 | MGnify/ENA primary metagenome ERZ509032 (study PRJEB26280, sample SAMEA2338729) | human gut metagenome | biome: human gut; feature: human-associated habitat; material: faeces...
GGCCGGAAACATAATTGTACACGCCGTAGCCCACAACGCCAGCCACCGCTGCGCCAGCCGCCGCCACGATGACGATCGCACCGCCGCCGTCACCGCCGCCGGTAGAGCCGCCGCCCGGAGTAGAACCGCCCGGGGTAGAGCCGCCGCCCGGGTTATCGCCGCCGGAGGGAGGCGTTACCGGGGGAACGGTGCCGCCGGTGCCAGTCACATCCAATTTGAAACTTACTTCCAGCTTACCAGTTATGCACCGATAACTATAGTACACTACGTTTGTGTCTTCATTGACCGTCAGAATGTTCCCTTTGACTGTGCCATTGACCCATCCTGTAACCCGGTTTATATCAAAGCCCTCGGGCAGATTTCGCAGGTCAAACGTACGGTCAGGGTTCAGGGTAACGGTGTAAACATTATTAAAATCGGAACTGTAAATATCCGTAATACTGAAATTGAGATTCGGGTTGTTGTCCAAATTCAGGCTGGTGAGATGGTTATTCTTAAGCCACAATGTAGTCAATTCTGGACTATCGCTGACATCCAACACGGTCAACTGGTTGTTGGCGCAGTTCAGTTCCTTTAAGGCACTCATGTTGTTCAGGTTTAGCTGGGTCAACTGGTTATGGGCACAATTCAGTTTCTTCAGCAGTTTATTTTGGCCCAGAATCAGCGATGTCAGCTGGTTGTTTTGGCATTCTACACTTACCAGACGGGACTTATGGGTCACATCTGCGTCCAGCTCTGTCAACCGATTCGAGGAACAGTAAAGTGTTTCCAGAAATTTACTATTTCTGACATCCAGTTGCTCCAGATCGTTGTGCGAGCAATTGAGAGTCACCAAATCTTTCAGATGCGATACATCCAGTTGTTCCAACTGGTTCCAAGAGCAATTCAGAAAGTAGATATTCGGATTCTTGCTCAGGTCTAGCTGGGTCAGTTGATTCTTATTGCATATCAATTTTTCCAACTCTGGATTCTGTCTCAGGTCTAATTTCTGGATAGAATTGTTTTCGCAATTCAACTCTTTCAGGTTGGGGAACGCCTCAATGCCTTTTAAGTTGCTGATGTTCCATCCTTTGACTTCGATACTTTCGACTTTTCTTTGTTCTTCCACCGTGAGGACATCTCTGCCACCTGCTTTGTAGGTTTTGATGTAATTTCTAAAGCTATCGTCGGGGAAATTATTCTTATTGATGGGCAGACTGGTTTCAAAGATGAATGTGGGCTTTACTCCATTGCCGCAATTGTATTGGTAGCTCACCTCATCCTTGCCATTTTCCACTGTCAGAATCGTGCCAGAAACAGAGCCGCCGTTCCAGTTGGTTGCCTTTCCCACGTTAAAGCCGGGCAGGGTGGTTAAGTCAAACTTTCCGTCTGTACGGACAGCAATGGGACGCCTGTTGCCATTAGCCGTTATCGTACCGCCGCTGATTCCAGTAACGTCCAAACAAGCCAACCGATTTTTTGCACAATTCAGTTTACTCAAACTGTGATTATGGCTCAGGTCCAGCGTTGTCAGCTGATTATCATTGCATATCAAAGATATCAAGCCGCCATTCTGTTTCACGTTCAGTTCCGTCAATTTATTATTGCTACAATCCAGCTGTGTCAGCTGCGTCTGGTGCCCGACATCCAACTCCATCAATTGATTTCCAGAGCAATTCAGTTCTTCCAGCTTGAGGCATTGGCTGACATCCAACGTCATCAGGTCGTTGTTGGAACAATCAAATTTGACCAGTTCCCCCACGCTATCCATTACGATATTCGTTATTTTGTTATTGGAGCAATTCACCTCCTCAAGATTCAGCCCATAGAGAATGCCCAGATTCATGTAGGTCAGTTTATTATTGGAGCAATTCAGTTTTTTCAGTCCGCTTGAAAGAATATCAACCGACTTTTTCAGTTGATTCTGGGAACAATCCAGCTCCTTCAGTTTGAAATTTTTGCCAACATTAAGTGTTGTCAAGCCGATACCGTGGCAATCCAGCTTTTCGAGATCTTCAAAGAAACGAATTCCTTCAAGACTTTTGATTGCATAACTGGTTGGAATCGTCATATTCTTGATATCCACATCGAGCTTGCCATCGCCGTTTTTGTCACAGCATTCTTTGAGAAAGCGCCGAAATTCCTCATCCGGGAAATTAAGCTTAAAATCCGGCGAATTAAAATCAATTTCTGTGTTCGCCGCAAAGGCACTGAAGGGCAAAAAGGTAAACACCATTGCCAGCGTCAAAAGGGCGCTGACAAGACGCGTTCGTTTTGAGAATCGCTGTTTCATGGGGTGCTCCTTTCGTTTTTCGTGTTGTTATTGCTGTGCGGTAAAGGGTTTCAGCCGGTCTGCGCGGTAGAGGGCAGAATGGTCATTCTGCCGTCCACGGCGGCATCCAGCATCTCGTGCTCCCGGAAATACTCCATCAGGATATCCTGACAGGAGGTTGCCACGCTACGGGGCTTCTGGAGCTTGCAGAGGGTGTCGTAGGAGATATTGAAAAAGCTTTCGATGTTTTTAAAGTGGTAGTTCTGCATGCCCACGGTGAACAGGGCGTCATCGCCGATCTCCTTGCCCACCTCTCTGCCGCAGTAGGTAAAGTAATCAAAATCGCCCTTGCGGCGGTCGTACCGCAGGCGCAGGGTGGAGGGCAGCTGGTAGAACTCCGTATGGCCGGTGTAGGCTTCCTCCCGCAGCATATAATGGAGCATCTGGCGCAGCTGCTGGCCGGTCACCTTGAACATATACACCCCGTCGTCGTAGGGGAAGCCCTCGATAAGGTCGCCGTAGGTAACGATGGGGCCCAGCTTTTCGGCCCGGATGCTGCCGGAGCCGATGAGCATCACATCCACCCCAAGGCTGCGGGTAAAGATATCGGCAAACAGGTTGCCAAGCTCGGTCTCCTGCGTGCGCTGGGGGTGGGTAAGCTCCCGGCGGAAGCGCCCTACGATGTGGCTGTACTTTTCGTCCACCTGACTGGTGAAGCGGTGCAGCACCTGCTCCATGGCGGGGTTGCGGGGGCAGGTCTCGGCGCAGATGGGCACGGTGCGCCATGTGTAGGAATCGATGCAGTTGTTGTCCGTGTCCACGATGATGTCAAAGCGCCCGATCTGGTCGGTGCCGGTGCCCGCCTGCGCAATGACCACGCCGTTTTCCTCCACCGCGTGCTCCGGCAGGGTGTGGCTGTGCCCGCCGATGATCAGATCCACTCCCCACGCCGGGTCCAGCTGGCTCGCCAGATGGCGGTCCTCCTCAAAGCCGATGTGGGTCAGCAGCACGGTAAAATCAATATCGATGCTGTTGTGGGCGTTGCAGATCTTGCCCACCTCGGCGGCGGCTGCGGCGGTGTCCACAAAGGAGCCTACCAGAGATTCGGATTTGGTCTGGTTGATCACGTCCTGCGTGATGATGCCGATGAACAGGATGTTCATGCCGTCCATCCGCAGGATCTTGTAGGGGGTGAACAGCCGGGTGGAGGTGTTTTTGATGTAGAGGTTTGCGTTGATGATGGGAAAGCGCGCGCATTTCTCGATGAACAGCAGATGCGCGATGCCGTAGTCCACCTCGTGGTTGCCTATGGTAACCACGTCCGGGGCAAGGGCGTTCATGATCTCGATGGTGGAAAGCCCCTTGTATTCGGAATCAATGACCGAGCCCCGGAACATATCACCTGCAATGGCGTAGATGGTGTTGGGCTGTTCTGCCCGCACCTTTTCGATGTAGCCGGACAGCATGGAAACGCCGCCCACCAGTTTTTCGTCCACCTGCTCTGCCAGAAAGTCTCCGTGCAGATCATTGGAGTGGAGGATGGTGATCTTTTTGGTTTGTTTCATGGTACATTCCTCCCGGTGTTGGGGTGCGCGCCGGTCAGCCCATGGCCTCCTGCCGTGCAAAGTAGACCGTGTTGACAAGGCTCAGGTAGCTCTCCGCGCCGTCCAGATAGAACTTCAGGGCAAGGGTGTCCTCGTCCTCCAGCGTGACGGCGTAGCGGGAGCCGTCCTCTCCGGTAAAGGTGGCGTACCACTCCTGATTGGAGCGGAAGGGTACCTCCGGGGTGCCCTCCTGATAGAACAGGTCGGCTTCCTCCACGTTCAGCTCCGGGTAGGGGGTGATGTAGCTGGCGGTCAGGGGCAGCTGGCTGCCCTCGGTGTCGGCGTCGGTGGGCAAAAAGCACATCCGGTCGGCGTCTGCGGGGTCGGTGTCAAAATAGCCCTCGTCGGTGTCGCGGCCGGTCTCCAGCCAGTTACCCTCCAGCGACCATGGGCTGGTGTCGGTCTCCCAGTCGTCCCCTTCCGGGTAGATGGTAAAATCGCACACGCCCTCGGCTTCCACCACATGGCCGTTCTCGCCGGAAAGGAAGGGGCTGAATACCAGCTCTTCGCCGGTGCTGGGGTACAGCTCCACCTCGGTGTTGGGGGCGATATCGCTGATGTTGCACAGCAGCAGGATGGGCTGACCGTCCTCGCTGTAATAAAGCTGTTTGCCGCGCTGGAGCGGGTTTTCGGCATCATCTGTCAGGCTCGTCTCGTAGACGAACAGGGTGGCATCCGGGTCCTGCGGGAAGATGCAGTACAGGTCGCACCCGCCATCCGGTGCCACGACCCAGTGATCCTGCGGGATGTCGTAGACGAAGCCCCACAGATCCCGCAGATCGGTCTGGCTGTCCAGCACCGCCTGCACATCGGTGGTCACCTCGTAGGAGCCGCCCAGATACAGCACACAGGCGCGGTATTCGTCCTCCCCTGCCAGAAGGCGCATATAGGCCACGTCCTCCGGCTCGGTGTACTCCTGTTTGGCGGAGGGCGATGCGATCATGTTGTCTCCGTCCAGCATCTTTTCGGGCTTGGAGCTGGACGCGCTGCCGCCCTTGGACGACCCGCCGCAGCCTGCAAGGCCGATGGTCAGCGCCAGCAGGGCTGCCAAAAGTTTCAGGTTTTTCATAAGTTCTCCTTTCTCATGCCCTGCCGGGGCGCACCTCAGGGGGCAGCGCCGGGCGCCGGGTGTTGGGAAAAATCGTCTACGCCCTCCACCGGCACAGGGCGGCCGGTCTCGGCGGAAAGCTGCGGGTTCCAGTCCAGTGAGCGACCGGTGCTGCAATAGACCGTTACCATGGTGTCGGTGTCCTCCCTGCTGCCGTTGCACAGCAGCAGAATGGGCTGGCCCCCCTGTCTGCCGTAAAGTTCTTTTCCCAGCTGCGCGGGATACGCAGGGTCCTGCTTTTCATAGACAAAAAGCGTATCCTCCTTACGCACGGCAAAGATGTAGTACAGCTCGCGCCCGCCGCCCGGCGCTGTGACCCAGCGGTCTGCCGGGATGTCCGCAACAAACTGCCACGGCTGTTCCGGTAAGCTGTCCAGCACGGCGTGCACATCGGTGGTGCACTCCGGGACGCTGCCCAGATAGAGCACCCCGGCAAGGTCTCCGTTTTCCCCGGCCAGCTGCCGCAGCGCGGCAAGCTGCTCCGGCTCAGCGGAATCGGCACTGGAAGCCGCTGTGCTGCTGCCCTGCCCGGCGCTGCCGGGGGCGGGGCGGACGGGGTCGCCGTCCACCGCACCGCACCCTGCCAGACTGAAAGCCAGTGCAAGCAGTGCTGCAAAAGTTTTCATGGCTTTCATGTCAGCCCCTTTGTTTTATGCCCACGGGTCGGCAGACGCCGGGATGCGGATGCCGGTCATCAGGTATTGCTCCCACAAGAACCACTGCCCGTCGCCCTTGCGGCGCAGCTTGATGGGGCGGGGGCTGTCGGCGCCGCCGCAGGGGATGAACAGCTTGCAGTAGCCCTCCTCGGTGTTGGAGGTGTGGTTGCTGCCCACCAACAGGGTGAAGGGCTGGCGGGGGGTATAGCCGTTTTCCGGCGACGCACCCACAAAGTAGGAGAACGGGATATAGCTCTTGCCGTCCCGGAAGCGGTCGTTCAGGAAGGAGATCTCCTGCCCGTTCAGCGGGCGGGGGCCGCGCAACCAGTTGAGCATCTCCAGCCCGATGTTTTTATCGGCACCGTAGGCGCACAGTGCGCAGACGGTGAGGGCTGCGGTCTTAAAGGGGGTGTCCAGACTGGCCTCCGGCAGTGCCTGCATCTGGGCAAGGCTTTCCGGCAGAGCCTGAAAGGTAAAGGTGACGGTCTGGTTGCCGGAAACATTTGCGGCGGCCTGCTTCATCTTATCAAAAAGTCCCATGAAAATACTCCTTTCTGTTTCAGCTGTGAGGGTTCAGCTCCGGTTCGGGTCATGGCGGGGCACGGTCCGCCTGCGGACGATCTTCTGGTTCAGATCCAGACTGAGGTTTACAAAATAACCGTTTTCAAAATACCATGCAAGGTCTTTGGTGTCCATGCCAACGCTGTTGCACAGCCACCGCAGGGGCACCTCCGGCCCGGAGTAGCTCTCCACCCTGCGGGCGATGGTTCTTGCATGGTAGCGGCGTTTTTCGTTGCGTGCGAACAGAACAAGGGGCACTGCGCCCACCACGATCCAGAACACATAGCCTCCGATGTGGGAATAGTCCTTATCCTGCAAACTCAGGCAGAGGGTATACAGCCCACCAAAGGAGCAGAACACGCAGAAGGCAAGCCCCGCGTTCCGCAGCCATTTGAGGACACGGGGAATCTCGCCGCGGGCTTTTTCCGAAAGATAAGGGTTCATGAACATACTCCTTTCAGAACGAGCCGCCTCCACCGCCGTGGGTGGTGCCGCTGGAAGAGGTGTGGGTGGAGCTGCCGCCGGAATCGCTGGAGCTGGACTCCTTTGGCCGCTCGGTGCGGTGCACGTCACGGTACAGGAACAGATCCCGCTGGTTGGTCAGCTTCATGCTGCCCTCCCGCACATAGCTGGCGGCATTCTCCTGGAACGCCACGCTGCGCAGCTGGCTTTTCATCACATGGACGACGACCCATGCCAGCGCAAGGCCGATGCCCAGCGCAAGGAACAGGTACATGAGAGACAGCGGCTCCCGGGGCAGGTTATTCACATCGTAGGGGTGGCCCGCCCGGGCAGCGTCGATGTAAGTATCCGACCATTGGACAAAGGTGCGGAAGGCACCGGCGTAGTCTCCATCGGCCATGAAGGGGGTCATCTGCTCGCCAAGGTACTGGATGGCCGTAAAGGCGGTGATGCCGTAGCCGCAGGTGGAGATGTGCCATTTGCGGTCGCCCACGCTCACCAGCAGAAGCACGCCGTCCATCTCCGAGCCGTAGCCGAACTGGCAGAAGTCATACAGGTCGTCGGCATAGGCCTCCATGCTGTCGTAGTCCACGCTTTCCAGCGACTCGACGGTGGCAATGGTCACATCGAAGCTCTGGCGCAGGCTCAGCTCTTCCAGTGCGTCCTCCAGCTCGTTGTCCTCGTCCTCGGTCAGGACCCCTGCGCTGTCGTTCATGCGGTAGTACAGGTCGGCAAAGCCGCCCTCCACCGCAAAGGCCGGAACAGCCAGCGCCGCCGCAAGAATCAGTGCTGCCAGCGCCGCAAAGAGGGAGTGCAGTCGGTTGGAAGTCTTTTTCATCGTTCGTCCCTCCTTTACAGGATCCGTGCCAGCCACAGCAGCCACATCACGCCGTAGGACGCGGCGGAAAGGGCAGCCGTAAGGCCCAGCATCCACTTGCGGGCAGCGCCCTTGTCCACGGGCAGGTCACCCACGAATTTGCCGGTCTGACCGTTCATGGCAAACAGATAGTTTTCGCCCCGCCAGCTGGTGCTCAGCAGCCAGACCGGGAACAGCGCATACTTTGCCTTGCCGCCGTGCAGCTGGATGCTGCTGTTATCCACCTTGACCGAATCGTAGCCGGTAACGGTCTGCTGGAACGTCTCCTCAGTGGAGCGGCGGATGCGTTTGTTGGCCCGCTCGATGCTGTCCTCGGCGCTCACATCGTATTTGTCCGCCACATAGCCCGCCAGATAGGCGGTCTGGAACGGGATGGCGTCCTGCATGGCAAAGGGCTCGATGGATTCCATCAGGTCGTCCTCGATCTTGGACGAGCCGTCCACCGGCACGGCATCAAAACCCAAGGTGCCGTCCCGCCGGACGGAGTAGTAGTTGGTCTCGGTATAGTCGTATTTGCTGTCCGACCAGCAGCGGGTCCGGGTAGCAGTGAACCGCAGCTGAGCGTCGGCATCGCTGTCAAAGAGCCAGAAGGGCACATACACGCCCTTGATCTCGTCAATGTGGTTCTGGCTGCGGAACACCCGGGGCAGCAGGGTCTTGCCCTTGAGATGCTCCTGCAATTTGGCCTTGGCGGCCTTTTTGTCCAGCTTGAAGGGGATGATGAGGTCGGGCCGCAGGGCCCCGGCAAACTGTCCGGTGAGGACGATGGGATTGCCGCAGAAGGGGCAGGCAGACGCGGCCATGGTGTCGTCGCCCACGATCTCGCCGCCGCAGCTCTTGCAGCTGTAAGTATGCAGACCGGCGGTCTCCCCTTCTGCCCAGCTGCCGCCGGGGGTGGCCCAGTTCATCTCGCTGGGCTTTTCGTCCTTCAGCTCCTCGTCATAGCCCTTGAGGGTATCCACGTCGAACTCGGTGTCACAGTAAGGGCATTTCATCTTCTGGGTGGCGCTGTCAAATTGGATGGCGCCATCGCAGCAGGGGCACTTGTATTCCAGCATTCCTGCCATAGCGTTTCCTCCTGTTGTTTCAAAGGGGGCCGGGGGCTCTTCCCCGGCCCCGCTGTTTTTGCGTTGGTCTCCCCGCCAAAGCGGTCGGCTCAGAAATCCGTAGTGATGCGGAACACCACCGGCTCGTCCGGCTCGGTGGCTTTGCCGTGGTGGCCCATTGCCAAGAAAGCGTTTTCCTCCAGCGGCAGGAAAACATCAAAGGTGCAGAAGTCGCCGCACAGCTGGCACAGGGTCTCGCGCTCACCCACGGGAAGGGACTTTTCCAAAAAAGTGCCGTCCGGCGCGTACAGCTCCCACATATAGCCCGTGTCCAGCAGATAGCCGTTGGGGCGCTTCATCATCACGGCGTCAAAGCTGCCCACCGGCTGCGAGCTGCGGGCCAGCTCATTGCCGTCCAGATCAAAGGCGGCAAAGTAGTAGTCGCCGCTGGAGTCCAGCTCGCCCACCGTCAGCAGCTCGTCCCCGCTGAGGTTCAGAGAGGGCATGCTGCAGAAGGGGCCGATCTCGTTATCCCCTTCCAGCGTCAGCTCGGTGTACTCGCCGTCCTGCACCAGCACCGGTGCGGAGTCGGTCCAGTAGATTACGGTCAGATCCCGATCCTTGGAGGAATAGCAGCTGCCCATGTAGTCCAGTGCGTCGCCGGGCTCCTCCGGGTCGCTGCTGTTCAGATCGTAGCAGTAGACATCAAAGTTGTCCATGGCGTACAGGATGCCATTGCGGTCGATGCTGAGGGCGTTGCTTCCGTCAATGTTGTACTCTGCCACCGGGGTCATCCGGTCGTCCTTGATGGCATACTCGAAGATTTTAGCAGACTGCTCTTCATCGTCCTCGTTGTAGAAGCTGAAGAAGTAATTGCCCCGGTAGGTATCCGCGTGGATCACATGATAGGCACCGCCTACCTCGCGGCGGACGTCAAAGGGGATGTACTGCGCCTTGAAGGTGTATTCGCCGATGGTCAGCTCCCCGGTCTGGAACTGGGTCACAGGGGCCCCTGCAGGGGCGGCTTTGTCCACTGCTGATTCCGGCTGTGCCGAAGCGGACGGGGCACTGCTGCTGGAAGCCGGTGCACTGGAAACGCTGGATGCGCTGGCGGCACCGGAGCCGCCGCAGGCGGTCAGCCCGAGGGCGGCGGTGGCAAGGCCCATGGCCTTGAGGAAATCTCTGCGCTGGATCTTTCTCATATCCGTTCCTCCTTTTGGGGTCACTGCACTTTTGCAAAGGCTTCGTCAGCACAGCGGCTGTACAATGCCATGCCGCCGGTCTGGGCGTCGTTTGCCAGATTGATGTTCTCCACAAAGCGGGCCTTTTCCTGCTCAGAGAGCTGCCCGCCCTTCATGGCGGCGGATGCCACGGCACCCATGGCACCGATCATGCCCATCTGGCCCTTCAGCTCCCGTTCCTCGGCCTTGGACATCCGGCGGCCGAACATGCTGGTCTCATTATCGTGGACCCCGAAGATGTGGTCCAGATGCTGCCGTGCGATGTGGGCATAGCCGATCTCCCGCCGGTCCCGCTTGCTGAAGCAGATGACCAGCTCCTGCTTGATGTAGGGGTGGGGACGCATACCCCGCTGGGTCTGGGCCTCGGTGATGCTGCGGGGCTGCACCAGCTTCAGCTTCAGGCCGCCGCCGTTGAGGGTGGGTTCCTGATCCGGCTCCTTGGCGGGGGTCTCGTCCAGATACTCCTCATAGCTGGCGATCTGGTCGTAGCGGATCAGCTCCGGCATCTTGCCCCGGCCACCGGTGCGGTCGTCGATGTACAGCATTCCAAGCTCATCGCAGAACACCAGCCCCATTTGCGTCGGGGTGGAGGGGTATGCGTTGACCCGGAACTCGGTCTTGTCGAACACCTCATCGAACACCCGCTTCATCCGGGCCATATACTCCATGTGCTCCTTGGCCTCGTCCAGCGTCAGCTCGCTGAGCCGGATATATTTGGAGCACTTGTTGCCGCAGTCATCGCAGAGGAACTGTCCGTCCCGCAGCTTGGAGCGGTGCAGGGTGCCGCACTCCTTGCCGCAGACGGCGCAGTTCTGTTTTGCGAACAGGTTGGAAAAGAATCCCATCATGGTATGCTCCTTTCATTGCTCTGTATTTGTCAGATCAGGTCTGGTCGCTGTCGTCAAAGGGGTCGCCGCACTCCGGGCAGAACTTGGGCGGGTGTGCGGGGTCGGCCGGTTCCCAGCCGCACTTGTCGCACTTATACTTGGGCGTACCGGTGGGCTTGGGTTTGCCGCACTCGGAGCAGAACTTGCCCTTGTTCACCGCGCCGCAGCTGCAAGTCCAGCCCTCTGCTGCCGCCGGGCGGGGCTTGCCGCACTCCGGGCAGAACTTGCCCGTAACGGTAGCACCACAGCTGCAGGTCCAGCTGTCCGCAGCGGGCTTCGGCTCCGGCTTTTTGCTGCCACATTCCGGGCAGAATTTGCCGGTAACGGTAGCACCGCAGCTGCACTTCCAGCTGTCTGCCGGGGCGGGTGCGGGGCGGCTGACCTGCTGGGGCGCGTCCACGCTGTCCGGACGGGCCTGCTGGCCCATAGCGAACAGGTTCTGGGCGCTCATGCCGCCCATACCGCCTGCACCGGCTGCCATGCCCATGCCCATAAAGCCGGTCATGGCACCGGCAGTGTTGCCGGCGGCGGTCTTCATGGCGTCGATCTGGCCGCCCACCAGACGAGCTGCGGCAGTGGTGGGGTCGGTGGTCATGGCGTTTTCTTCCCATTCGGTGATCTTCTTCTGCTGCTCCTCCGGGATGGACAGGGAGTTGATGTTGAAGG
>ENA-ORNT01002478-ORNT01002478.1-human-gut-metagenome-genome-assembly--contig:-NODE-2478-length-11354-cov-6.723692_pt1 | contig 11354 bp, 11 predicted proteins | sample MGYA00242120_ERZ509032 | MGnify/ENA primary metagenome ERZ509032 (study PRJEB26280, sample SAMEA2338729) | human gut metagenome | biome: human gut; feature: human-associated habitat; material: faeces...
CCGCAAGTACTGCCCCCATAATAGCCGCCTCCAATACGGTTAATCCCATTAATTTTGGTGCCAGCAAAATCATGCCGATTATTTTTAGCACCATCAGCACAACCGCCAACACGGCGCTCATTGCAGTTCCTCCAGGGTTTGCTGCACCGGCAGTTCTTCTTCTTTCTGGGGGTCGTCATGCAGCGGGGGCAGGTCGGCCAGACTGCCAAGGCCGAACACCCGCAAAAAGGTATCCGTGACCTGAAACGCCACCGGTTTGCCAGGCAGATCCAGGCGGCCTGCTTCTTCAATCAGCCCTTTGTCCAGCAGCTTTGTGACGGTGGACGAGGAATCCACGCCGCGCACCTGCTCGATAAAGCTGCGGGAGACCGGCTGATTGTAGGCGATGACAGCCAGTACTTCCAGCGCAGCGGGAGAAAGCGGCGCGTTGCGGCGGGTGTCCAAAATGCGCTTCACCATCTCGCCGTAGTACGGGCGGGTCGTCATTTGCCAGCGGTCCGGTTCAAAATACAAAAGGACCATACCGCTTTCCCGCTCGTCGTAGAGCTTCTGCAATTTCTGCAAAAGTTCGGCGGTCTCGTCTGTGTCCAGCCGCAGGGCGTCGGCCAGGCGGGCGGTCTCCACCGGCTCGGCGTGGGCAAACAGCATGGCTTCCAGCGAGCCCAACTCCTGTCGTTCTGTCATTGCGTTTTGTCCTTTCTTCTGCGGTGGGTATGGTCAAGCTGCAAAGTGCCGCTGTCATCTACCTTGACGCGGCCTGCGCGGATCAGTTCCAGCAGTGCCAGGAATGTAGCGACATTGGTGCTGCGGCTCTCCTCGTGGCTGAACAGCTCCCCCATCTTCTGCAAACTGCCCTTGAGCAGCCCGCGCAGCATATGGGAGACCCGGCTCGCCACCGAGACAAACGGCGCTGTGACCAGAGGTTCGAACTTTTCCTGCGTGGGCTTTTTCTTGCGGGTGCTGCGGCCCATTAAGTTGAACCATGCCTGCACCAGCCAGTTGGGGTCATGGCGGCGAGTGTACTCGGCTGCGCCCACCAGCGGCATCGGCTCACGCGCGACGGTATACAAATCCCGCGCACGGCTGCCCAGCTGGGCGGCGACCTCCTTGCAGGCGCTGTACTCAATCAAGCGGCCGGTCAGCTCGGCCTTCATCCGCTCGGCCTCGGGGCTGCGGGGCAGCAGCAGCGCACTTTTCATCTGTACGAGATGGGCCGCCATATCGATGAACTCGCTGGAAATCTCCATGCGGTTCTGCTGCATTTCACGGATGGCGGCGGTGTACTGCTCGATCAGCTCCATGATGTTGACATCATAGAGGTTCATTTTATTTTTGCCCACGAGATACAGCAGCAAATCAAGCGGGCCCTCAAAATCTTCAATTTTAAATGTCAGAACTTCCGGCAAAAACTCAATACCCCCACAATAGTTCCACAAAGCCTGTCAGGCGCAGCATCAAATTCCACATGGCGTTGACCAGCATCGAGAGCGGCGTGTTCAAAAGGCCCAGGAATACCAGCGCCAGCACGGCCAGCATGATATACCGCTCGTACTTCATCGCCTTGAAGTAAAGCCGCTGCGGCAAAAACAACAGCGCAATGCGGCTGCCGTCAAACGGCGGCACCGGCAGCAGGTTGAACACACCCAGGCTCAGGTTCATGGCAACCATATAATAAAGGAACATCGACAGCGCGGGCACAGCCTGCCCCGCGCCGCTGTACCAGCAGAGCTTGTACAGGATCATCGATACCCACGCCAGTAAAAAGTTGCTGGCAGGCCCGGCTGCGGCGGACAGCGCCATGCCGACTTTCGGGTTCTTATAGTTGTAAGGGTTGATGGAAACAGGCTTGGCCCAGCCGACACCGCCCACCAGCATGCACAATGCGCCCAGCGGGTCAAAGTGGCGCATCGGGTTCAGTGAGAGCCGACCCGCCCGCACGGCGGTGTCGTCGCCCAGCAGGTGGCTGGCCAGCGCATGGGCGGACTCGTGGAATGGTATGGCAATCAGCACAACGATGGCGCGCAGCAGATACTGCAAAATCACTGCGGAAGACAACAAACCGTTCAAAAGCACACACCACCCCATTAAAACTTAGTCTATTATATCGTAGAAACGGCAGCAAAACAAGCCCCGCAGAGCGGCAAAACACAATATTTGGGGGCAAAATTGAGCAAAAACGCAAAATTATGAAAAAAATTCAAAAAAATCTTCGAAAACACTTGCATTTTCTGCCATCATACGCTATACTGTTAAAGCTATTGAAAAGGAGGTGCAAGCATTATGGCCAAATGTTCTTGCTGTGGCAAGGGTGTCACGTTCGGTATCAAGGTTTCTCACTCTCATCGTCGGAGCAACCGTACCTGGAACCCCAATGTCAAGCGCGTGAAGGCGATCGTGGACGGTTCCCCGAAGTATATCTACGCCTGCACCCGCTGCCTGCGCTCTGGTAAAGTTACCCGCGCGGTCTGATTGGAAGGAAAAAATGCCGGTCACATCCGTGTGACCGGCTTTTTCTCTTTTGGTTTGCTTTTTTAAGGAGGTTCGCCCATGCTCCCCCATGACCCCGTAATGCTATTGAGCTATGTCAACACCCAGTTGCGCGACAGGGACGCTTCTCTGGATGCGCTCTGCGACCGCGAGGATGCCGACAAGCAGGCGTTGTGTGCGGCTCTGGCCGAAATCGGCTATGAGTACAACGCCGAACAGAACCGATTTGTGTGATACCCCCCAAATAGAGAGAGGAAGTTGAAGAACCCGATGAATTTTATCTTTGTCAGCCCGCATTTCCCCAAGACCTACTGGAATTTCTGCGACCGCCTGCACCGCAATGGTGTCAATGTGCTGGGCATCGGCGACGCGCCGTTCGACGAGATTCCGTGGGAACTGAAAAACTGCCTGACGGAGTATTACCGCGTGGACAACCTCGGTAACTATGACGAGATGCTCCGTGCTGTCGCCTACTTCACCTTCCACTACGGCAAAATCGATTGGATCGAGTCCAACAACGAATATTGGCTGGAAATGGATGCCCAGCTGCGCACGGATTTCAACATCACGACCGGCGCACAGAACGACTTCATCGAGCGCATCAAGTACAAGAGCAAGATGAAGGAAAGCTACATTGCCGCCGGTGTGCCGGTGGCCCGCCACCATATGGTCAGCACCCTGCATGAGGCCCGCACCTTTATTAAGGAAGTCGGCTACCCGGTCATCGTCAAGCCGGACAACGGCTGCGGTGCCGAGGCCACCTACAAGCTGAATAACTTTACCGAACTGAAAAAGTTCTATGCAGAGCCGCATAATGTGCAGTATATTATGGAGGAATATATCAACGGCACCATCGTCAGCTTTGACGGCGTGGCCGACAGCCATTGCGTGCCGCTGTTCTACACCTCCAATGTGTTCCCCACCCCGATACTGGATATCGTCAGCGAGAATGGCGATTTGAGCTACTGGACGCAGAAAACTGTGCCAGCCGCGCTGAAGGATGCGGGCTTCCGCACCATCAAGGCGTTCGGCGCAAAGAGCCGGTTCTTCCACTGCGAGTTTTTCCAGCTCAACGAGGACAAGCCCGGCCTTGGCCAAAAGGGCGATTACGTTGCGCTGGAAGTCAATATGCGCCCGGCCGGCGGCTACACGCCCGATATGATCAATTATGCGAACTCGGTGGATTGTTACCAGATTTGGGCCGACATGGTCTGCTATGATGAGGTGCGCAACGCTGAGCTGGACGGCCCCAAGTATTTCTGTGTCTATGCAGGCCGCCGCGACTGCCACGAGTACAAGCACACCCACGCACAGATCATGGCCAAGTACGGCAGTCGCATGAAGATGGCAGAGCGCATCCCCCAGGCCCTGCGCCTGGACATGGGCGACCAGATGTACACCGCCGTCGTGCGCTCCACCGCCGAGCGCGACGCGTTCATCCGCTACGTGCAGGAGAAAGCGTAAAAAAGCCTTCTCACGAGGGAGAAGGTGACCCCAAAGGGCCGGATGAGGGAAGGCGTGCCCATGATTACGCATAAATGGGCTGCTGCAGCAAGTGCGCCCCACATCAGTCACCTTCGGTGACAAGCTTCCCCCAAGGGGAGACCTTTATACAGAGAGAGCCTGACCATCCCTGGTCAGGCTCTCTTTGTATACCTTACTTCAATTTCATGCTCTTATGGTATACGCCCAGCGCAATCACGGCGGTGATGACCTCCGTCACCCAGAAGGCGTTCCAGATGCCGTTTGCACCCAGCACGCGGCAGAACGCCCAGGCCAGCGGCATGATGACTACCACATAGCGGCACAGCGAAATAACAAGCGACTGTACGCCCATGCCTAGGCCCTCCAGCGCACCGGAGACAACGACCGAGATCGTCGAGACGATGAAGCCCGCACAGATAATGCGCAATGCGACTGTGCCGATGGCGATGGTCTCCGCGCTGGAACTGAACAGCCCAATCAGTTGCCCGGACAGCGCCAGGCACAGTATCGTGCCCGCCGCCATAATGGCCGCGCACATCCCCATGGCCGTGCGGTAGAGCTTCTTGACACGGTCATACTCCCCTGCGCCGTAGTTGTAGCCAATGATGGGACGCAGGCCCTGCACAATGCCGTTGGCGGGCAGATACAGGAAAGTCTGCAATTTGTAGTAGATGCCCAGCACCACAACATAGCTCTGGGAGAACGCCGCCAGCAGTCCATTCAGGAAGGAGATAAGCACCGAAGGCAGCGCCAAATTCAGGATAGCTGGCACGCCGATGGCGTACAACTGCAGGTCCAGCTTGGCGTCGGCCCGCAGGCAGGCGCGGCGCAGCTTGACCGGGATGGGCCGCACGTTATAAACGATGAGGTAGAACACGACCGGTACCAGCTGGCCGATGCCGGTAGCCAGCGCCGCGCCTGCAATGCCCATTTCCGGGAAGGGGCCGATGCCGAAAATCAGCAGCGGGTCAAGGATGATGTTGCAGACGGAGCCGCCCATCAGGCCGATCATTGTGACGTTCATCCGGCCAACGGCCTGGAAAATCTTCTCAAACGACATGGCCGCCATGATGACAACGGCAAACATAAAGGCGATGCTGGAATAGGTCAGACCCATGGCGATGACCGATTCATCGCTGGTGAAGGACCGCAGAAAGCGCGGCATGATGGCCGTGCAGACGATGGAGATAATGACGCCGTGAATCAGCGAAAGCACCATGCCGTGGGTGGCGGCAGTGTCAGCCTTTTCCTTATTGCCTGCACCCATGTGCAGCGAGATCAGCGCACTGATGCCGACGCTGAAACCAACCGCGATTGCATTGATGAGGTTCTGCACCGGGTACACCAGCGAGAGCGCGGTCATGGCTTCTTCACTGATGCGGGCAACGAAGAGGCTGTCCACAATGTTGTACAGCGCGTTGACCAGCATGGAAATGACCATGGGCAGCGCCATCGAAGTCAGCAGCGGGAAAATCGGTTTTTCTTTCATAAAGGTATCGTTCATGGGTTTCTCCTTTTCGGCACGCAAAAACGCCACACAACAGCCCGGCGGGCCATTGTGTGGCGAAAAGTAGTATCAAAACTGTAAAAATCCACACCTTATTTTAGGTGCCTTTATTATACAAACTACCGCCGAATTTGTCAAGATGCTTGCGCCGGGTGCGCAAAAACGGTACAATAAAGACAAAATAGTTTTGTAAGGAGAATCTCTGATGAAAAAAGTGTTGGTTTCCGGTGCAGGCGGCTTTGTGGGGGCACGCATTATGGCGCAGCTGGCAGGCCGGTATGAACTGCGCGCTTTCCCGAAAGGGATGCTGGCCGCCGCCGATGAAACGGCGGTGGCCGAGCTTGTGTGGCACGAACAGCCCGACGTAATTTTGCACACAGCGGCAATCTCGGACACTGGATACAGCGAAAAACACCCGGAGGAATCCTATCGCGCCAATGTGGAGCTGCCGCTCTGGGTGGCCAGGGCCGCGCAGACAGTGGGTGCAAAGCTTGTGTGTTTCAGCTCGGACCAGGTATACACAGGGCTGACGGACATTGGGCCGTTTGCCGAGGATACGCAGCTCTCCCCTGCCAACGTCTATGGCCGCCACAAGCTGGAAGCCGAACAGCGCGTGCTGGATGCCCGGCCCGATGCTGTGCTGCTGCGTGCAACCTGGATGTACGATCTGCCCGGGTATGGCCTGCCGATCCGCGGAAATTTTCTGCTGAACCTGTACAGTGCGGCTCTGCACGGCGGCACACTGCGGTTCTCCTGCCGTGACTACCGCGGCATTACCTACGTGCGCGAGGCCGTGGAGCAGCTGACCCAGGCAATGGAACTGCCCGGCGGCGTGTACAACTTTGGCAGTGAGAACGACTGCAACATGTACACGACCGCGTTGCGGGTCTGTGAGACGCTGGGCATCCACCCGGAGATTGAAAAACAGGAGTGGCCGCGCAGCCTGCTGATGGACGGCAGCAAGTTCCGCAACGCCGCAGGTGTGGGATTTGCAGACACACAGGCCGGTATAAAGCACTGCTTGCGGGAGTATGGGCTGGAATAAGCGCGGCGGAAATCAGCGGCGCACCATGCGGTAAAAATCGCCGTCCCCGGCGGTCGTTGCCTGGCGAACGATGCCGCCGTCAATGGCGAAGCCTGCACGCTGGTAGCAGCGGATGGCAAGTTCGTTCTTTCAAAATATCGCTTTCTCAAAGACGTAATAAAAAACCGCCAAACCCTTTCGGATTTGGCGGTTATACTGAGTAGACAGCCCAACGTTTGGTCCGAGTGGCGAGAGTCGAACTCACGGCCTCTTGAACCCCATTCAAGCGCGCTACCAAACTGCGCTACACCCGGTCGAACCGGGCTGTCTCAAATCAGCTTATATATTATAAGCGGTTTTCAGATGTTTTGTCAAGAGGGGATTTGTTCGTAAAATCGCATGATGTTATAGCAAGCAACATCATTGATAATAGTACAAAAGATAGTTTTTTCATATTATTCGTTTTGTTGTTATTTCTCTATTCTTCGTTTCTAAACTTCTTCTTTTTAAACTCCTCGGGCGCAGCTTCGCGCAGAGCGTAGCGCTCCTTGTTGCTTAGCTTCGGTTTCTTCTCCTTAGCCTGTTCTTTTAGTGCCTTGCGTGCCGATATGTCTACGCCAGCGCAGCCTGCCACTACAACGACAATCTCGCCACGTGGCTCGGTCTGCTTGAAGTGGGCGATTATCTCTGCGAGCGTTCCGCGCACACTCTCCTCGTGCAGTTTTGAAATCTCGCGACACACACTCGCCTGACGATCGTCGCCAAAGAACTCAGCAAACTGCTCGAGCGTCTTCACCAAGCGATAGGGCGACTCGTAGAATATCATCGTGCGTGTCTCTTCGCGCAGCGACTCGAGCATCGTCTGCCGTCCTTTCTTCTGTGGCAGAAATCCTTCGAAACAGAATCTGTCGCAGGGCAGACCTGACGCCACGATGGCGGGGATGCAGGCTGTGGCGCCGGGCAGACACACTACCTCGACACCGGCATTGGCTGCCTCGCGCGCCAGATAGAATCCGGGGTCGCTGATGCCGGGAGTGCCGGCGTCGCTCACCAATGCCACGGTCTGGCCTGCCTTGAGCCGCTCGACGATGCCGGCGGTGGTGCCGTGCTCGTTGAACTTGTGATGGGCCAGCAGATGATTCTTGATGTCGAAGTGGCGGAGCAGATTGCCCGATGTGCGCGTGTCTTCGGCAAGCACTACATCGGCCTCTTTCAATATGCGTATGGCGCGGAGCGTCATATCCTCCATATTGCCCACAGGTGTCGGTATAATATATAATGTACCCATATATGGTTGCAAACTTACACAAAAATATCGGTATCGATAACCATTAGGTCAAAAAAAATAATTAGGAAAAAGGAAAAAACGTTAAAACGTGGTGATTGAGACAAAAAAGCGGCGTTTCTCTTGCTCCACTAAAAAGCTCTTCGTAATTTTGTAGCATTATGATGGAGAATATATACAGAGAAACCCATCGTCCCGGAAGAATCGAGGTGATTTGCGGTTCGATGTTCTCGGGCAAGACCGAAGAACTGATAAGGAGAATGAAGCGCGCGAAGTTTGCCAAGCAGAAGGTGGAAATCTTCAAGCCGGCGATAGACACCCGCTACTCAGACGAAGACGTGGTAAGCCATGACCATAACGCCATCCCCAGCACACCCATCGACGCCTCGGCATCGATACTGCTGCTGTCGTCAGACATCGACGTGGTGGGCATCGACGAGGCCCAGTTCCTCGACGAGAGCCTGGTCGACGTGTGCAACCAGCTGGCCAACCGCGGCGTGCGCGTCATCATCGCCGGACTGGACATGGACTTCCAGGGAGTGCCCTTCGGCCCAATCCCTGCGCTGTGTGCCGTGGCCGACGAGGTGACCAAGGTGCATGCCATCTGTGTGAAGTGTGGCGCGCTGGCCTACGTGAGTCACCGACTGGTCAAGAACGACCGCCGGGTAATGCTGGGTGAGGCCCAGGAGTACGAGCCTCTCTGCCGCGACTGCTATCAGCAAGCCGTCAAGGAGGAAGGACAAGACAACCAAGAAGAATGACAAGAATATGAGCAAGGAGATAACCTTTGACCTGTTTATACGCCGCGCCGGACTGGTGGCACTTACCCTGGGTGTGTTCTGTCTGGTCAACTATCTCAGCGGAGTGCTGCTGCCCTTCTGTGTGGCATGGCTCTTCGCCTATCTGCTCTACCCCATCGTCAAGTTTGTGCAGCACAAGATGGGCGTAAGGGTACGTGCGCTCGCCATCATCATCACCATGGTCATGGTGCTGGCGGTCATCGGTGGAGTGGTCTACCTCATCATCCCGCCTATGATTGAGCAGTTTCAGAAGCTCGGCGACATCCTCGCCCGCTGGGTGAGACAGACCACCCACACCAATGACCTCACGGCATATATCTCGTCATGGGTCGAGGAAAACCATACCGAGGTGGAGCGCTTCTTCCGCAGCGACGACTTCAACAATGCCGTCAAGAGCGCCATGCCCAAGCTGTTCAGCTTTGTGGGTCAGACCGCCAACGTCATCATCAGCATCATCGCCTCGATGATTACGCTGCTCTATATGTTCTTCATCCTGCTCGACTACGAATACCTCACCACCAACTGGATACGCATATTCCCGAAGAAGAACCGCCCCTTCTGGAGCGTGCTGGCCAAAGACGTGGAGCGCGAACTCAACAACTATATCCGCGGGCAGGGTCTCGTGGCACTGTGTATGGGCGTGATGTTCTGCATAGGCTTCTCTATCATGGACTTCCCCATGGCTATAGGCTTGGGCATCCTCATCGGCATCATGGACCTGGTGCCCTATCTCCACACCTTCGCCCTCATCCCCACCGCATTCCTTGCCATGCTCAAAGCCGCCGACACGGGGCAGAGCTTCTGGCTCATCTTCGGACTGGCTGTGGGGCTCTTTGCTGTGGTACAGCTGATTACCGACATGATAGTGACGCCCAAGATTATGGGCAAGGCCATGGGCCTCAACCCAGCCATACTGCTGCTGTCGCTGTCGGTATGGGGTGCGCTGCTGGGCTTCATCGGACTCATCATTGCTCTCCCCCTGACAACGCTCATCATTGCCTACTGGCAGAGATACGTGACGAAGGAACACGAAGAGAGTTAGGAATTAGGAGTTAGGAATTAGGAATTAGGAGTGAGGAATTGTCCCAAATGACGGAAAACAAAGGGGATAAGTCGAACGGAAGGCAAATAAATACTGAATAATTTTCGCATTCGGAATTTAATGTCTTACTTTGTATGAATAAAAAAACAAACTGAATATAAAAACAAAGATGCAAAAGAAACTAAATATAGCACTGCTGGCAATGTGCTGTGCCCCGGTATGTGCACAGACGCATACCGACTCGATAGGCCAACACAGTCGGTTGGAGGTGGAGGCTGCCTGTACATTTGCCGAGTCGCAGCTCGGACAGAACGCCGACATGCCGCAGGGCGTGACAATGGTAAACTCTAACAAGAACGTATTTGCATCGGAGGTGAGCTATCGTTTCGCCCCGACACACCTGAGATATCGTGCCTACAACCCGATGTACAATGAGGTGTATATCAATGGTGTGCTGATGAACAATGCTGAGACGGGACAGTTCCGCTATCCTACGATCGGTGGCATTGGAGTGCAAGGACTGAACTTCGACTCGTCGCTGCCGTTTGAAGACTTCGGTTATGGCATGACTGCAATGGGAGGCTCGAACAACTACAACTTTCGCGCTGCCGACATGAAGCGTGGACAGCACATAGAGTGGACCGGAGCAAACCGCAACTATACTATGGGCGGTGCCTACTCGTATGCCTCTGGACTGAATGAGAATGGATGGGCATTTGCCGGAACCCTGTCATATCGCTGGGCTAAGCAGGGATATGTAGACGGAACACCGCTCAGATCGCTGTCGTACTATCTCAGTGTGCAGAAAGTGCTGAACGACAATCACTCATTGGCTTTCGCCACATGGGGCAGCCCGTCGAAGCGTGCACAGTATGGTGCGTCTACCGACGAGGCTTTCCAATTGGCCGACGACCGTCAGTACAATCCTTATTGGGGCTACTACAACGACAAGAAGCGCAACTCGCGTGTTGTGCGTGAGTTTGCCCCTACTGCATTGCTGACATGGGACTGGAACATCAATGAAAAGACACGACTGAGCACGTCGCTTCAGGGACAATATGCTTGGTATCGCTGCACCCGATTGAACTATAACGGTGAGAATCCTTATGCCGACTCATGGCTGAAGATGCCAAGCTCGATATATAATGTGTGGAACCCGTCTGACCCTGCCAATACTGCCGATGCCAAGGCACGATGGGAGAAGGCATGCACGGAGTGGGCTGCCGACAAGTCAAACCGACAGCTTGACTGGGAGCGCATGTACTGGTTTAACGAGCAGGTGGCAACACAGGGCACCGATGCCATGTACTGGCTTGAGGCACGCCACAACGACAACCTCAATGTGTCGATAGCCTCTACTCTCGACAAGCGCCTTACGAACAAGAGCAGCTTGCGCGCCGGATTCAACTTAGCCACAAACAAGGGCATGCACTATCAGACCATAAACAGTCTGCTTGGTGCCACTCAGATGCACAACGTAAATACGTATGCCATAGCTCATTATCCGGCTGCTTCGGACAAGGTGCAATACGACCTCAACAACCGTGATGCCGTATTGGGCAAGGGCGACCGTATGGGCTACGATTACAACATACTGATGAACAAGGCTAAGGTGTGGGGCGCATATATTGAAGATTTCGGACCCTTGCACTACAGTCTCTCGGCACGCATGGGCTATCAGTCGATGCAGCGCGACGGCAAGATGCGCAACGGTATGGCTGCCG
>ENA-ORNT01002480-ORNT01002480.1-human-gut-metagenome-genome-assembly--contig:-NODE-2480-length-11351-cov-3.630843_pt1 | contig 11351 bp, 9 predicted proteins | sample MGYA00242120_ERZ509032 | MGnify/ENA primary metagenome ERZ509032 (study PRJEB26280, sample SAMEA2338729) | human gut metagenome | biome: human gut; feature: human-associated habitat; material: faeces...
GTAGGGTGCTTGATGTAGCGGTAGATATCCGCAAGGGATCGCCCACTTATGGCAGGCATGTCGCCGTAGAGTTGACAGAAGACAATCATCGTCAGTTCTTCATCCCGAAGGGATTTGCCCACGGCTTCGCCGTCCTCTCCGAGACCGCCGTATTCCAATACAAGTGTGATGAATTCTATCACCCCGAAGCTGATGGAGGCATCAGCATCCTTGACGACAGCCTGGGCATTGATTGGAAGATTCCAACCAACCATGCCAACCTCTCTGAGAAAGATACTAAACACGAAATGCTGAAGGACTTCGATTCTCCATTCGACATCAATGTAGATTTGTATAAGTAACAGGATTGCAAACAGCCTCGCTCCCATATCCCACAAATAATTGCTATACTTTTGGCAGATCGTCAACCTTAGAGCGTAGCGGTCCCAAGCAACTTGTAAGATATGTTTTAAGATGATAAAACGTGTTCACTTTATGGCTTAAGGGTGCTAAAGTGACCGCTTACTATTGTCGAGCGAATAAAATGTATGCCAATAGTTAATAAACAAGTAATTTTTTTTACATCTCAATATATGGGCACTCACAAAAGAGCCTATACAAAGGCTATGCCCTAAATTGAGTGCAGACACAACTTTCGCTCTATTGGCAAACAATATAAATTCATCATATCTCCTACAATCGCCATGACCAAGGACTTGTGGCGCAGGATTATGGATGAGGTGAGCGTGAGCGAGGTGATATAATCATAGATTCCTTTGAACAAAATTATTCACAAAAACAATACTATTAAACAGAGAAGAAATGTTTCTAAGCAAGATAACAGTAAAGAATTTCCGCCTACTTAAAGATTTCTCTATTGATCTAGAGCATGAGCTGTCCCTTATCATTGGAAAGAATAATTCAGGTAAGACATCGCTCTTGTATCTACTGGATAAGATATTTCATTGGAGAGATAAAGGCGGCTGCATTCATATAGACGATTTCAATCTTGGCTACAAGAAATCGTTAGTAGATATGTTGATCAAAGATGAAGTTATTGATGAAAAAGAGTACCAAGAAGATGGTGTTAGGCTTCGACTATATATCAAATATAATAATGACGATGACTTGTCGAATGTTGGGCTTATCATGATGGATTTAGACGAGAATAACTATTACGTTGTTCTCGGTTATGACTATGTTCTTCCTTATGACTCATATTGCAGACTTCGTGAAAAAGCTAAAGCTAATGTGGACAAACATAAGACAAAAATACAAGAAGAAGTTGAAAATCTCCTATATAAGAGTATTGCCAACTATTTTGTGCTGCGCAGAAAATCTATTGCTTACGATACCGCATCCTGTCAAATAAATGAGAGTGACTATATAGACTTGAAAAATCGTCCTCAATTTCATGAAGACGCATTGATTTCTATCGGCTATATTGACGCAAAACGTCAAGTTGCTAACAAGGAGAATGATAAGACATTATCTTTGCAGACAGCAGAACTTTTTGATCAGTTGAAGACTGAAGATAACGAGGAAGTTCTTGACAATTTCATACAAACGATTTCTGATTCTGACAAGAAATTAGGAGTTGTTTATAGTGAAATGTTTAGTTCTGTTCTCGGTAAAGTGGAAGAACTGGGAGGTGTGAAGCCAAAAGAAACAAGACTCATGGTTACATCTTCTTTAAAAGAGCAGAATCTTTTGAAAGGCAACACAAAAGTTGTTTATGAGCATACAGGTGAGCAATTACCAGAAGACCATAACGGATTGTGTTACATGAATTTGATTTCAATGATATTTCAGATTGAGATTATTCGTCAAACCTTTATGAAAGGACGCAATGGCAAGATGGCTGACATCAACTTGCTCATCATAGAAGAGCCAGAAGCCCATACGCATCCGCAGATGCAATACATATTCATCAAGAATATCAAGAAATTGCTGAATGCACCATTGACAACAAAAGACGAATCTAGACAAATTCAGTCTATTATCAGCACCCACTCTTCTCATATTGTATCAGAAAGTGAGTTTAGTGAAATAAAATACATGAGAAGAGCAGGGAATGAGGTGACAGCAAAGAACTTGAAAGACTTGCAGAAAGAGTATGATAACGATGAACAGCAATGGTATACATTTCTGAAACATTATCTGACACTCAGCAGAAGCGAATTGTTTTTTGCTGACAAAGCAATATTCATAGAAGGAGACACAGAGCGCATACTTCTACCAATTTTAATGAAGAAGTTAGACCAGGAAGAGCTATGTGATGAAGATAAAAATGAGCTACCACTCTGCAAACAGAATATTTCTATCATAGAGGTAGGTGCTTATTCGCACATCTTTGGAAAATTCATCAACTTCATAGGATTAGAAAAGGCTGTTGTATTTACAGACTTGGATGTTGGATATAAAATAAATGGCAAAGGTCACATTCTTAAAACAAATTATGTTGACTCTGATACAATGCTGACATCCAACAATGCCCTGAAAGAATATTTCAAGAATTTGAAAGATGGGATAGATTTGAAAGTAAACAAATTGCTCTCGTTGACAAATAATCAAAAAGTATTCACTTGGAATGCTGCAGAATCCCAATGGAAGCAAGATGAGAATGGCAATATGAAAGTTTGTTTTCAAGTCAAAGAAAACGGCTACCAGGCAAGAACATTTGAAGATAATTTCTTTGCTATCAATAAGGAATTCTTGCAGAACAACAAATTGAAAATACGAGGTTTGGACGAAGGAAAATTAAATGATTTCTTAGATCCAACCAAAGAAACGAATGTGTATGATTTGGCAGAAAATGGCATTGAAAGTAAAGCAACTTTTGCTATCGATATTATCTACAACAGTGAGGAAAACGGTAACAAGGAATTCTGTGGCTGGAATATACCACAATACATAAAGGACGGTCTCTTATGGATCAGGAAGTAGAAAAAATCATCGAACACATAGAAAAAGGAGAGCATTTTCTCCTTAGCGGTGGTGCTGGTAGCGGAAAGACTTATTCTTTGGTACAAGTCATACGTGAGGTTATTACAAGACATCCGTCAAGTAAAATTGCCTGTATGACCTATACCAATGCTTCTGTCCATGAGATAGAGCGACGAGTTGACCATTCCAATCTTAATGTTTCGACTATTCATGATTTTCTGTGGGATAACATAAAAAACTTTCAACGTGAGCTTAAAGCTACGTTAATAGAAATGCTGAACACAGAAGATTCTGGAATTTCATTAAATGGATATGAAGGAGAAGTTCCATCAAATTTCTTCGACAAAGATAGAGAACCTAACTTTGCTATACAATACAAAGAATACCTAAAGCTACAAGATGGTATTGTCTCACACAATGAAGTATTGAAACTTTCGGAAAGGATGTTTTTCAAATATCCCAAGATTTTGTCTTTCGTTAAGTCGAGATACCCATTTGTCTTTATAGACGAGTATCAAGACACCAATCCGCTTATTGTCAAAATACTGTTGGAATACTTTCCAAAAGTTAGCAAAAAGTGTGTCGTGGGTTTCTTTGGGGATTCCATGCAAGCCATTTATGATGATGGTGTAGGTAATATTGACAGCTATCTTATAACAGACGAGAAGCCTGAAGGTTGTGTGTACGAAGTTCAAAAGAAGCAAAATCGAAGATGTCCACAGTCTGTTATTACTTTAGCAAACTCTCTTCGCTTGGACAATTTGCGCCAAGAGCCTTCCACTGACTTGAAAGCACCTAATATGACAGTAGATGGACATGTAAAAGAAGGAACTGTATCATTTTATTATTCTGATGAAGATAAAACCGACGTATTGAAAGAAAAACTCACCAACGAGTTTGAATGGGATTTTTCAGATACAGGAAACACAAAGGAACTAAGGTTAACTCATAACCTGATTGCCAATGAAGCCGGATTTGAAACATTGATGCAGATACATGATTCGGATAAAATTATAGAATATGGCAAGAGAATAAGAGATTATGCCATGGCAATGGGAGCCATTGATGACATTAAACCTCTAATATTAGAAGAAACTATTAAAACTTTATCTTCAAAATACCCCGATGACAAAAAGAAATGGTCTCCAACTAAAGCACAACAAACATTCATAGATACACATTCAGCTCTTTACGCAGAAGCATTGACTATGCCCTTTGAAAGCATTGCGTGTTATGTGGACAAAGACCAATTATTGGATGACAAGTCAGTGGAAGATGCCAGTAAGGGAACAGGCTCCAAATTATCTCCGCTCAACCTACATTTGCACAAGATAGAACATTGTATTCAATTATACCTAAACAAGGATTATAATGAATTCATGCGTTCAACGAGTATAAAACAGATAGTAAGGGCAAGGCAGAAGAAGGAACTTCGGGAAGGAATAGACAGAATTGTCTGTTCATATAATGACATGACCATTTCTGAAGTAATTGATTTGGCTGACAGTTTGGGAATTTGTGTAAAAGACGATAAGATTAATTCTTATATAGAGAACAATCGCTATCTATGGAAACGAATAAAAGAGGTCAGCTATAAAGAAGCAAGAAACGTTTACAACTATCGTATGGGCAATAAACCTTTCTCTACTCAACACAAGACAAAAGGATTGGAATATAACAATGTGTTGGTTATATTGAAATCCAATTGGTCTAACTATGATTTTGCCTCTTTGTTTTATGATAATAAGAAGAAAGAGTCCATTGTAGAGCGAACCAAGAAACTATTCTATGTTTGCTGTACACGAGCAAAAGAAAATTTAGTAGTTTATTATCCAGCAGCATCTAATGACATTATCAATGGGGCAAAGATGTTATTTGGAGAAGTTAATGTCTATTCAATATGAAACTTCATTAGTTTCCCGTTAAAATCGGGACCAGTTAGGTATTAATCAAATAACTCCGGAAAGAAGGGACAATCGAATACTTTAACATTATTGAAATCTGTGCTTTCGCTTCCACATAACGGTTTTCAATCATGCTTGTCAACCTGAAGGCGAAACTTGTTCTTGTCGAGAAATTCTATCAATTGGGTAAAAACGCATTTGTATTTGTTCATCGTGCAGTATTATAGATAACTGCAAAAGTACAAATTCAAATCGTCGCACCCTTGAAATCTCTTGCAAAAGACAGCATTTCAATTAATTCAAAGAGTGATTAGTCCACTTTAACGGGACAGTCGTGAGGTTACATAATTGTCAACTCCGGCTCTGTGCATCTTGTGCATAGACTGTAGAAGAGGACGTGCAATGTCAAGGTCTGTTTTAGTTGATGTTTTAAAGGTTTTTGTACCCCCAACTAAAATATATTTAGCAACCTTCTCAGACAGATAATATTTATCTTCAACCTCTTTAGTGTCAAATATGAAATCTAAAGAAGATTCTTTTTCAGAGCCATCAATGAGTTTCTCACGATGCTTTTGGCTTAATGTAAGATACTTTTTCCCTTGTTTTGAAGAATAGAAGGGGCTATCAGTATAATCTTCTATGAAATCAGACATTCGATAAGCCAACTCTATTGGAGCTGGATATAGAAATTTTGTCTTCTTCCTAAAACCAATGCAATAAAGTCTTTCTCTTGTTTGTGGCACTCCATAATCCCTTGCGTTAAGAAGTTGGTAATGTATATCATAGCCACAATAATCTTCAAATGTCTTTCTGACAACTTCCCATGTGTGTCCATTATCATGCTTAAACAGCCCTTGAACATTCTCGAAAATAAAGACCTTCGGCATACACACCTTTACAACACGTGCAAATTCTCTAAAAAGCGTTCCTCTCGTATTTTCAAATCCTCGCTGGTTACCAACTATTGAGAATGCCTGAAACGGTGCACCACCAACGAATAAATCAACCTTTCCTTTGTATGGTTTTGCGTTAAAAAGATGGATGTCTGTATTCCAGTTTTCTTCCTTTATGTCATAGTTGGCAAAATATGTTGCCTTGCAATTTTTATCTATGTCACCAGCAAAAAATATCTCGGTCTTTAAGCCAAGTCTTTTCATGGCATATTCTATTGCGCCTATCCCACTAAATGAAGTAGCAAGGCGAATAGTCCTTTCGGGATGGGAGAACTGCTTAACGATCCAAGATGTTTCTTCCCAATTTATATTATCTTTCGTATTTTGTAATATTCATGTCATTATCAAATATCACTAAACTCCTAAGGCTTCTTGAAGTTCTTGTGACCCAATTTCGTATATATCTACACCAACGGCATCACATACATTAAATGACTCCTCCATCAGTTGATTATACACGGTCACTTTCTCTATAGTGAAGGTGGGTGTTTTATCATCGTAGTTGATGTAGTCTGCGAAGTCATCATCAGGGTAGAAGTTCACCTTTCGCTCATCCACAAGATGGTGAAAGAACGCCTTAACGTCCTCCACAGATTTGATATGTGAATCCTTGTCGTAGGTCATTGTTCTACTTTTCTTCATTCAATAATCGTTATTCTCTCGTTTTCGAGTTACCCACTAAGTATAATGTTGTCCCTCTTTAAAGTTTTTATTTTGTTATGACATTTATTGCAGATCCGAAAACACTAACGTGCCTTCTCCGTCAAAAACTAACGCCTCTTTATTATGAACCAGCTCAATAGCAGCCATCGGATCAGTTGCATCTAAGGCTACTATTTGCTCATCATAAGTTGTGAGCATCTTTGCTTTCGCTACATCAGCACACTCTCCAGACAAGAAACTCTTTAGTCCTGCCAGAGCACTATTGACAAAAGGTTCACGCTCCCCTCGCACATTAAAAGTATCGTTATATCCAACGAAGAATCGTAGTCCAAGGAGCTTCAAATGAGGATAAAGATTATGGGCACATAAACAAGCTACGCTATAAAGGCCCTTGTCTTTAAAAATGTAGTTGGTCGTACGTATAGAGACAATGGCTTCGTCATTCTCGTTATATATCCCATCAACATCGCCGTGAGCAGCTATGAAACAAAGATGATGGTCTGGCATAACACCAACAACACTCTGTTCATTCAAATCTAGAGGACAAACGGAAGAGTAGTCAATGCCATTATCAGCACAGATTTGTTTTGCCTCATCGGCACACGATTCAAGGAAGTCGTGGAGCACAGTCCTAGAATCATTGTTATATGCTATCATTACCTTTCCCATACTTACTTCTTCGAACGGTTTAGTTGATAGATATAATACTCATTAAGTTTTTGCTCGAACGACTTCCCGACAGGTGTCTGATTTCTTAACTCCACAAGAATATCTTCCCATGTGTATGTCTTGCCTGTAGATGCTTCACTAAAGGCTTCCTTATTATTGTCTTCAGGATGTCGGATTAACCATTGTTCAAGAACACAATCAAACTTCGTACTCCAATGATTTCGTATTTTTTCTATGATTGTAACAACAGATTCAAAATCATCATTGCTCCTATCTAAATAGAAGAAGTTTTCTTCATTCATCATTTCAATGATTGAATCAAGAGGGATGTCTGAGCGCAATTGATTGGCAGACATCATTACGATATAAAGCAGAGATGTTTTTTTACGGATCTCTTTCAACAAGTCTATACCTTTTTTATGGTGACCACTGAAATTCCAGTCAATGAACACGATCATTTTATGGTTCAAGTTTTCCAAAACATACTCCAATCCTTTATCTGGGTTTTGGAACACATGGTTATAATCAGCATCCTTATAATGCATCCTAATGTTCTGAACGAACGGTTCTTTCTCCGTCAGATTATCGTCAATGATAACTATCTTGAAATCCATAATCGTTTATTTTTTGAAAGGTATTGTTATTTTTATTGTTGTTCCTATCTCCCCAAATTCGCTGTCAACGACAGCAACCGACCCGCCAAGAGACTGTACACGTGTCTTAACAATATATAGTCCTACTCCTGCACCGCCTTGTTTTTCTGTTGTCGTATAATACAAGGCAAACACTTGCTCTCTGTCTTCGCGAGGGATTCCTACGCCAGTGTCAGATATGAGTATTTCCAGTATTTCATTTCGTACCTCGTATGAGCATCGAATCACCTTTTGGTTAGAGGCTGTCATTGCTTTCACTGAATTATCTATGAGATTCTGCAATATATCCCTGAAGAATTGTCGGTTTGCATTCAGAACCAGTTTGTCTGGAAAGTCCGTATGAAGCAAGATTCCCTCGCGTATAAAAACATCATCATAATCGCTTAAAATCTCTTCGAATGTAGCCTTTAAATCAACCTCTTCTGGATTCAGATTCGATTGCGAATAACTAAGCATATAATTTATTACGCGATTAAGCACCTTGAAACGTTCATACATTTCCTTGGAATAGAGTGTGAACCATTCTTCCTCATCTGGATTTGGATAATATCGATAAAAGAACTCTACACGATCGCGAATCTGATTGAGAGTTGTCCGAACAGCATGTGTGATATTGATGGCAAACTGTTGTAAGGACATAATGCTCATATAGATATTCTCCTTGCGAGTAAAATCTTCCAAGGCTTTTTTCTGTTCGCTGATAGCAGTTTTAACACTGCGACCTGTCTTGCGGACTTGTTTGATCAAGGGTTCTACCGCTGGCTTCAATTCTGGTTTTTGAGCCACTATGTCATTAATGGCATCCACCAAAGAGTTGATATCGTCCGATGCTGCTTGAAGACCCTCTTGAGCATTATCGCGTCTTGCTGAGCGCATCTTCACTTTATAATCTTGAAGAGCATTAAGTTGGGTGATGATGAATTTCTTCATCTCTCGATACTCTTCATTGTCTACAAAATCTTGTCGATTTGTAGCATCAATTATCTGAGGGTTACCATTCTTGGTGATTTCGATTACGCCAAGAAATTCACGAGTACTTATCCTGCTGAATATATCTTGCCATAACCTTTTGTCAACACCAAGGATGTCTCTTTTTTGGTCAGGGTTCTCATTTGTTTCTGCAAATGGTGTGGCAATAATACCATCACGATACACCTTGAACCCATCTATGGGATCATTGGGAAATGCTTTTCGGTAATCTCTACGGGCTGATTCGTCAAAGAAATATATACGCATCTTTATTCCACCAAATGATTTGAATGGAATGAGGTGGTAACCAAAGGTGTTTTTCTCTTTGTCGTAATAAATACTTTGTTGAAGTTTTCTTGCCACGTCATAATCAACATTCAGAGATAAAGTTGCATTGTTGAAATCTTCCAAAGTCTTGACAGACTCTTTGTCTATCTGAAATTCAGGTGCAACCACTCGAACCTTAAACGGATAGCTTAGGTTGGCAAATGGCGATACAATCTTTGATATTTCGCGCATCAGATGCTCAATTTCCTTTTTCGTCCAAGGTTCACGGATAGAGGTAATTACAAGTTTTGTACCTGATACCTTCAAATCGCTAGCGTCCCTATATGAGTATGCATTCTCAATATCAGTAAACAAGCGCAAATCGTATCCGTCTTCTGAGTCTTGATAATATGAAGACCAGTCAATATCAACCTTAAGCCACTTTTCTGCTCCAGACTTCTTAGTTATAATAGAAACATTGTCGCCAAGCTTATCCACGGCAAAACGTCCAATACCTTTTTCTCCGACACATTTCCTATGATATGGCTCTGGTGAATAAGGATTAACACGTTTACTTGATGTTCCTATAACCATCCACTTGTCTCTAATGTCTTCAAATGACATTCCGTACCCATCGTCTTCTATTCGGATGACAGACTGATTCTTCCCTGCTCCAACATTCTCAAAAATGACATTTACATGCTGTGCATTTGCATCATAGCAATTCTTCACCAGCTCAAATAGAGCGGTAACGCGATCTGTTATTAAATCGCGACCGATTAGCCGGAATGTGCTAACGTCAAATCTCCATTTTAAAATACGGTTATCATCCATCTTATTTATGGGTTCTTATATGTTGCTTAATACTTTCGGCAATCACCTCACCAAGTCTTGGAGGAACTGCATTTCCAATGTATCGTGACGCTTTGGTCAAAGAGACCTCTTGCTCATTTGGGAAAAACTTGTATGTAATAGGGAAAGTTTGAATCAATGCTGCTTCACGAGCAGAAATAGCTCTGTTTTGTACTGGATGACCGAAACGACCATTTCCAATACCAGTACATTCGGTTGTAATTGTAGGCGCAGGTTCATCCCATACCATACGGCCATAGACACTGCCAAAGCTCTTGCCTCCATCCTTCTTGTGGCACTCCAACTGCAATTCTTCCGGCCAGTCTTTCCAACTCCCACCATATGGGGTTGCCATCATTCTTTGCATGTTCAACGACGAAAGAGTTCGCGCTCTATGCAGAGCATCTTTCGGGCAGCAATCGCCAGCCTCCAAAGGAGGAAGTTGCCCTATCGTGTCTCTAACAGTAACGTAATTCTCTTTGTGGTGGGTTGGTGGAATCAGGTCAATCATTCCAAGTTGAGAAGCCAACAATACAAGACGTTTGCGAGTTTGTGGTATACCATAATCAGGACAATAGACAACTTGGAAGAACACTTTGTATTTCTCTGCTTCCAATGTCTGGATGAAATCCCCTAATACCGACTGCAATTTGAAGGATGCAATTGCAGGAACATTCTCCATTGTCACAATATCTGGGCGCACTTCTTTTACCAAACGTCCAAATTCATAAAGGAGGTTGTACTTATTCTCGTCTTTGTTCTTGTTCTTGAATGCGTATGACGAAAATGGCTGACAGGGAGCGCAGCCAGCTAAAACTTTTATCGCCTTCTTTGAATACAATGGCAAGATATCGTCTTTTGTCACTTGCCGGATGTCTTTATAGACAAACTTAGCTTCATTATTCGTTTCGTAGGCATACTTACAAGTCCCATCCAAGTCAAACCCTTCAAGTATCTTTAAGCCCTTTGACTTCATGCCATAGCTTAGGCCTCCTATTCCGCAGAATAGGTCGACAACCTCAATGGAAGGAAGTCTGCCACGTCGTTTATGCATTTTGCTATTAGACATAACTATTCTGTGATTAACTCTCTTTTTTCACATCCTACTAATTCTGCGATCTTAGCCAACGTCTGCAAGTCGGGTTGGTGCATGTTGGTACACCACTTACTGACTGTTACAGCAGAGACACCCAACTGTTCTGCCAGCCATTTGCTGGTCTTCTGATTCTCCACAAGAACCACTTTGATTCGATTAAGAGGTCTTTCTTTCATCTTAATTAAATTAAAACCGAATGCAAATATAATAAAATTCAGTTTCTTCACTAAAGAATAATTGAGAAAAACGGTTTTGAACGGTGGTAAATTAAGTTTTTTTGCACAAATACAATATTATAGGCGCATTTCACAATTATATTTCTATGTATTGCTGTCCGGTAAAACTCAAAAGAGCAGAATAATAAACTTTATTTGGACTTTACAATTCTGCATTTTGCCAT
>ENA-ORNT01002481-ORNT01002481.1-human-gut-metagenome-genome-assembly--contig:-NODE-2481-length-11351-cov-3.205737_pt1 | contig 11351 bp, 7 predicted proteins | sample MGYA00242120_ERZ509032 | MGnify/ENA primary metagenome ERZ509032 (study PRJEB26280, sample SAMEA2338729) | human gut metagenome | biome: human gut; feature: human-associated habitat; material: faeces...
GTATCACGTCCCTACCGGGTTTGGTTTTTCGCCAAAAGGCTGTTTTTATATGTTTTTGTTTCAGCCCCCCCCTGTATTTATCCACTGAGCCCCAATAATGAACTGGGGGAATAAAAAAAGCACCTCGAAATCACTTCGCGATGCCCTAGGAAAAAAATAGTATGAATAAAATGAGGTAAATTAAGGTTAATATCTTCAATTTTGCTCCACAACTCCAAAAAGCTATGATTGCAAATTTATATCTTTATCAGTTCGCCATCGGATACTGGCAAACCTTGTTTATTTTTATCAAAATAATGTTGGTCCCTCTGTGAAAACTTGCATACAAATTGTGCTATTTGACACTGTCTTGCTCGTTTCACTATACAAAGATAATCAACTAATTCATATTACGCAAGCATCACACGCAATTTGAGTCACTTTTTGTACCTATTTCACATTTGCCAAAATGGCGGTTTTTGCTGTTTATTCCGTTTAAATTATTAATTATAGGCATATTAATACCCACCTATCGGCGATTTGTCACACTTTTTAGGAATTTATCAAGGGGCATAAATTAGTATTTTTTATTATATTTGCATCATATTAACGATACATTGCTAAATTGGCTAAAGTGTATATTCACGAAATATCAACTCTGCTAACTGCTAAATGAAATTTTTTTCATATATATATATCTTGTTTGCTTCGCTTGCCCTCACGCTTGTGGCTTGCAAAGAGCAAATGAGTAATGATGTGGTGGTGCAAAACAAGTACTTCACCGTGTATGCCGACTCCGTGAAGGAAGGCGATTGGGTGGCAAGGGTACTTTCGCCCACACACATTATCACCAACTACGCTCCAACCGACACCACATTGCTGACCGACGACGGCATTGTGCGCTTCCGTCTGGCATTTAACGGACACGACAATGAACTTCCGAAGCACACCTATCATTATGCCGTGATGGGCTCCGACACCACTATCACTGCTTTTGAGGTGAACGAGTGCCCCAAAGTGAAAGGCAACATTGAAGCCACGAAATGGCATTTGAAAGTGGATTTACGGAAAATGGAGGAGAAACTCGACGCCGACGGTTTCTTCGCCACGCCCACAGGCGACACTATATATAAGGAGGAATATAAGGGCGTGTGGCTCGCCGGCAACATACCACCGCTGTCGTGGGACTTTTTCAACCTTGAGCAGAAATCCAATTTGAAGCTCCACAAAACCGCCACAGCCGGCATTTATGAAATCACTATTCCGTTGAGTGTGCGCCGCGAGCCTATGCCGTATCTCTCGGAATGGAAAATAGAGAAAGAGAATCCCGATTATCCCACCATCAAGACTTCGATGCCCATTATTGATGCACTATATAATATGAGTATCAACGATGTGTCAAACGGCATCATCGACGGTGAGGATGGTAAAAAGATGTTCCCACGCAAAGCCAACCACACCCGAATGAGTTACCCTATTATGCTCTCGCTTGCTTATCTCAACCCCAATGAGGCAATGGCTACGCTCAAGAGTGTGGTGGAAAACGGCATGATTTCACACAAGCACAAAAGCAGCCTGTGGCCTATCAACACCGACGACATATCGTGGGCGATGGCGGCTTGGGAAATCTACGCTGTGACGGGCGACAAGGATTGGCTCAAGTGGTCGTATGATGTGGTGAAGCGCACCGTGACGGAAGAATACGAAATCAATGCCGATAGTTTTACCGGTCTGATTCACGGTGGCGGACAATACGCATTCTCGCAAGGACAATTCTATCCTGCATGGATGGAATATAAGGACATTTATGAGAGTACGTCACTGACGAACAACGTGTTTTTTGAGCGTGCATTTGAAATTCTCAACGACATGGGCGACGAATTGGGCATTGAAAGCGAATATGGTGCGATGGCGCAAAACTTGAAAGATGCCATCAACGAGGCATTGTGGAACGAGCAGTTGCACCATTATTTCCAGTACACCTATGTTTACGCCAGTCCAGTGCAGTCGCCAGTAATCGACAATTTTGCCCAAGCCATGAGCGTGCTGTGGAACATTGCAAGCGACGATAGGGCAGAAAACTTGATGATGTACACTCCCATCAGTTACTACGGCATTCCCACCACCAGCCCATACTATCAAAGTGAAGACCAAATCAACTTGAGCGAGGTGGTGACACCAATGGTGCAAGCATTCTGGAACCTTGCCGCTGCAAAATCTGACAACGAGACCATGCTTCGCTACGGATTGGGTGCCATGTATCGTGCCCAGGCACTGTTTTGCTGCAACAAGGGCGCTTACAACGGTTTCACAGGTATGCCGCTCAGCACACTGCAAGCCGACCTTGGCAGTGCCGCAGGCAATTTGGCGATGGTGTTTCGCATTTATGCCGGCATGACATTCTTGCCCAACGGCATAGAGTTCAACCCCTTTGTGCCTGTGTTCTTGAAAGGTAAAAAAGAAATTAAAGGCTTCAAATATCGCGATGCCACACTCGATATCACCATCGACGGCACTGGCAGCAACATTGAAAAATACATCATCGACGGAAAAGAAACCACCGATAATTTCATAGATGCCGACCTTACAGGTAAACATCACATTGAAATCAAGATGGGAAGTGGCAGTCGCACACGCCGCCAAATTACGGTGATGACCGAAAATTTCAACATTCCGAAAACGCCTATCGTGAAGTGGGGAAAAAGCACCAACAAAGTGCTCAATTATTCAAGCAACGCACGTTATCGTATGGTGATTAATGGGCAGATGCGCTATGTCATTTCCGACACCTTATTTACCCTTCAGCCCGAAAAATCAGCGTTCACGGTAAATAGCGTTATCAGCATCGGTAGCCGTGGCAACAGTTACATTTCCAAGCCGCATTATGTGATGAAGGAGTCGCAAGTGATTCCGTTCACAGCCTTTGCACCTGCCGGCACCGCGCTCGTGAGCAGGGAAAAGGCAAAAACGGTGGTGGAAATGAGCAGAAGTGAAAACAAAAAGATTGACATTGAGGTGTTTGCCCCATCAGGTGGCGACTATTTTATCGACATTCGGTATGCCAACGGCTTCAACCACGCCTATTGCCCAACGGTGAGCGTTGAAGCCAACACTCACCGCCAAGGCACAATCGTGATGCCATGCCGTGGCGAAGATGAATGGCTCAACTTTGGCTGGTCGAACATCATCAAAACCGAACTCATGCGTGGCCGCAACATCATCACCGTGCAGCGCATCGGCTACCTCGGCACAGAATTACCAGTGCTACTCCAATCAATCCGCATTTCCAAGAAATAAACCCAAATCGGTCATTAGTAATGAACTATTTGGGTTAAAACAAAAAAATATCAGTCCTGCCTCTCTGTTGCGGAAAGGTAGGACTGATTATATAATTGATGCGCGTTGGCGCTTGCGTTTGAAACATGCCGAAGGTTTGTCCCTACGTTATGATGCTAATCTGCTGTTGTGCAGATTGCTGAGGTTTTTTATTTCAGGAGGGCTCTGCCTTCTTTTGTGAGGTAGGGAAGAAGGCTTTTCACCGGAACAACGGCTGCTGGCATACCTGATGAGTAAGGACCAATCTCGTAGGATCCGTATTGAAAAACCACGCCTTCTTTCACTACCCATGGTGCAATTGTTGGGGCTGGCAGCGACTTCATGCTATAGTTCACATATTCTCTCAACTTCGAATTGCTTTTCACTTTGTAGTACTTTTTCAAGCCATTCCAAATCAGCAAATTCAGTTTTGCCTTCTTGTTCACAAGGCGTTCGCTCATTTCTTTGCAATCGCTTTTTCTAAAAGTTGCCCCATAAGTGTATGGCATACCGTGGGCTGCACCTATTGGATAATCGTAGCCATTCACCACAAAGGTTACAATTTTGGCATTCTCATACACTTTGGTGATGGTGAGATCTACGGTTTGGTCGGCACCGTCCTCCGACTTGATTTTTGTGACCATGGCATCGACCATATCTTCAGCGGTCTTTAAATCGAGTTCGTCGGCGCTCAGCACTTTGGAAATCCAGTGTTTCACGGCTGTTGCCAAGCGAGAGTTGCCCACAGGCATATCCACAGTGACATTTACACCGGGAGTGAAATCATAGGTGGCATATTCTTTTGCTTCTTCGGAAACATTCCATGTGCGCTTCACGGTCACCTTTTCTACTGCTAAGTTGCCTGATGCACTGGCGGTGAACAAGCCAACAGCCGCCAAAACTAATACTAAACAAAATTTTCTCATAGTTTGAATTTTTTAGTGATTATTTTTTTCGTTTTTGACACGAATTAGCGCAAAAGGTTTATGCCAACAAAAGAAATATGGTCTATTTTTTCTTGTGATACTCGCTATTTGCGTGATTTTTTGTAAATTTGTGCGATAATTAGAAAATTGTATGCAAAAAATTAGAAATGTCGCCATTATCGCGCACGTGGATCATGGCAAGACCACATTGGTTGATAAGATGCTCGAAGCAGGAAATCTTTTCCGCGCTAACCAAGAAATGGGCACTCAAATTCTGGATAGCAATGATTTGGAAAGAGAACGAGGCATCACCATTCTGTCGAAAAATGTTTCAATCCACTACAACGGTTACAAAATCAACATTATAGATACCCCTGGACACTCCGATTTCGGTGGTGAAGTGGAGCGTGTGCTCAACATGGCCGACGGCTGTCTGCTGCTCGTTGATGCTTTTGAAGGTCCAATGCCTCAAACTCGCTTCGTGCTTCAGAAAGCGATTGAAATTGGTTTGAAGCCTATCGTGGTTATCAATAAGGTGGATAAGCCAAACTGCCGCCCAGATGAGGTGCAAGAATCCGTTTTCGAACTGATGTGCAACCTCGACGCTACTGAAGACCAACTCGACTTCCCAACAGTGTTTGGTTCTGCTAAGCAAGGCTGGATGAGCCTCGATTGGAACAAGCCTACTGATAATATCAACGCTGTGCTCGACGCTATCATCGAGCATATCCCTGGCCCAGAAGTCGTGGAAGGCGAGCCACAAATGCTCATCACTTCGCTTGACTATAATTCTTATGTGGGTCGTATCGCTGTGGGACGTGTTCACCGTGGCGAACTCACCGACGGCATGGAAGTGTCGCTCTGCCAGCGCGATGGCAAGGTGGTGAGACAAAAAATCAAGGAATTGCGCACTTTTGAAGGTATGTCGCAAGTTCATGCCGATTCAGTGAAGAGCGGCGACATCTGCGCAATCATCGGTCTGGAAGGTTTCGAGATTGGCGACACCGTGAGCGACCCTCTCAACCCCGACCCACTGCCACGCATCGCTATCGACGAACCCACTATGTCGATGCTCTTTACCATCAACGATTCTCCATTCTTCGGCAAGGATGGTAAATTCGTGACCTCACGCCACATCAACGAGCGTTTGCAACACGAACTCCAAAAAAACCTTGCTCTCCGCGTTGAGAAAACCGAAAGAGAGGATGCTTGGAATGTGTTTGGCCGTGGCGTGCTTCACCTCAGTGTGCTTATTGAAGAAATGCGCCGTGAAGGTTATGAACTTCAGGTAGGTCAGCCACAAGTAATTGTGAAAATGATCGACGGTGTGAAATGCGAGCCTATCGAAAGCCTCACTATCAATGTGCCTGAAGAATATTCAAGCAAGATGATTGACATGGTCACTCGCCGCAAGGGTGAAATGACTATGATGGAAACCCAAAACGACCGCATTCACCTCGAATTTAAAATTCCTTCTCGTGGTATTATCGGTTTGCGTACAAATGTGCTTACAGCAAGTGCTGGCGAAGCGATTATGGCTCACCGATTCCTTTGCTATGAGCCATGGAAGGGCGAAATCGTCCGCCGCACCAATGGTTCCATCATTGCTATGGAGAGTGGCACAGCCTACGCTTATGCTATCGACAAACTCCAAGACCGCGGTAAATTCTTTATCTTCCCACAGGAAGATGTTTACGCTGGTCAAGTGGTGGGCGAACACAGCAAGGATAAAGACCTCGTGGTGAATGTGACCAAGAGCAAGAAGCTCTCCAACGTGCGTGCGTCAGGTTCTGATGAAAAAGCAAAAATCATTCCTCCAGTGGTGTTCAGCCTCGAAGAAGCGCTTGAATACATCAAGGCTGACGAATATGTGGAAATCACTCCACACCACCTGAGAATGCGCAAAATCATTCTCGACGAACTCGAACGCAAGCGCCTCGCTAAAGCATCAGGAGCAGAAGAATAATCCTCCAACATATACTTAAAAAGTGGTTTCCTCCCAAGGTAGCCACTTTTTTTACGCCTATATATCATAAAGATTCAGTAGATTCACACAGTGTGTGGTTAGTGATATTCGTGGTTTTGAATCAGCCACAAATATCACAGATTATTTTGTGGAGAGAGGGTGTGGTGGTTAGGATTTTTTTGTGGGGGAGGTGAGGTAGGCGCTCAGTTCGTAGAGGAGGTAGATGGGGAGGAATACGATGGCGAGGGTGAATGGGTCGCCAGTAGGGGTGATTACTGCTGCGAGAATGAGCAGTATGACGATGGCATGACGGCGGTATTTTTTGAAAAACTCGCGGTGCAGTATGCCCATATTGCCCAATAGCCACGCCACCAGTGGCATTTCAAATACGATGCCCATAATGAATATGAGCATCAGGAATGTGTCCATATAACTGTCGAGCGAGATTTGGTTGGGCACCATTTCGCTCACATGGTAGTCGGCTAAAAATCGTAATGTGATGGGGAACACAAGGAAATAACCCACAGCCACACCAATCCAAAACATGACGTTGCCGATGGCGAACGCCTTTTTGAAACCCTTTTTCTCTTCGGGATACAGTGCGGGGCTGATGAATGTCCACAGCAGGTAAATCATCACAGGGAAGGTGATGACCAATGCCAGCCAGAACGATGCCGACATGTGAATGAAGAATTGCGATGCCAACTGAATGTTTATCAGTTTCACCTCAAATCCTTCAGTGGTGAACTGTGGAAATGATGGAATACCTGCCGTGATGTTCTCAAACAGGCGATACAGCACGAAATCGCCCTTGCATGGGGCAAGTATCACATTGTCGAAGATTTCAGGCATATACACGAACAGCACGCACGCCACCGCCACGAGCACCACCACAATCTTGATGAGCACTGCTCGCAGGGCATCTACATGGTCCCAAAGCGACATTTCTTGAAGTTGCTTGTTTTGTTCGTCAGCCATTTTTCAGTGAAAATCGGAAGGCAGTCGTGTGTAATCACCAATAGCGAGGGCGCACGCCTTTGGCATGTTGGTGGTGCGCTGATATATCGGTGATTGCGTAAGAAACATGCCCAAGTCATGTCCCTATGTTTTGTTCGTTAGCCTGTTCCGAATAGAGTTTTTTAGGCACACTTCTCCTGCACGCAGTGGCATTTTGCGTAGCAGGGGGGAAGGGTGTTTATTTAGCAGCTGGATTTGATGCGGATTTGCCTTTGTTGTCGTCGTCGGAAGCCTTTTTGATTTCGTCTTCCACTTCATTCAAGCCTTGCTTGAAACTTTTCACGCCTTTGCCAACGCCCTTCATCAGTTCGGGAATTTTCTTGCCTCCGAAAAGAAGCAGAATCACGAGAACGATGACAATAATTTCACCAGTGCCGAGATTGAACAGCAAAAGTATAGAATCTAACATAGTTTTTGCAATTTATTAAAAAATTATAGACAAAGATAATATTTTTTTCGCCAATACGAAAGACCCACCCCCAATTTCGGAGGTGGGTGGCACTTGATATGTGAATTTCGCTTTAATCCAAATCGGTCGTTAGGGCTTGTGGTATTAATGAGCTCCCCATGAATTTCTGTTCAAGGCTTGTCCGTCGCTCTCAAGGTCGCGCGATTCGGTTCTTGACGAATGTTCTTTGCGTGTATATTCGTAGCGCATGTGGCACTTCGTGCAGTAATAAGCCTCGCCCCACGTGGTGGTGCTTCCGTGATTTCGCTCTTCTGTGTTTTTGTAAATGGCTTTGCGGGTGGTGCTTACCGTTACGCCATCTTGTATGGTGGAAGTCACAACCTCTGCCACCTGCCTTTTGCTTCGTTTCCAACCTCCATACCAAGTGTAGGTTCTCTTTGGCGTGCCAGCCATTTGCCGCAGGCAATCCACACCACCACAATATTTGCATCGGCTACTCTCAACGTCGCTCTTGACAATGAATATCGAACAAATAGTGTAGAGGAAGAATACATGGTTGAACAATGAGGTGACGGCGTATGAACTGAGCAGATACATCGCCGCTATCAACGTAATCCACGAAACGAATATAATCATCCAATTTTTGCCCGGCAGTCGGTAAATCACTTTATGCACAATTATTGGGAGATATATGAGGACGATGATGAGAATGATGGCTTCTACCACGCCAGCCACACCACGCGCCGACCAAGTTTTGAAGTGGCCACTGTCGGTGAAGCCGTTGCGGCACTTGTAGAAACCCATAGGGCGGCTGCCAACCACGCCTTCCACGGTGTCGTCGGGTTTGTAGCGCGCTTCGTTCATTTCTTCTTGGTCAATCACCACTTTAGGCGATTGGGCGGTGTCGCTCAATTCCCAGCGTCCGCGTGCATTGTATCTTGTGAAGCCGATGCGCTTCCATGTGACTTGCTCAAACGCCATGCGGCTGCCGTCGCTCAGCACCACCCAAAAGTTGTATTTGCTCGTGGCTATCTCGCCGCCTTCTTCATAACTCACATGATTGGAGGGTTTGAGCCCCGTAATCTCAAGTTCTTGTGGTGCAGAATCCATTTTTACCGCTGTGGCGCCAATCAGAGCCTCTGGCAACTTGCCCATGCAGATGGTGCTGTCGGGCAACATCACCACGAAATTGAAAGTAGGCAGATAGTCGCCGCTGCGCACTATCGGCACAAGATACTTCTGGTAGCGAGCCAGCAGTTTCACCTTGTCGCCCTTCTTGAGTTTCACCACATCGTGTGTGCCCTTCACCGTCATTTCGGTGGGCATACACACCGTTATTTCACGGGCACTGTCGATTGCCGCCTGTTCGCTAATGGCAGAATAGTCGATATAGTTCCACAGTCGGTCCGAACCGAGAAATGCATTACCGGTAAAGAGCACAGCCACTGCACCGATAATGAAAAAAATCACTCTGAACACTTGAGTTATCATTTGTCGTCAGGTTAGTAAGTTATCAGTAGGTTAAAATTATATGGTTTTTCTGAATCAATTCAGCAGGGAAGGTGTTTTTACGCTTCCTTTACTATTATCCAATCGCCCAATGTGCGCTTTTCGCTGTCGTAATTCACGCCAATCTTGAAAAGTCGTCTGCCGTCGGCTGAATATGGCACGAGATAGCCTTTTTCTTCAATTTGATTAATAGCCGCCTGTGCCGAGCCATCGTATTTCAGTTCCATAACGAAAACTGCGTCGGGCAAGTAAATCACCACATCGGCTCTGCCAATGGCACTTGCTTCTTCCACTCTCACATGTGCGCCCAGCAAACTGAAAATCAAATAGAACACAGTCTGCACATCACGCTCCGATTTGTTGGAAAGGCGGTTGCTGATGCTTGCCAAATAGGCACGCATACGCTCAAGAGCCGCATCCACATCGTAGTCGCACAGGCAGTCGAGGAAGTCGCCGAGGAAAGAACTATTGTCAATCATAATGGGCGAAAGGTAGTTGGGGGCAAGGCTGCGCAGCATACCTATGCGCACTTCACGGTTGGGATAGTCGAGAATGTAACGCCCCGTAATGGGGTTGTAGTTCTTAATCGTGAGATAGCCGCTCTGGTAAAGCAGTGGCAGAGCATTGGTCATCTGTTCGGGCGACACATCAAAATCGTCGATGGTAGTGCTCTTGCGCTCGATGTCGCGAATGCCAACACGGAATTTCTTCATCACGTTGATTATATATGAAGGAGTGCCGGAGCCGAACCAATAGTTGCCAAGTTCTTTGTTTGCCATTGCAATTATGAGGCTGAACGGATTGAAAATGTCTTCGGATTGGTTGCTGAAGTGGTAACCGTCGTAATAGTCCTTCAGTTTTACGAGCATCTCGTCATAACTCACGCCAATTGTCTCGGCAAACAACTCTACATCACGCCGCATTTGGGTGGTCAGTTCTGAATAACTGATACCGCAGATGGCGGAGTATTGGTCTGTCATCGAGATATTGTAAAGATTTTTGAGTTCGCTAAATATGCTCAGTTGGGAAAATTTGGTGATGCCAGTGATAAACACAAACTCCAAATATGGGTCGAGCATTTTCAGCGGACTGTAGAAATTCTGTATGATGCGGCGAAGATTGCGCAAATTGTCATCATCGTGCACTACATCGAGCAATGGCGCATCGTATTCGTCAATAATGATGACCACTTTTTGCCCGGTCTGCTCAAATGCTCGGCGCACGATATTTGTTAAGCGTATATTCGCTTCTGCTTTATCGTCGTTTTGCCCGTATTTCTCTTCGTATGGAAGAAGTTGATGGTTAAGATATTCGTTTAGGCTGTCCTGGTCGAAGTGTTTCGCTCCACTCATATCGAAGTGAAGAACAGGATGTTTGGTCCACTCCTTTTCATATTCACTCAGCGCAAGTCCGTCGAATAATTCCTTGCGCCCTTCATAATAAGCATGTAGTGTGGAAGCAAAAAGTGACTTTCCAAACCGACGTGGACGGCTCAGAAACACGAATTTCAACCCCTTCTTTCTGAAATCGGCAATATATTTAGTCTTGTCCACATAAATATAATTGCCTTCAATAATGTTAGAAAAGGTCTGTATTCCGATAGGGTATCTTCTTATATCTTCCATAGGTAAATGCGTTTTGTACCAATACCATTACTTCACATAGTTACAAAGATAATTATAAAATTTGACAAATCACCCTCTTTCACTACACTTTATTAAATTGTTTTCTCATATCAGAACATTTCAAAACAAGCATTAAACATCCTTTTGTAATTCCGAATTACTACAAGAATCGGGGTTAAACAATCCATTTACGCTCACTATTGTTAAGCGATGGTGAATAGTGGGGAAAGTTTTGAAAATTTATAGAGAATTATGGGTGGGGTTGAAAAGTTTTTATTATCTTTGCCCAAAATATAGAAAAATTTCTTTAATTTAAACATAGACGAATATGAAAGCATTTGTATTTCCTGGTCAAGGTGCGCAATTCGTAGGTATGGGTAAAGACCTCTACGAAAACAACGCAGAAGCCAAAGAAATGTTTGAAAAAGCAAATGAGGTGCTCGGTTTCCGCATCACCGACCTCATGTTTGAAGGCACAGAGGAAGACCTCAAACAAACTAAGGTTACTCAACCTGCTGTATTCCTGCACTCTGTAATTCTCGCAAAAACCCTCGGTGAAGAATTCAAGCCTGATATGGTGGCTGGCCACTCTTTGGGGGAATTTT